>ERZ500994.366-NODE-366-length-14328-cov-10.511385_pt1 | contig 14328 bp, 13 predicted proteins | sample MGYA00248878_ERZ500994 | MGnify/ENA primary metagenome ERZ500994 (study PRJEB25958, sample SAMN03398533) | human skin metagenome | study: EMG produced TPA metagenomics assembly of the Human Skin Microbiome Metagenome (human skin metagenome) data set. | reverse complement strand
GGACGAGCCGTACGCGTTTAGCGCAGCCGACGGGCCAGAGGCGTTCAGCGGGCGCCGCTGCGCGCTCGTCTCCGGGCGGCACCTGACGTGGTACGGCCCCTCGATGGTGGAGGCCCGCGCCGTACTCGGCAGCGCACTGAGCGCTCCGGTGCGCTCAGTGTGAGGTGTGGCCGACGTGACGGCGATTCAGCGAGATCTGTGAGAAAATCCTCTGGATATGCCCCGGCCACCGCGGCGCCTTCGCGTCGGTGGCCGAGTGAACTCTGATGGAAGCTGATGCTCGTGACCGTGCGCCGCGCACCCCGCCGTACCTCGGCCCTGCTGGCCGTCGTGTCGGCGCTTGCCTTGCTTTTCATGACCGCGTGTACCGCTGGTTCGTCGACGAAGTCCGCGGACGCCGCACCCACCGAGGAGAAGCTCGCACCGGCCAAGACGAGCGCCTCGGTGACCACCAACGTCGCGATGGAGCCGGCCGCCGGCTCGACCGACGTCAACCCGGTCACCCCGGTCACGCTCACCGCGCAGGACGGCATCCTGTCCGATGTCGTGATGACCAACGAGGCGGGCGAGCCGGTCGAGGGAACGCTTTCCCCGGACCTGCTCAGCTGGACCAGCGCCGAGCCGCTCGGCTACGCCAAGACGTACAACGTCACCGCCAACACGACCAGCGTCGAGGGTGTGGTCAAGCCGTTCGAGTCGCAGATCCAGACCCTGAGCCCGGCCAACCTGACGGCGGTCAGCACGATCCCGAGCAAGTCCGGTCAGACCTTCGGCGTCGGCATGCCGCTGATCGTGAAGTTCGACGAGCCGATCAACGACAAGGCCAAGGCCGAGCAGTTCATGACGGTGACCACGAGCAACGGCACGGTCGGTGCCTGGTACTGGTTCTCCGATAAGGAAGCGCACTGGCGGCCGAAGGACTACTACCAGCCCGGGACGGTCGTCACCCTCGATGTGAAGATCTTCGGCCAGGACCTCGGCGGTGGTCTGTACGGCGAGGAAGACCGCCAGGTCAGCTTCACCATCGGCGACTCGATGGTCTCGGAGGTCAGCGACATCGACAAGCAGCTGCGGGTCTACAAGAACGGCTCGCTGGTCAAGACCTTCCCGGCGTCGCTGGGCATGGACAAGTACCCGTCGCAAAGCGGCGTCCACGTCGTGCAGGAAAAGTACGAGATGAAGATCATGGACTCCTCGACGTGGGGTCTGCCGACCGACGCGCCCGACGGCTACTACCTCGAGGTGCCGTGGGCGACCCGCATCTCGATGTCCGGCGAGTTCGTCCACGCCGCGCCGTGGTCGGTGGCCGACCAAGGCGTTCGCAACACCTCCCACGGCTGCATCGGCATCTCGATGGAGAACGGCCAGTGGTTCTACGAGAACGCGACGTACGGCGACATCGTCGTCATCAAGGACACCACGGCGCAGCTGAAGGCCTCCGACGGCTGGGGCGACTGGAACATCCCCTGGGACGAGTGGCAGGCCGGCGGCAAGAAGTAGCGGCCGCGTGCGTCTGGTCACCGGCACGATCACGCGACGGCTGGCGCGCGCGACGACGGGCGTGACCACGCAACATGCCCGAAACACCGCCAAGGCAGACTCGTAGCAGGAGCGATAGGTTGGCACCTGTCGGCGTCTTTGGTGATGAGGAGTGACGCGTGGATCGTCAGCAGCAGTTCGTCTTGCGCACGCTCGAGGAGCGCGACATCAAGTTCGTGCGCTTGTGGTTCACCGACGTACTCGGCTTCCTCAAAGCCGTCGCGATCGCGCCTGCGGAGATGGAAAGCGCGTTCGACGAGGGCATCGGCTTCGACGGGTCGTCGATCGAAGGCTTCGCCCGCGTCACCGAGAGCGACATGGTCGCCCACCCCGACCCGACCACCTTCCAGGTCATCCCGCTCGAGGACGGGCGGCCCTCGGACATGGCGCGGATGTTCTGTGACATCAAGATGCCGGACGGTACGCCGTCCTGGCACGACCCGCGCCACGTGCTGCGGCGGGTGCTGAACAAGGCCTCCGACATGGGCTTCTCCTGCTACACGCACCCGGAGATGGAGTTCTACCTGCTGCGCGATGACCCGGCGCAGTCGCTGGAGAAGCCGCGTCCGGTGGACTCCGGCGGCTACTTCGACCTGCCGACGCACGCCTCGGCGCACGACTTCCGCCGACGCGCCGTCACGGCCCTCGAGGCGATGGGGATCTCGGTCGAGTTCAGCCACCACGAGGTGGGGCCGGGCCAGCAGGAGATCGACCTGCGGTTTGCCGACGCGCTGACCACCGCCGACAACATCATGACGTTCCGGCACCTGATGAAGGAGGTCGCGCTGGAGGAGAACGTCTACGCAACGTTCATGCCCAAACCCTTCACGCAGCATCCCGGCAGCGGCATGCACACCCACCTGTCGCTGTTCGAAGGCGACCGCAACGCCTTCCACGACCCGACCGACGAGCTGTCGCTGTCGAAGACCGCGCGGCACTTCATCGCCGGAATCCTCAAGCATGCCAGGGAACTTACCGCCGTCACCAACCAGTTCGTCAACTCCTACAAGCGGCTGTACGCCGGTGAAGGGGAGGGCGAGCTGCAGGAGGCGCCGGCCTGGGTCGCGTGGGGGCACGCCAACCGGTCTGCCCTGATCCGGGTGCCGCAGTACAGCCCCGGCAAGTCCAGCTCAACCCGCATCGAGGTCCGCTCGCCCGATCCCGCATGCAACCCCTATCTCGCACTCGCCGTACTCATCGGCGCCGGACTGAAGGGAATCGAGGAGGAGTACCAGCTGCCGCCGGGGGCCGAGGAGGACGTTTCGCTGCTGTCGCAGGCCGAACGTCGTGCGATGGGCTTCCTCGACCTCCCGCACAACCTCATGGAAGCGCTGCGATATATGGAAGATTCGGAGCTAGTCGCCGACGTACTCGGTGAGCACGTCTTCGACTACTTCCTGCGCAACAAGCGATCGGAGTGGGTCGGTTACCGCGCGCAGGTCACTCCGTTTGAGATCGAGTCGTACCTTGGCGTGTTGTGACAATGGCCGCTGACCGCCCGATCTTGCTCGTCGAGCACGACCCGAACAACCCGCCCGGCACGCTCATCGACTGGTTCGACGAGATGCGTGTCGCGCACGAGACGCTGCGCCCCCACGCTGGTGACGCCTTCCCGGCCGACGGCTCGGCGTACGCCGCGACGATCATGCTCGGCGGCGCGCCCAGCGTGAACTCGACCGACGGCTTCGCGTGGCGTGACGACACGATCGCCTTCATCCAACGCGCGGTCGCCGACGAGCATCCGATGCTGTGCCTGTGCCTGAGCTCGCAGGTGCTTGCCTACGCGATGGGCGGCCGTGTCGAGCGAGGCGCGCACGGCCGCGAGGTCGGTGCGATGCTCGCCGGGCGTAAGGACGTGTCCTACTCCGACGAGCTTTTCTCGGTGCTGCCGATGGCCCCGGACGTCATCGAGTTCCACGGTGAGGCGATTACCGCGCTGCCACCGGGCGCCGTCCACCTCATGGGCGGTCCGGTTTATGACAACCAGGCGTTCCGTGTCGGTTCGCGGGCGTGGGGCATGCAGTTCCATATCGAGACCACGCCTGCGATGTTCGCCCACTGGGCCGAGCTGGCGCGACCGTCGCTGGAGCGCAAGGGCATGGACGTTGATCTGCTGATCGAACGGGCGACCGCCGTACACCCCGACCTCGAGGAGGTCTGGAAGCCGTTCGTGCGCCGGTTCGCGGAGATCGCGGGGGTGGCATGACGCCGGACACGAGCCGCGAACGCCGCAAGACCGTCGCGCGGCTCGACTTCGACGATCCCGAACGGGTGACCTCGCTGCTGTCGGAAATCGACCTCGTTGCCGACGACGGTGGCTTTGCCGATGCTGAACGCCAGCGGCTCGTGTCCGCGCTTGCCGATGTGGGAGATCCGGACCAGGCCGCCTTGCTGCTCGTGCGGCTGGCCGAGACCGAGGGCAACGACGACCTGATCTCGGCGCTCCTTGCCGATGCGGACTTCGCCCGCCGGTTGTTCGCCGTACTCGGCTCGTCTCGCGCGCTCGGGGAGTGGCTGACCGCGCACGGCCGCGAATGGGAGCTGCTGCAGAAGCCGCCGGCCAGCTTTGCTGAGCTGCTTCGCGGGGTGGCGACCAGCGTGGGAGCCGACCCAGATGCGCCATATACCGGCGATTCCGGCGCCGTTGCGTCGGTCACCGGCCCGGATGCAGTGCGCGCGTTACGGACGGCGTACCGCCGCGGCATTCTCGACATCGCCGCACGCGACCTCACCGGCGAGACCGAGATGGAAGGTGTCGCCGACGACCTGTCCGATCTCGCCGCCGCGCTCATCCAGAGCGCCATGGCCGTTGCGGCAGCGAATCTCGGCGACAAGGCCTCCGGCGTACGGCTCGCGGTGATCGGGATGGGTAAGTGCGGCGCACACGAGCTCAACTATGTCTCCGATGTTGACGTCATCTACGTCGGGGAGCCGACCGCCGGCGTCAGCGAGGACGATGCGATGCGCGCGGGCGCGGCGTGGGCATCGGAGCTGATGCGGATCTGCAAGGACGTCGCGTGGGAGGTCGACGCGGCGCTGCGCCCCGAGGGACGTGCCGGACAGCTGGTGCGCACGATGGACGGCCACCGGTCCTACTACGAGCGGTGGGCGCGCACGTGGGAGTTCCAGGCGTTGCTCAAGGCGCGGCCGATTGCCGGTGATCCAGAACTTGGCCGCGAGTACGTCGAGCAGATCGCCTCGCGCACCTGGGAAGCAGCGGAGCGCGACGGGTTCGTCGCCGATGTCCAGGCGATGCGCCGGCGGGTCGAGGACAACGTCCCGGACAAGATCGCCGAGCGTGAGCTCAAGCTCGGCCCGGGAGGGCTGCGCGACATCGAGTTCTCGGTCCAGATCCTGCAGATGGTGCACGGGCGCGGCGACGACACGATACGGCCCAAGGACACGATGAGCGCGTTGGCTGCCCTGGTCGACGGCGGTTACATCGGGCGTGAGGACGGCGCCAAGCTCGGTGACGCCTATCGGTTCCTGCGGACGGTCGAGCACCGGCTCATGCTGACTCATCTTCGGCGTACCCACCTCATGCCCGACACCGATGCCGCGTTGCGCCCGATCGCAAGATCGCTGGGATATAAGGCATCTGACGGCGGCGACGAGGCCGACACCCTCGTCCGCAAGCGCAAGGAGCAGGCGCGCGAGGTGCGGCGGCTGCACGAGAAGGTCTTCTACCGGCCGTTGCTCAACGCGGTCGCCGAGGTGCCCGGAGACGCGCTGCGGCTGACCACCAAGGCGGCCGCCGACCGGCTGCCGGTCTGGGTCGGGGTGACCGACGCGGTCGGCGCGACCCGCCGGGTGCTCTTCCACCCGGCGTCCGTCGAGGGCGGGCGGGTCGTCGGCGAGGTCGACGGGGCCCCGCAGGTCTACTCGCTGCACCGGATCACCGGCGTCGTCATCGACGGCTGAGCCCCGCCCCCTTCGCCGCTGGCCTGCTGCTCCCCCGCCGGTCAGGCGCCGGAGAGCGCCTTGACCACCCGAGAGGGCGACGGCTTGCCGAGCTCCTGCGCCATCCACACGCTCGTCTCGACGAGGGCGTCGAGGTCGACGCCGGTCTCGACACCGGCGCCGTCGAGCATCCACACGAGATCTTCGGTCGCGAGGTTGCCCGTGGCCGACTTGGCATAGGGGCAGCCGCCGAGTCCACCGGTCGAGGCGTCGACGACGCTCACGCCGGCGCGCAGCGCGGTCAGCGTGTTGGCCAGGGCCTGCCCGTAGGTGTCGTGGAAGTGCACGCCGATCCGGTCCACCCCGATCCCCCGCTGGTCGAGAGCGGCGAGCAGCGCCTCGACGTGGCCGGTCGTCCCGGTGCCGATCGTGTCGCCGACGGAGAGCTGGTCGCAGCCGAGGTCCATGAGCTCGGCGCAGGCGTCGGCCACCTGGTCCACCGGCACCGGCCCCTCCCATGGGTCGCCGAAGCACATCGACACATAGGCCCGCACCCACAGCCCCGCGTCCTGCGCGCGCTTGACCACGGGGGCGAACATCTCGACCGACTCCGCCCGCGAGCGCCCGAGGTTCTTCTGGGCGAAGGTCTCCGTCGCGCTGCCGAAGATCGCGACCGCCCCGACCCCGGCCTCGAGCGCCCGGTCGAGACCGCGTTCGTTGGGCACGAGCACGGGGCGAAGGGGGCCGCGCCCCACCTCGTCGAGGTCGGCGAGCAGCTCGGTCGCGTCGGCGAGCTGCGGCACCCAGCGGAGCGAGACGAAGGAGGTCGTCTCGATCGTCTGCAGGCCGGCGGCGGCGAGCCGGCGCACGAACTGCGCCTTGACCTCGGTCGGGACGGTCGCCTTCTCGTTCTGCAGGCCGTCGCGCGGACCGACCTCGTAGATCGTCACCCGACGGGGCAGGTCGGCGGCGGGCTCGGTCTGCGGCAGTGCACGACTCATGCGGCCCATCATGGCCCATCACGTACCGTGGACCGGGCTGCTGCACCAACCCGGGAGGACACCAGAGGCATGAGCAACACCCCGTACCCGGACGAGCGGCCGGACCCCTACTCCGCCGACCCGTACTCGAGCGACCCCTATGTCCCGGGCAACCAGCCCGAGACCTCGCAGCCGCCCCTGCCCTACCCGCAGCAGCAGCCCCAGCAGCCGCCGACGACGCAGCTGCCGATGGCGGCCCCGCCCGGAGCGGGCGCCCCGCCGCCCTATGCCTACGCGACGCCCGTGCGCCCGGTGCCGGCCTCGCCGATCGTCCTGGTGATCCTGTCGGCGCTGGCGACGATGAGCGTCTACTGCTGCATCATCGGCATCCCCTCGCTCACGCTCGGCATCATCGCGCTGACGAAGAACTCGTCGGAGCCCGACGAGGCCGACCGGATGACCCGCTACGGCTGGATCTGCTTCGCGGCGACCACCGCCTTCCACATCCTCGCCGCCATCGGCTTCGTGGTCCTCATCGCGCTGTCGGAGGCCTGAGGTGGGGGCCGCCCCCGACGGTGCGCTGATCGTCCAGAGCGACAAGACCCTGCTCCTCGAGGTCGACCACGAGCGGGCCGCCGACGCCCGCCGGGCCATCGCCCCCTTCGCCGAGCTCGAGCGCGCCCCGGAGCACATCCACACCTACCGGGTCACCCCGCTCGGCCTGTGGAATGCCCGCGCCGCGGGCCACGACGCCGAGCAGGTCGTCGACGCCCTGCTCACCCACTCGCGCTACCCGGTGCCGCAGGCGCTGCTCGTCGACGTCGCCGAGACGATGGACCGCTACGGCCGTCTCGTGCTGGAGAAGGATGGTGAGCAGCTCGTCCTGCGCGCCACCGACCGGGCCGTGCTCACCGAGGTCATGCGGCACAAGAAGATCAAGCCGCTCCTGGGCGCACAGCTCTCCCCCGACGAGGTCGTCGTCCACCCCTCCGAGCGGGGCACGCTCAAGCAGGAGCTGCTCAAGGTCGGCTGGCCCGCCGACGACCGGGCCGGCTACGTCGACGGCGAGGCCCACCCCATCGACCTCACCGAGGACGGCTGGACCCTGCGGCCCTACCAGCAGCAGGCGGTCGACGGCTTCTGGGACGGCGGCTCCGGCGTCGTCGTCCTGCCGTGCGGCGCGGGCAAGACCCTCGTCGGGGCCGGCGCGATGGCCGCCGCGAGCGCCACGACGCTCATCCTCGTGACCAACACCGTCAGTGCCCGGCAGTGGAAGCAGGAGCTGCTCGAGCGCACCTCGCTCACCGAGGACGAGATCGGCGAGTACTCCGGGGCGCGCAAGGAGATCCGCCCGGTCACCATCGCGACCTACCAGGTGCTCACGCTCAAGCGCAAGGGCGTCTACCCGCACCTCGACCTGCTCGACGCCCGCGACTGGGGCCTGATCGTCTACGACGAGGTCCACCTGCTGCCGGCGCCGATCTTCCGGATGACCGCCGACCTGCAGGCCCGCCGCCGGCTCGGTCTGACGGCCACCCTCGTCCGCGAGGACGGCCGCGAGGCCGACGTCTTCTCGCTCATCGGCCCCAAGCGCTTCGACGCACCGTGGAAGGACATCGAGGCGCAGGGCTACATCGCGCCCGCCGACTGCGTCGAGGTCCGGGTGACGCTCAGCGACTCCGAGCGGATGGCCTATGCGACGGCCGAGCCCGACGACCGCTACCGGCTCTCGTCGTGCTCACCGGTCAAGCTGCCCGTCGTCCGCTCGCTCGTCGAGCAGCACCGCGGGGAGCCGACGCTCGTCATCGGCCAGTACCTCGACCAGCTGCACGAGCTCGCCGAGCAGCTCGACGCCGACCTCATCACCGGTGAGACCTCGGTCAAGGAGCGCCAGGAGCTCTTCGCCGACTTCCGCGAGGGCCGCTCCAGCCTGCTCGTGGTCTCCAAGGTCGCCAACTTCTCCGTCGACCTGCCCGAGGCGACCGTCGCCATCCAGGTGAGCGGCACCTTCGGCTCGCGGCAGGAGGAGGCCCAGCGTCTCGGTCGCGTCCTGCGGCCGAAGGGGGACGGCCGCACCGCGCACTTCTACACCGTCGTCACCCGCGACACCGTCGACGCGGAGTTCGCCGCCCACCGGCAGCGCTTCCTCGCCGAGCAGGGCTACGCCTATCGCATCGTCGACGCCGACGACCTGTAGACCGTCACAGGATCGACGTCAGGAAGCGCTTCGTCCGCTCGTGCTCGGGGTTGCTGAGGATCGCGTCGGGTGTCCCCTGCTCGAGGATCTGGCCGTGGTCGAACATCATCACCTTGTGCGAGACGTCGCGGGCGAACTGCATCTCGTGGGTGACGATGAGCATCGAGATGTCGGTCGAGTCCGCGACATCGCGCAGCACCCCGAGCACGTCGCCGACGAGCTCCGGGTCGAGGGCCGAGGTCACCTCGTCGAGCAGCAGGATCTTGGGGTCCATCGCCAGGGCCCGGGCGATCGCGACCCGCTGCTTCTGACCGCCGGAGAGGCGGCTGGGGTGCTCGTCGGCGCGGTCCTTCAGCCCCACCTGGTCGAGCAGGGCCAGCCCCCGCTCGCGGGCCTCGTCCTTGCTCCGGCCGAGGACGTGCACGGGCGCCTCGGTGACGTTGTCGATGACCGACATGTTGGGGAAGAGGTTGAAGTGCTGGAAGACCATGCCGATCTTCTTGCGGGTCGCGGCAACCTCCTTCTCCCGCAGGCGGACCCGCTTGCCGTCGCGGCGGTCGTGGGTCAGCGGCTTGCCGTCGATCCAGATGTAGCCACCGGTCAGCTCCTCGAGCGTCATGACGAGCCGCAGGATCGTCGTCTTGCCCGAGCCGCTCGGGCCGATGAGCGTCACCCGCTCGCCCTGCGCGACGTCGAAGTGCAGGTCCGACAGCACCGTGTGGTCCCCGAAGGACTTCTCGACGTCCTCGAAGCGGATGACGGGGGTGGACGAAGGGGGCGTCCCCCCGGTCGGGTCAGTAGACAAGAGCTTTTTCCAATCTGCGCACGGCCACCGCGGTGACCAGGCTGGCGACGAGGAAGATCAGGCCCGCGATGGTGAAGACCTCGTTGTAGCGGAAGGTGTTGCCGCCGGCCTGCTGGGCGACGGTGACCATCTCGAGCACGGAGATGCCGAAGAGGTACGGGGTGTCCTTGAACATCGAGATGGCCCAGTTGCCGAGCGCCGGGAGGGTCGACCGCAGCGCCTGCGGGAGAACGATGTCCCGCCACGTGCGCCCCTGCGGGAGGCTGAGCGCGCGGGCCGCCTCCCACTGGCCGGTGTCGACCGAGCGGATGCCGGCGATGAAGGACTCGGCCATGTAGGTCGCGTAGTGGATGCCGATGACCACCGTCCCGACCCAGAGCTTGTCCCACTCCACGGGGACGAGGTACGTCGCGAAGACCAGCTGGACGATGAGCGGCGTCATCCGGATGACGTCCATGACCCAGCGCACGGGGCCTGACACGAGCGCGGGCGCGACCTGGGTGATCACGGCCAGAAGCAGGCCCACGACGACGGCCACGGCCGTGCCGACGGCGGTGATGAGCAGGGTGGCCGTGAAGAAGGCCTCGATGATCTCGGGCGCCAGCTCGCGGGCGGCCTCCCAGCTCCAGAACTCCTCGAAGGTGATGGCGGGCATCATCACAGTGCCACCCCCGCTCCGGCGTGGGCGCTCCGAGCGGGCAGACCGAGCCGCTGGCGGGCGCGCTTCTCCAGCTGTCTCAGCGCGGAGGAGAAGACGAGCGCGAAGAGGTAGTAGATGACCAGTCCGACACCGAAGGCGATGAAGACCGTCGTGTTCTTCCGCAGCTCGTCGATCTCGTAGGCGAGGTCCTGCAGCCCGATGAAGAGCGCCACAGCCGTGCCCTTGATGAGCATGATGAGCAGGTTGTTGTAGCCCGAGAGCATGAGCACCCAGGCCTGCGGCCAGATGATCCGTCGCATCCGCGTCAGCGGCGACATGTTGAGCGCCTTGGCGCCCTCCCACTGGCCGCGGTCGACGGCATTGATCGAGCCGCGCACGATCTCTGCGCCGTACGCGCCGTAGTTGAGCCCCAGCGCGATGACGCCGGTGAGCACGGCATCCCAGCTGACGCCGAAGAGCGGCATGACGTAGTAGAGCCAGAAGAGCTGGACGACGAGCGAGGTCCCGCGGAAGAACTCCACGACGATCGTCGCGAGCCACCGCAGGGGCGCGACGGGGCTGATGCTCAGCAGGCCGAGGACGACCGAGACGACGAAGGCCACCAGGGCCCCGCCGAGCGTGAGCTGGAGCGTGACGAGCACGCCCTCGCCCAGTCTCGGCAGGGCATCCCGGAGCGTGTCGAGATGATCGGTCACTTGGCGTCCGGCAGCTCGCCCTTGCAGAGCTGCTCGGTCGTCAGGTCGCCCTTGGGGCGCTCGGCGTCGGTGAAGCCGAACTCACCGATGACGTCGGTGTAGGCCTTCTCGTCACCGGTGATCTTGGCGAGCTCCTTGTTGTAGGCGTCGCGCAGGGTGTCGTCACCCTTCTTGAAGACGGTCGCACCGGCACCGACCTGCTCCTTGCCGTCGACGACGGCGACGAAGGAGTCGGTGACCTCGACCTTCACATCGGGGTTGTTCTCGTCCATGGTCCGCAGGGAGATCCCGGTGAGCGCGAAGACGTCGCTGCTGCCGCGCGCGACCGCGTCCATGCCGTCCTGGGGCGACTTCACCTGGGTGGCCTCGATGTCGAGCGACTTGGCGTAGTCGGTCTCGATGGCGCCGCTCATCGTCGCGAGCTTGGCGCCGGACTTCTTGACGTCGTCGAGGTTCTTGAGGTTCTTCGGGTTGCCCTCGGGCACCATGAGCGCCGTCGTGTAGAGGATCTCCGGGTCGCCGAAGGAGGCCTCCTTGCAGCGGTCCGGCAGGATCGACATGCCCGCCGAGATGGCGTCGTAGCGCCCGGCCTTGAGCCCGGGGATGAGGGCATTCCACTCGGTCTTGACGCCCTTGACCTCCTTGATCCCCATGTCCTTGAAGATCTTCTTGTGCAGGGCGATGGTGGCTCCGGTGAGCTCCCCGTCCTTCTCGAAGGAGTAGGGCTCCTCGCCGGCGAAGGCGACGGTGATCGTGCCCTTGTCCTTGAGGTCGGCGAGCTTGTCCCCCGAGGAGCTGTCGCTCGAGTCGGAGCCGCAGGCGGCGAGGGCGAGAGCGAGCGTCAGCGCGGCCGTGCCGGCCAGGGTCTTGGTGTGGCGCACAGGGGTTCCTCCCCTCGGAGGCTCTTCCCCGGGCCCCTCCCGGTCCTCCGAGTCCTCCCACCCGACCAAAACGAGGCGGGCGAAGGGGGGTTCCGCCGGTCTCCCCGCCCCTTCGTTGTCAGTCCGTGACCAGCGCAGCACTGCGGCCGGCACAGCCGGCGTTCAGGCGACGCCCAGACAACGGGAGCACACTCGATGGGGTGAGCACTCCCACGACCTCCGTCGACGTCCCCCACCTGCTGGTCGTCGAGGACGAGCCCAACATCCGTGAGCTGCTCGCCACGTCGCTGCGCTTCGCCGGCTTCGAGGTCGAGGTGGCGGGTGACGGGGCGAGCGCACTCGACGCGGTCCACCGCATGGAGCCCGACCTCATCGTCCTCGACGTCATGCTGCCCGACACCGACGGCTTCGAGGTCGCCGCGCAGCTGCGGGCCTCCGAGCGGCACCAGCCGATCCTCTTCCTCACCGCACGCGACTCCCTCGACGACAAGCTCAAGGGCCTGACCGTCGGCGGCGACGACTACGTGACCAAGCCCTTCTCCCTCGAGGAGGTCATCGCGCGCATCCGGGTGATCCTGCGCCGCACCCAGGACGTGCCCTCGAGCGAGTCGGTGCTCAGCTTCGCCGACCTCGAGCTCGACGACGACGCCCACGAGGTGCGCCGCGCCGGCCGCGTCATCGACGTCTCGCCGACGGAGTTCAAGCTGCTGCGCTACCTCATGCTCAACCCCAACCGCGTGCTGTCCAAGGCGCAGATCCTCGACCACGTGTGGGACTACGACTTCCGCGGCGAGATGGGCATCGTCGAGTCCTACATCTCCTACCTGCGGCGCAAGATCGACACCGAGGGCCTGCCCTCCCTGATCCACACCAAGCGCGGCTTCGGCTACGTGCTGCGCCTGCCTCCCGAGTGAGCCCCGCATGAGCATGGAGCGGGTCACCGCACCCGTCGTCCGCAAGCTCGAGGCGATGCCGCTCACCTGGCGGCTGATCGTCATCCTGCTCGCCCTGCTGCTCGCGGCCCTCGTCGCGACCTCGACCGCCATGGCCTGGCTGCTGCAGCGCGACCTCGAGGCCAATGTCGACGAGCAGCTGCGCACGGTCGCGATCCCGATCGCCGAGGACGAGGCCTCCTACTACGGCACCGACGACCCGACCGACATCTACAGCGGCAGCGACGGCAGCCCGACCAACCTCTACTTCGTGCGCCAGCCCGGCGACGGGGGCCCGTGGCGCTACCGTTTCCCCACCGGCGAGACCTCCCGGCCCGACGTGCCGGTCCTGCACGCCGACGACGTGCGCGTGCTGACCCAGGAGCCCTTCACGGTGACTTCGGTCGACGGCACCGCCAAGTGGCGCTTCATCGCCGGCCGCTACACCAACGGCTCGACCTTCGCGATCGGCATGCCGCTGTCGGGGGTCAACAAGATCATCGGCCGCTACGTCGCGGTCACCCTCGCCGTCGGCCTCGGGGCGCTCGTCACTTGCGGCGTCCTCGGCTGGTTCGCCACCCGCCGGGCCTTCCGCCCCCTTCGTCGCATCGAGGACACCGCCGCGGCCATCGCCGCCGGCGACCTCACCCGACGCGTGCCGGTGCGGCACAGCCACGACGAGGTCGCGAGCCTGAGCGACTCGCTCAACTCCATGCTCGGGCAGGTCGAGCGCAGCTTCGCCGTCCAGGAGGCGTCGGAGACCAAGATGCGCCAGTTCGTCGCCGACGCGAGCCACGAGCTGCGCACCCCGCTGGCGACGGTCCGCGGCTACGCCGAGCTCTACCGCCAGGGCGCGGTGCAGGGGCCCGAGGCGACGACCCAGGCCATGGACCGGATCGAGGGCGAGGCCTCACGCATGACCGGGCTCGTCGACGACCTGCTGCTGCTCGCCCGCCTCGACGACCAGCGGCCGCTCGAGCTCTCCGACGTCGACCTCGTCGTCCTGTGCGCCGAGACCGTCCACGACGCGCGCGCCCGCGCGCCGCACCGCCGGATCCAGCTCGTCGGTCTCGACGGCGAGCTGCGGCCGGTCGTCGTGCGGGGTGACGACGGCCGCCTGCGGCAGGTGCTCAGCAACCTCATCGGCAATGCCCTCATGCACACCGCCGACGACGTCGCGGTCGAGGTGCGCACCGGGCAGGTCGGCGACCGGGCGGTCATCGAGGTGCGTGACCACGGCGCCGGCATCGACCCCGAGGCGGCCGCGCGGGTCTTCGAGCGGTTCTTCCGCGTCGACAAGGCCCGCTCGCGCGCCCGCGGCGGCAGCGGCCTCGGGCTGGCGATCGTCGCCGCCATCGTCGGCCAGCACCAGGGCGACGTCGACGTCCGCGAGACGCCGGGAGGCGGCGCGACCTTCCACGTCGTGCTGCCCGGTGCGACCCCGGTCCGGCCCGCACGCGTCTAGCGCGACCCCGGGCGCTGGGCGCACAGGAGACTGACAGGTGGGACCAAGGGCGGTCCGAAGTGCGCGGACGAGAGTGGGACCACAGCCTCGAGAAGGAGCCCACGATGGACCAGCCCACCGCGCCACTGCCGCCGCAGCACCCTCAGCGGGGGGCGGCCGGACCCGTGCCGACCACCTCCTACGCCAGCGCCCTGTCCGCGCCCCCGCCGCCGCGCATGCCGCGGCACCGCGGCCGCCGGCTCGGCGAGCTCACCGCCGGCGCCGTGCTAGCTA
>ERZ500994.365-NODE-365-length-14355-cov-25.832168_pt1 | contig 14355 bp, 14 predicted proteins | sample MGYA00248878_ERZ500994 | MGnify/ENA primary metagenome ERZ500994 (study PRJEB25958, sample SAMN03398533) | human skin metagenome | study: EMG produced TPA metagenomics assembly of the Human Skin Microbiome Metagenome (human skin metagenome) data set. | reverse complement strand
CTTGTGTGCCCATTTTGTGCCCAAATTGTGCCTTGGTTAATTTTTGAGCAAGTAGATTTTGACCCCCACTCAAATTTAAAAGAGATGAAACTGAATTTTTTTTGATTTTCATTGCTTATTTTAAATAGCCTTCATGTCCTAAAAAAAATCCTTTCAAAGTTATTCCCTCCAAATTAAAAACATGGCTATTAGAGACTTTAAGACATTGACACACTAGTTTAGTTAACCGTCTTGAGATTGGAAAAATAGATACAAAAGTTGTTATACGGACTATATAAAGTTTTGAGTTTTCACGGTACGACTCTAAATCCACATACTAATAAAATAATACATAAGCAAAAATTCAATATATTAAATTGCTTACCTTAACTTTAGATTAGGACTATCTCGTATAAAAATGAGAAATATTGACGAAAAAAATGCAAAGTAGATATATACTAGAAAAATTTAGTAGGGTGCATGAACAATATCAATCAAACTCATGTTTCTAAACCATCTATGCGATGGCGAACCAAGTATTTTGCAAAGACCGCGCGCGCTTGCTTTTCTAAACCATCTATGCGATGGCGAACATTTACAATCATCTGGGTTGAATTTCGCCATTTTTCTAAACCATCTATGCGATGGCGAACTGTAGTTTTTAAATCCACATAGGCGCGCAGATCTTTCTAAACCATCTATGCGATGGCGAACGAGCGATATCAGCCAACAGGCGCTAGGTTTTATTTCTAAACCATCTATGCGATGGCGAACTGGTGATTGTTGGTCGTGAAATGTATCGGGCGTTTCTAAACCATCTATGCGATGGCGAACAAATACCGATACCCATGTTGCAAGCAGCGATTTTTCTAAACCATCTATGCGATGGCGAACTCTTTGACAATTTGCTCAAGCTCGACGGTATCTTTCTAAACCATCTATGCGATGGCGAACAGTATGTTTTAAAGGTAAACGCCAGTTAATGTTTTCTAAACCATCTATGCGATGGCGAACCACTCCAGCTTTAAGAGTTTTACCTGGTGTGTTTTCTAAACCATCTATGCGATGGCGAACAAATAACCAAACCCATCAAGATAATAGCGACATTTCTAAACCATCTATGCGATGGCGAACAGTTATTTCAACAATTCGCAGTATGTTTTAAATTTCTAAACCATCTATGCGATGGCGAACAGTCCCAGCTTTTTTATGGCGTGTTCCAATTTTTTCTAAACCATCTATGCGATGGCGAACTGGGTATGTCTAATTTTGCTCAAGCGGCTGACTTTCTAAACCATCTATGCGATGGCGAACACGGTCAAAAAAAGGCATTGGCTTATTTTTGGTTTCTAAACCATCTATGCGATGGCGAACTGCGTCGAAGTCTGATAGAACGTGACGGCGGCTTTCTAAACCATCTATGCGATGGCGAACCGCTTTGACGATGATTATCAGCTCATTGACTTTTTCTAAACCATCTATGCGATGGCGAACTTTCGCTATCTATATATAGCCAAGCCTTTTTTTTTCTAAACCATCTATGCGATGGCGAACATCACCGCGCAGCTCTAAGCCGTCAGATTGTATTTCTAAACCATCTATGCGATGGCGAACAGTGGCGCATTGGTTGGTGTGTTTATCAGCAATTTCTAAACCATCTATGCGATGGCGAACGGTTGAGCGTCAACAAGGAATTCAACAATAAATTTCTAAACCATCTATGCGATGGCGAACATTCAAGCATTTCAGGGATACGCAAAGCAGTTTTTCTAAACCATCTATGCGATGGCGAACGCGATATTTCGCAAAAACGCCTTTCGCGTGCTTTTCTAAACCATCTATGCGATGGCGAACTGATTGTGCGGGATGAAGCCAAACAGCTTAAATTTCTAAACCATCTATGCGATGGCGAACAAATTGGTCGCCATCATAAAACGATTCATCACTTTCTAAACCATCTATGCGATGGCGAACTGATTACTTTATTTATTTACAATAAAATTACATTTCTAAACCATCTATGCGATGGCGAACAAGGCAAAGCCTTGTTCGTTGTTGGTGAATAATTTCTAAACCATCTATGCGATGGCGAACAATCACGGTCTAGCTTGTTCGGTAGGGGGTTGTTTCTAAACCATCTATGCGATGGCGAACTGTATGAAACAAACTAAATCTATGCGATTTAGTTTCTAAACCATCTATGCGATGGCGAACGCAAACTTTGTCAACTCTCAAAAAACTTTTTTTTTCTAAACCATCTATGCGATGGCGAACCAGCTCCTCCAGCTGCTGCGGTTATTGTGTTATTTCTAAACCATCTATGCGATGGCGAACTAAATTTGCAAGCTCTTGGTTATCCTCCTCCATTTCTAAACCATCTATGCGATGGCGAACGGGGCTGGGGTTATGCTGGGGCTGTATTAGCTTTTCTAAACCATCTATGCGATGGCGAACCCAAAGCAACCGATAAATACGGACGTTATTTATTTCTAAACCATCTATGCGATGGCGAACTGGAGAATTTTCTGACAAAATCCCCAGATATCAATTATATACGTTTTAATTCAGTCAAGACACTTCGTTTTAAAGTGCTTTTTATAAGCAGCTGATTTTATTTAATTTTTTGGCAAGTGTCTACAACGAAGCCAAACATATAATCCAACACATCTTGGTCTTGGCAAATCTCGATAAGTTGCATCCGAAACTCTTTTTGATTATGCCCCAGTTTTGCCGAAATAAATGCTTGTGGCATCACCATCGCATCTTTGACCAAATCTGCTACATCAAACACCAAACCACCACGGCGGGTTTTACCATGTAGCATCGGTAGAGCAAAGCTAATACCTAACCCATGTAATGCAACTGCCGCATAGCCATAAGCGATATAATTCCCGTGGTCAAGGTAGCTATTGGCGATATCGGCGATATCATCATTGGCATTTTTGCCTTCCTCGCGGGTAAATTTAAAGCCACAGCCTTCCGCCAAGCTTTTATATAATACCTTTGCCCAGCGACCTTCGGCAGTCAATAACTGCTCTTGGTTCATTGCCGATTCTATCGCTTGTGAAAAATTAACTACCGCCGATTCATCTAGGCGAATACCATATGATGTCAGTAGTGGATTTTTTTGCCAGTATTTTTTGACAATTTCAATACGTTCTTGTAATAGCACCTTTGCCATCAACAGCCGTGTCGTATCATCAAGCCATGCTTTCATCCAAATTTGCATATATTCGGTAGGACGATACTCACTTTGTGGGGCTAGAAAGGTCAAATCTAATGCACTAAATAATGGTGAACCGCCTGAACCACAAAAACCGACCATTACATTTGATTCTGCCAAACGTCTAGCGGCGGCATCGGTAATCGAACTACCTTTACCCAGTAATAAAAAAGCGGTATTTTTTTCGGGAATATTATAAAAATGTTCAATCGGTTGCATACTTTCGGTCAGATACACGATACGGTCATCTTTTAAAATGACTCGAACTCGCTCAAGATAAAACACACACGCCCGCTTGGACAACATCAGCGGACGGCTACGTTGCTTACGTAAATGACTATTATGAGTTTGGCTCATGTTTTTCTCTTTGATAAATGAAAAAGCAGTAAGCATAAAAGCCTACTGCTTTTTTAAATTAGAATATCGGCAAAGCAAACGGCTGACTGGCACGAGCCAAACCATAGCCATCTGGCACGCCGTCACCTGCATTTTCCATCGGTACAATATCGATGGTTAAGGTAAAAACTTGTCCTGTGCTTTTACTGGCAACTTTAAGATACGGCAAGTCTTTGGCAGTGGCTAGACGACGTTCTCGTAATGGCACATTATTGTCAGACAGTTGAGTACGTTCCATTTTTGCCGTAGGAATGCGAAAACGACGATAACTTTGCCAGCCTGTGATTTTGGCTGTTGGTACAGGCGTTGGCGTACCGACCACACTATAATCCCGTACTTTCCAATGTTGGCTAATACTATCTACCAATCGCTGTAATGCCTCGCTACTATCCGAAAATACCCGAAAAATATCAAAATCAAAACGGGGCGACTTGCCATATTTTTTTTCGAAATCCGCTTGCTTTGCTTTAAGCTTTGGGGAAGCGACCAATGCTATGGCATATGGTGATTTATCCACCAATGCCAACGCTCGAAACGTGCCATGCAATACCGCATAAATCTGATTGCGAATGGTCGGTAGTGATAAATCGACCGTATCTGCCGATTCAATCACACGTACATCCACATAAAACTCAAATGACATCTTAATCTCCCTCAGAATATACGCCACCACGAATCAGACAGGCAATCAAAAACATCCCTTTTTCGCTGTTGGGGTCTAAGTCATCAATCTCTTTTAAAATATCAAACGCTGACATTTTTTCTTTACCCACACGATAAAAAAATTGATGCTCAAGATTTGCCCCATTTGGCTCTACCGCAATCGGTTTATGGTTGTATTCTTCGGCATTGGGATACCACGTATCAATGGTACGAATCGCATTACCGATTTTTTGGTCACGTAATGCCGCTTGCCCCAAAAATTGGTTGTTGTCTGCCCCACGTTGCGGGCGAACAGGGTTAAGTTGATACAGCGAACGAGAAAAGCCTTTGGGTTTATCTTCTAGATAATTTTGTGAAGGGAATACTTCCACACCACCCATGCCAAAATCAACTACCGCTTCGATATGTAGCCCTGCATTGGTTGCGTCGCCTTTTGCCCCTGTTAATAAAATCTCGGCTAATGCCTGCTCATCCGCACTAGGATTGTCAAAACTGTTTAAATTGTAGTCTAACGCCTTAAAGGTATAAGATTTTTCCGAATTTTGACTGGGTGTTACCGTAATTACAATGCTTTCTGCCACCAAGCGATTACGCCATAACCAGCGACCGTTCACAACATTACGCATATAACGACCGACCACCGTTTTTAGCCCATCGCTGTCTTTGGCACGAGCCACAAACCCTTGAAATGCCTTGCGAAATGCTTGTTCATCGCTTTTATCTGCCCCTGCTTTAGTCGCACTGGCAAACAAAATATCCGCCAAGTCAATCAAACGAAAATCCCACGTCACCAATAATTTGGCATTGGGTAATAATTTGGCAGATTCGGTTTGTTGAATATTACTGACTTCACGAGCGACTGATTCGCCCGATGCTGACCCTTTGCTTTTATTGCCTGCTACATTTTGTGTACCACGAATGCCATGATACATGACTTTTAATGATTCAGTTTTGCCATCTATCAGATGAAAAAATGCCCCGTCGCTGATAACAGTACCACGTTGTAGGGCTAGGCTTGCGGGTAATTTTTTGAAAGTTGCCATAATAAAACTCCTGTTTGTTGTTTAACATTGGTTAGGTAAAAGTTTAGTTTCAAAAGTAAGGTTAAATAGATTGTCGCAATAAAAACACATCGCCACCGTCATGGGTTTGCCATTGGTACTGCCAAAATAACTCTTGTGGGTTGTCAGATAATTGACGTAACGGCTCGGTAATCAGGTTTGGGGGCTGTTGCGGTTTTTGCTCTTCTTCATATAAATCCAAGTTATCAGAATTTTGAGCGTTAGCAACATTCAGCAGTTGCCGAATTGACACATATTGCACTAAGCCAATCAAGGGTTCGGCATAGGCGTGAGGTGTAGGTATTACAGCTTGTTCAAGCGTATACGCTTGTCGTACACCTGTTCTATCGGTTTTTGGGTCTTCAAGCAACGCATAACCTAGATTAGTCGCTGACAAAAAACTTAAGCCATGATGTTCACCAAAAGCATGATTTAAGCCGTCTCTGGTGAGTGCCAATAGCCGTGTAAAGGCTTGCAAACGATTGAGATTTTGCGATTGTTGGTACGCTAATAACACATCCTGACGGTCTAGCACCACAAAGCCTGTTTTGATGGTATTGCTTAGCACATCCTTTAGTGTTTTTTCATTATCATCTGCCCATTCAACTTCGCCATAACTGGTGATTTGCCCCCCTGCAAAACGGCTATTCATCAGCAATTTTTGCAAATCTGCCAATCTTGGTCGCCGTCTGCCATCAAATCGTATCACCAAACTAAGATGCAAATGACAGCTTGCCGTTGGTTGTAACGATAAGGCATTGGGATTTTTTGATGAATAATCGTTTTTGTTGATAAACGCAGAGCCACGGCGTTGGGCAGGGGTAAAGCGTCCATAGGCAAAGCCACCTAAATCTTGCCTGTCATGGTGAATATAAATCACGCCTGTGTCCTTCACGCTCAATTTGCGAGCCAACGCATGAGCGAACATAGTGGATGCCATCAAAGGCACGCCACCGAGCAAAATCCCGCTAGTCTGTAGATTTGCCCCTTGCACTCGAATATGCGGAATGACCGCTAAAAAACTCATGATGCCAACTCCTGTAAGTCATACAGCAAGCCACGAATTCGGCGAGCCAAGAATGGTATGATGCTATCTTCGAGTACAAAGGCGACAGGGTTGCTTTGTCCTTCGACTTCGTAGGATTGACGGACGATACTTTTTGCCAAATGCTCGGCAAACACAGTCATCCAACCTTCATCTCGTAGCTGTGTGTCAATCAGTCCTTGAATGGCTAAATCGACGCTTGGGTGTTGTAATGGTGTTAAAGCAACCATTTCTTTACTAACCATTTCACCTGTATTTTCGTCATACGCTTCATTGCTTATTTTGGTGATATTCGGCAATCTATCAGCCACTTGTTCAAGGCTGTTTTTAGCTTCTCGCCCTTGAGCCAATACGATGCGTAAGATATGGGTCAAAAATTGTTGCTCGACTTCACGGCTATCCATATTGGTACTAGTGGCTTCAATGCCTTTGTTTTTCCAATCTTGGTTATTTAAATCTTTTTCGGTAGTAGCAATACCTTGATTCACCAAATCTGCCCAAGCAAGTAATGCAGGCTGAAAAAGTTTGTCTTTCGGCAATTTATTGGGGATATAGTAGTCTAAGCCTTTGTAATACAGGCTAAAGGCTTGACGTATCGTATCATTAGCAGTTGGGGCAGTTAGATAAATTGGGCGTTGCATGGCTCGTACTAAGCTACCCACATTTTGCGGATTTGCCCCACCAATACCAAATACAGCGGTGGTAATACTGTGTAAATCATTGTCGGTTTTACGAGCTTCTTTGATATCATCAACTTCATCATTTAACCAATGATTCACTCCTGCTGAGCTAATGGGACTAATTGAAAGGTAATCGTCACCTTTTGGCAATAATAACTGACGCATCCGAATGTTAATATGCTCAAGTCCCGCTTGATAAGGCGTGTCAAACAAGCTGACAATATCAGGCTGAATCGTATTTACCACAGTTTTAAAATCATCATCTTGCTCTGATAAATCTTCATCTAACATCGCTGATTTGATGGCTTTAAAAATCGTAGCGGTCTTACCTGCATTGGCTTGGTAATCGGTGGGAATGGTGATATCGTCAGCAAGTAATGTTCTCGCACTGATATAGGGCAAATCCAAGGCTTGTGATTTTGCCAAGCGAATACCGCCTTTTTCGATATTGGAATTGATGGTTTTATTACTAAAATGCACCGATTCAGCAAGAGTTTGCCGATACTGGTCGATGGGAATTGTGGAAGCATCTGACATTCATTTCTCCTTTTTTATTTAATTCTATAGTTTTAGCATAGTATTGCCCAAATAAAAAGCAGGCAAAAGTAGATAAAAGACACACGATGTCGTATTGTTAATATTCATTATAGAATTTAGTTTTATATTAAGTGAAAATGATAAGCTTATAAAAACAGAAAAATTAATTTGGAAAAAATGAAATGCACGTCATTTTTATCTCTGCTTGCGAAAAAAAAGCCCTGAAAAAAACCCGAGCCGTACTCGACAGCTACGCCATCCGCACAGGACAAAGCACATGGCAAGCCCCCATGACCATGGAAGGTCTAACCGAAGTCCGCAAAGCCCTAAAACAAAAAGGCATCACTCGCCAAACCGCTGTCGCCGCTTACATCAATTACGGTATGCGACGCATGAAGCTGGCGTGGGTCGTGGGAGCAAAGCATCGGTTTAATAGCGAAGGGGCATACCCTGTCGCTTCAACTGGCAAGCCTTATACCAAGCGACAAATCGACGACTGGGTCAGGGCAGCAAGTCTATTGGCAGGAGCGGCAGGCGATATGCATGATATCGGCAAAGCATCGCAACATTTTCAAAACAAACTGTCGCCTAATCAAGCCAATAAAATCATCGCTGATGATATCCGCCATGAATGGCTATCCGTCAAGCTATTGCAACAACTACGGCATAATAACTTTGATTGGCAAGACGCTTGGCAACAAGTCGCCAAAGATAAAAACCGCAATATTTTTACCTTAGGTGATTTAAACCAAGTCGATGATGGCGTGGCAAATGACATCGAAGCGGTGGATTATTTGATAGTCACCCATCATGGGTTACTGGGCGCAGATGACCCAACAGGCTACGCAAGCTATCCTAACGAAGACAAACACGTGCGTGAACCATTACCCCGTACCGAACAACTCACTTGTGCAGGCGAGTTACCACAAAGTATTTTTGACAGCTATCAAAAACGCATGGCACGACTTGCCAAATTATTGCCCACCAATGCCAGTCTAACTTATTATAAAGCCCTCTGTTTACACGCTCGTAACGCCTTGATTCACGCTGACCATACCATTTCTGCGGTCAATTATCTGGACATGGTGCAACCTGCCACTCCAACTCCCACGCAACTGTTTGCCAATACCTGCTTTATCGATGGCAAAAAACAACATAACCAACCGCTAGAATGGCATTTACGCCATGTGGGCGAACGAGCCAGTTTTATCGCTTGTAACATGATGACAGAATTAAATTTGTCTGGACTGTGCGAGCAAACAGTCGAATATATCAAAACACCCACCCAAAACGCTTATTTTAAGTGGCAAAATGTTGCTGGCAATGCCTTACAAAAATTCGCCGATAAACACCCCGATGTACCTACGCTTGTTTTTAATATCGCAGGTACAGGGAGCGGTAAGACTCGAATGAATCTACGCACCGCTTGTACCTTGCGACCCAATGACCCACGTATTTGTATTGCGTTAAATTTGCGTTCTTTGACTTTACAGACAGGTGACGCTCTCAAAAAATCCATGAATCTATCCGATGATGAATTAGCCGTCGTCATCGGCGACAATATTACCCAAGAACTATTTGAAAAAGCCAAAAATAACCAAGGAATTGACGAAGATGAAAATCCCCCAGAGCCGATATTTGATGCCAAAGGAGAAGATTATGATATCCCTGCGTGGCTTAACCCATTGTTTGAGAAAACCACCAAAAAGGGCGTTATAAGTGACAATGATGGCAAAACGTTATTGGCATCGCCTTTGCTCGTTTCAACCATTGATTATCTGATAGCAGCGGGCGAGCCACACAAACAAGGGCATCATGTCAAAGCCTTGCTACGGCTTATGAGTAGTGATTTGATACTCGATGAAATTGACGGCTACGACCCGCAAGCCTTGATGGCGGTATTGCGACTGGTGCAACTTTCCGCCATGTACGGTCGCCACGTGATTTGCTCATCGGCAACTTTGTCCAAAACCTTGGCGATTAGCGTGCATCGTGCCTTTGAATCAGGCATTGCCATGCGACAAGCCTTGCTAAACAATGACAAACAAGCATTTAATATTGCCATTGTCGATAATGAAATTGATAGCAAAAACCCGCCCAAAATTTGGCAACAAACGCTAACGCAAGATAACGACACCCAAGCTGACGATAAAAACTTTAAAGATATTTACCAAACACACCTCAATGAATTACAGCTTGCTTTAGCCAAAAAGACGAGTTTTCGCCTAGCCGAACTCAAACCCATGCCAAAGGCAACGATTAGCGATTGGCAACAAGCGGTACTTGAATCTGCCCAAATCTTGCATGATAGACACGCTTGGCAATGGCAAAATGGGGAAAAATGCCTATCCTTTGGCTTGATTCGGGTAGCAAATATTCACCATGCTATTAGCCTTGCTCATTATTTTGCCAATCATTGGCAACACGCCCATATCGCTTGCTATCATGCCAATGATTGGCGAATCAATCGTTTTTATAAAGAACAACGCTTAGACACTTTACTAAGTCGTCATAAAGATGGCAAAAAACGTAAAACAGGCAATGAAACCATCGAGCAAGATAGCGAAATTATCGAACTTATGAACCACAGCCAACAAAACGATGTACCCTTTATCGTGATTGCCACGCCTGTCGAAGAAGTGGGGCGTGACCATGACTTTGACTGGGCAGTTATTGACGCATCAAGCGTTCAGTCTATTGTACAGACCGCAGGGCGAGTTAATCGTCACCGCCGAGAAACGATTCATGAGCCAAATATTATCATCCCCCAATTTAACTATCGGCATTGCAAATACATGCAACAAAAGAAATCTAAAGAAAAAAAAATCATTGCCTTTAAATACCCAGGTTATGAAGGTTATAACAATGCCAATGTTTACCCAACCCATGATTTGGCAAAGTTGTTACCCTGGCAAAATAATCAACTCATAATAGATGCTAGACTGCGTTTTGATAAAGATAACTGTCTATTTGCCCAATTTGATGATAGCGAGATACAAGGGTTTTGTGAGCGATATTTTTATGATGAAGGCGATGAGCTTTTTTCAAATACAGCAGTTGAAAGTAGTCTAATGACCGAGCAACTGTATCAAAAATTCACCCCGTTACGAGATAGACAGTATCAAGCCCTGTATCGAATGAATGCAGAATCGATTACGGATAATGAACTGGTTATCGAAAAATACGTTAATACGTTTAATCCAAGTTTTAAAAAGCAACAACAAGAATGGCAAGATTATAGCGGTGATTTTACCAAACCTATTTTACAACCCGCTAAGCCACAAGCGTGGCTGTATTTATCGCCTAGTCAAATGGTGGAACAATGCGAATTTTATGATATTGATATTGAACAAGGCTGTCAAATTTCACTAAGTCTATATAATGATAAAAATGAGATACAGTGGCTATATGATGAAGGGTTTGGTGTAGTTAAAAAATAAGTAATTATGCTTGATATCGAATGTCTCATGTAAATTTGTTTTTATGATAGAAATTAAACTTTATCAAAATAATCTTATCACTCTAAATTTCATTAAACATTAGTATTAGTATTATCTATATTATTAAATTATAGAGGCTCTGTATTCCGCCATGGTAGCGGCTTTGCACGCAGATATGTGTACAGACTGGTGAATATAAATGTACAGATAGGTGAATCAAGATGTTCAGATAGGTGAATATAAATGTACAGATGGGTGAAGCTAGCAGTTTAACGCACATTAAAAGCGATTCGAAATAAATAATGAAAAATAACTTCTAAATCATTGAAACGAATGAATTTTGATTAACTTTTGTAACTGACATAGATTAACATAGATTACGATTTTACCCATCATCATGCTCACTTCTATAATCAAGCTCACAATAATTTGAGCCAATTGATAGCAAGTAGCCCATGACTATGCAAAGTTTTTACAATCAAGGTGCTGATAAAGTAATGATTATCAAACCCAATACGCTGATTGAAGCGGGTTTCGACTTGACCGAAGCCGAGCATGACTTGATAACACTGGCGGTTAATAAACTACATCGTTTGCAGTCTGGCGGCAGACGAGTATTGATTAGTGCCAAAGAATTTGCCAACGCCAATCGTGTCAATGAAATCTATGCCTATCGAGCCTTAAAAGATACCGCCAAAATACTTGGCGACAGAAAACTCAAATTTACCCTATACCTTGATAAAACCATTCAAGCGACCAATGAAGCGGACAAACTCACTGTTATCAAGCCTAACCACAACAACTTTACCACGTTGCGTTCTGAATATAACTGGCTACAAGGGGTCTCGTATCAAGATGATCAAGGCTTTATTATTTTGGATTTTTCCGACTGTAACTCTCCCCTAAAATAAAACAGCTCAGACATAGCCTTAATTGGCTAAGACCACATTCAGCTTTGAAGGGAAAAACACCCATGGAGAGGTATTTTGAATTAAGCGAGGAAACGCCTTTAATTTAATTCCAATGCACTAATTACCGCTTTACCCCAACTTGGTAACTCTGGACTAATCGAATACCAAATCCAAGTGCCTTTACGCTCACTTTCTAAAATACCGATTTGCTTTAATTGGTTTAAATGCCGTGAGATAGTTGGCTGTGGTTGGTCTAACTCGCTGATGATGTCACACACGCATAACGCTTGCTTCTGATTAAGTAGTTGCACAATTTTTAATCTGGTGGGGTCGCTTAACGCCTTGAGAAAGTCTGTTTTATTCATATATTTACATATCCAAATATATAGATTATAGTATAGCTCAATTTTAACAGGTTTCTATAGGCAGTCAATGATTACCGCATTACTCATTTTTCTAGTGACTTTGATATTTGTAATATGGCAACCTAAAGGCTTGGGTATCGGTTGGACTGCCAGTATCGGGGCTGGGATAGCTTTGCTATTAGGGGTAATAACGGTTGCCGATATTCCTGTAGTGTGGAATATTGTTTGGAACGCTACCTTTGCCTTTATTGCTATTATCATTATTAGTCTGTTACTTGATGAAGCAGGCTTTTTCCGCTATATCGCCTTGCACGTTGCAAGATTAGCAAAAGGTAGCGGTAATCGGTTGTTTGCGTTTATTGTGCTACTTGGGGCGGTGGTATCGGCATTGTTTGCCAATGATGGTGTGGCTTTGATATTAACACCCATTGTGATTGCGATTTTAACCACGTTACGCTTTTCCCCTGCGACTACCCTTGCTTTTATTATGACAGCAGGGTTTATCGCTGATACCGCCAGTATTCCGCTCGTGGTGTCTAATTTGGTAAATATTGTGTCGGCTGACTTTTTTAAAATCCCTTTTACCGATTATGCCAAAGTGATGATACCAGTAAACGTGGTAGCGGTTGTCACCTCATTATTGGTATTGTATGGGTTTTATCATAAAGACATTCCTACAGTTTATGCGTTGGATTTAATCGAAAACCCACAATCGGCTATCGTGGATAAAAATACCTTTATCATGGGTTGGGTGGTGTTGGCGTTACTTTTGTTGGGTTTTTTTGTGCTTGAGCCTATAGGTGTACCCATTAGCTTCATTGCAGGGGTTGGCGCGTTGGTGTTGCTTGTGGTAGCGAAAATGGGTAAAAAAATAACGGTGCTGCCGATTGTCAAAAATGCCCCGTGGCAAGTGGTGATATTTTCATTGGGTATGTATTTGGTGGTGTATGGTTTAAAAAATGCAGGGCTGACCGATTATTTAGCTCATGAGTTAAGCCAACTCGCTAATCATGGCATGATGACAGCTACAGTAGGAACAGGGTTATTATCGGCAGGGCTTTCATCTGTAATGAATAATATGCCAACGGTGCTAATTCAAGCTTTAGCGATTGATGAGGCGATTATCCATGACCCCATGATAAAGCAAGCCATGATTTATGCCAATGTAATAGGCTGTGATTTAGGCACGAAAATTACCCCGATTGGCTCACTCGCTACCTTATTATGGTTGCACGTTTTAGCCAGTAAAAATATTACGGTGAGTTGGGGCTATTATATTAAAGTCGGTATTATTTTAACCTTGCCTGTATTGGTGGCTACATTGGTTGCATTGGCAATTTGGTTGCCAATAATTCAATAATTTTAAAACTTAAAAAGGAACAAGTATGCAAAATATCACAATTTACCACAACCCTAACTGTGGCACATCACGCAACACGCTTGCTCTTATCAAACATCAGGGCATTGAGCCCTCTGTTATTCAGTATTTGGATAACCCACCTGATGAAACAACCCTGCGTGATTTAATTACCAAAATGGGTATTACCCCAAGACAATTACTGCGTGTAAATGTGCCGCCTTACGCTGAACGTAAACTAGATAACCTTAGTTTGACTGATGATGACCTTATTCAAGCTATGTTAGCTGACCCACTTCTAATCAATCGTCCAATCGTTGTGAGTGATAAAGGCGTTAAGCTGTGCCGTCCTTCCGAAGTTGTACTAGATTTGATTGATACGCCCTTAACCAAAACCTTTATCAAAGAAGATGGGGAAAAGATTGAGCCGACAATTTAGTCAAAACATCTGTTTTTATTGAACTTGTAAGCCGTTACTGGGACTCCCCATTAACGGCTTTCTCATTTCAGCAATAAACTATCGTATTGATTTGAACTATAACTTGTATATTAGGACTTACGCAAAAAATTTTGCTTTTGCGTAAGTCCTATATCTAATGGATTTTGCTAACATGCAATTTAGGGTAATTTAACTTAAAGGTTTTCGTCTGTTCGAGTCAGATTATGCCTACCATATTCCAAAAGCCCCAGTCGATTGA
>ERZ500994.364-NODE-364-length-14400-cov-5.276612_pt1 | contig 14400 bp, 16 predicted proteins | sample MGYA00248878_ERZ500994 | MGnify/ENA primary metagenome ERZ500994 (study PRJEB25958, sample SAMN03398533) | human skin metagenome | study: EMG produced TPA metagenomics assembly of the Human Skin Microbiome Metagenome (human skin metagenome) data set. | reverse complement strand
GCCGCGCGTATTGGCGATGACATAGACGCCGCCCCGCTCCAGCCACAGCTTGCCGACCGTGGCCGAATAGCCGGGCAGCAGCGAGCTTTCGAAGCCGCCGTAGCCGTAGAGCAGCGTCGGGTTGGAGCCGTCCAGCGGCATGTCCGCCTTGTGCACCACGAAGTAGGGGATCATCGTCCCGTCGGCCGAGCGGGCCTGATGCTGATCCACCGTCATGCCCGTGGCGTCGAACTTGGCCGGCATCGACTTGATCTGTTCGACGTCGCCCGTCGCGGCGTCCGCCAGCCACAGGCTGGACGGGTTCAGATAGCCGGTGACGCTGACGAAGACGCGGTCGTCGGTCTCCGAGGCCGAGCCGACGCCGACCGACACGTTCTGCGGCAGGTCCAGGGTCGTGTGCGTCCATTCGGTCTGGCCGGGGCGATAGACCCGCACCGATCCGCGCACATTGTCATAGAGGGCCACGACCAGGGTGTGGCGCGTGGCGTTGACGCCTTCCACCGACTGACGCTCGGTCGGGCGCAGCACCAGCTGCGCCGGGGTCGCCGGATCGGCCAGCCAGGCGTCCAGCGGCCAGGCGATCAGGTCGCCGGTCTGGAAGGCCTGACCCGACGGCGCGGTCCAGTCCTGCTTCAGCGAGACCACCAGCCGGCCGTCGATCAGGCCGTTGATGTCGGATTTGGCCGGCAGGGCCAGCTGCACCAGCGACCCGTCGTCCTTCAGCCGCCAGGTCTCGGACGAATAGAAGTCGACCGAGCGGTTGATCAGCACCGCCTTCACCGCGCCGTCGGCGTCACGCAGGGTGTAGCCGGACACGGCCACGTCGGTCGGCTGGCCGGTGAAGATCACCTCGCCGAGCGGCGGCGGCGTGCCCACGTGATCGCTGTAGTAGCGACCGACGAGGTCGTTCTGGTTGCCGATGCCTGCCGGGATCTGGCTCCGGAAGTTCAGGAGCAGCCGCGGGTTCTCGAGGCCGCCGCAGCAGAGCGCGTAGGCGCGCGCCCGGACGGTGAAGCCCGGATCGTCCTTGGCGTAGCCCTTGAAGAGCGCGGCTGTCACCGTGCCGAGCGCGTCGTCGAGGCGGAGGTCCACGAGGTTCGCGTGGAGACAGAGCGAGATGCGGTCGCTCGCGGTCAGCTCGCCCAGGTACTTCTCGCCGAAGCGGGTCGGGGGACTGTAGCGGTACTGGATGCGGTGGAAGCGCGGGGTCTTCTGCTCGAGGGGCAGGTCCGGCGCCTCTGCCGCGGAGACCATGTCGAGGATCTCGTCGGCTTCCTCGGCGTAGGGGTCGAGCGCGGCCTTGGTGATCGGCTGAACGGGTTGGCGCAGATCGTGGGCGGTCATGGACGAGCAGTCTCGAACGACGCGGCAGGGCCGCAAGGGATGCGGCGCGACGGGGCGCCACCTCTGCTGACTAGGCCAGATCCGGTCGCTCGGAAAGCCCCTGGCGACCGATCCTTGTAATGATCAGTGATCAGGTTGGAATTATTGTGCAGCGCCACAAAGCAGAAAGCCGCCGGACTGGGGGAGTCCGGCGGCCTGCGCGAGCGGCGCCTGGAGGGGAGGGGAGGGCGCCGGCTTCGCTTCGCTGCGGTTCGGAGGGGGAGTGTCCCGCAGCGTCGAGATCGGAAATGGGAAGCCGATTTCGCCGTTCAAGAGCGGATCGGACGGAATCTTTCACGACACTTCTGCGCCTCCGAGCGGCAATGAACACGTCGGCGGATTCGGAGGACAACGGATTTCGATGCTATGCGTTAGGAAGGGTCAACGGTGAAGCTGGAGCACCCGATTACATGCGTCGCTTTTTGATGGGTTCGATCGTGGCGGCCGTGGTCGGCCTGCTGCTCGCCGGCGCCGGATACTGGGCCTATTGGAACTTCTATTCGCGGTTCCAGCCGGTCACCATCAGCCGCAATCAGGCCGAGGTGCAGCAACTGCTGGACGAGGCGTCCTGGGTGTCGGATGGCAGCGGGGGGCAAGCCCTGTATATCGTCACCTATCGCGACAGCGCCTCCGCCCTGCGTTACGCGCGCGACGAGGCGCCCAAGCTCAAGGCCGCGGGGATCGAGCGGCTGAACATGGACCTGCCGGTGGCCGAATGGGCGGCCGAGGAAGGCGCGGATCAGGAAACCATCCGCGCCCGGATCGCGCAATCGACCGACGAATACATGGCCCGCAAGGCCGAACAGTTCGGGGCCGAGAGCATGGCCCAGATCGAAAAGCAGGTGCTGCTGCAGCAGATCGACGCCAAGTGGCGCGAGCATCTGGTGACGCTGGAGCATCTGCGCTCGGTCGTGGGCTTCCGCGGCTACGCGCAGCGCGATCCGCTTTCGGAATACAAGACCGAGGCGTTCCAGCTGTTCGAAGGGCTGCTGGACGGCCTGCGCGGCGACGTGACCCAGAACCTCGCCCGCATCCGCCCGCTGACGGACGCAGAGCGCGAGGCGATGATGCGCCAGTACCAGGACCAGCGCGACCAGCAGGAAGCGGCGATGCAGCCCTCGCACGAGAACGACGGGGGCGGCAGCGGTGTCGGTGGCGAAGCGGGCGAGGCGGGTGCGAACGGCGCAGGCGGTGCGGTTTCGACCCGCGCTCCGGGCTTCGACGAGGCCGACCCGACGACGTGGGGCAACCCGTCGCGCAACGACCCGTGCCCGTGCGGCTCGGGCGAGCGGTTCAAGAACTGCCACGGGCGGTTGGTGTGATCTGATCGGGTAGGCTGGCGGCGGTGGGGTCGGTCTTTGCTGCCCGCTGATCGCGCCAACGCTGTTTTCGTTGCCGAGGCTCGCGTGACGGGTATCGCCCGTGCCTTTGTGACCTGAGGTTTGCCGTTGCTGTCAGGATGGCAGCCCGCCCATGTCGGCAGGGGGGCTACAGTTGATAGTGGGCGATGAACGTCAACCTACGGCTCGCCTGATCCTCGTCTCAGACTCTTGCTGATGATTGCGGTGGGCGCTGGCGCGGCCTGTGATGCCGGTCATCTCGTCCACCCGCGCCCAGACTGCGGGCAGCGATCCCGGACGTTAACCCGCAGGCAGACCGGCGAACAATCCGTGTGGGCTGCCCATACCCGGCCTTCATCCTCGCTCGCGCAGCCGTCCCGCCGCCGCGGCCGCAAGCAGCGCCGCCGTCCCCGTTGATGTCTGCCGGTATAGCCCCATCCGCGCCATCCGCACCGCGGCGACCGGTCCCGGCGCGCGCAACGTCGCCGCGAACCCGTCCATCAGGTCGCGGTTGGCCGGCTTCAGCAGATGCCGCGCCCCCTGCAGCGCCGCGACGTTCGCGCGCAGCCAGGTGCCGTAATCCCCCGCCCCCAGCATCGCCATCCGTGCCAGCCGCGCCCGCCACGTATCGTTCCGCCCCATGACATTGCCGCGATGCTGGCGGTAAAGCACCGTCGTCTGTGGATCCCTGACCAGCCGCGCACCGGCGCCGGACAGAAGCTGGTAGGCCCACCAGTCGTGGGAAATCACCCCCGCCTCGAATGCCGCCCCCGCGCCTTCGCGCAGCAGCGCCGCGGCGGCCGGGTTGCCGAGGAACGTGTTCCCCGGCATGCAGGCCTGCACCAATGCGTTCCGAAATGACGGCGGCCGCGTGTAAAGCGGGGCGGGTGCGAGTTCCCGCAGGTCCTCGTCGCAGATGATGGTTCGCGACGACGTGGCCGCCGGTCGGTCGGGTGGTGTCGTGCCGCATGCGAGTACCGCCATCCCGCGCGACAGCCGGTGCGGCAGCCAGGCATCGTCCTGATCGCAGAACGCCAGCCATTCGCCCGGCTCGGCGTGACCCAAGAGCGACAGGAAGTTGCGCGTCGCACCGCCTCGCGGCCCCTCGACGACGCGGATGTCGCGCCCGGGATGGCGTTGCGCGAAATCCTCGACCAGCCCCCGCGTCGCGTCGGTCGAGCCGTCGTCGGACACGACCAGCCGCCACGCGCGCCAATCCTGCGCGGCGAGGCTGTCCAGCTGGCAGGCGATGTGCGGCGCCCCGTTGAACGACGCGAGCAGGATCGCGACCTGCGCGCCGCCCTTCACGCCATCATCGCGACCGGTGGCCCTGTCCGGCCCACCGGTAATATCCTGACTTCGACCTGACACTGGATCGCTCATGCAGACGGGCTACCCAAAGCCCGTGCCATACGCCAGCACCCGCATGACCGGCGCAGCGGTCCGGGACGCAGGATTCAGCGCGCCTCTTGCCGGGCGATGTCGCCGATCAGCACGGCACTGACCTCGGGCACCGTTGCCTGCGCCGTTCGGGCCAAGTCCGCGCGCAGCGTGCGAAGCTGCGGCTCGGCGGTGAAGTTGCCGTCGAAGCCGCCGGTGTTGGCGTGGATCAGCAGCTGCCGCAGCACCGCGTCGCGCAGCTTGAGCTCGTGGGCGTAGACGATCTCGGCCGATCCCGCCGGCACCTCGAGCGACAGGCTCAGCACCATCGTCGATTCGAGCCGTCCGTTGCGCATGACGGGTACGAAGAACTGCTGCGGAAACTGGAACCATGTGGTGTCGCCGCTAGTCCTTGCGCCCTCGCTGGCTGCGTGGCCGCCGCCATGCCCACCCTCGGGCGATCCACCATGCGCCGCGGCTTTGCCGTGGTCCGCCGGCTTCCTCTCATCCTCGGCGGCGTGCCCCGCCGTTCCGCCCGCGCTGGCGGCAGAATGGTCCTTTCCATCGGCCGCCGCCTCCGCGTCCGCTTCGCCCGGCGCTGCCGCCGGCGACGCGCCGTGATCCACGCCGCCTTCCGCCGCCTCACCGTCAGCCGCTTCGACCGCGTGCCCGCTTTCGTCAGCCGCCGCCGTGCCGCCGCGCAGATAGTCGCCCGCGCCGGCGCCCGCGATGAACGCGACCAGCGGCAAGGCCAGTCCCAGAATCTTCCGGATCATCGGCACGCCCTCAATACGGCAGCACGATGTCGGCCAGCTGCTGGCCGTAGCGCGGCTGCTGGACGTCGCTGATCTGCCCGCGCCCGCCATAGGAAATCCGCGCGCCCGCGATGCGGTCGTAGGCGATCTCGTTGCTGCGATCCACGTCCGACGGGCGGACGAAGCCGCTGACGGTCAGCTCGCGCATTTCGTAGTTCACCCGCACCTCCTGCGTGCCCTGGATCCGCAGGATCCCGTTCGGCAGCGTGTCCACGATGGTCGCCGCGACCCGCAGCGTCAGCTTGTCGCGGCGCGAGATCGAGCCGCTTCCCTTAAAGGACGACGACGACTTCGCCTGCGCGAGGTCCTCCATGCTGGCGCCCTCGGGCAGGATCTCGTCGATCCGCTGCGGCAGGCCCACGAGCGAGGGGATGCTGACCTTTTCGCCCGCCGACCGCGACCGGCCGCTGGAGTTCGACATCTCGGCGCGGTCGTCGATCTCGATCACCACGGTCAGGATGTCGCCGCGGGTCGATGCCCGGCGGTCGCCCACCAGCGACATCGGCTTGCCCGTCCACAGCGAGGCTTGCGCGTCCGCGCGCACCGGCGCGTCGGGGAACAGGATCGGCGGCTCGGTCATCGCCTGAAACTCCTCGGTTGCGCGGGGTTCGGTCATCCGGGGCGGCTGGCCCACATCGGCGACCCGGCCGCAGGCCGACAGGGCGGCGGCGGAGCACAGAAGGACGATCGGCAGGCGGGAAATGTATCGTTTGCTGGTCATGTCGTGTCTTTCAGTTCTGGCGTTCGGCGACGGACAGGCTGCCGTCGGCATTGACGCGGGCGTTGAGCATCGCGCGCGAGGAAAGGTTCATCACCCGGACCGTTGCGCCGGCACTGCCCGATCCCAGCGCGCGGCCTTCGGTCTCGATCGTGAGGCCGCCGCGTTCGTAGCGCAGGGTCACGACCTGGTTGCGCGACACGAGGTCGGGGGCGGACAGGTCGCCCGCCTCGATCGGGCGGCCGGCATAGACGGCGACGCGGGTCTGCAGCCCGAGCGCCGCCGCCGGGTCGATCCCCGCGCCCGGACCCGATGCGATGTCGGTCGCCGACAGGATCGTGCCGGCCGGCAGGTTCCGCCCCGCCACGGCGCCCGCATCCTGCGCCAGACCCGGGAAGGGCAGGGCAGAGGCCAGGCAGGCGGGCAGGGCCAGCCGCAGGGCGATCGCGCGCGCGCCCATCACCGCACCTGCACCGTGGCGCCCATCATCTGGTCGGCGGCGGTGATGACCTTGGCGTTCAGTTCGTAGCCGCGCTGCGCCTTGATGAGTTCCGAGATCTCGCGCACCGGATCGACCGCGCTGTCTTCCAGGTAGCCCTGCCGCAGCGTGCCGAGGCCCTGTTCGCCCGGCAGCGCGATGGTGGGCGCGCCCGAGGCGGGGGTTTCGAGAAACAGGTTCGATCCTGTCGCCTCGAGCCCCTTTTCGTTCGCGAAGCCCGCAAGCGTGATCTGGCCCAGGTTCTCGGGCTCAACCCGGTCGTCGAAGAAGGCGTTGACCTCGCCCGTGGCGCTGATCGAGATGCTGCGCGCCTCGGCCGGGATGGTGATGCCCGGCGCCAGCGGGAAGCCGTCCGAGGTCACGATCTGCCCGTCCGCCGACCGCTTGAGCGCGCCGTCGCGGGTATAGGCCGACGCGCCCGAGGGCAGCGTCACCTCAAGATAGCCCGGGCCGTCCATGGCAAGGTCCAGGTCGCCGCCGGTCTGGGCCAGCGAGCCCTGCGCCAGCGTGATCGACACCGTCGTGGGCCGCACGCCCAGGCCCAGCTGGACGCCCGCGGGAACCATCGTTCCCTCGGCCCCCGTGATCGTTCCGGGCCGCGTCGCCTGCTGATAGGCGAGGTCCGCGAACTCGGCGCGGCGGGCATTGTAGCCGGTGGTCGACATGTTCGCGAGGTTGTTCGAGATCACCTCGACCCGCGTCTGCTGCGCGCTCATGCCGGTGGCGGCGATGTGGAGGGCCTTCATGCGTTCACCTTTCAGCGTGTGAGGGATGTGATGGCGGCGCGGATGCGCTGGTCCTCGGCATCGAGGAACGACTGGCCAAGTTCGTAGGCGCGCTGGACCTCGACCATGCGCGCGATTTCCAGCACCGGATCGACGTTCGATCCTTCCAGAAAACCCTGGCGCACAGTCGCGTCGGGCAGGGGCTGGGCCCCGTCTGCCCCGAACAGCGTGCCGCCGAAATGGCGCATGTCCTGGGGTAGTCCGGGCGCGAAGATGCCCACGCGCGCAAGCGGCAGCCCGTCTGCGGCCACGGTCCCGTCCGGGGCCACGGACACCGACCGCGCGCCCGGCGGCACGATAATCGGCGCCTGTCCGTCGTCGAGCAGCGGATGGCCGTCGCCGTTGACGACCTGCCCTTCGGCCGAGGGCGTGAAGCTGCCCGCGCGGGTCAGCCGGTTGCCCTGCGGCGTTGCGACCATGAAGAACCCGTCGCCTTCGAGGCCAAGATCCCAGGTCCCGCCGGTGCCCGACAGCGAGCCGGGGCGCAGGTCCACGTCGCGGCCGCGCGCGTTCGCCATCGACAGCGTCTCGCCGGCGTGGTCGAGCGAGGTCATGTGTTCGGAGAATACCACGCCCTCGCGCCGGAAGCCGGTGGTGTCGGCGTTGGCCACGTTGTTGGCGACCGCGCGCATCTCGCGCATCAGGCCGGACTGGCGGGTGAGGCTGGCGTAGATCGCGTTGTCCATCTCAGCCGCCCCCGACCAAGGGCAGGATCTGGTCGGTGAAGAAGCCCGACAGCAGCGTAGTCATGAAGCTCATCGTGACCCAGAAGACGGCGAGCATCAGCCCGACCTTGGGCACGAAGGTCAGCGTCATCTCCTGCACCGAGGTCAGCGCCTGGAACAGGCCGATCGCCACGCCCGCGACCAGCGCCACGATCAAAAGGGGCGCGGACATCTGCACCGCGATCCACAGCGCCTGCCGGGTCATGTCGAAGATCTGGGTCTCGTCCATGATCGTCAGACCGGCATCCGCAGGATGTCCTGATAGGCCTCGACCACCTTGTCGCGGATCGCCACCGCCGTCTCGAGCGCGAGCTGCGCCTCGGCGATCGACTGGACCAGCTGGTGGGTGTCGGCGGCGCCGGTCATCGCGCCCTGCGCGGCGATGTCGGTCTGCGCCATGACTTGGGTGAAATCGGCGGCGGCGCCGGACAGCGCCTGACCCAGACCCCCGCCGGGGGTGGCAGATGGCGCCACGGCGGGTCGGGCGGCGGCATAGGCGGAAACGGCGTTCTGGATCATGGCAACGCTCCTCAGCGGCGGATCAGGTCAAGAAGGGCGGACGACATCTGGCGCGACTGCTCGAACACCTTGAGGTTCGCCTCGTAGCTGCGGCTCGCCTCGCGCGAGTCGGCGATCTCGATCACCAGATCGACGTTCGAGCCGAGGTAGTAGCCGTCGTCGCCCGCCATCGGGTTGCCCGGATCGTAGATCTCGGGCAGGGCGGCGCGGTCGTGCTGGCTGCGGCCCGTAGTCACGGCGCCGGTGTCGCGGCCGTGGGTGCGCTGGGGTTCGAACTCGACCAGCTTGCGGCGGTAGCCGGGCGTGTCGGCGTTGGCGATGTTTTCCGAAATGTGGCGCAGGCGCACGGATTGCGCCTTCATCCCCGATGCGGCGATCGCGGTGGCGGTTAGTTCGGCCATGACCCGCCTCAGCGCCGGCCGAGGCTGGTGCGCAACAGCGACAGCCCGGACTGATAGACCGACAGGGACAGGTCGAACTGCCGCTTGGCATCGGCCTGGCGCACCAGCTCGTCCTCGATCGAAACCGTGTTGCCGTTGGGCGAGGGCTCGCCGCCCGCGTCGATGCGCGACAGGGCGCCGGTCGGTTCGCTTGCGGGGATATGCTGGCGGCGCGTGGCGCGCAGGCCCGTCGCGGGGGCGTCAATGCTGTCGGTGAAGTCGCGCAGGTCCTGCGCCCGGTAGCCGGGCGTGTCCGCGTTGGCGACGTTGCGGGCCACTTGGGACTGGCGCGCCGCGGCGTGCGCGCCCATCTGGCCCGCCATCCGCATGATTCCGATTCTGTCCAGCAAGGGCTTCTCCTCTTGTCCGATAAACCCGGTCTTAACCCTGAGATGTTTATAAACGGTTGAGACGCTTGGGTTTTTCGTTAACGGGGACTTAACATGGACGCTGCAGAAGCCGTCGCCGCCCGCATCCGCCGCCTGCGCGTCGCGCGCGTATGGGGCGAGGTGACGGCGATTCGGGCGGGGCTGGTGATCGTCGGCGGGCTGGGGCGCCGCGCGTCGATCGGCGACCGGGTGAGCCTTGGCGACGGGGCGCTGTTCGGCGAGATCGTGGCGCTGGGCGCGGACCAGGCCGAGGTCCTGCCCGAAGGCGCGGCCGACGGGCTGTCGGTGGGCGCGCCGGCAGAGCTTCTGTTCGCCCCGGCGATCGCGCCATCCGAGGCCTGGGTGGGGCGCATCGTGGATCCGTTCGGGCGCCCGCTCGACGGACGCCCGCTTGCGACGGGGCGGACCGAGCGCGGGTTCCAGACCCCGCCGCCGCCCGCCGCGGGGCGCAACCGGCTGGGCGGCAGGCTTGCGACCGGCCTTGCCGTGTTCGACACGCTGCTGCCGCTGGTCCGTGGCCAGCGGATCGGGCTGTTCGCCGGGTCGGGCGTGGGCAAGTCCACGCTGCTGTCCGCGCTCGCCCGCGGGGTCGAGGCCGACGTGGTCGTGATCGCCATGGTGGGCGAGCGCGGGCGCGAACTGCGCGAATTCGTGGAAACCACTCTGGGTCCCGAAGGCATGGCCCGCGCGGTCGTGGTCGCCGCCACATCGGACCAGCCGCCGCTGATCCGCCGCCGCTGCGCTTGGGCCGCGATGGCGGTGGCCGAACATTTCCGCGACCAGGGCCGGCACGTGCTGTTCCTCGCCGACTCGATCACCCGTTTTGCCGAGGCGCACCGCGAAATCGCGCTCGCCTCGGGCGAGGCGCCGAGCTATCGCGGCTTTCCGCCCTCGACCTCGCAGACGATAATGGCGCTGGCCGAACGTTCGGGCCCGGGGCCCGAGGGATCGGGCGACATCACCGCGATCTTCAGCGTGCTGGTCGCGGGCTCGGACATGGAGGAGCCGGTCGCCGACATCCTGCGGGGGGTCCTGGACGGGCACGTGGTGCTTGACCGCAAGATCGCCGAGCGCGGGCGGTTTCCCGCCGTGGACGTGCTGCGGTCGGTCTCTCGTTCGCTGCCGCACGCGGCGTCGCCTGCCGAGAACGCGCTGATCGGGCGCGCGCGCGCCGCGCTGGGGGCCTATGCCGAATCCGAACTGATGATCCGCGCGGGTCTTTACGCGCAAGGGTCGGACGCCGTTCTGGACGAGGCGGTGCGGCTTTACCCCGGTCTCGACAGCTTCGTCACCCGCAACGCGCAGGGCACCGACGACAGCTTCCGGTTGCTTGCCGCGGCGCTGGAAAGCGGTCGCCGCGCAGCCCCTGCGGCATCCGGTTCCCCGCCCCGCATCTGACATTTGGTCGCAGGCGACAGGCCACCCAAGCACCGGAAGCGCCGGAACTTTCACACCCGGCGGGTGTTGGAATGCGCACGCCGGGACGACTGCCCCGGCGAGTTGACGAGCGCAGTTTTGCCCAAGGGGTGGCCATGTCCGATCTTACCCGCGATCAACTTCCCGGCGAAGCGGTATCGGCTGCCCCGACGCAGGCCGCGGGTGTGGCAGGTCTGAATGACCCGTCGAACCGCGACCTTCGTCAGACCCTGGAACTTGCCGAGGAATTCGCGACGGTGGAAGTCGTCCGCGAGGAAACCGGCCTGATCCGGGTGCGGACTGTGACGGATTCCTTCGACGACGTCGTTCCCGCCACCGTGCGGGCCGAGATCGTCGAGGTGACCCGCCACGCCGTCGACCGTGAGGTCGATGCCGCCCCCGAACCCCGCACCGAAGGCGACGTGACCATCATTCCCGTCGTCGAGGAGCGCGCGGTCGTCGTGACCCGTCTTTTCGTCACCGAGGAAATCCACGTCCGCCGCGTCGTCACGCAGGAGCCGACAGAACTGCCGGTCAACCTGCGTCGCCAGCGCGTGGTCGTGGAACGCGTCGATGCCGAAGGCCGGGTCTCGCCCCTGTCGGAAGGCGCGGGCGCGTACGACCCGGCCGGGACATCCCTGGAAGTCCCGGACCGCAAGACTGTCTGAACCGTCAGCGACAAACTCTCTTCAACCAACCTTCATCGATAGGAATGTTACGATGGCCATGGAACAAGACTACCAAGCCGGCGCGGCTCGCAGCCTTTCCGCCATGTTCGACACCCGTGAGGACGCTGATCGCGCCGTCGCGCGGCTGAAGGAAGTCGGCATCGCCGACGTGGTCCTGACCGGCGAAGAAAACGGCGGCTACTCCGTCGATACCGCCCCGGGCGTCACCGACCGTGACCGCGGCTTCTTCGAGTCCATCGGCGACTTCTTCTTCCCCGAAGAAGACCGTTACGCCTATGCCGAGGGCCTGAACCGCGGCGGCTACCTGGTCACCGTGTCGAACGTGCCGGAAAACATGTACGACCGCGCGCTCGACATCCTCGATGACGAAGGCGCCGTCGATCTGGACGCCCGCGAAAGCGAATGGCGCAGCCAGGGCTGGCAGGGCTACACCGGCGCGGGCGCCGCGACCGGCGCGGCCGTCGGCTCGACCTTCGCCGACCGCGACGTGACCGCGACCGACCGCGACCTCACCGACCGCAACCTGCGCGGCGGCGAACACATCGACGTGGTCGAGGAGCGTCTGAGCGTCGCCAAGCGCGAAACCGATGCCGGCCGCGTCCGCGTCCGCTCGTATGTCCGCGAGATCCCCGTGGAACAGGACGTGGACCTGCGCAGCGAGACCGTTCAGGTTCAGCGCCGCCCCGTCGACCGTCCGGCCGAGACCGGCGCGTTCGAAGAGCGCACGATCGAGGCCCGCGAGTACCGCGAGACCCCGGTCGTCAGCAAGGACGCCCGCGTCGTCGAGGAAATCGACCTGAGCAAGAACGTCGAAAGCCGGACCGAAACGGTCCGCGACACGGTCCGCAAGACCGAAGTCGAGATCGAGGACGAGCGCACCGCGATCGACCGCGACGTGGACAGCACGATCGACCGCACCGTCGATCGCAACCTGACCGACCGCGACGACACCTTCCGCTGATCCGTTCGGCCCATTGACCGTCGGGTGGCCCATGCGGGCCACCCGTTTTCATTCGTGTTGCTTTTTGTCAATAATCCGCATCACTTCGACTACAGCTGCCGCAGGTCGTTCTGGGGCAGCCTCATCAGGACATATCAAATGGCACTAGGCGGCTACTTCACGCGCTTTCTTCAGCTGCGTGATGAACTTTCCGAAGACGACCTGGCGCGGCTTGCCGCCATGCCGACCAGGCTTGAGACGTTCGAGCCGGGCGAGGTCATCGTATCGCCGGGTCCGCATACCCGCAGCTGCCTCGTGGTGTCAGGGCTCGCCGGCCGGGTCACGATGCTTGCGGGAAAACCTGCGGTGCAGGCCATCACCGCCCTGCACGTTCCGGGCGATTTCGTCGATCTGCACGCCTTTGTCCTGAAGGAACTCGACCATGCGGTCGTGGCGTTCGGCCGGGTCGAGGTCGAGTTCGTCGACCATACCGAGCTCGCCCAGATGACCGAGCATTTCCCGCACCTCACGCGGCTGTTCTGGATGACCACGGCCATCGACGCCGCCGTTCACCGGCAATGGCTGTTCGCAAGCTCGGTCCTTCGCTCCAGCGCCCATCTGGCGCATCTCATCTGCGAACTTTACGTGCGGATGTCGTCGGTCGGCGCAGCGCGCGATTGCATCATGACGGTTCCGCTGCTGCAGCGCGAACTGGCCGAGATCCTGGGCTATTCCTCGATCCACATCAACCGGGCGGTGCGTGACCTGCGCGACCGCAAGCTGGTCCGCTGGCAAGGGTCCGAGGTCGAGATCCTGTCGTGGGAGGGGCTGACGCGGCTGGCGCGGTTCGACCCGACCTACTTGGAAATCGGCTACCGCCCGCGCTGAGACGGCGCCTCACTGGCACAGACGATAGCCGCCGTCTCGCGCCTTGATGTCGAGGTGCAGGTGGTCGGAATGGGCGTCGTTCGATCCGGGGCCAAGGACGGTCGTGAACGCGAAGCAGGCGCTGGCGCGCACCGCCGCCTGGAACGATTCCAGCAGGTCGCCGCTGTCCTCACGCGGCGCGACGGTCAGGTCGGTGCCGTCGTCAAAGCGGAAGGCCGCAATGTCGATGGCGTTGCCGACCGCGTGTTCCGACAGGCGCGAGGTGCTGGCGCCGCCCACCACCGGGCGGCAGAAATAAGTCGTCCCCAGCGTCATCGCGGTCACGCGCGGGGCGCCGGGCAGGCGCGCGGCCGCGGGCTGGACGAAGTCGCGGGTCCAGTGGGCCAGCGCACGCGCGGTGTCGCAGCGCATGTCGGCGCCGCCTTCCAGCGCGAGGCCCGGCAGGATCTCGGTCACGCGGATGGGGCGCGCGATCCCGCAGTCGCGGTCGGCGGGGTTGGTGATCCCGGCCGCGTCTTCAAAGGTCGCGCCCAGGACCGTCAGTTCCAGCTTGCAAGCGGACAGGTCGAAGTCGCTTTCGCGCAGAAGCTGCGGAACGGGCGGGCCGAGCGGCGCGGGCGGGACCGACGCCTGCGATCCGGGCAGGGGCGGCATGTCCTCGGGCGGGATCAGCCGGCCCTGCGTCTTGGGCTTGGCTGCGTCATCCGGCGACACGGGCGGCGCCTCGAAATCCTCGGGCGGGATCAGTTTTCCCTGCGTCTGAAGCGTATCGGGGGGCGGGCTGTCGCTGGGCGGGGTCGGGTCCAAGGGGCGTTCAGGCGGGCGGTCCGCCGGGAGGGGATCGACAGGCGCGACGGTCCCGACGGGCTCACCAGTGCGCTCGGGTGGCGGCGTTTGCGCCAGCGCGACTGCGCCGCCCGCAAACGCCAGCGCCGCGGCAAGGACGCGCACGCGCACTCAGCGATCCGACATCGACGGGGGCAGGACGGTCGCGGCGGGCTCCACCACCGGGGGGATGGCGGCGGGCGGAACGGCGACAGGGGTCGCGAAGGGGTCGATCACCAGCTGCCCCGGCGCCATCGGCTGGACCTGCTGCGCGTTGGGGTGCGTCTGCATCTGGGCGGGTACGGCAGGCGCGGGCGTCCCCACGGGCGGCAGTTCGAAGGTGATCGGCTGCTCGGACGCGACGTTGCCGGGCAGCGGCATGGGCTGTGCGGGCATCGAGGGGGCCGCCAGATCCTGCGTGGTCTGCGCCATGTCTGCCGGCAGCGGCGCCGTTTGCGTGGCGGTCATGTCCGGCATCTCGGTCGCTGTCACAGTCGCTGTCGCCGTTGCGACACCGCGCAGCGGGTTCGCGCCGGGACGCTGCGAGGTGACCAGCGTCAGCGCACCCGCGCTGCCGCCGATCGCCTGCGCGACGTCATGGACGCTCGCCCCGATCAGGAACCCTGCGTGCGTATCGTCGAGGCCGATC
>ERZ500994.363-NODE-363-length-14415-cov-4.992897_pt1 | contig 14415 bp, 14 predicted proteins | sample MGYA00248878_ERZ500994 | MGnify/ENA primary metagenome ERZ500994 (study PRJEB25958, sample SAMN03398533) | human skin metagenome | study: EMG produced TPA metagenomics assembly of the Human Skin Microbiome Metagenome (human skin metagenome) data set. | reverse complement strand
ACCAGCACCGTCAGCCCGGTCAGCGGGCGGCCGGGCAGGGCGGCCCGCCACAGCGGGATGGCGTCGTCGTCCGTCGCAGTCGTCGTTCCGGTCATGGCGCGGTCCCCTCGAATCGCTGTCTCCCTTAACGCTACCCTGCCGGGGTGAACGGTCGGTTAACGGGCTTTTCCCCGCCCCCGCCCCGTTCTAATGAGGCCCCACACCGCCACGCGCCCCGGAGGAACCCCATGATCGGACGCCTGAACCACGTCGCCATCGCCGTGCCGGACCTCGAATCCGCCGCCGCGCAGTACCGGGACACGCTGGGCGCCACGGTCCGCGCGCCGCAGGACGAACCCGATCACGGCGTCACCGTCGTCTTCATCGAGCTGCCGAACACCAAGATCGAGCTGCTGTATCCGCTGGGCGAGAACAGCCCGATCCAGGGTTTCCTGGACAAGACCCCCGCCGGTGGCATCCACCACATGTGCTTCGAGGTCGAGGATATCCTGGCCGCCCGCGACACGCTCAAGGCATCGGGGGCCCGGGTGCTGGGGACCGGAGAACCGAAGATCGGCGCCCACGGCAAGCCGGTGCTGTTCCTGCATCCCAAGGATTTCAACGGCTGCCTGATCGAGCTGGAGCAGGTCTGATGTCGATCACCGGAGCGCTGGTGCTGTTCGCCACGCTGTTCTTCCTCGTCCTGTTCCTGCTGCTGCCCTGGGGCCACCGCAGCCAGGAAGAGGCCGGAGAGGTGGTGCCCGGCACCCCGGCCGGCGCGCCCCATCAGCCCATGATGACCAAGAAGGCGCTGATCGCGGCGGCGATCTCGGCGCTGCTGGTGCTGGGGATCTGGTGGGTCATCCAGCAGGGCTGGATCACTCGCGCGTGGCTGACCGAGTTCAACCGCCCCTGATCCGGCCTGTCTGGGCGCGGCGGGCGATCTCGGTCCGCGCGACGATGTGGAACAGGTGGGTGTAGGCCGCAGCGGCCAGCACCGGCGCTGTCGGGGGAAAGCCCGGGCTGGTGACGACGAGGGCGAAGTCGTCGATCTGGTCGACGGCAGCAGCGGGATCGAGTACCTCGACCCCCTGCTGGGCGAAGGCCTCCAGCGCCGCGGCGTCGGGACCGGAGACGACGATCGCCCCAAGCCGGCCGAACGGCGGCAGCATCGCCTGCCGGCGGATCTCGGTCTCTTCACGATAGAAGGCTTCGCGGTCGCCGGAGAGAATCGCCGCGATCACGGGATGGTCCGGCTGCCAGGTCTGCAGAAGCCCCCGCCCCGGCCTGTCGCCACGGCCGGCGCGACCCGTCACCTGCTGCAACAATTGAAACGTGCGCTCCGCCGCGCGCGGATCGGCGGAGGACAGGCCGACATCCGCATCGACGACGCCGACGAGCGTGAGATGCGGAAAATTGTGGCCCTTGGCGACGAGCTGCGTGCCGATGACGATGTCGTAGACGCCGGCTGCGACACCCTCGAACTCGCACCGCAACCGTTCGATGCCGCCGGGATGATCGGACGACAATGTCAGCACACGCGCATCGGGGAAGACCGTCGCGACTTCCTCCGCGAGACGCTCGACGCCCGGCCCGCAGGCGGTGAGCGAGTCGACCGCCTGACATTCCGGGCATTCGTGCCCGCGCCGTTCGACATGGCCGCAATGATGGCAGACCAGCGCGCGGCGAAAACGATGCTCGACCAGCCACGCCGTGCAGTTCGGGCACTGAAAGCGATGGCCGCAGGTGCGGCACAAGGTGAGCGGCGCATAGCCCCGGCGATTAAGGAAGAGCAGCGCCTGTTCGCCGTCCGCAAGCGTCTGCGATACGGCGGCGCGCAGCGGCGGCGACAGCCATTGTCCCGGCGGCGCGGGCGTCTTGCGCAGGTCGATCGCCGCGAGCGTCGGCAAGGCCGCCCGCCCGAACCGCGACGGCAAAACGAGATGATTGTATCGGCCGCTCCCCGCATTCACCCGCGTTTCGATGGACGGCGTCGCGGACGCCAGCACGACGGCCGCCTTCTCGATCCGCCCACGCACGACCGCCATGTCCCGTGCGTGATAGCTCGCGCCCTCGTCCTGCTTGTACGCGCCCTCGTGCTCTTCATCGACGACGAGCGCGCGGAGAGTCTTGAACGGCAGGAACAGCGCCGAGCGAGCGCCCGCGACGACCCGCACGTCGCCCTCTGCGACGCCGCTCCAGATTTTCGCGCGCTTGCGCGGATTGACCGCCGAATGCCATTCCGCCGGACGCGCGCCGAAGCGCGCCGCGAAGCGATCGAGAAACTGCGCGGTGAGCGCGATCTCCGGCATCAGGATCAGGGCCTGGCCGCCGTATTCGAGAGCCTGCGCGACCGCCTCGAAATAGACTTCCGTTTTTCCCGAGCCTGTCACGCCGTCGAGCAGCGAGACGGAAAAGTTCTGCGCCGCGACGGCTTCGCGCAGGCTTCGCGCGGCATCCGCCTGTTCGGGCGACAGCGCCGCATGCGCGAACAGGCAGTCCGGCGTGAAGGCGACCGGCAGTGGCGGCAGCGTCACCGTTTCGAGCGCGCCGCAATCGAGCAACGAGTCGATCACGCCGGGCGAGCAGCCCGCGAGTTGCGCCAGCGCGGACTTGCCATGCGCAAGCCCGTCCGCCAGCGCCGCGAGGACGCGCGAGCGCGCCGGTGTGAGGCGGATCGCGTCGGCGTCGGGCGGCGTGCCCGCGATGCGATAAGCAATGCGCGGCGCATCGACGCCGGCATGTTCAGGCGCACGGATCGCCATGCGCAGCACCATGCCGCGCGGCGTCAGCGTCCAGTTCGCGACCCATTCGACGAAGGCGCGCAGTTCCGGCCTGAGCGAGGCGAGATCGCGCCGCGCCGCCACCGGTTTGAGGTTCGATCCAGCATGCGAGCGTCGCAGATCGAAGACCACGCCGGTCGTCTCGCGCGTGCCGAGCGGCACCGTCACGATGTCGCCCGGCGCGAGATCGAGCCCGTCCGGCACACGATAGGAATAGGCGGTGTCGACGGCGACCGGCACGACGACATCGACAACAAGCGCGGTCACGTCGCTCTCTGATTCGAAACAGACACGCTATCCGTTCCAGGTCCGCTCGTCAGCCGCCCCGTTCCGCCAGCAGCTGCGCCACGGCGGCGCGAAGCTCCGGCACGCCGTCGCCGGAACGGCTCGACGTGAGATAGACATGCGGAAAGGCGGCCGGCCGCTTCGCCAGCGCCGCAAGCGTTTCGGCAAGGCGCGCCTGGCGCTCGGTGGGTTTCACCTCGTCGCCCTTCGTCAGCACGACGGCATAGGATGTGGCGGACGTGTCGAGCAGATCGAACGTCTCGTCATCGACGGCCTTGATGCCGTGACGTCCGTCGATCAACACGAACACGCGGGCCAGCGTCGCCCTGCCCCGCAGAAAATCCTTCATGACGGTCTGCCAGGCGGCGGCCTTGTCCTTCGAGACTTTTGCATAGCCGTAGCCCGGCATATCGACGAGGCGCGCGCGGTCGCCGAGTTCGAAGAAATTCAATTCCTGCGTGCGGCCGGGCGTATGCGACACACGCGCCAGCGTCTTGCGACCCGTCAGTGCATTGATGAGCGACGACTTGCCGACGTTGGAACGCCCCGCGAAGGCGATCTCCAGTGGCCCCATCGGCGGCAGCCCGTCGCTCTTCGACGCGCCCCAGATGAAGTCGCAGGGGCCGGCGAAGAGTTTTCGGCCGGCTTCCGTGTAGTCGATGTCAGCGGCCATCGCGCTCCCTCTCCCCGCATGCGGGGAGAGGGCTGGGGTGGGGGCCGATGCGGAAAGCCCCTCATCCGGCGCTGCGCGCCACCTTCTCCCCGCACGCGGGCAGAAGGGATCAACCCGTCGGCTGGGCATCACTTTTTTTTTTGAACGTCTTCGCGAGATTGTCCCACAATTCGAACTTCACGCCGGCGCGCCGCATGATGATGCCCTGCTGCAGCACCGACAGAAGGTTGTTCCACGTCCAGTAGATGACGAGGCCGACCGGGAACGACCCGAGCGTGAAGGTGAAGATCACCGGCATCCACGCGAACATGGTCTTCTGCACCGGGTCCGTCGGCTCCGGGTTCATCTTCATCTGCAGCCACATCGACGCGCCCATGATGAGCGGCCAGATGCCGAGATGCAGGAACGAGCCGATAACGGGGAGATGCGTCGGCTCCCACGGGATCAGCCCGAACAGCGTGAAGATGTTCGTCGGGTCGGGCTGCGACAGGTCGTGGATCCAACCGAAGAACGGCGCCTGCCGCAGGTCGATGGTGACGAACAGCACCTTGTAGAGCGCGAAGAACACCGGAATCTGGATCGCGATCGGCAGACAGCCGGCGACAGGATTGACCTTCTCGCGCTTGAACAGGGCCATCTGCTCCTGCTGCTGCTTCATCTTGTCGTCGGGATAAAGCTCCTGGAGCTTTTTGATCTCGGGCTGCAGCGCCTTCATCTTCGCCATCGACATGTAGGATTTGTTGGCGAGCGGAAGGAACGCGAGTTTCACCAGCACGGTCACGATCAGGATCGCGATGCCGAAATTGCCGACGAGGTGATAGATCGCCTCGAGCAGCCGGAACATCGGCCGGGTCAGGAAGTAGAACCAGCCCCAGTCGATCATCAGGCTGAGCTTCTTGATGCCCGGATCGACCTCGTAGCGTTCGAGAATCTGGTTCACCTTCGCGCCGGCGAACACGAAGGTCTTCGTGTCGGCGGTGGCGCCGGGCGCCACCGTCTTCGCCTCGGCGAAAGCGTCGGCCTGATAGAAGCGCGTCGCCGTCCCGGTGACGGACAGCGAGCCCTTGAACGGCACGTTCTGGTCGGGCGCGACGACCGCGCCCCAGTATTTGTCCGTGAAGCCGAGCCAGCCGCCGACGCCCTCAAAACTGCGCCGCGCGCCCGTCTCCTTGCCGATCTTGTCGTAGGTGAATTCCTGGATGCCGCTGTCGCCGACAAGGCCGATCAGTCCCTCGTGCAGCACGGCATAGCCGGAGGTCGCCGGCGTACCGTGGCGGGACACCAGCGAATAGGGATAGAGCGTGAGGGGATTGGCGGTCTTGTTGGCGACGGAATCGCTGACCGTGAACAGGAAGTCGTTGTCGACCGCGATCGTCCTCGAGAACACGAGCCCCTGCCCGTTGTCCCATGTCAGCGTGATCGGCCTGTCGGCGGTCAGCTTCGCGCCGTCGGGGGCCGTCCAGAGCGTGTCGTTGCCTGGCAGGGCGGCGGCCTGTCCGGCCGCGCCGACGAAGCCGACCTCGGCATAATAGGGCTGCGGCGCGCCCGAAGGCGACAGCAGGATGATGTTCGGGCTCTTCGGATCAACCGTCTCGCGGAAATTGCGCAGCGACACGTCGTCGATTCGGCCGCCCTTCAGGGCAATCGAACCGAACAGGCTTCGCGTCTCCAGCGGCACGCGCGGGCTCTGCTTGAGAGCCTCGTCGCGCGTCGCGAAGGCCTGCGGCGTCGTGGGGGCCGCCCCGCCATTGGGATTGGGCGAACCGAGCGGAACATTGGCGGGCGCGCCCGTCGTCGGGTCAACGGGTTTCTGCCCGTTGGCCTGCTGGGCGATGCGCTGCGCCTCGCGCTGCTTCTCCATCTGCGGCGCGCCGATGAAATATTGCCAGCCGACGAGCACCAGGATCGACAGGCCGATCGCCAGCAGGAGGTTCTGGGTGTCTTTTTTCATCGGCCCTGTCGTGTCGTATCGTCGGTGCGCCGGCGTGCGCCGCGGCGGGTGACCGCTGCGAGTCCGTCCGCCAGCTTGGCGCGCAGATCCTCGAACGGGAGGGTCAGAAGCATCTGCCGGCCGACGATCACATAATCATGACCGCCCGCGCCCGACAGGGCGGCGCCGAGACGCAGCGCTTCCCGCAGACGGCGGCGGATGCGGTTGCGATCGACCGCCCGGGACGCAACCTTCTTCGTGATGGTAATCCCGAAGCGCGGCGGCGCGTCGGCTGTCTCGTCGACGCGGCGGCGCGTTTGCAGACCGAACGCGTCCGTGTTTAGACGCGCGCCCTTGCCCGCCGCCACGAATTCGGCGCGGCGGCGCAATCGCTCAAAGGATGCAGATGCGCGGGAGGCGTCGCGCCGCAAGGGAAAAATCCCGGCGCGGGCGCGCTGCGCCGGCCGGATCAGGCCGAGAGGCGCTTGCGACCGCGCGCGCGGCGCGCGGCAAGCACCTTCCGGCCGCCCGCCGTCGCCGTGCGGGCGCGGAAGCCGTGGCGGCGCTTGCGCACGAGTTTCGAGGGCTGGTAGGTCCGCTTCACGGGTATAGCTCCGGGGCAACGAAGCGCCTCGGCGCTTCCTGAAATCTGATGCGCCGTCTTCCAGCGCCGGAAACCGGCGGGGCCGGTTTGCGCGTGGCTTATGGGCGAAGGGGGCGCTTAAGTCAACGCAAGTCCGCGCTGACTTGAGCCATCCGCGACGCTCTCAGCCCGCTCGCACGTCGATCTTGACCGGCAGGCGCTCGAGCAGACGCTTCGCCTTCTCCGCGTCGCCAGAGACGGTCGCCGTCACTACGAGACCGCGCGCGGGGTCGGTCACGGCCGAAACCTCGGCGTTTCCAAAGCCTTCGGCGGATAGAATCTCCCGCGCCGCCTCCACGGAGGCGATCTCCCGCAGCTTCGGCTTGAAGATCTTGCCGATCGGCGTCACCGGCATATCCGCGATCACCTGCACCGCGCGGGGACGCGCGGGCGGCTCGAGCAGCCGCTCGGAGACGAATCGCCCCAGTTCCGTGCCGTCGATCGCGACGCCCGGCTGCGCCGAGACGAACAGCATCGGCACTTCCCCGGCATACGAATCGGGACGCCCGACGGCGGCCGCCAGCGCGACGCCGGGAAAATCCAGCGCCGCGTCCTCGATCGCGCGCGGATCGATATTGTGGCCACCACGGATGATGACGTCCTTCACGCGGCCCATGATCTCGACATAGCCCTCCGCGTCGAGGCGGCAGAGGTCGCCGGTGCGCAGCCAGTCCTCGTGGAGGGCGTCACGGGTCTGCTTCTCATCGATATAGCCCGCGAAGACCTGCGGCCCGCGCGTGACCAGTTCGCCGACCGGAGACGGCAGTTCGCGATGAAGCGCGCCATTGGCGAGGATCGCCAGTTCGACTTTCGGATTTCGGGTGCCGACGAAACCGGCCTTCACGGGTCTGTCGTGAAAATCCTGCGCGATGCCGCCGGCTAGTTCTGTCATGCCATAGCACTGCTTGACCGAATCCCCGCCCCAGGCGTCGAGGAAGCGCCGCTCGATCTCCGGCGGGCAGATCGACGCGCCGGTCGGAACGATCCGCAGCGAGGAAATGTCGGTCTCGCCCACCGGCACGTCCGCGACCGCGCCGAGCGTCGTCGGGACGTTGCCGGCATGGGTCAGCCGGAAGCGCTCGATCATCTTCCAGAAATTGGCGTTGAAGCCCGGGTCTCGCGCCCCGGCGGGGCTAGGGATCATCACCGTCGCCCCGGCCGCGAAACCCGCGCCGCAGCCGACGAACAGGCCGCCGACATGGAACAGCGGCAGCGCGTCCATAACGCGATCGCCGGCGCGATAGTCGAAGGCCATGCGCGAGGCGACCGACGAGGCGACGCAATTGCGGTTGCGCAGGCGCGCGACCTTCGGATGGCCGGTCGTGCCGCCGGTCGGGAGCATGACCGCGATGCGGTCCGCCGCGCCTGACGGCGCTTTCGCGCTTACGTAAGCCTCACGCCACGAGGCGTCGGGCGCGAGTTCCTGCCCGTCGAAGGAGACCCTGCCGTCGATCGGCGCGACGATGATCCTTGCAAGAGAAGGCACGTCGGCGGCGATATTCTCGACACGCTCGAACAGGCCGCCCGGCATGCCCGGCGGCGGCACGACCAGCAGCTTCGCCTTGCTGGCATTGAGCTGCGCGACGATCGCCTCCCGCGTGAACAGCAGGTTCAGCGGCATGGCGACGGAGTCGGCTGCCGCGCCGAGGATCGCCACGACCGTCGCCGAACAGGCCGGCGACAGGATCGCCACCACATCGTCCGGCCCGACCCCGGCGGCGCGGAAGAAGCCGGCGGCGGCTTTCGCCAGCCCCATCATCCGGTCGTAAGTAATCTCGACGGGCTGCGGATCGGTGACGCCGCGGCAATAGATCAGAGCGCGCGCCTGCGGGTCGATCGCCGCCCCGGCCGCGACGAGATCGATGAAGCGGGGATGGCGCGACAGGGCCTCCGCCATCTCGGTCTCCCGCACCGCGTCCGGAATGATCGTCTTCGTATCGAGCACCGCTCCCTCCCCGATTTTTCGCGACTTTCGCATGGCGGAGCGGCTGGGGCCACTGTATGCGGCTTAGGCGAAAGTCGAGGGATGGCCCCGCGAGGGCGAAGGAGACCCGGGTGAGCGACGTTCTGATCGAGAAGCGCGATGGCGTTCTGCGGCTGACCATGAACCGGCCCGACAAGAAGAATGCGCTGACCGGGCCGATGTATGACACCATGACGGCGGCGCTGAAGGCTGCGGAACGCGACGACGCGGTCCGCGCGATCCTGCTCGAAGGCGCGGGCGGATCGTTCACCGCTGGCAACGATCTCGGCGATTTTCTCGCTGTCGCACAGGGCAAGGGGCAATCCCGCGCGTTTCCGTTCATCGAGGCGGTGGCGCTTCTGGAAAAACCGATCGTCGCGGCGGTCGATGGCGTCGCGGTCGGCGTCGGCACGACGATCCTGTTCCACTGCGACCTTGTCTATGCGACGCCCGAAGCGAAATTCCGCATGCCCTTCGTCGATCTCGGCCTCGTGCCGGAGGCGGCATCCTCCGTTCTCGTGCCGATGCGGGTCGGTATGGCGAAGGCGTCGGAACTGATCCTGCTGGCCGAACCGTTCGGCGGGGAGGAAGCCGCGCGGCTCGGCATCGTCAACCGCGTCGTGCCCGCATCCGATCTCGGTGCGGTCGCATTCGAAGCAGCGCGAAAACTCGCCGCGAAACCGCCGGAGGCGCTGCGCGCCAGCCGGGCGCTCCTGCGCGGCGATCGAAAGGACATCGGTGCGACAATGAAGCGCGAGAGCGACGCCTTTGCAAAGGCGCTGCAATCCGACGATGCGAAGCGGGCGTTCGAGGCGTTTTTGAAGAAGTAAGACATCATCGTGGGGAGCGACGATTGCAACAGCGAACTCTACTCGTTGTCGTCCTCCGCCAAGCCCGGCGTGTCGCCGTAGTCGACCTTCACCAGCATCAGACCGTGTGCCGGCGCGACGACGCCGCAGCGCGCGCGGTCGCGGGCATGCAGTGCATCCTCGAGGTCGTCCGCCGTCCAGCGGCCGGAGCCGACATGTTCGAGCGAGCCGACCATCGAGCGCACCTGATGATGCAGGAACGAGCGCGCCGACGCGCGGATCGCGATCATGTCGCCGACACGCGAGACATGCAGCCGGTCGAGCGTGCGGACCGGCGAATTCGCCTGACATTCCGAGGCGCGGAAGGTCGAAAAGTCGTGGCGGCCGAGCAGACGCTTCGCGGCTTCGTTCATGGCCTGCGCATCGAGCGCGCGTTTCACGTGCCACATGAAACCGCGCTCGAGCGTCGGCGGCGCGCGGCGGTTCATGATCCGATAGAGATAGTGGCGCGCCGTCGCCGAGAAGCGCGCCTCGAAATCGGGCGCGACGTCCGCGATCTCCACCACCGATACCGGCTCGGGCCGCAAATGCGCGTTCAGCGCTTCGCGCAGCTTGTTCGCGGTGAACGGCCTGTCGAGATCGACATGCGCGACCTGCCCCACCGCATGGACGCCGGCGTCGGTGCGGCCTGCGCCATGCACGACGACGGATTCGCCCGTCAGCGACAGCAGCGCGCCTTCCAGCACTTCCTGCACGGACAGGCCGTTCGCCTGCCGCTGCCAGCCGACGTAGGGGGCGCCGTCATATTCGAGCAGAAGACGGAAGCGCACTAGAGCACGACGCGTTCAGATGGAAACACGGCGTCCGTCATTCCCGCGAAAGCGGGACTCCATCTATGCGTACCGTTTGCATCTGGATGCCCGCTTTCGCAGGCATGACAGTCTATTCTCTTCGTCGTCATCCTGCCCACGCGGTCAACCGAAAATCGTGCCGGCCGGCACGCGAACGCCCCGCAAAAATTCCTCGAATCTGACGGGCCCGCGTCCTGCCCGCTGCACCTGCAGCGGCGCGATCGCGCCGTCCCCGCAAGCGATGGCGCTGCCGAGCCATTCGCCGGGTCTGCCCGCACCGGTCCCCAGTCGTGCGCGAAGAATCTTCACACGCTCCGGACCATTGCCGAGATCAGCCTCGAACCACGCGCCAGGAAACGGCGAAAGACCGTTGATGCGCGTCCGCACGACATCCGCCGGCTTCGTCCAGTCGATCCGTGTCTCGGCCTTGTCGATCTTCGCCGCATAGGTCACGCCGTCCGCCGCTTGCGGCACGAAGGTCAGGCTGTCGCGCGACAGCGCCGCGATCGCCCGCACGGCGAGGTCCGCGCCGTGCTGCGCGAGAACGCCATGCAGGTCGCCCGACGTCGTTTCCGAACCGATCGCGACGCGCTCGACCATGGCGACAGGGCCGGTGTCGAGCCCCTCCTCCATTCGCATCACCATCACACCGGTCTGCGCGTCGCCGGCCATGATGGCGCGCTGGATCGGCGCGGCGCCGCGCCAGCGCGGCAGAAGGGAGGCGTGGATGTTCAAACATCCCCTGGCGGGCGCATCGAGAACGGGTTTTGGCAGGATCAGGCCATAGGCCACGACGACGGCGGCATCCGCTTCCTGCGCGGCGAAGCGGGCCTGCTCCTCCTGGTCACGCAAGGTGCGCGGTGTGAAAACCGGCAGGCCAAATCTCTGCGCCGCTTCATGCACCGGCGAGAGTTGTTCGGCGAGACCGCGCCGCCCGGCGGGTTTTGGGGCGCGCGTATAGACCGCCGCGATGTCGTGGCCCTGCCCGACCAGCGCTGCCAGCGTCGGCACCGAAAAGTCCGGCGTGCCCATGAAGACGAGGCGCATGGCGATCAGACTTCTGCGTCGCGCCGTGCGGCCTTGGTGAATTTCTTGACGACGCGCTCGCGTTTCAGGCGCGACAGATAGTCGATGAAGAGCACGCCATTGAGGTGGTCGACTTCATGCTGGATGGCGGTCGCCAGCAGCCCGTCGGCCTCACGTTCCTGCATCGCGCCGGTGCGATCGAGATAGGTCACGCGCACGCGATCGGGCCGCTCGACCTCCTCGAAATATTCGGGGATCGACAGGCATCCTTCCTGATAGACGCGCCGCTCCGGCGACGACCAGACGATCCGCGGATTGATGAGCGCGAGCGGCTGCGGCGGGTCGTCCTCCTTCTTGGCGGTGTCGAGCACGACGACGCGCTTCGGAACGCCGATCTGGATCGCGGCAAGCCCGATGCCGGGCGCGTCGTACATGGTCTCGAACATGTCGTCGACGAGCGCGAGCGTTTCCGCATCCACGGCTTCGACAGGCGCGGATTCCACCCGCAGCAGCGGATCGGGAAGAATGATGATCGGACGGATACCCATGATCGCGTCGAGATAAGGGCGGCCGCCCGGGGGGTCAAATCAGGGTTTTGCCTCGGGGGCGGGTTTTGGTGTCGGGTCCGGCGCGGGCGCAGGCGGCGCAACGGGACGGCGGCAGATCACCGGTTGCGGCAGGCAGGCCACGCCCGGCGTCGAGCAGGCGATGCCTTCGGGAACGCGAGCGCAGATCGTACAGCTGTCCGTCCATTCGGCGCATTCGGGACGGGCCGCGCCCCAGGCCTGGACCGCGATCCGCTCCTGCGCCGGGGATGGCGTTGCGGATTCCTCAGCGCTCACGGGAAACGCGGCTGCGCCCATGATCAAGGCGATCCCCATCAATCCGCGCAGACAAAGCCGAATGGCCACATCGTCACACTTACCCCGGGTGTCCGGATCGCGCGGACGCGCGGCCGGGAAAGTGGTGGATGACCGGTAAACATCCACTTTCCCGGCCGCCGGAGGCGAGCCCGGAGCCAGTGATATGCTAAATCCCTGCGCCATGCTCGAAGGACTGCTCCCCAACAACGCCGCCCATCTGATGCGTCTGGAGGCTGACGAAGCCACGGCGCGGCTCGTCGGCGACATCGTCACCGAGAGCTTCGAGCCGACGGAAACCGCCGCCACCGTCTTCGAGACCGAGCCCACGACGCAAAGCTGGTCGACGAAGACAGGCTGGACGCTCGACGTCTTCTTCGGATTTCCGCCGGACGAGGCGCTGATCCGTTCGCTGGTTGCGCAGGTGGCCGGCGAATCGGTCGCGGAGGCCCTCACCTTCTCGACCGTGGCCGAGACGGACTGGGTTGCTGCTTCCCTGGAAGGTCTGGCCCCGGTCCGCGCCGGACGCTTCGTCGTCCATGGCTCGCACGGCCGCGACGCCGTTCGGTCGCATGAAATCGGGCTCGAGATCGAAGCGGCGCTGGCCTTCGGCACCGGCCATCACGGCACGACGCTCGGCTGTCTTCTGGCCCTGTCGGATCACCTGAAGCGCTTGCGGCCGGAAAATGTGCTCGACATCGGCACCGGCACCGGCGTCCTCGCCATCGCGGCTGCGCGACATCTGCGGGAAAAGGTGTTCGCGGGCGACATCGATCCTGTGGCGGTGGCGACCGCCCGCCGCAACGCCGTGGCGAACGGCGCGGGGGCGTGGGTGCAGCCCGTCGTCGCGAAAGGGCTCGGCCGTCCCGTCCTGGCGGAAAACGGCCCTTACGACCTGATCCTTGCGAATATCCTGGCGAAGCCGCTGCGGCTCATGGCGCGGGAGGTCGCCATCGCCGCCTCCTCCGACGCAACGCTCATCCTGTCGGGACTTCTCGTCCGCGATGCGCCGGGCGTGTTGTCGGCCTATGCGGCCCAGGGTTTTGCGCTGGCCAGCCGCCGCGTCATCGACGGCTGGGTCACGCTGGTCCTGCGGCGGGGCGGAGCCGCGCCCCGTCCCGAAGACGATGATTGATCAGAAGCGGAAGGAATCACCGCGGTGCAGGAGCTTTTCCGTCATCTCGCGCTCGGCGGCGTCGGTCAGGCGTCCGCTTGCATAATGCGCGATGATAGCGTCCGCTTCCCGCGCGCGAACAGTCCGCAGCATGCCGCGCAATCTCGCGAAGGCGCCGCGTGCGTCCTGGCCGCGAGCCTGCTTCAGAAACACAGTAGACATGACACGCTCTCCTTTCGAGCGATCGTTTCGGGGTCGTAATCGACCGCCAATCGATGCATGCAATATATGACTGACTTCTTCATTTCGTTATGCTGCTCACGCAGGACTGGTCCGCACAAATGAAGACTGAACACGCGCTGTCCCGTTTCCAGACCTTTGACGATCCGTCCCATCGACCGCATGTCGCGCAGCGCGTGCGCTCGCTGCGCGCACGCATGGCGGAACTGTCGCTCGACGGCTTTCTCGTGCCGCGCGCGGATGCCTATCAGGGCGAATATGTCGCGCCGGCCGACGAGCGCCTCGCATGGCTCACCGGCTTCACGGGATCAGCGGGTTTCGCCATCGTGCTGGCCGACGAAGCCGCTCTGTTCATCGACGGGCGCTATACGATCCAGGCGGATGAGCAGACCGATACATCGGTGTTCACCCCCGTCGATCTCGTCGCGACTCCTCCTTCGCGCTGGCTGCGCGACCATGCGAAAACCGGCACGCGCATCGGCTATGACGCATGGCTGCTGACGCCGGGACAGGTCGAACAGTTCGAGAAGGCGCTTGACGGCAAGGACGTCGCGCTCGTCGCCGTCGAGCGCAACCCGATCGACGAACTCTGGCGCGACCGCCCCGCCGAGCCGACGGCGCAGGCGGCGCTTTATCCGGCGCGCCTCGCCGGCACGGAGGCGTCCGCGAAGATCGCTCGCATCGCGGCCGCGCTCGAAGGCGACGATGCGCTGCTGCTGTCCGATCCGCATGCCGTCGCCTGGACCTTCAACATTCGTGGCGGGGATGTCGCGCATACGCCGTTGCCGCATTCGCGCGCGCTGGTCCGCCGCAACGGCCGGCCCGCGCTCTATATCGGCGCGCAAAAACTTTCGAACAGCGTGCGCGACGCGCTGGAGCGGATCGCCGACGTGCGCGCGCCGGGCGAACTTGCGAAGGATCTCGCAGGGCTCGGCAAGACGAAGGCGCATCTGCGCTTCGACGCCGCAACCGCCCCCGCCGCGCTCGTCGCGGCGTTCCGCGATGCGGGCGGCGTAGTGACATTGTCGGCCGATCCCGTCGCCTTGATGAAGGCTGCGAAATCGCCGGCCGAACGGCGCGGCTCGCGCGCGGCGCATCTGCGCGACGGCGTCGCGATGACGCGCTTCCTCGCATGGTTCGACCGCGAGGCGCCGTCCGGAAAACTCACCGAGATCGACGCCGCGCGCGCGCTCGAATCCTTCCGCGCCGAAACAGGGCGGCTGAAGGAGATTTCGTTTCCGATGATATCGGCGTTCGGC
>ERZ500994.362-NODE-362-length-14422-cov-5.636250_pt1 | contig 14422 bp, 12 predicted proteins | sample MGYA00248878_ERZ500994 | MGnify/ENA primary metagenome ERZ500994 (study PRJEB25958, sample SAMN03398533) | human skin metagenome | study: EMG produced TPA metagenomics assembly of the Human Skin Microbiome Metagenome (human skin metagenome) data set. | reverse complement strand
AGATCGTCGATGGATTGCCGAAGACGGCGACGGGGAAGATCCAGCGGTTCAAGCTACGCGCGGGGGCGTAAGCTGGCGTTGAGAGAAACGAGTGCCGCTTTCCCGGACGCGCGCAGCGCGATCCGGGATCTGGTTTCGGGCCACGCGTGTCTGGTTTCCGGATCGGCCTTCGGCCGTCCGGGAAAGTGGAGGCGGGATGCGCGCGGCTGATTGCAATGGCGGCCTCTTCACAATCGGCGCACTTGCGTTGGAATGGCGTGCATGGGGGCCGCAGGATGCGCGGCGCACGATCGTGCTGCTCCATGAAGGTCTCGGTTGCGTCGGGCTCTGGCTCGATTTTCCGGACCTGCTGGCGCAGGCGACCGGCGCGCGCGTCGTCGCCTATTCGCGCGCGGGCTACGGGCAGTCGTCGCCGATCTCGCTGCCGCGCCCGCTCGATTACATGACGCGCGAGGCGCAGGACGCGCTGCCGCGCGTGCTCGACGCGATCGGCGCGGAGGACGTCGTGCTGGTCGGCCATTCCGACGGCGCATCGATCGCGGCGATCCATGCCGGCACGGTCGAAGATGCCCGTGTAAAGGGCGTCGCGCTGATCGCGCCGCATTTCTTCACCGAACCGATGGGCCTTGCCGCGATCGGGCGCGCGCACGAGGCCTACCGGCACGACGACCTGCGCGAAAAACTCGCGCGGTGGCATGCGCATGTCGACTGCGCCTTCTTCGGATGGAATCTGGCGTGGCTCGATCCGGACTTCGTTCGCTGGAATATCGAGGATGCGCTGCCTGGCATTCGCGTTCCGGTCTGCGTGATTCAGGGTGATGCCGATGCCTATGGCACGCTGGCGCAGGTGCGGGCGGTCGAGCGCGGCGTGCCGGGGCATGTCGAGACGCATGTGCTGGCGGGCGTGGGGCATAATCCGCATCGCGAGGCGAAGGCGGAACTGATTGGCGTTCTTGTGGCGTTTATGGGCCGCGTCACATAGCTGTCATCGCGAGGAAGCCGAGCCGAAGCGGGTAACAGCCGTCTTCGTAAGGCGGCGCGGCGATCCAGAGGCGTGTTGCGGCTCTTTGGATTGCTTCGCTCCGCTCGCAATGACGGCAGTTACCTAAATCACCCAATCATCCCGTGACGGCGATTGCTCCGCGATCGTCTGCTTGATCCGCGCGGCGATGTCGTGGAGCGCGGGATCGGTGCGGCGGCGCGGGCGGGCCACGTCGATCGTCACGACGGACTTCACTTCGCCCGGCTTGCCGCCGAGCGCGACGATGCGGTCGGCGAGGAACACCGCCTCGTCGATATCGTGCGTGACGAATAGCACCGTCTTCTTCGTTTCCGTCTGGATGCGCACGAGATCGGTCTGCAACGCCTCGCGGGTTGCGATGTCGAGCGCGCTGAATGGTTCGTCCATCAGCAGGATCGCGGGTTCCACAGCCAAAGCCCGCGCGAGTGCGACGCGCTGCCGCTGGCCGCCGGAAAGCTGGTGCGGAAAGCGTTTTGCGGTCTCGCGCAGGCCGACGCGGGCGAGCGCCTTTTCAGCACGGGCCTTGCGGTCCGCGCGTGGCAGCGAAAGCTTTTCCAGCCCGAAACACACGTTCGACAGGATGCGCCGCCACGGCAGCAGCCGCGAATCCTGGAACACCATCGCCATGGTGCGGCCGGCGCCGTTTCCATCATGCTGAGCCTGCGCGATCGTCACGCTGCCATGCGACGGCCGCGCGAGACCCATGAGGATGCGCAGCAGCGTCGATTTCCCGACGCCCGAAGCTCCGACGATGGCGAGGAATTCGCCGGGCGCGATGTCGAGATCGAGGCTCTTCAGAACCTCCGTGCGCGCATCGCCGTCGCCGAAGGCGATGCCGAGGTCGCGGATTGAAATGACGGGCGGCATCACGCTTTCCATGCGAGCGCCCGCGACTGGACGGCGACGAAGATCGTATCGACGAGCCCGTAAAGCGCCGCCATCGTCAGCATGTAGACGACGACGATATCCGTCGCGAGCAGGCTGGAAGCCTGGTTCATGCGCTGCCCGAGGCCCGCGACACCAAATAGTTCGGCTGCGACCACCGCCATCCACGCCTGTCCGAGCGCCGTGCGCACGCCGACGAGAATGCCGGGCAATGCCGCGGGAAACAGCACTTTCACGAGTTTCTGCCAGGCGCTGGTGTAGCCGAACGCTTCCGCGACCTCGACGAGATCGCGATCGACGCCACGGATAGCGCCCTGCGCGGCGAAGAACACGATCCAGAACACGCCGATCGCGATGATGAAGACGGCGGCCGTCTGGTCGATGCCGAACCACAGGATGGCGAAGGGCACCCAGGCAAGGCCGGGAATCGGCCGCAGCATGCGCACGATCCATGCGAGCGCCCATTCGAACGGCATCCACAGGCCGGTCGCGACGCCGAGCACAATGCCGAAAGCGACGCCGCAGGCGAGTCCGAGCAGATAGTGGCCGAGGCTGAGCAGGACCGAACTGAACCAGATGCCGCTGCGCAATTCGCGCAGGAAGGCGTCCGGCAGCTGGCTCGGCGTCGGCAGCAGCGTCGGCGGCATCAGGCCAAGGCGCGGCACCAGCTCCCACACGACGAGAAAGGCCGCGAGACCAAGCACGCCGAGCGGCGTGCGCATCCATGAGGGAACGCGCGATGCCACGTCGGACTACTTCCCGACGGCTTTTTCGTAGAAGGACGGATCGAACAGGCCGTCGAGCGGATATTCCTTGTCGAGCGAGCCGATCTTCACCTGATAGGCCTGCATCGCACGGAACGGCTCGACGATGGTGCGCGGATCGACCGTGAAGGTGGAGGCCGGCGAGCCGATCGCCTTCACGATCGTCGCGGTGTCGATGAGACCCTTGCCGAGCGCGGCCTCGACCGGCACGGCGGCGCGGGCGGGCTCGTCCTTCAGGATCTTCGTCGCCTTGACGAGACCGTCGACCAGTTTCTGCACGGCCTCGGGATGCGCCTTGAGGAACGCGCCGGAGACCGCGACGACGGTGCCCGGCTGGTTCGCGAACATTTCGTTGCCGGTCGCGACGAGTTTCAGGCGCGGGTCGCGCTGCATCGACACGGTCACGGCCGGTTCGCGCAGGGTCGCGCCGTCGACCGCGCCGGCGAGCACCGCCTGCTGGGTCGCATCGATGCCCATGGTGACGACTTCGTAGTCGGCCTTGTCGGCCTTCACGACCTGATCAAGCCAGTGGACGAGCGTGGTATGCGGCACGGAGCCCGGCGGCTGCGTCGCGAAGCGGGCGGCCTTGCCGGACGCCGCCTTGAAATCCTTGATCGCCTGCGCCTGCGCGACGCCCGCCTTGAAATAGGGAGCGAGCTTGCCGCCCGCGACGACCGTCATCTCGTTGATGGCGGTGGCGGCGACGACCTTCACGTCGACGCCCTTGGAGCGCGCGACGGCGAGCGGCGCAACGCCGCCGACATAGACGTCGAGCGTGCCTGACGCGAGCGCCTGGATCATCGCCGGACCGGATTCGAAGACCGCGAATTTCGGCTCGATGCCCGCGGCCTTCAGCAGCCCCTCCTTGTCGGCAACAAAAATCTGCGCGGTGCCGATGACCGGAATGTAGCCGGTGCGCGCCACGGTCTGCGCGGATGCGGGCGCGTGCGCGGCGAGGAGCGCCAGAGCGGACAGGAGCAGCGATCGGAAAAGGGTCATCATCTCGTCCAGAAAACGGGTTCGGCGTGCTTGTAGCGGCCCATGCCCGGTCTGTGAAATCCGGGAATTTTCAGTTCATGTTATGGTCAGGAAGAGCATGCTTTTCTCGCACCGTCATCCGGAGCGGATCATGGCGGCCGACCCGAAACATGGATTTCTGGCGCTTAACCGGTTCGGCCTGGGCGGCCGGGCCGACGGCGATCTCGCCGCCGCGAGCGCCGATCCGCGCGGCTTCCTGCTCGCCGAACTCGCCGATCCCGGCGCGGCCTGGCTTGCGGGGCCCGACCTTCCCGCAACGCCCGCCGCGCTGAAGATTTTCTTCGCCGATCAGGAGGAAAAGCGTCTGGCGCGGGCGCAGGCCGACGCCGCCATGCGGGTCGCTGCCGACCCGCCCGTTCCGCCCGACAACCGGATGACGCCGGAGCCCGCAGTGCCGATGGCGGCGGCCGATGCGAAGAAGCCGCCGTCGCCCGAACAGCAAATCTATCGCGCCGAAGCTCTTGCACGGCTGCGCCGGGCGACGACGGTCCGCGCCGGCTTTGTCGAGCGGCTGGTCGCCTTCTGGTCGAATCATTTCTGCGTCTCGGCCGCCAAGGGCGGCTTCGTGCGGATCGCCGCCGGCGCTTTCGAACGCGAAGCGATCCGTCCGCATGTCACGGGCCGCTTCGTGGACATGCTGCTCGCCGTCGAGAGCCATCCGGCGATGATCTATTACCTCGACAACCAGCAGTCGGCGGGCGCGGATTCGCCGGCGGGCCGGCGGCCGAACCGGGGCCTCAACGAGAATCTTGCTCGCGAGATTCTCGAACTCCACACGCTCGGCGTCGATGGCGGCTACACGCAGGACGACGTGCGCAGCCTTGCCAATATCATCAGCGGCTGGACGTTTGCCGGCCGCGAGGGCAAGTCCGGCGATCCCGGTTCGCCGATCTTCTTCGCCAATTATCACGAGCCCGGCCCGCAGAGGCTGCTCGGGCAGACCTATGCGCAACAGGGCCGTGACCAGGGCGAAGCGGCGCTGCGGGCGCTTGCGCGCCATCCCGCCACGGCGCGCCATATCGCGACGAAATTCGTCCGCCATTTCGTCGCCGACGATCCGCCGCCCGCGCTCGTCCTGACCCTGTCGGATGTCTTCACGCGTACCGACGGCGATCTCGCGGCGCTGGCGACGGCGCTGGTGAAGTCCGACGCGGCGTGGGACGCCTCGTCGCCGAAAATCCGCGATCCCTGGCAGTTCGTCGTGGCGTCGATGCGCCTGAGCGGTTTCACGCCGCCCGATCCCAATCCGGCGCTCGGCGCGCTGACGCTGCTCGGCCAGCCCTTGTGGTCGCCGCCGGGGCCGAACGGCTTCAGCGATCTGACCGCCGCCTGGGCGACGCCCGAAGGCATGAAAACCCGGCTCGACATCGCGAACCGCATTGCGTCGCGCATTCCCGGCGACACCAATCCGGTCGACCTTCTCGATGCGCTGGCCGGGAGCGCGGCGAGCGCATCGACGCGGCAGGCCCTCTCGCGCGCCGCCTCCCGTGCGCAGGGCCTGACGCTTCTGCTGATGTCCCCCGAAATGCAGCGCCGGTGAGCGAACCGAGGAGCCAAAACATGACGCTCTGCACGCAACCGTCCCTCTCCCGCCGCACGATCATCGGCAGCGCCGGGGCGATGTTCGCCTGGTCCTCGATCCCGGCTTTCGCGCGCGACAATTCCGGCCGCGATCCGCGTTTCGTCGTGGTCGTGCTGCGCGGCGCGCTCGACGGCCTGTCGGCGGTCGCGCCGGTCGGCGACCCGGATTATGCCGGTCTGCATGGCGCTCTGGCGCTTTCGACTTCCGGCGACCGTCCCGCTTTGCCGCTCGATTCGTTCTTCGCGCTCAACCCCGGCATGCCGGGCTTTGTAAAACTGTTCGCGGCGAAGCAGGCGGCGATCGTCCATGCGGTCGCGACGTCCTATCGCGAGCGCTCGCATTTCGATGGGCAGGACGTGCTGGAAAGCGGCATGCCCGGACCGGGATCGGTCCAGTCCGGCTGGCTCAACCGCGCGCTGGCGGCCCTTCCGGTGCGGGACCGCGTCTCAGGCCACGGCCTCGAAAAGGGGCTTGGCGTCGGCGCGATTCCGCCCCTGGTGATCCGGGGTCCGGCTCCGGTGCTTGGCTGGACGCCGCAGAATCTTCCCGCGGCGGACGACGACGTGTCGATGCGGCTGCTCGACCTCTATCGTCAGTCCGACCCTGCGCTCGGCGAGGCGCTGGCCGCGGGCCTGCAGACCGATCGCGTGGCCGCGCGCCAGATGGCCGGGCCGCGCGGCGCGGATAATGTCGCCGGCATGAAACAGGCCGCCGAAGGTGCGGCCCGCCTTCTCGCGGCGGACGACGGTCCGCGTATCGCAGCGCTCGCCTTCGATGGCTGGGATACGCATGCCAACGAGGGTGGCGGCAACGGTCGTCTCGCGCAGCTGTTGTCAGGACTTGATGGCGCGATCGACGCGTTCCGAGTGACGCTCGGACCGGCCTGGCGCGATACCGTGATTGTCGCGGTGACGGAATTCGGCCGGACGGCGCGCATCAATGGCACGGTCGGCACCGATCACGGTACGGGGAGCGTGGCGCTTCTCGCAGGCGGCGCGGTGGCGGGCGGGCGCGTGATCGCGGACTGGCCGGGTCTGGCGCTCGCGAGCCTTTACGAGGGACGCGATCTGCGGCCGACGACCGATCTTCGCTCGATGATGAAGGGGGTTCTGGCCGATCACCTCGGCCTGGGCGCGGGCGTTCTCGCCGCGAGCGTGTTTCCGGACAGCGCGTCCGTCAGGCCGATGTCCGGCCTGATTGTATAGGGTCAGCGGATGGGGGCGAGGGCGCCGGCGAAGGGTGCGCTGACGGTGGCCGCCTTGTCGAGATTGCGGGAGATCGCCATCGAGCGGCCTTCCTGCATCGGCGGGTCGAACCGCAGCGTGGACGCGAGGACGATCGCGGAGCAGGCCAGGGCGCCGACGAGAATCAGCGACATCTGGAACTGCCGGCGCGCCGAAGCCGGATCCCAGGACCGGGTGAACCCGGCATCGTAGCCGTCATCGAACTGGTCAGACATTGCCATGGGAAAAACTCCCTCGAACCGCCGCAACCCTGAGCGACAAGCGCCGTCTCTGCATTAACGACTGGCGTTTGTTTCAGTTTCATCACGCCGAACGCTTTTTACAAGGCGGCGGAGGAAACGAAGCGTCAAAGGGTAAATCACAATCCCGTGCAGGCCGTAGGGTTCCATTTCGGGGGCAGGCGATTATGGTGCGCCGCGCCAAAAACGGCGTCCCTGACAGAAAGGCCTGATCCCATGGCGTTCCTCGCCCACGCCCTCTCTCGCGTAAAGCCGTCCGCGACGATCGCGGCGACGCAGAAAGCGCGCGATCTGCGGGCGCAGGGCCGGGAGATCATCAGCCTGTCCGTCGGCGAGCCGGACTTCGACACGCCCGACAACATCAAGCAGGCGGCGATCAGGGCGATCGAGAAGGGCGAGACGAAATATCCGCCCGTCGCCGGCATCGTGCCGCTCCGCGAGGCGATCTGCGGCAAGTTCAGGCGCGAGAACAATCTCGCCTACAAGCCCTCGCAGGTGATCGTCGGCACCGGCGGCAAGCAGGTCTTGTTCAATGCCTTCATGGCGACGCTCGACCCCGGCGACGAGGTCATCATCACCGCGCCCTACTGGGTGAGCTATCCGGAGATGGTGGCGCTTTGCGGCGGGACGGCCGTCGTCGTGCCGACGCATATGGAGCACGGCTTCAAGCTGCAGCCCGAGGATCTCGAGCGCGCCATCACGCCGCGCACCAAGTGGATCGTACTCAACTCGCCGTCGAACCCGTCGGGGGCGGCCTATACGCGAGAGGAGCTGAAGAAGATCACCGACGTGCTGGTCCGCCATCCGCATGTCTGGGTGCTGCCCGACGACATGTACGAGCACCTGACCTACGGCGACTTCAAGTTCGTGACGCCGGCGGAGATCGAGCCCGCGCTCTACGACCGCACCCTGACCATGAACGGCGTGTCAAAGGCCTATGCGATGACCGGCTGGCGCATCGGCTATGCGGCGGGGCCGGAGCAGCTGATCCGCGCCATGGACATGATCCAGGGCCAGCAGACCTCGGGCGCCTGCACGATCGCGCAATGGGCCGCCGTCGAGGCGCTCAACGGACCGCAGGATTTCATCGCGAAGAGCCGGAAGGTCTTCGAGGAACGGCGCGATCTCGTCGTCGGCATGCTCAACCAGGCGAAGGGCCTGAAGTGCCCCAGCCCGGAAGGCGCGTTCTATGTCTTTCCGTCCTGCGCCGAGTTGATCGGCCGCAAGACGCCGGATGGAAAAGTCATCGAATCCGACGGCGATTTCGTGAACGCGCTGCTTGAGACCGAGGGCGTCGCCGTCGTGCAGGGCTCGGCCTTCGGCACCGCGCCGAATTTCCGCGTGTCCTACGCGACGTCGAACGAGCTTCTCGAAAAGGCCTGTGTGAAGATCCAGCGGTTCTGCGCCAGCCTCGTCTGACGGACTCTCCGCCTTCCGGTCATTTCATCTTGACGGCGGGACGGCTCCGGCCGACATGCCATGGCCTTGGCTGTGACGGGCGACACAGGCGTGTCGGGCGGGGCGTGCCAAAGAGCTGCCCGCGACGGGCAATCCGTAACGAGCTTCGCCCTGGACGGGCCAGTGAGGAGATGAAAATGGCGCTTAACTTGAACCGGATCCTGTGTTCGGCGGCCTTCGCTGCGCTCGCCATCGGCGGGCTGACCGCTTCGGCGCAGGCGCAGGGCGCCCGGGCCGGTATGCTGGAATGCAACGTGTCCGGCGGCACGGGCTTCATCATCACGTCGAGCAAGGCGCTCGACTGCTTCTTCACCCCCGACGGCGGCGGGCCCCAGGAGCACTACATGGGCACGATCAACCGTTTCGGCCTCGATGTCGGCATCACGGGCCCCGGCAAGATGGCCTGGGGCGTGCTCGCGCCGAGCTCCTATCCGGGACCGGGCGCGCTGCAGGGCAGCTATTCGGGCGTCAGCGGCGGCGCGACGGTGGGCGCGGGCGCGACCGCCAACGTTCTCGTCGGCGGCAATGGCGGCACGCTGAGCCTGCAGCCGCTGTCGGTATCCGGACAGGTCGGCCTCAACGTCACGGCCGGCATCGGCCAGATGACGCTCGACTATGCTCCGCTGCCGCCGATGCCCAAGCGTCGCTGAGTCGTACAGCTTTGTTCGGAAGGCCCGCCCCGGAAAGGCGGGCCTTTTTCGTTGCGTTGCTTTCCGCTTGCCAGCGTCTTTGCGGAGTGAAACCATTCGGCTCCAAAACGACGCCGGACGTCTGAGGAGACCCGGCGCGATCTCGGGAGGTCGCTCATGCCGGACGCCAGAAGCACCCCTTCGCCCGCTGCGCCACGCAAACCATCCGCGCCACGGCTGATCGCTCTCGTCGGGCCGTTCGGCGCTGGCAAGACCACGCTTCTCGAAAGCATCCTCGCGCGCTGCGGCGCGATCGCCCGGCAGGGCAGCGTGCGCGAAGGCACGAGCGCCGGCGACGCCAGCGCCGAGGCGCGCGCCCATGCGATGAGCGTCGAACCCAATGTCGCATCGGTCGACTATCTCGGCGACCGCTACACGTTTCTCGACGTCCCGGGTTCGCTCGAATTCTCCGGCGAGATGCGCAATCTCCTGTCGGTCTGCGACGCCGCAATCGTCGTGTGCGAAGGCGATCCGCGCAAGGTCGCGGCGCTGCAGATCGTCGTGCGCGCCGTCGAGGATGCGGGCCTGCCGCATCTTTTCTTCCTCAACAAGATCGATGCGTCGTCGGCGCGTGTGCGCGATGTGCTCGGCCTGTTGCAGCCCGCCTCGCGGACGCCCCTGCTGCTGCGCCAGATCCCGATATGGACTGATGGCGTCGCCACCGGCTTCATCGACCTCGCGCTGGAGCGCGCCTTCCTCTATCGCGAACATGCGCCCTCGACCGTCGTCGACGTCGCGGCTGGCGACCTGCCGCGCGAAAAAGAGGCGCGGTTCTCGATGCTCGAGAAACTCGCCGATTACGACGACGCGCTGATGGAAGAGCTTCTTTCCGACATCGAGCCGCCGCGCGACCAGGTCTTCGACGACCTCGCGCGAGAGATGCGCGCGGGGCATGTGACATCGCTGCTCATCGGCTCCGCCGAACACGGCAATGGCGTGACGCGGCTGCTCAAGGCGCTGCGGCACGAAGCGCCGACGATCGCCGATACGCGGGCGCGGCTCGGCATCGCGGATGAAGGCCCGGCGGTCGCCCATGTCGTGCGGACCGTGCATACGGCCCATGGCGGCAAGCAGTCCTTCGCCCGCGTCATGCGCGGAAAATTCGCGGACGGCGTCATCATCGTGAGTTCGGGCGGGCAGGAGAACCGCGTCGCGTCGCTGTCGCGGATCGTCGGCGCGACGGCGTCGAAATGTCCGGAGGTGACGGAAGGCGACACGCTGGCCTTCGGCCGTCTCGACGGCATCCGGACCGGCGAATGTTTCGCGGACGCCAAAAGCGGCCCGCCCGCGCCCTGCGTCGCTGCCGGCGACGGTCCGGTGTCGGTCCACACGCTCGCGCTTACCGTCAAGGATCGCAAGGACGAGGTGAAACTCGCCGCGGCCCTCGCCAAACTGTCGGAGGAGGACGGCTCGCTGCGCTTCGAGCATGATCCGGTGTCCGGCGAGATGCGGCTGCACGGCCAGGGCGAGATGCATCTGCGCGTCGCGCTGGAGCGGCTCGCCGCGCGCTTCGGCGTCGAGGTCGGCGCGCAGACGCCGGCCGTAGCCTATCGCGAGACCATCCGCCGCGCCGTCACGGTGCGCGGCCGCCACAAGAAGCAGAGCGGCGGCCACGGGCAGTTCGGCGATGTCGTGCTCGACGTGAAGCCCCTCGCGCGCGGCGAAGGGTTCCGGTTCGACGAGACCGTGCACGGCGGCACGGTGCCAAAGAACTATTTTGGCGCGGTGGAAGCAGGCTGCCGCGACGCCTGCGAACGCGGGCCGCTCGGCTTCCCGGTCGTCGATGTCGCTGCGACGCTGACGGACGGCTCGTATCATTCCGTCGATTCCTCCGACATGGCGTTTCGCACGGCGGGGCGCATCGGCATGAGCGAAGCGCTGGAGAAGGCCGGCCCCGTGCTGCTCGAACCGATCCTTGCCGCATCGATCAGCGTGCCGAGCGACGCGATGGCGCGCGCCACCGCGATCGTGTCGGCGCGGCGCGGCCAGATTCTCGGCTACGACCGCAGGCCCGGCTGGGACAGCTGGGACACGCTGGATGCGCAGATTCCGGAAGCCGAGATGGCCAATCTCATCATCGAGCTGCGGTCGGCAACGTCAGGCGTCGGCACGTTCACGGCGCGCTTCGATCATCTCGCCGAACTCACCGGCAAGGCGGCGGACGCCGTCATCCAGCATGCCGGACAGAAGAAGATTTCGGCGGCGGCGCACTAGCGCGTCCCCGACAAGTTGAAAGAATTTTTGCGAACAGGACATGCGTAAACCTCGCGCATGTACCTCAAAAGAACGCACGAAAGATGCGTTGTCGCGTGAAGCGATCGGGAGGAGAGAAGAATGGAAATCGGATATTTCACCATGCCGTCGCATCCGCCGGAATGCGGATTGAAGGAGGGGCATGACTGGGATCTTCAGGTGCTGCGCTGGGCCGACGAACTCGGCTATCAGGAAGCCTGGATCGGCGAGCATCACACCGCGCCCTGGGAGCCCCATCCCGCGCCCGATCTCCTGCTGGCGCAGGCCTTCCTGCAGACGAAGAATATCCGTCTCGGTCCCGGCGGCTTCCTGCTGCCGTATCATCACCCCGCCGAACTCGCGAACCGCGTCGCGATGCTCGACCATCTTTCAGGCGGGCGGCTGAATTTCGGCGTCGCGGCTTCGGGTCTGCCGAGCGACTGGGCGATGTTCAACGTCGACGGCATGTCCGGCCAGAACCGCGACATGACGCGCGAGGCGCTCGAAATCATCCTGAAGATGTGGAGCGATGACGCGCCCTGGACCTACACCGGAAAATACTGGACGGTCTCGAAGCCGGACGTGATGTTCGATTTTCTCAAACCGCACATCAAGCCGGTTCAGGCGCCCCATCCGCCGATCGCGGTGGCCGGCCTCAGCAAGGGCTCGGACACGCTGAAACTCGCGGGCGAACGCGGCTTCATCCCGATGAGCCTCAACCTCAACCCGGCCTATGTCGCGAGCCACTGGGAGTCGGTCGAACTCGGCGCGGCGAAAACCGGTCGCAAGCCGGACCGCAAGGACTGGCGGATGGTCCGCGAGGTCTTCGTGGCCGATACAGACGCGGAGGCCTGGAAACTGTCCGTCGGCGACATGATGGGCCGGATGATGGGCGAATATTTCCTGCCGCTGCTCGGTCATTTCGGCTTCAAGGATTATCTCAAGCACCGGCCCGACGTTCCCGACAGCGATGTGACAGTCGACTATTGCGCCCGAAACAACTGGCTCGTCGGCTCGCCCGCGACGGTCGCCGAAAAGATCGAGAAGATCTATCACGAGGTCGGCGGCTTCGGGACGCTGCTCGTCTTCGGCTTCGACTACAAGCACAAGCCCGAAGCATGGCGCAATTCGCTGCGCCTGCTGAAGGAAGAGGTTTTGCCGCGCCTCAAGCACCTTGATGTGAGCATCGGCAAGGCTGCGTAAAAGCCGACGCCTCTCTCCCTAAGTGGGAGAGGGGCGACCGCAATTATTCCGCCGCGTCGAGTTCCGCCGCGAGCTGGCCGGCCGGCGGCGCGACATGCTGGCTGGCGAGATAGCGTTCCGCCTCCAGCGCCGCCATGCAGCCGAGGCCCGCCGCCGTCACCGCCTGGCGATAGACGTCGTCGGCGACGTCGCCGGCGGCAAACACGCCGGGAATGTTGGTCTGCGTCGTACCGGGCTGGACCTTTATGTAGCCGTGGCCCTTCATGTCGATCTGGCCGGCGAACAGATCCGACGCCGGCGCATGGCCGATGGCGACGAACACGCCGTCGGTCTCGCGCGTTTCGGTCGCGCCGGTGTGCACGTTCTTCAACCGCACGCCGGTGACGGTTTTCGGGTCGTCGTGGCCGAGGATCTCATCGACCGTGTGGTTCCACAGAACCTCGACCTTGGGATGGGCGAACAGCCGTTCCTGCAGGATGCGCTCGCCCCGGAACTCGTGGCGGCGATGCACGATCGTAACCTTCGCGGCGAGATTGGCGAGATAGAGCGCTTCCTCGACCGCCGAATTGCCGCCGCCGACGACGACGACGTTCTTGTTGCGGAAGAAGAAGCCGTCGCAGGTCGCGCAGGCCGAGACGCCAAACCCGCGGAAATGCTCCTCGCTCGGGATATTCAGCCATTTCGCTTTCGCGCCGGTCGCGATGACGAGCGAATCGCAGGTGTAGAGCTGGCCGCTGTCGCCGGTGAGCCGGAACGGCCGGTCGGACAGATCGACCGCCGTGATGTGGTCGGACACGAGTTTCGCGCCGACATGCTCGGCCTGCGCGCGCATCTGCTCCATCAGCCATGGCCCCTGGATCGGCGCGGCGAAGCCCGGATAATTCTCGACATCGGTGGTGATCATGAGCTGGCCGCCGGCCTCGAAGCCGGCGATCAGCACGGGTTCGAGCATGGCCCGCGCGGCATAGATGGCGGCCGTATAGCCGGCCGGGCCGGAGCCGATGATGATGAGCTTTGAATGCATGGGGAGGCCTCGTTCGGGCGCAATCTAGTGGCTCGGCGCCGCTTCTACGACTCTCCCGCCCCGTGCCTGTTGAAAAGCCTCGAGGCGACGCGCGAGTTCGGCGGCGACCTGCGGCGTGGCGTCGAGCGGTTCCACCGGCCAACAGTCCGGTACGCCCGCCCAACGCCGGACGCGGCCGGTAGCGAGCAGGCGGTCGAGCAGGCGCGTCAGGCGCGGATGGCCGCCCGACGGTTCGAACAGATGGACGGGCGCGCGGGTGGCGACCGCCTCCGAGACCATGTTGGTGCTGTCGGCGGTCACGATGAGACTGTTGGCGCAGGCGAGAATGCTGCCGTAGGGGTTTTCGCCTTCGCCCTCCCACAGGAACGCGCCGGGATCGGCCGACAGGATCGATCGCAGCGCTGCGGCGAGGGCCTGCGGCGTCCGGCGCGAGACGGTCGCGGCGACGCCGCAACCCTGCGCGCGGATGGATGTCACGGCATCGAGCAAGGCCGTGCAATCCGCTCCGCCGAAGCGATGATGGCGGCTTGTTCCGCCGATCAGCACGCCGCACAGCGGCTTCGGCAAAGCCGCGATTCGCGGATCGGGATTTTCGCGCAACGCTGCGAGAACGGTTGCGGAATACGGGTGCGGCGTCGTCAGCGTCGCGATGACATGCTGTCCGGTGAGGGCGTCATGCGCGGGTGCCCAGATCGCATCGGCGCCATGGCGGATCGCACGCGGATTGCCGAGGAAGATCGTGAACGTGCCCGGGGAGGCCGCTTTCAGCGCGCGCAGGACCGGGACGGTGCGGCGGCCTGCGGCGAAGGCGATGTCTGGAAAACTGTCATTCCCGCGAAAGCGGGAATCCATTTGGGCGTCGTGATGCGGCGCGCGACAAACGGGCAGAGGCCCGTTTGCGCGTGGATGCCCGCCTTCGCGGGCATGACAGAGCCGATCAAGATCGCGCGAGTCCGCAGGTCCCCAAGGCGCGAGAATGGCGAAGAACGTTCGCGGGCGGATGTGGCGCGGCTCAGCCAAGAAGGCCCATGCGGGGGGGAAGA
>ERZ500994.361-NODE-361-length-14436-cov-6.766428_pt1 | contig 14436 bp, 14 predicted proteins | sample MGYA00248878_ERZ500994 | MGnify/ENA primary metagenome ERZ500994 (study PRJEB25958, sample SAMN03398533) | human skin metagenome | study: EMG produced TPA metagenomics assembly of the Human Skin Microbiome Metagenome (human skin metagenome) data set. | reverse complement strand
CGATCACCGACGTCTCGCCGATCGAGCAGTGAGCGCGCCCAGCGCCCGAGCGTGTCGAGATCCGGTGAGGTGGCTTTGGACTGGGGTCGAGATCGCGCGGCGCGGTTACCATGGGCGCATGAGCGAGGCGGACCCGGAAGGCGCGGCGCGGCCGGCCGAGGACGATCCGGCCGCCGCCGCCTTCGCCAATCTCGCGAAGTTGTCGCGCAGCGACATCGACCCGCGCAAGATCCGTCCTCAGCCGAGGATCTCCAAGCAGACCGACCAGCCGCGCGGGCGCCGCCGGTGGTCGGGTTCGGGTCCGTCGGCGCGTGATCCGAAGCAGATCGGGCAGATCTTCTCGCAGATCTCGCGCACCGAGGGGTGGGCTGCTGACCTGCAACGCGGGCGGGTACTGAGCGAATGGGCCAGCATCGTCGGCCCGGACATCGCCGCGAAGACGACGCCGGCGTCGCTGCAGGACGGTGAGCTTGTCGTGCACGCCGCCTCCACCTCGTGGGCGACCCAGCTGAACCTGATGAAACGGCTGCTGCACCAACGGATCGAGGACAAGGTCGGCCCAAGCGTCGTACGCACGATCACCATCCGCGGCCCGGCCGCCCCCAGCTGGAAGAAAGGACCGCGCTCCGTGCGCGGCCGCGGACCGAGGGATACCTATGGCTGAGCACGACCCGAACCGCTCCGGTGACCCGGACGAGTACGGAGATCGCGGCGAGTACGGCGAACCGACCGGTGCGACCGATCCGCGCCAGCGACCCAAGCGCTCGTGGAAAGACCGGATCTTCAGCAACCGCACGGCCCGGTTCGTCGGCAGCGGCGTCCCCTACTCGATGACGTTCGACGAGTCGCACCAAGGCGCACTCGCCCAGGCCGCACAAGAGTTCGGCTGGCAGGTCAGCGACTTAGACGAGCAGGCTGAGGCGCTGCTGGAGTCGGCGCCGTTCCGCCACGCGGGCTTTCGAGCCGGACACGTCGTCCACGGCCGGTTCGACCCGTTCGCCGACCGCCGGGCCGAGGGCCTGCCCACCGGTGAGTGGAGCTTCCTTGCCTTCGACGCGGTGGAGGACAGCCGGGTCGGGCGCACCGTCGGGCACTGCGTCACCGCGGCACCGACGATGATCGAGCTACCGCCGCTGCGCATCCTGCCCTCGCGGTTCTCCACCGCCGGCTCCGCGCAGATGGCCGTCTACCCCACGGTCGACCCGATCTTCGACGCCCGGTTCAAGTTGCTCGCGCCCAACGGCGAGCAGGAGCTCGCGGTGCTGACCGACCTGCTCGATGACGACGTACGCTCCGAGCTCTGCGCGGGGCCGGACCTCGATGAGATCTGGACCAGCGGCGACCACCTGCTGGTCGGCAGCGGCGGCCCGCACAGTGAAGACGTCCTGGCCCGCCACCTCGGCCTGCTCACCCGCATGCTGCGCGCGCTGCGCGGCACTGCCTAGGCGCGCCATGTTCGGCTGGGGCGGCGGCAGAGTGCGGCGGCATGGAGGTGGCCGCCGCGGCTTCAGCCTGACCTCCGGGATCGGTTATGGAAATGCCGGCAACGTGCCTGAGTACAGCGTTCGCGGTGGCGGCATCCCCATCGACGTCATGGCGATCACGAACCGTTGGCAGGTCGTCGACGCACTGCCGACCGGGGCCGACAGCCGACCGCTCACCTTCGATGGTGGCGCCTTCGCTCCCGGGCAGTACGAGCCGAGCGGTCCCGTCGTACTCGGTCAGGCCGGCTACTGGAACTTCGTCGCCTGCACGATCATCGCCACGACGCGCGGCGGCGACCGGCGACCCTACGCGCTCACCGCGATGCAGTTTCCCGGCGTACTGCCCTACGTGCACATCTACCCCGAGTCCTGGCGCGCGTCGGCGACCTCGCTCAGCCCCGAGGTGCACCTGGAGTCCGGGGAGTTCAACGACAAGTACTCCGTCTTCTCCGACTCGGCGCGCACCGTCTACCAGCTGATCTCGCCGCGGTCCATGCGCTATCTGATCGGCCAACCTCCACTGGATGAGCTGTGGACCGCCGGCCAGTCGCTGTGCATCTGCCGGGTCGACCCGCACAACGCCGCCGTCCTCGGCGCGCACCTGAGCACCCTCACGACCCTCGCGGGGGACATTCCCAGCAGCGCCTGGGACCCCGCCTGAGACGGGTGTCGGGAAGAATCTGGGCCAAATCACGGCGTTTTCCACAGATTGACCGACCCAAATCCCCGCTTGTGAGCCGAAGAGGCATAGAATTGGAAGGTCCGCCTGCCCGAATTATTCCGTCAGAGCGCCGCTGAGCGATTTTCAGCGTTCCACCCTCACTGAGGTGCGGCCCGGCGAAGGGCATTCCGGACCGGTCGCGGTTCGTCGACCGACACGACACGGAAAGGCACACCTGCGCGTGGCTGAGAAGAAGAAGTCTTCGTACGGCGCAAGCTCGATCAAGAAGCTCGAAGGTCTCGAGGCGGTCCGCAAGCGGCCCGGCATGTACATCGGCTCCACCGGCGAGCGCGGCCTGCACCACCTCATCTGGGAGATCGTCGACAACGCGGTCGATGAGGCGATGGCCGGCTACTGCGACAAGATCAAGGTCACGCTGCTGCACGACGGCGGGGTCCGCGTGGAGGACGACGGCCGCGGCATTCCGGTCGACGTCGCCAAGGGCGAGAGCAAGCCGGCCGCTGAGATCGTCTTCACAGAGCTGCATGCCGGCGGCAAGTTCGACTCCGACAGCTATGCGGTCTCCGGCGGCCTGCACGGCGTCGGCGCGTCGGTTGTCAACGCGCTCTCGACCGCTCTCGACGTGGAGATCCACCGCGACGGTCACGTGTGGACCCAGTCGTACGTCGCCAGCAAGCCGACCGGTCCGCTGACGAAGGGCGCGGCGGCCAGCGACACCGGCACGACGGTCACCTGGTGGGCCGACCCGGAGATCTTCGACTCGGTCACCTACAGCCTGGAGACCATCACCCGGCGCATGCAGGAGATGGCGTTCCTGACCAAGGGTCTGTCGATCACGGTGCGCGACGAGCGGCACGAGACCCCGACCGAAGAGACGTTCTACTACCCCAACGGGCTGCAGGACTTCGTGCGGCACATCAACGCCAGCAAGTCACCGATCCACAAGTCGATCATCCACTTCGAGGCCGAGCAGGACGGCATCGCCGCCGAGCTCGCGCTGCAGTGGAACGAGTCGTACGGCGAGTCGGTGCGCACCTTCGCCAACGCGATCAACACCCACGAGGGCGGCACCCATGAGGAAGGCTTCCGGTCGGCGCTGACCAACGTGGTCAACAAGTACGCGATCGACAAGAAGCTGCTCAAGGACAAGAACGACCGGCTCTCCGGCGAGGACATCCGCGAAGGACTCTCCGCGATCGTCTCGGTCAAGCTCAGCGAGCCGCAGTTCGAGGGCCAGACCAAGACCAAGCTCGGCAACGCCGAGGCCAAGACGTTTGTGCAGAAGGTCGCCGGCGACTGGCTGACCGACTGGTTTGAGCGCAACCCGTCCGAGGCCAAGACGATCATCAGCAAGTCGGCCGATGCCGCTCGCGCGCGTCGTGCCGCGCAGGAGGCACGCAAGCTGGCGCGCCGCAAGAGCGCGATGAACACCGGCGGCATGCCGGGCAAGCTGATGGACTGCCGCTCCAACGACCCGGCGGCGTGCGAGCTGTTCATCGTCGAGGGCGACTCGGCCGGCGGCTCCGCGCGCTCGGGCCGCGACTCGCTGATCCAGGCGATCCTGCCGATCCGCGGCAAGATCATCAACGTGGAGAAGGCGCGTATCGACCGCGTGCTGAAGAACAACGAGGTGCAGTCGCTGATCACCGCGCTCGGCACCGGGATCCACGACGACTTCGATCTCGACAAGCTGCGCTATCACAAGATCGTGCTGATGGCCGACGCCGACGTCGACGGCCAGCACATCCGCACCCTGCTGCTGACGCTGCTGTTCCGCTTCATGCGCCCGCTGGTCGAGCACGGCCACGTCTACCTCGCGCAGCCGCCGCTCTACAAGATCAAGTGGGGCGGCAAGTACCCCGACGAGTACGCCTACACCGACCGTGAGAAGGAAGCGCTGCTGAAGAAGGGTCAGGAAGAAGGGCGCAAGATCCCCAAGGACGAGGCGATCCAGCGCTATAAGGGGCTCGGTGAGATGGACGCCAAGGAGCTGTGGGAGACCACGATGGACCCGACGTCGCGGCTGTTGCTGCAGGTGACGTTGGAGGACGCGGCCACCGCCGACGACCTGTTCAGCGTGCTGATGGGTGAGGACGTCGAGTCGCGACGCAACTTCATCAATAGGAACGCCCGCGACGTGCGCTTCCTGGACATCTAGCTTTCGTCGTACTCGACGCTTCTTTTGCAGATATATCGGAGATAACTCGTGACTAAGACCCCACCCCCGCCACAGGAACCGGACGCCCTTCCCGACGGCAGCCGCGTCGATCTGGTCGACATCCAGGACGAGATGCAGAAGTCGTTCATCGACTACGCGATGTCGGTCATCGTCAGCCGCGCGCTGCCGGACGTGCGCGATGGGCTCAAGCCGGTGCACCGCCGCGTGCTCTACGGCATGTACGACGGTGGCTACCGCCCGGACCGTGCGCGGGTGAAGTGCTCGCGCATCGTCGGTGACGTGATGGGTAACTTCCACCCGCACGGCGACGGCGCGATCTACGACGCGCTGGTGCGCCTGGCCCAGCCGTGGTCGCTGCGCGCGCCGCTGGTCGACGGGCAGGGCAACTTCGGCTCGCCAGGTAACGACCCGGCGGCCGCGATGCGTTACACCGAGGCGCGGATGGCGCCGCTGGCCATGGAGATGGTCAACGGCATCGACGAGGAGACCGTCGACTTCCAACCCAACTACGACGGCAAGGTCGACGAGCCGACCATCCTGCCCTCGCGCTTCCCCAACCTGCTGGTCAACGGATCGGCGGGCATCGCGGTCGGCATGGCCACGAACATCCCGCCACACAACCTGCGCGAGGTCGCCGACGCAGTCATCTGGTACCTGCAGAACCCCGACGCCACCGACGAGGAGCTGCTCGAGGCGTGCATGGCGCGCATCCAGGGCCCGGACTTCCCGACCCGCGGACTGATCGCCGGCCGCCAGGGCATCGAGGACGCCTACCGCACCGGCCGCGGATCGGTGCGGATGCGCGCGGTCGTCTCGGTCGAGGAGGGTGCCCGCGGCGGCACCGAGCTTGTCATCACCGAGCTGCCCTACCAGGTGAACCCCGACAACCTCAACGAGTCGATCGCGATCCAGGTGCGCGACGGCAAGCTCGCCGGGATCGCTGATATATCTGACGAATCCTCCGACCGTATCGGCATGAGGATCGTCATCAAGCTCAAGCGTGACGCGGTGGCGAAGGTGGTGCTGAACAACCTGTTCAAGCACACCCAGCTACAGACCACGTTCGGGGTCAACATGCTGGCGATCGTCGACGGCGTACCCCGCACGCTGCGCCTGGACCAGATGGTCTCGTACTACGTCAAGCACCAGATCGAGGTCATCCAGCGGCGTACTCGCTATCGGCTGCGCAAGGCCGAGGAGCGGGCGCACATCCTGCGTGGTCTGGTCAAGGCGCTCGACATGCTCGACGAGGTCATCGCGCTGATCCGCCGCAGCCCGACGGTCGAGGATGCGCGTGCCGGACTGATCGAGCTGCTGGACGTCGACGAGATCCAGGCGACCGCGATCCTGGAGATGCAGCTGCGCCGCCTGGCCGCGCTGGAGCGTCAGAAGATCATCGACCAGCTCGCCGAGATCGAGAAGGAGATCGCCGAGCTAAAGGCGATCCTGGACTCCGAGGAGCGGCAGCGCCAGCTGGTCATCGACGAGCTGAGCGAGATCGTCGACAAGTACGGCGATGACCGGCGTACCCAGATCATCGGGTTCGACGGTGACGTGTCGATGGAAGACCTGATCGCCAACGAGCCGGTCGTCGTCACGGTCACCCGCACCGGGTACGCCAAGCGCACCAAGACCGACCTTTACCGCTCGCAGCGCCGCGGCGGCAAGGGCGTGCAGGGTGCCTCGCTGCGCCAGGACGACCTGGTCGATCACTTCTGGGTCGGCAACACCCACGACTGGATCCTGTTCTTCACCAACAAGGGCCGGGTTTACCGCGCGAAGACCTACGAGCTGCCCGAGGCGACGCGCAACGCCAAGGGCCAGCACGTGGCCAACATCCTGGCGTTCCAGCCCGACGAGCAGATCGCCCAGGTCATCAAGATCAAGGACTACGACGTCGCGCCGTACCTGGTGCTGGCGACGCGCAACGGGCTGGTGAAGAAGACGAAGCTTGCTGACTTCGACTCCAACCGCAGCGGCGGCGTGATCGCGATCAACCTGCGCGACGGCGACGAGCTGGTCGGCGCGGCGCTGATCGACGACAGCGACAACCTGCTGCTGGTGAGCAAGAAGGCTCAGTCGATCTGCTTCTCGGCCGACAACGACTCGCTGCGACCGATGGGCCGCGCCACCTCGGGCGTGATCGGGATGCGGTTCGGCGAGGACGACGAGCTGCTGTCGATGATCGTCGTCCGCGAAGGTGTCGACGTACTCGTGGCGACAGAGCACGGATACGCAAAACGTACGGGGATCGAACACTATCCCGTGCAAGGTCGAGGCGGTAAGGGCGTGCTGACGGCCGATCCGAAGTCGCGCAAGGGTAACCTCGTGGGCGCTCTGTCGGTCGAGTTGGATGATGAGTTGTATGCCATCACCTCGAGCGGCGGTGTGATTCGGACGCCGGTCAAGGGTGTTCGCCACAACAATAACCGTGCGACCATGGGCGTAAAGTTGATGAATCTGCCCGAGGACGTCACGATTGTCGCGATTGCTCGTAACACCGAGGAATCCGACGAGCAAATCGAGGAGCAAGCCAAATAATGAGCAACGACAAGGGCTCCGCCGGCGAGGACTGGCTGTCGGCGCCCGTCGGCACCAAGTCGTCTGACCGCGCGCCCGAGCACGGGTCGGCCTCGTCGGCTCCTGCGTCGTCGAGCTCGTCGGCGGCAGACCCCGAGCCGACTGTCGTCGAACAGCAGCAGTCTGGGCTGTCGCGGTACAAGTCGTCGTTCACCAACCGGATCGCGACCGAGCCGGAGACCGGGTCGCTGTATCCGGCCGGCTCGGGCGCGGGGCCGTCCACCGGTGCCTCGCCGGCGTTGGACGCCGAGCCCTCGCCCGGTCCGGCGACCTCGGTTGGCCTCGGCTCGAACTCGACGTCGACCGGCATCCGCACGGTCTCTGCCCGCCAGCGCCGCGGTGGCGGCCGCGGACCGCGCCGCGCCAAGCTGCAGATCCGGCACATCGACCCGTGGTCGACGCTGAAGCTGTCGCTGGTGCTGGCCGTCGCGTTCTTCTTCGTGTGGATGATCGCCGTCGCGATCCTCTACGGCGTCCTGTCCGGGATGGGCGTGTTCGAGTCCATCGACAGCATGTTCACCGACCTCGGCGGCAAGACGACGACCATCGTCACGCCCAAGCTGATTTTCGGCGGGGCGGCGCTGATCGGGGCGATCAACATCGTGCTGTTCACCGCGCTGGCCACAATCGGCGCCTACATCTACAACCTGTGCGCCGACCTTGCCGGCGGATTGGAGATCACCCTCGCCGAGCGGGGCTGACTCGTCGCTCACCCCGCGTGGCGGCGCCGGCCAGTGGTCTTGTACTATTTTCCGGTTGCCGCTGCGCGGCGACGTACCCGCGCCTGTAGCTCAGTCGGTTAGAGCGCATCCCTGATAAGGATGAGGTCGGAAGTTCGATTCTTCCCAGGCGCACTTCGCAGGCTTCGTCGATGGGAGCGCCTGATGCTGAAGAAGATCTTGTTTGCCGCGGCCGCCGTGGCCGGGGTCCTCGGTTATCGGCGGCAGGCAGCGGCCAAGAACGAGCAGGAACTGTGGCGCGAGGCGACGACCGCTCCAGATGCCAAGCCGGCGAAATAGTACGACGTACTGCGGGCGTTATCCGTAGCACGGGGCCATAGCTCAATTGGTAGAGCGCCTGCTTTGCAAGCAGGAGGTCCGGGGTTCGATTCCCCGTGGCTCCACGTAAAGTTGAACGTTCGAACCTTGCCCCGCTTGATTGCGGGGCAAGGTTCTTTCGTTGTGTGGCCTGGGGTTTGTGGTGAGGATCGTCTGGATGGTCTCGGTTGGTTCGAGGGTGGCTTGGTCTTCGTCGTCGATGGTGATGCGGTCGAACAGTGCCCGGTTGAGCATCCGTCGCTCTGAGGGTTCGGCCTTGGCGTAGACGTCGCCGATGTCGGTGAGGAGGCCGAGGATCGCGTCGAGTCCGACCTTGGCTTTGTCGTAGGTCGTCTCCAGGGTGTCGAGTTGGCCGGTGATCGCTTGCAGGTTTGCGCGGATGCGGTCTTGCTCGGTTTTGAGCAGGTCGAGCGGGATCGCGTCTGCGTAGTGGGCTTGGAGGAGCTTGACCTGTTCGGCTTCGAGCTTGGCCTTCTGCCCGGCGAGGAGTTTCTGTTCGTCGCTGGTGGTCTCGGCGAGGGCGTCGAACACGTGTCCGAGCACGTCCTGGATCTGTGCTGCTTCGTCAGGGCTGAGGGAGATGCCTTGGTAGCCGGTCTCGATGGCTTGCTCGACCCGGTGGGTGAGGCTGGCGGTGCGCTGGCAGTTGTTGCGCCCCAGCCGGCGTCCGGTGCAGGTGAAGTAGTCGTAGGTGACGCCTTGGTGGTTGCGGGGCCGTTCGAACATGAGTTTCTTCCCGCATGTGCAGTAGATCGAGCCTTTGAGGTAGTGGTCGTGCTTCTGTGGCTTGTCGCCGACGATGTGGTTCTGCTGGAGTATCGTCTGCACTTGCTCGAACGTTTCCGGGGTCACGAGCGGGTCGTGCGTGCCGGGGTAGGTGACGTCCCGGAAGGTGACGATGCCCTGGTAGTAGGGGTTCGTGAGGATCTTGTGCAGTGCCGTGGTGGTGACCGGCTTCGCAGGGAATGACGGCGTGGGCCGGGTGGTGAGGCCGCGGGTCTCCAGTTCGCGGGCGAGCCTGGAGAGGGAGCAGTCGCCGGTGGCGTAGGAGGTGAACGCGAACCGGATGTGCTCTGCTCGGTCGGGGTCGATGCGCACTTCGCGGACCTCGCGGCCGCCCGCGTCGACGGTGCGGATGTTGAGGTAGCCGATGGGTGCGCGGTGCGGGGTGCCGCCGATCGTGGCTTTCTGTACGAGCCCCTTGGTGACTTCTTGGGCGAGGTTCAGGGAGTAGAACTCGGCGATGGAGGCCATGATGCCGTGCATCAGCATCCCCGAGGGGGTCTCGTCGATGTTCTCCATGACGGACACGAGCGTGACGCCGGCCTGGCGGAGGGTGGCGTGGATGATCGCGTCGTCGAGGCGGTTCCTCGCGATCCGGTCGACCTTGTTGATGATGCAGTACCGGACGGGGTGTTCGGCGAGGTAGTCCAGCATCTCCTGGAGCGCTTTGCGGTGTGCGGTCTTGCCGGACTCACCGGGCTCGATGAACTCCGCGACGATGACGGCGTTCAGCTGGTCGGCTTTGCGTTGCGCGGCGTCGCGTTGCGCGGGGATGGAGAGGCCTTCTTCGAGGCCGTTGCGGGTGGCCTGGTCTTTGGTGGAGACCCGCAGGTACGAGATCGCGGGTACTTTCCCATCGGGAAGGGCCGTCGCTTCGGGAGAGGGTTTCGGCCCGGCGGCGAGGTTGCGGAGGCCTGCGAGGTCGAGGCCGGTGGGGAGGTCGATGAGTGTCATGGGTTGTGACTGCCTTTCGGGCTCTCACCCAGCCCCAGCAGGCGGGGTTGGGTGCGGGCGCCGACTGGCGGTCACGACACAGATGGGAAGGCCTGCCGAACCGCGACGGGTTCGGGCAACAAATGGGGTAAGCCGGTAGCGCCCTGGTGGTGGACGTACAACAGGGATTCTACCGTTCGCTGCCCAGCAGCGCCCGGAGCTGGTCTCCGGCCTGACGGACCGGGCTTGCGGTGCCGGCCTCGCGCAGGGCGACGCGGATGAGGACTTCGGCGATCTTCTCGGTGTCGATGTGCTCCCGCCGGGTGAACGTGGCCCGCAGTCGCCGGTCCGATGATGGGCGCCGTGTCTTGCGCTGATAGTTCCGCACCATCACCGCTCACCCGCCTTCTGTGCTGTTGTCGCCTCGAGGTCGGAGTTGTCGAGGCGGGCGAAGAAGGAATCTTCGGCAGCTTTGCGGCGCGCGACCTGCGTGATCACGAAGGCCACGAAATCCTCGCGCCGGTTGCTGATCGGGATGTCTTCGACCGGCGGTGCCGGGGGCTCGCCGGGCCAGGTGGTCTGCCGGGAGGGCCGGTCGCGGTCCAGGCGGGTGCCGGAGGCGGCCACCCAGTCGCGCAGTCGCTGCCGGGCGGCGGCGAAGTCGCGGTGCCACCCGATCGCTGCGGAGGCGTTCTGTTCGGGGTCGTAGGCGCCGAGCCAGTGCAGGTGCAGCGCGGACAGCTCCCAGTGCAGCTCTGGGTGCCGGTGCCAGTACGGCGGAATCACCGAGGCGGGCAGCGCGTAGGTGCGGCGGAGCCATTCGACCCAACGGTTGAGGGCGAGCCATTCCTGTTCCAGGTCGTGGGAGAGCAGCAGGTTCCAGTTCACCGGCCGCGGCGGCCCCGGCACATCATCGTCAGGCCCGACCGGATCGAAGTCCTCGTCCTCCCACTCCTCCGGGCCGGGGCCTTCGTACGGGTTGTTATCGTCGTTCGTCACGTCCGACCCCGTTCACATGGCCCGTGCGGGCTGCTCGTGACCGGGTTCGTCGTGCTCGACGGGCTCGAACCCGGTCTGACGCTGCGGCTGCTGGCGGTTCGGGGACTCCATCTGCGACAGCCGGCGCGGTGTGCCGATCTCGATGTTCATCCGGGCAGCGTCGGGACCGAACCGGTTCACGATGAACTCCGTGCTCTCCACCCCGGTGTTCGGGTTCGTGCTGGATTCGAGACGGCCCTGCGCGATGAACCAGTCCTGCTTGGCCAGCTTGTCCATGCCGCTGACGGCAGCGCCGCGGAACGCGATGACATCGTGGAACGTGGTCGGCAGCTTCGTGCGCGACCCGTCAGGGGCGAACTGGTAGTGCTCCTGCCCGGCCTTGAAGTACAGGCGCGGGGTGCCGTCGTGCCACGTCAGCTGCGGCTCGGAGGCGACGAACCCGTAGAAGGCCTGACCGATCTCCGGGTCGACGTCTGGTTTCTGCTCGCTCATCGTGTGCTCCCGCTCTGCTCATGCCGCCCGCTCGTCGTCGGGGCTGCTCGTGACAGACAGGTGCACCCGGCCACCCCCGCACGGCGGTGTCGTCTACGGGCGGTGGGCGTCGTGCAGGAGTCGTTCGACCTCGGCCCGTTCGGCCTTCAAACGGTCGCCGTCGGGGCGGTGAGGCCAAGCCCGCAGATCGGTGATGATCGGCGGCGCCGAGCGGAGCAGGGTCACGGCGGTGCCAAACGGCAGACGGCGAAGGTGATCCGGCGGCAGGATCGCGATCCGCCGCACGGAGCGCTGGTGGGAGCGGGACCCGTAGTCGCCGACCGTGGTGGAGTCGGTGAGCTCGTCGCGTTCCCCGATCAGCGTGGACAGGTCTTGGAGGTCGCGGGAGTTGGAGGCGCCGCCGAGGATGAGTTTCACGATGGACGCATCCCAGATCGCGCCGGCCTGGTGCTCGTTCCACTTATCGCGGGCCTGCGCGAGGGACTGGAGCACGGCGAGGGTGGTGATGCCGGTGCCGCCGCCCTCGGCCATCAACGTCGGCAGGCTGGGCAGGGTGCGAGGTTCCCGATCTCGTCCAACGCGAGCAGCAGCGGCGGGTCCAGCCGGGCACCGGCCGACCGGGCGGCCATGCGACGGGCAGTCTCCACGAGGTCTTCGACCAGGGCGGCGACGAGCGCGGCACTGTTCCCGGCTCCGGCGCCGGTGGCAAGGAGGAACAGGGTGCCGCGGTCACGGATGAACGCCTCGGGGTCGAACTCCTCGCCCTCGCCCGGTGAGACCGCATCGAGCACCCGAGGATCCGCGAGAGCCGCCAAGGAGAGGCTGACGCCTTGCCAGATCGAGTCCCGCGTCTTGGGGTCGGAGTCGATCATCGCGCCGAGGGAGTCGGCCCACCCGGTCGCTGCGTTCGGGTGGTTGGTGAGGACGGCGACGGCTTCGGCAGCGATGGAGGGGTCCAGAGTCCAGCGGAACAACTCGGCCGGCGGCCGGCCGTCCAGGGCGGCGGCGTGCAGCAGCGCTTGGAGCGCGGTGCGGGTCTTGCCTTCCCAGAACCCGCCCGACTCGACACCGCCACTGCTGAGTCCGGTGGCGGCGGCGAGTCCGGTGGCGCGGATCATCGCCGTCAACGGGTCCTCACACCCCCGCACCGGGGACCACCGCAACCCCGACGGCACCCCTTCGGCGAGGTGCTGGGGGTCGAACACGCCCACCGGCCGCCCGTCTCGCTGCCGAGCTTTCAGGGTGGCGGTGAGGTTGTCCGGCCGCGTCGACGTGGTGACCACGGCACCGGGGGCGTCGAGGATCGCGTTGATGACGACGTGCAGGCCCTTGCCTGAGCGGGGTGGGCCGAGCAGCAGGATCGAGTCCTCCACCGATGCCCACACCTGCTTGCCGTGGCTCGTGCCCAGCAGATATCCGACATCGGACGGAGCCGGGTCCTCCACCGAGGGACGGAGCGTTCCGGCGCGGCGCAGCAGCGCCTCGCTCGCCGTGATGGGAAGGCCCGCGGCGTCGAGGTCGGCCGAGTCGATCGGCACGCCCGGGACGGCGAGAGCGTCGGCGGCGCGGCCCTGGCCGAGCAGGTCGAGGTAGCGGGTGACGAAGGCCGACGGGCTGTACAGGTCCTGGTACGCCACGGCCGTCGTGGCGCCGATCGCCCCGAGCAGCAGCACTCCCACGACGGCGAGGGCGGTGAGGTCGAACGCCAGGCGCCCGCGCCGGCGACGCGGTCGGCGCGCCTCGGGAACGGGCTCTGCGGCAGGCGCGCGCGTCGCGGCATCCGCCCGCACCGGCACCGCCGCATCCACCCCGTCCACAGGCTCAGTCTAGGAAACGGATGCTGATAGCTAGCATGTTGCGGTGAGCATCCCCGACCTGTCACCCGAGCAGGAGGAGCTGTTCCGCCTCATCGAGGACACCCGCGAGCACGTGTTCGTGACGGGGCGCGCCGGCACCGGCAAGTCGACGCTGCTGCAGCACCTGGCCTGGAACACCGACAAGCAGATCGCGGTCTGCGCGCCGACGGGCGTGGCGGCGCTGAACGTCGAGGGGCAGACGATCCACTCGCTGTTCCGGCTGCCGATCGGGCTCATCGCCGACAGCGAGCTGGAGCAGTCCGAGCCCGCGCGGCGCATCATGAACGCGATCGACACCCTCGTCATCGACGAGATCTCGATGGTCAACGCCGACCTGATGGACGCGATCGACCGCTCGCTGCGGCAGGCGCGTCGCCGCCGAGCGGAGCCCTTCGGCGGCGTGCAGATCGTCATGTTCGGCGACCCGTACCAGTTGTCGCCGGTGCCGCCGCGGGGCGACGAGCTGCGCTACATCCGCGACCACTACCGCTCGTTCTGGTTCTTCGACGCGCAGGTGTGGGCGGGGCCCTCGGCGGACGGGTCGGCGATCCGCTCCGACGGGCTGCTCGACCTGGGGCGGGTCGGGGCGCCGCTGCACATCCGCGAGCTGCGCGAGATCCATCGGCAGGCGGATGCCGGGTTCAAAGCGATGCTCAACGCGGTCCGCCATGGTGTCGTCACAGCGGAGATCGCGGGGCAGCTGAACGCGGCCGGGGCGCGCCCGGTGCCGGAGCCGTCGGACGGCGAGCCGCCGATCATCACGCTCGCGACGCGCAACGACATCGTCAACCGCATCAATCAACGGCACCTGGAGGCTCTGCCCGGTCCGGTGCAGACGGCCCGCGCCGAGATCAGCGGCGACTTCGGGCGCGGCGAGGCCTATCCCGCCGACACCGACCTGCAGCTGAAGGTCGGCGCGCAGGTGATGTTCCTGCGCAACGACCTCGGCGGCGCCCGCGCCGACGGCCCCCGCTGGGTGAACGGATCGATCGGCACCGTCACCCGCATCGCGGGCGGCACGGTGCGCGTCGACCTCGACGGGGAGGACGTCGAGGTCGAGCCGACGGTGTGGGAGAAGTACCGGTACGCGTACGACCCGGCATCCCGCAAGCTGACGCGCGACATCGTCGCGGAGTTCACGCAGTTCCCGCTGCGGCTGGCGTGGGCGGTAACGATCCACAAGTCGCAGGGCAAGACCTACGACCGCGCGATCATCGACCTCGGGTCGGGGGCGTTCGCCCCCGGGCAGACCTACGTCGCGCTCTCCCGGTTGACCTCGCTCGACGGGCTCTACCTGTCGCGGCCGCTGCGGCCGAGCGACATCCTCGTCGACCCCGGCGGCCGCCGGTTCATGGCCGGCTTCCGCGCCGCGGGGTTGTGACGGCGACCG
>ERZ500994.360-NODE-360-length-14478-cov-4.982389_pt1 | contig 14478 bp, 12 predicted proteins | sample MGYA00248878_ERZ500994 | MGnify/ENA primary metagenome ERZ500994 (study PRJEB25958, sample SAMN03398533) | human skin metagenome | study: EMG produced TPA metagenomics assembly of the Human Skin Microbiome Metagenome (human skin metagenome) data set. | reverse complement strand
GTTCCGACCATGATCGACATCGGGGTGGCGAGACCGAGTGCGCAGGGACAGGCGATGATCAGGACGGCGATGGCATTCAGGAGGGCGTGTCCGAAGCGCGGTTCCGGGCCGGCGAGAGTCCAGACGACGAAGGTCAGGGCAGCGATCAGCAGCACGAGCGGCACGAACCAGCCCGCGACGCGATCCGCCACCGCTTGAATCGGCGCGCGGCTGCGCTGCGCTTCGGCGACCATCGCGACGATGCGCGCGAGCATCGTGTCCACGCCGACGGCGCGCGCCTCGATGAGCAGGCTTCCCGATCCGTTGATCGTGCCGCCCGTGGTCGCGGCGCCGGCCGTCTTCAGCACCGGTGCGGGTTCGCCCGTCAGCATCGATTCATCGACGGACGAGCGGCCTTCGAGAACGATGCCGTCCACCGGCACCGCCTCGCCGGGCCGCACGCGCAGCCGGTCGCCCGCGACGACTTCTGCGATCGGAACTTCCTGTTCCTCGCCGTTTCGATCGACGCGGCGCGCGGTCTTCGGCGCGAGATCGAGCAGCGCCCGGATCGCCCGGCCGGTCGAGGCGCGCGCGCGCAGTTCCAGCACCTGCCCGAGCAGGACGAGCGCCACGACGACACCTGCCGCCTCGAAATAGACAGGCGCCATGCCGCCGTGGTCGCGGAATGTCGCCGGAAACAGGTTTGGCGCGACCGTCGCCACGACGCTGTAGAGAAAGGCCGCGCCGACGCCGATCGCGATCAGCGTGAACATGTTGAAGTGGCGCGTTTTCAGCGAAGCCCAGCCGCGCTCGAAGAACGGACGCCCGGCCCACAGGACGATCGGCGCCGTCAGGCCGAGCTGCACCCAGGAAGACCAGGCATGGGGCAGGAGATGCAGACCGAGCATCTCCGGTCCCATCGACAGGAGCAGCAACGGAACCGCGAGAACGGCGCTCACCCAAAGACGATGCGTGAAATCGACGAGTTCGGGATTGGGGCCGTCGTCCGCCGACGGCGCAACAGGTTCCAGCGCCATCCCGCAGATCGGGCATGCGCCCGGTCCGTTCCGGCGAATCTCCGGATGCATCGGGCAGGTCCAGACGGAGCCCGGCGCCGCGACGACTGGCGCACTGGCATGATGATGGTCATGACAGTGATGCGTCGTCGCCACAGGCTCCTGTCGCAGGCCGTCATGCGCGCCGCGGCAATGGTCGGCATGTCCGTGCTGGTGTTCCATCAAGCCAGTTTCCGCGCCAGTGCGTGATGACGATCGCCTGTTCGGACTGTCATGCCCGCGCAGGCGGGCATCCAGGAAGCGGCGCGACAGACGGCCGATGCCGTTTGCGCTTGCGACGGAGAACTGACGGTCATCCGCACATGGATTCCCGCTTTCGCGGGAATGACAGATCCGGTATTCCGCCCCAACATATCTCAGCTATCGCCAGCCCATCGCCGGCGCGACATGTTTCAGGATCGCCTCGATGACATGCGCATTGTAGGCGACGCCGAGCTGGTTCGGCACCGTGAGGAGAAGCGTATCGGCCTCGGCGATCGCCTCGTCCTGCTTCAATTGGTCGATGAGCTTGTCGGGTTCGGCCGCATAGCTGCGGCCGAAGATCGCGCGCGTCTTGTCGTCGATGAATCCGACCTGATCCTCGGACTCATCCGCGCCGAAATAGGCGCGATCGCGATCGTCGACGAGCGCGAAGATGCTGCGGCTGACCGACACGCGCGGCTCGTGCTTGTGACCGGCTTCCTTCCAGGCGTCGCGATAGGCGCGGATCTGCGCCGCCTGCTGGACGTGGAACGGCTCTCCGGTCTCGTCGTTCTTGAGCGTCGAGCTTTGCAGATTCATGCCGTGTTGCGCGGCCCAGACGGCGGTCGCATTCGAGCCCGCGCCCCACCAGATGCGCTCGCGCAATCCGTCCGAATGCGGTTCTGGCCGCAGCAGGCCCGGCGGATTGGGGAACATCGGCCGTGGATTCGGTTTCGCGAATCCCTTGCCCTGTATGACATCGAGAAAGACTTCGGCATGCCGCCGGCCCATGTCAGCGTCGCTTTCGCCGTCCGCCGGCTGATAGCCGAAATAGCGCCAGCCGTCGATCACCTGTTCCGGCGATCCCCGGCTGATGCCGAGCTGCAGGCGGCCGCCCGAAATGAGATCGGCCGCGCCGGCGTCTTCCGCCATGTAGAGCGGGTTTTCGTATCGCATGTCGATCACCGCCGTGCCGATCTCGACGCGCTTCGTCCGCGCCCCGACCGCCGCGAGCAGAGGAAAGGGCGATGCGAGCTGGCGCGCGAAATGATGCACGCGGAAATAGGCGCCGTCCGCGCCCAGGTCTTCCGCCGCGACGGCCAGATCGATCGATTGCAGCAATACGTCCGACGCCGATCGCGCCTGCGATTGCGACGAGGGGGTCCAGTGTCCGAACGACAGAAATCCGATCTTTTTCATTGCGACGAAATCTCGACCTTTGCTTTGTTGCTCAGGTGGGGATTGCGCGTCGACAAATCCAGTGAGGCCGGGGTTCGCTCAGGTGTCCCGCGCCGCGGCCGGCGCGCGGCGCAAGGCGAGCACGACGCCTGCGAGGATCAGCGCCATCGAGACGATTTCGCGCGCGCCGACCGGAGAACCGAAGATCAGGGCCGCGGCGATGACGCCGATCACCGGCGTAGCGAGGCTCGCCATCGAGGCCGTCGAGGGCGGCAGCGTCTGCAGGGCCATGAACCAGGTGAGATAGCAGAGCGCCATCGGAACGAGCGCCATATAGGCCATCGAGAGCCAATCCGCTGCAGTCAGAGCATGGATGCTCGGCTGCTCGATGACGAGGCCGTAGAGGACCATCGGGATGCATCCCAATCCGACCTGCCATGCGACGGCGGCGATCGGCGGCAGGCCGAGCGGCCGGCTCGCGCGAACCGCGCCGAACGCGAACAGAATTGCCGCCGTCAGCGCGAAAATGACGCCCGGAATCTTGCCCGTTTCCGCCGTGAACTGCGGACTGCCGAGAAGGATGAAGACGCCCGCGAATCCCATCGCGGTCGCGAGCATGCCCTGACGCGAAGGCCGTTCGCCGAGCATCGGCCAGGAGAGCAGCATCACCCAGATCGGCATCGTATAGGCGAGCATCGCCGCCTCCGCGACGCTCAGCGACGCCATGGCAAGTGTGCCGATGCCCATCCATGCCGTGACGTTGAAGAGCGCGGCGAGCATCAGCGGCCCGATGGCGCGGCGCGGCACGGCGAGACTTTCGCCGCGCAGCCGCGCGATCGAAGCCAGAGCCAGCGCTCCCACCAGTCCGGCCCATCCTCGCGCGGAGAGCGGCGGCCAGTGATGCAGCAGCATTTTCATGAGCGGCCAGTTCAGCCCCCAGCCGAGGGTCGTGACCGTCATGAAGACCATGCCCCTGCGCCGTGCGGCGGCGGCGGACGCCTGCGTGGGCCCGAGCGCGGGCTCTGTTGTCATCCCGGGTGATTCCTCCGCCGGCACGTTAGCGTCCGCCGGCCCGAAATGCGCGCACGTCAGCCATGCGCCCGGGAATGCCTTGCCGGCGGGACGTCAGTCCAGCCAGCGACGCACGGCGGTCCGGATGAAGGCCGCATCGGTCGGATTGGGAGCGGGATTGCCGGCGCGATGACCCCAGATACTCGGGATCGGCAGCAGTTCCGCGCGACGCAGATGCGGCAGTTCGGCTTCGTTGTCGGCGACGCGGAAGTAAAGATCGGTTTCGCCCGGCATCAGCAGCACGCGCGCCGAGATCGCGTTCAGCGCCTTGGCGAGATCGCCGCCGTAGCGCGGATCGTCGCTGATGTCGCCGGCGTCCCATGTCTTCAGTTGCGCGAGCAGGTCGGCGGCGTCGCGCCGTGCGAAACGCTCCTCCCAGTCGGTGCGCAGGAACGTGTCGAGATCCGGCGCGCCGAGCGCGGCGCGATGCAGGCCGGCGCGATAAAAATCCTGGCTCAGCGCCCAGCCCGCGTAGATGCGGCCGAAGGCGCGCAGGGCGGACCTCGGTTGCAGCACGAAGCGTCCGGCGCCGCGGTATTCCGGCGCCGCCTCCAGCACCGCCATCAGGCCTTTGAGGAACACGCGGTTGTGGACGGCCGTCTTCGCACTGCCGCAGACGGCGACGATGCGCGCGACCTCGTCCGTATGCAGCGCCGCCCAGTGATAGGCCTGCTGCGCGCCCATCGACCAGCCGTAGACGGCATGCAGTCGCTCGATCCCCCATTGCTCGCGCAACAGCCGGCGCTGTGCTTCGACATTGTCGAAGACCGTGACCAGGTCCGGCCATCCGGCGTTGTTCGACGGGCTGGAGGAAAGACCGTTTCCGAACATGTCGGGGATGACGATGAACCAGCGCGTCGGGTCGAGAATGCCGTCGGGTCCGATCAGCCATTCGAGATCGGGATGCTGCGCGGAATAGCTCGTCGGATAGAGAACGACATTGTCGCGCGCTGGCGAGAGCACGCCATGCGTCTTCCAGCTCAGGACAGCATCCGGCAGTCGCGCGCCGGACCGAAGCGTCAGGTCGCCAGGCGCGAAACGGCCGGCCTCGGTCGGCCAGTTCGTCATCCCTTCGGTCGTATCACGATCTCAGGGTGCGCACGAAACCGACATGCCAGCGCGTATAACCGTCCTGCAGGAAGGCGAGCTGATCGCGGATCTGTGCATGGGCGTCGCCCAGCCGGTGGAACGGGATCGACGGATAGAGATGATGCTCGGTGTGGAACGGCATGTTCCACATCAGCAGCCGCACCAGCCTGTTCGTCATAGTCGTGCGCGTGTTCGTCAGGCCGTTGTTGTCCATCGTGCACAAGGTGTGCTCGACGAGCAGATAGGCGCGCAAAAATGGTTGCCCGAGCATCTGCGGAATGAGCCAGAAGACCAGTGGCGCCCACCAGCCGACAAACACGATCGACAGGACGGCAAAGATCGCGACCAGCAGCGCCATGAGACGCAGCGAGTGGATGACGCGCGGCGCGGCGCGCGCCGGGATGAACGGATAGGCCGACATGTCGCCGCGCAGTCCACGCCCCAGGACGACCAGCCGCAGATACCAGTAGGGCAGGGCGAAAATTCGCCACAGATAGGCGTCGAGCGTCGCCGGCGCGGCGGCCGTCGTCAGTTCCGGATCGCGCTCCGGGTCCTGCGTGTGGCGATGATGCGCGAGATGGAAATAGGTGTAGAAATCCCAGTTCAGAAGCGACGGGCATGCGGCGAACCAGCCGACGGTGCGATTGAGCCAAGGCGACGCGAAGGCCGTCATATGCATCGTTTCGTGGATCGGCGCGAACAGGGCGGCCTGCACGATCCCGAGCAGGACCATCGCCGGAAAGAGTGTCCACGGACCGGCGCGCGCGACGAGCCAGCCGGTCAGCACGAGCAGCGCGACATGAAGCGCAAGCTGCGCAAAGCCTCGTGCGTTCGAAGGCTCCGACAGTGTGCGGAGCTGCTCACCGGACAGGATGTTGCGGGCGGCGATGCTCATGCGAGCCTCCTTCACGGACAGAACTAGCATCTTCCGTGCCGGTGAACGAAACCTCGTTGCTTCGATGATGCGGCGATCGAACGCGAGCGATGCTCTACCGTTCCGGCGGCGACCAGTCTTCGGGCTTGGCGTTCCGTTGCAGCAGCCGCAGCGCGAGGCCGATCGCCGTGCCGACGCCGATCGCGACGGTAAGGTCCGCGACGACGGTCAGGACCAATGTCAGGACCAGCAGGAACCGGTCCGACACCGGCGCGGCCCAGTGCTCGCGCCATTTGTGCGGCTCGCTCATGTTCCAGGCCGTGACCATCAGCAGCCCGGCGAGGGCGGGCATGGCGAGATAGCCGGCGAGCGGCGCGGCCACCATCATCACGATCAGGATGGTCAGCGCATGGACGATTCCCGCGACCGGCGTCTTGCCGCCGGCGCGCACATTTGTCGCCGTGCGGGCGATCGCGCCGGTCGCCGGCATTCCGCCGAACAGGGCCGATCCGACATTCGCCGCGCCCTGCGCGAGCAGTTCGGCGTTGGAGCGGTGGCTGCCGCCGATCATGCGGTCCGCGACGATCGCCGACAGCAGGGATTCCACGCCGGCCAGGAAGGCGATGACGAGGGCGGAGGGCAACAGATCGACGAGCCGCGTCACCGTGATCACCGGCAGCGCGGGCATGGGCAGATGGTCGGGCAACGCGCCGAAGCGGGAGAACAGCGTATCGACCGACAGCGCCGGCACGAGCACGGCGAGCGCGGAAGTCAGCCCGACCGCGACGATGAGGCCGGGCAGGCGCGGGGCGAGCCGGCGCAGCAGCACGATCAGCGCGATCGTACCGACGCCGATGCCGAGCGTCGCCGGCCGCAACGTGCCGCGTGCATCCCACAGGGCCGCGATCTTTTCGAAGAAATGCGCCGGCTCCTTCAATGTTAGGCCGAACAGGTCCCGGAGCTGGCTCGTCGCGATGATGATCGCGATGCCGATCGTGAATCCGTTGATCACGGCCTCGGGAATGAAGGCGATGAGATTGCCGGCGCGCAGGAAGCCCGCGATCAGCAGGATGACGCCGGCCATCAGCGTCGCCAGCACGAGGCCGTCGTAGCCATGCGCGGCGATGACGCCGAAGACCACGACGATGAAGGCCCCGGTCGGCCCGCCGATCTGCACGCGGCTGCCGCCCAGCAGCGAGATCAGGAACCCGGCGACGATGGCGGTGACAAGCCCCTTCGCCGGCTCCGCGCCCGAGGCGATGGCGATGGCGATGCTCAGCGGCAGCGCCACCATGGCGACGGTGATGCCGGCGATCGTGTCGGCCGCCAGCAGCTTGCCGTTGTAGCCGGGCAAGGTGGTGAGCAGTTTCGGTTTCATGATCCGGCGCTCCGGGACGGCCCGCGGAATCGGGCGTTGGGACAGGCGGAACACCGGTCGCGCGAGGCAGGTCGTCCGTTCATACGAAGCTTGAGTATGACGCGCAATGCGCGGGACGGCGCTCGCGCTTCCGGGCGATGATGGGAACTCGTTGATAAAACGGCTGCTTTGCCCGTCATGTGACAAAAGGCAGCATCGCCGGTCGGGCAGGCGCAGCCCGCCTACGGCGAATGACGGTCTTGATCGCCGGGCTGTTCCGGCGTTCTCATGCACACTGGAAATATTAGAAGAAATCATGCCGGACTGGGATACGGACCGCGCCGCACGGATCATTGCGGACCACAAACATCTTGCCGGCGCGACGATGCCGATTCTGCACGCGCTGCAGGAGGCCTTCGGCTATGTGGACCGCTCCGCCATTCCGGCCATCGCCGACGCCGTGAACCTATCGCAGGCGGAAATTTTCGGCGTCGTGACCTTCTACCACGACTTCCGGCGCGAACCGGCTGGCCGGCATACGATAAAACTCTGTCGCGCGGAGGCCTGCCAGTCGGTCGGAGCGGTGGCGCTGGCCGATCATGCGAAGCGCCGGCTCGGCGTGGGCTGGCATGGCACGAGCGCCGACGGACAGGTGACGCTGGAGCCGGTGTTCTGCCTCGGCCTGTGCGCCTGCGGCCCCTCCGCGCTGATCGACGGTGAGCCGGTGTCGTTGCTCGACGCAGCGTCGTTTGACGAGCACCTCGCCGGATTGCGCACATGACACGGGTCTTCATCCCGCGCGATGCGCAGGCCATTGCACTCGGCGCGGATCGCGTGGCCGCCGCGTTCGCGCGTGCCGAGGGCCACGCCTGCGCCATCGACATCGTGCGCACAGGCTCGCGCGGCCTGTTCTGGCTCGAGCCGATGATCGAGGTGGAGACGGCCGAAGGCCGCATCGCCTACGGGCCTGTAAGGCCGCAGGACGCCGAGGCTCTGTTAGAGGCCGGCTGTCTCGAAGGCGCGCCGCACGCATTGTATCTCGGCCGCCCGGAGGCGCTGCCCTGGCTGGCGGCGCAGCAGCGGCTCACCTTCGCCCGCTGCGGCATCGTCGATCCCGTGTCTGTCGAAGACTATGTGGCGCATGGCGGCTATGCCGGCCTGACCCGCGCGCTCGGCCTTGATGGCACGGCGATCGTTGATGAAGTCAAACTGTCCGGCCTGCGTGGACGCGGCGGCGCAGGTTTCCCGACCGGCATCAAATGGTCGACCGTGCAACTCGTGCAGGCCGACCAGAAATATATCGTCTGCAACGCCGACGAAGGCGACAGCGGCACCTTCGCCGACCGCATGGTGATGGAAGGCGATCCGCTGTCGCTGATCGAAGGCATGACGATCGCCGGCATCGCAGTCGGCGCGACGAAGGGTTTCATCTACATCCGCTCCGAATATCCGCATGCCTTCGCCGCGATGAACGCGGCGATCGCGGCGGCGACGGCGTCGGGCCATCTCGGGCCGTCGGTGATGGGGTCGGGCCGTGCCTTCACGCTGGAGACGCGGCTCGGCGCGGGCGCCTATATCTGCGGCGAGGAGACGTCGCTGCTCGACTCGCTCGAAGGCAAGCGCGGCATCGTGCGCGCGAAACCGCCGCTGCCCGCGATCGCGGGCCTCTTCGGCAAGCCGACCGTGGTCAACAACGTACTGTCGTTCGCGACCGTGCCTTACATCATGGCGCATGGCGCGAAAACCTATGCCGATTTCGGCATGGGCCGGTCGCGCGGCACGCTCGCCTTCCAGCTCGCCGGCAACGTTTTACGCGGCGGGCTCGTCGAGCTCGCCTTCGGCTCGACGTTGCGCGAGCTGATCGAAAACTTTGGCGGCGGCACGCGGTCCGGCAGGCCGTTGCGCGCGGTGCAGGTCGGCGGCCCGCTCGGCGCCTATTTTCCGGAAAGCCTGCTCGACACGCCGCTCGATTACGAAGCGTTCGCGGCGCTCGGCGGGTTGCTGGGGCATGGCGGCGTCGTGGTGTTCGATGACAGTGTCGATCTCGCGGCGCAGGCGCGCTTCGCCTTCGAATTCTGTGCGGTGGAAAGCTGCGGGAAATGCACGCCCTGCCGCATCGGCTCCATGCGCGGCGTCGAGACGATCGACAGGATCGTTGCGGGGATCGAGCGTGAAAAGAATCTCGAACTCGTGGCCGACCTCTGCGAAGTGATGACCGACGGCTCGCTTTGCGCGATGGGCGGTCTCACGCCGGTGCCCGTGATGAGCGCATTGAAACATTTTCCGCAGGATTTCCGGCGCGCGCCGTCGCTAGCGGCAGCGGAGTAAGCGCGATGGCTCTCATCAAAGAACTCGATACCGGCACGCCGATCCGCACCAGCGCACATTCCATCACGCTGACGATCGACGGGCAGCCCGTCACCGTGCCGATGGGCACGTCCGTCATGGCCGCGGCCGCCACGATGGGCACGCAGATTCCAAAGCTCTGCGCGACGGATTCGCTGGAGCCGTTCGCTTCTTGCCGTCTGTGCCTTATCGAGGTGGAGGGCCGACGCGGCACGCCGGCCTCGTGCACCACGATCGCCGAAGAGGGCATGGTCGTGCGCACGCAGACGCCAAAGCTCGCGAAGCTGCGGCGCGGCGTAATGGAACTCTATATTTCCGATCATCCGCTCACCTGCCTCACCTGTTCCGCCAATGGCGATTGCGAATTGCAGGACATGGCCGGTGCAGTCGGTCTGCGCGACGTGCGCTACGGCTATGACGGCAAAAACCATCGCGACGCGCCGACCGATGCGTCGAACCCCTATTTCACCTTCGAGTCCTCAAAGTGCATCGTCTGCAACCGCTGCGTGCGCGCCTGCGAGGAAGTGCAGGGCACGTTCGCCCTGACCATCGAGGGACGTGGCTTCGAGTCGAAAGTCTCGCCGGGCGGCACGGACTTCTTCGGCTCGGAATGCGTGTCCTGCGGGGCCTGCGTGCAGGCCTGCCCGACGGCGACGCTGAACGAGAAATCCGTCATCGCGATGGGCAAGCCGGAACATTCCGCCGTGACGACCTGCGCCTATTGCGGCGTCGGCTGCTCCTTCAAGGCGGAGATGCAGGGCGACAAGGTCGTCCGCATGGTGCCCTACAAGCACGGCAAGGCGAACCGGGGCCATAGCTGCGTCAAGGGCCGCTTCGCCTATGGCTATGCGACGCATAGAGACCGCATCACCAAGCCGATGATCCGCGTGGCGATCACCGATCCATGGCGCGAGGTCTCATGGGCCGAGGCGATCGAGCATGCGGCGTCGGAGTTCGGGCGCATCCAAGCGGCATACGGCCGCGACGCCGTGGGCGGCATCACCTCGTCGCGCTGCACGAACGAAGAGACCTATCTCGTCCAGAAGCTGATCCGCGCCGGCTTCGGCAACAATAATGTCGACACCTGCGCGCGCGTCTGCCATTCGCCGACCGGCTACGGCCTGAAGGTGACGGTCGGAACGTCGGCCGGCACGCAGGATTTCGCCTCCGTCGCGGATGCCGACGTCATCCTCGTGATCGGCGCCAATCCGACCGACGGCCATCCGGTCTTCGCCTCGCGCATGAAGCGCCGGTTGCGCGAAGGCGCGCGGCTGATCGTGGCCGATCCGCGCAGGATCGATCTCGTGAAGTCGCCGCATATCGAGGCGGATTTCCATCTGCCCCTGATGCCCGGCACCAATGTCGCGCTCATCAACGCCTTTGCGCATGTGATCGTCACGGAAGGCCTCGTCGACGAGCACTACGTGCGCACGCGCTGCGACGTGAACGCCTTCGAGTCCTGGGCGCGGTTCGTCGCCGAGGAACGCAATTCGCCGGAGGCGATGGCGGAATTCATCGGCGTGCCGGCGGCCGACATCCGCGCCGCCGCGCGGCTTTACGCGACCGGCGGCAATGCCGCGATCTATTACGGGCTCGGCGTGACGGAACATTCGCAGGGCTCGACCATGGTCATGGGCATGGCCAATCTCGCCATGGCGACCGGCAATATCGGGCGTTCCGGTGTCGGCGTGAATCCGCTGCGCGGGCAGAACAACGTGCAGGGCTCCTGCGACATGGGTTCCTTCCCGCACGAACTGCCCGGCTACCGGCACATCTCCGACGATGCGACGCGCGAAATCTTCGAGGGGATGTGGGGCGTGACGCTCGACAGCGAGCCGGGCCTGCGCATCCCCAACATGCTCGACGAGGCGGTGCAGGGGGCATCTACATCCAGGGCGAGGATCCGGCGCAGTCGGACCCCGATACGCAGCATGTGACGGCGGGCCTGCGTGCGATGGAATGCGTCGTCGTGCAGGACCTCTTCCTCAACGAGACCGCCAAATACGCGCATGTGTTCCTGCCGGGTGCGTCGTTCCTCGAGAAGGACGGTACCTTCACCAATGCGGAGCGGCGCATTTCGCGCGTGCGCAAGGTCATGGCGCCGCTCGGGGGCTATGCCGACTGGGAAGTGACCATGCTGCTGTCGAACGCACTCGGCTATCCCATGGCTTACAATCATCCGGCACTGATCATGGACGAGATCGCGGCGCTGACGCCGACGTTTTCGGGCGTGAGCTACGAGAAGCTCGAGGCGCTCGGCTCGATCCAGTGGCCCTGCAACGAGGCAGCGCCGCTCGGCACGCCGATGATGCATGTCGACCGCTTCGTGCGCGGCGTCGGCAAATTCATGATCACCGAATATGTGCCGACCGAGGAGCGCACCGGCGCGCGCTTCCCGCTGATCCTCACGACCGGCCGCATCCTGTCGCAATACAATGTCGGCGCGCAGACGCGGCGCACCGAAAATTCGCGCTGGCATGAGGAGGACGTGCTGGAGATCCACCCGTTCGACGCCGAGGTGCGCGGCATCGTGGACGGCGATCTCGTCGCGCTGGAGAGCCGCTCCGGCGACATCGCTATCAAGGCGCGGATCAGCGAACGCATGCAGCCGGGCGTCGTCTACACGACCTTCCATCACGCGAAGACCGGCGCGAATGTCATCACGACCGATTATTCCGATTGGGCGACGAACTGCCCCGAATACAAGGTGACGGCGGTGCAGGTGCGTCGCACCAACCGGCCGTCCGACTGGCAGGCGAAATTCTACGAAGAGGATTTTTCGCTCACGCGCATCGCATCCGGTATCGCGGCGGCGGAGTAGGGCGTGACGACGGACATTCACGCGAAGCTCGCGCGCATGGCGAACCAGATTGCGGATTATTTCAAGAGTTATCCGGAGGACGAGGCGGTCGCGGGCGTTCACGAACATATCCGCGCCTTCTGGTCGCCGGCGATGCGGCGCGACCTTGACGCCTGCGTCGCCGCTGATCCCGCCGCCGTGCATCCGCTCGTGCTGGCGGCGCTGCGCCGCGCGGACGGCGGCCCGACGCCGGCGAAGAAAGAGACGGCGGGGCCGGAGCAGGTTGGCGCGATCGACGCGATCGACGCGGGGTGAAACGCGGTTTCGCGGATCGCGCTCGATTGTCCACTTCCCCGGCTGCCGAAGGCAAGCCGGGGTCCAACCTTGCTGTTGCCGCTGGATCCCGGATCGGCCTTTCGGCCTTTGACGGCTCGCCTCAGTCCTCCGCTTCGCCTCCTGGCAGTTCCAGATCGAGCAGCAGCGAACTCAGGCTTTTGCCATGCGCATCAAGCGCGAGCGAGCGCGTGACGCCGCCGCCAAGTGCGCCTTCAATGATGAAATTCAGCGCCGCAAGATTCGGCAGTTCGTAGCGCGTGACCGCGCCGGTCGCGATGCCGGAGAAATGATCTTTCACGCGCTCGGCCGTGACATGCTCGCGGAGAAACACGAAGTCCGCATCCCGAAACGCGATGACGGAAATGTTGGAAATATTGCCCTTGTCGCCGGTGCGCGAATGGGCGATCTCGCGAAGCTTCATCGTCAGGACTCGATCATCGCAATGCGCGACGTCGCCGCCGCCTCCGGCATGAGCGCGGAGGCGACCGCGACGATCTCGCGCGCGGACTTCCATGCGCCGCCGCCGCCGGCCGGGCCATTCGTGTAGAGCGTCTCGACCTCGTTGCCGATGCTTATGGCGTCGGCGAGCGTGTTCGTGCGGGCGGCTACGCGGACTCTGACCTCGTAAGGCGCGAGGTCGGACCGGCGATCGCCATGCAGCGCATCCACGCCGACGAGATCGAACCGCGTTTCCGACACGGGAACGCCGGTCAACGCCAGCCGCTCGCGCACGATGTCGAGCGCAAGTTGTCCGCGCGACACCGCGCCGGGGCCGGCATAGGAGATTTGCCCCTCGCCGATGAAACCGTCGAGATAGCCGACCGATGTCTTGAGCGATCCCGTCTTCGCCGCGCCGCGTCCGCCAGAGACATGCACGCGATCCGCGCCGATTTCCGTCACGCGCACCTGCGAGAAATCGGCGACCACGTCGGGCTGATAATATTTCGCGGGATCGTGGATTTCGTAGAGCAATTGTTCCTTCACGGTCGCCGCCGTCACGCATCCGCCCGAGCCCGGGACTTTCGTGACGACGAGATCGCCGTCCGCGCGCACCTCGCCGATCGGAAAGCCGAGGCGGGCGAGGCCCGCGACCTCCTTCACGCCGGGATCGGCGAAATAGCCGCCGGTGATCTGGCCGGCGCATTCGAGCAGATGGCCGACAACGGTGCCCTGGCCGAGGCGGTCCCAGTCGTCCATGGCCCAGCCGAATTCGTGGATCAGCGGTCCGAGGAACAGGGCCGGATCGGCGGCGCGGCCGGTGATGACGACATCGGCGCCCTGCGCGAGCGCCGCCGCGATCGGCGTCGCGCCGATATAGGCATTGGCCGAGATGACGCGATTGCCGAGCGCCGCGAGGGTGCGGCCGTCATCGAGCGAAACATCCGCCGCGCGGGCGGCGTCGAGCACGTCGTCGCCCGTCACCGCGGCGATCCGTAGCCGAGGCAGCTTGATGTCGCGCGCGATGGCGCGTGTCGCCTCCGCCGCGGCATGGGGATTGGCCGCGCCCATATTGGTGACGATCTTCACGCCGTTCGCCACGCACAGCGGCAGGACGGCGCGCATTCGCGCCGCAAGCAGGGGATCGTAGCCGGCGCGCGGGTCTTTCAGACGCACCTGCTGCGCCAGCGCGATCGTGCGCTCCGCAAGACATTCGAAGACGAGATAGTCGAGGCCGCCCTGTTCGGCGAGTTCGACCGCCGGTTGGATGCGGTCGCCCGAATAGCCGGCGCCGCCGCCGATCGACCGCCGCCCGACGCGATGAATCGGTCGCCGGGGACGCAGAATCCCCGAATATTGCGCTGATGGCGGACGATGGCGGCATCAAGGGCGTGAGCGCATTCCTGGGCGTGTCCCGCTCTCTGTCCGGACGGGCCTGGTGCCTGCGGCCGGCCGAGGCGGCGACGACGCGCGCGCACATGCAGGCCCACGGCCTGGACGAGCCCCTGGCGCGGGCCCTGGCCTCTCGCGGGGTTGGACCGGAACAGGCGGGGGACTTCCTGCGGCCCACGCTGCGCGCCCTGTTTCCCGATCCGTCCAGCTTCATGGACATGGACGCCGCCGCGACGGCCATCGTCGACGCGCTTCAGGCGGGCAAGGCCGTCCACGTCTTCGCCGATTACGACGTGGACGGGGCGGCCAGCGCGGCCCTGCTGGTGCGGTGGTTCCGCGCGATGGGCGCGGACCTGCCCAT
>ERZ500994.359-NODE-359-length-14602-cov-12.584175_pt1 | contig 14602 bp, 17 predicted proteins | sample MGYA00248878_ERZ500994 | MGnify/ENA primary metagenome ERZ500994 (study PRJEB25958, sample SAMN03398533) | human skin metagenome | study: EMG produced TPA metagenomics assembly of the Human Skin Microbiome Metagenome (human skin metagenome) data set. | reverse complement strand
CCCACAAGCCCCCGGCCGAGCACGAGTTCCCCCTCGCGCTCGGCCGGGGTCTTCTGTCAGCCCGAGGCGCCGCGCAGCACCCGGTCGAGGAGGCTCAGGTCGCCTCGCGGTCCCAGGGGGTGCCGGCGACTGCGGCGGCAACCGGAGCCTCGTCGGGTGCGGTCGAGGTGCTGGCACGCGAGGCCGCGCTGCCGGCCGGCGCCGCGTCGATGGTGAAGGCGTCCTCGAGCGGCTCCATGAGAGCCTGCTTGACGATCCGTCGCGGGTCGTACTGACGCGGGTCGTACTGCCGCCAGTCGAGGTCGTCGTACTCCGGGCCCATCTGCTCCTTGAGCTGGACCTTGGCGTCGTTGGCCATCCGGCGGACCCGGACGACGAGACGGGCGAGCTTGGCCGCGTACTCGGGCAGCTGCTGCGGACCGAGGATGATGATGGCCAGGACGATGAGGACGACGAACTCCCAGCCGTTCATGATCCCCACGTCTACTTCTCCTCGGCCGCTTCGAGCGTCATCGACAGGTCCTGCTGCTTGCCATCCCGCTGGATCGTCAAGGTGACCTTATCGCCCACGGCCTTGGCGCGGATCCGGGTGATCAGCTGGTCGAGATCGGTGATCCGCCGCCCGTCGAGCTCGGTGATGACATCACCCGGCTCGACACCGGCGTTGTCCGCCGGCCCGTCGGGGATGACGGCCCGGCCGCTGTCGACGTCGGAGTCCTCGAGCACCTTGGCGCCCTCGCCGTCCCAGCGCCGGTCGAGGCTGACCCCGATGATCGGGTGCTGGGCCGTGCCCGTCTCGATCAGCTGGTCGACGGTGCGCACGACGACGTCCGACGGGATGGCGAAACCCACCCCGATCGACCCGCTCGCCTGCTGCTGCCCCGGGACCTGGGCGATCGCCGAGTTGACCCCGATGACGTCGCCGTCGCCGTTGAGCAGCGGCCCGCCCGAGTTGCCGGGGTTGATCGCGGCGTCGGTCTGGATCGCGGAGATGAAGGACTCGTCGCCCGCCTCGCCCGCGGTGACCGGACGCTCGAGCGCCGAGACGATGCCGGCGGTGACCGTCGACCCCAAGCCCAGCGGGGAGCCCACGGCGACGACCTCGTCGCCGACGACGACCTCGCTGGAGCGGCCGATCGCGAGCGGCTCGAGGCCCTGGGGGTCGACCTCGAGGACGGCGAGGTCGTAGGAGGAGTCCTTGCCGACGACCTTGGCGTCGCGGCGGCTGCCGTCGCTGAGCTCGATGCTCACCGAGCCGCCGCTGCCGGCGCCCTCGACGACGTGGTTGTTGGTGACGATGTGGCCGCTGTCGTCGTAGACCCATCCGGAGCCGGTGCCGCCGCCCCCGGCGGCCCGCACCCGCACGGTGACGACACTCGGCACGGCGTCGGCTGCGATGGACGCGACCGAGCCGTCGGGGCGCTGCGCCGCGTCGCCGTCGCGCTGGACGATCGTCGGCCCACCACCGGTCTCGTCGGCGGTCACATCGCCCACGAGGCCGCCGAGGCCACCGGCGACGAGGGCCGCGGCGAGCGCCAGGGCGATGGCGCCGCCCCACCCGGGACCGCGACGTCGCGTCGGCGGCGGCGTGGTGAGGTGCTGCTGGGCGTACGGCTGGTAGTCCATGCTGTAGGGCTGCGGCGTCGCGCCCCAGCCGGTCGGCCCCGGTGCCTGCCCCTGGCCGCCCAGGCTGTCGAAGGGAAGGTACGGGCTGCGCGGGAGCGGCTCGGTGTGCTGCGTGGCCGGCTGCCCACCAGCGGGCTGAGAACCAGCGGACTGCTCGTGAGCGCTCGGGGTGGCCCGATGCTCGGGCGTCGCCGGCACCGGTCGGGTCGGCTCGGTGGGGGCGTCCTGCGGACGCGGCTCCTCACCTGGGTGCGGAGAGCTCATGGCTGTAGATCATGCCTTGTCGGGACGGTGCCGACCTCAGAGGGTGCCGGTGACCGGGCGGGCCAGCGGGAAGCCGGAGCCGCCGCGGCGACGGCTCTCGGTGCGGGTCGACGGGGTGGGCGCGCGGTGGCTCAGGCTCTCGCGCAGGAGCGAGCGGCCGCGGTGGATGCGGGAGCGGACGGTGCCGAGCTTGATGTCGAGGGCCTCGGCGACCTCCTCGTAGGTCAACCCTTCGATGTCGCACAGGACGACCGCCGCCCGGAACTGCGGTGGCAGGGCGTCGAGGGCCCGCTGGATGTCGGCGTCGAGGTGGTGGTCGAGGACGACCTGCTCGGGGGTCGGCGAGCCGCTGTGCAGCAGTGCGGCGAACTCGTCGGTCAGCGCGTCGAAGCGGATGCGCTGCTTGCGGCGGGCGCGGTCGAGGAAGAGGTTGGTGGTGATCCGGTGCAGCCACCCCTCGAAGGTGCCCGGCGTGTAGCCGTCGAGGGAGCGGAAGACGCGCACGAAGACGTCGTGGGTGAGGTCCTCGGCGTCGTGGACGTCGCCGGTCAGTCGGTAGGCGAGCCGGTAGACGCGGGCGCTGTGCTCCTCGACGATCTCCGCCCAGGTCGGGGGGACCCACTCCTGCCCCTCGAGGTCGCGGACGTCGGTGTTGCTGGTCACCCCTCAATGTTCACGCGTCAACCTGAGGGAAGTCTGTGATCCGGCGCGCCACTAGGGTGGACTCCCATGACCGCCGCCCAGCTCAACAGCCATGCCTACGCCGAGCAGTTCGTCCCCGAGGACGAGAGCTTCGAGGCCGCACGTCGCACCGGGACCGAGCTCGGGGCGGTGCCGATCGGTACGGGCGGAGGCGCCGCCCTTCGTCTCCTCGCGGCAGCCAGCGGTGCCCGCCACGTCGTCGAGGTCGGGACCGGGGCCGGCACCTCGGGCCTGTGGCTGCTCGCCGGCATGCCCGCCGACGGCGTGCTGACGACGATCGAGATCGAGCCGGAGCACGCGCTGCGCGCGAAGCGCTCCTTCGCCGCCGCGGGCATCGCCCCGCAGCGCACGCGGGTCATCACCGGCCGCGCCGTCGACGTCCTGCCGCGGATGAACGACTCGTCCTACGACCTCGTCCACGTCGACGCCGACAAGGAGGGCTACCCGCAGTACGTCGAGCACGCGATCCGGCTGCTGCGCCCCGGCGGCGTGCTCGCGATGGACAACATGCTCTGGCACGACAAGGTCGCCGACCCCGCGGCGCGGGATGCGACGACCGTGCTGCTGCGCGACTTGGGCAAGCAGCTGCGTGACGACGAGCGGCTCGTCATGAGCCTGCTGCCGGTCGGTGACGGCATGATCGCCGCCGTCAAGCGGTAGGGGCCAGCTCGGGCCGCGCCAACGGCCGCCCGGCGGCTCGGTCAGACCGAGCCGGGTCCGGGGCCGCGGCGGAACTGCGCCGGGCCCTCGGCGATGGCGACGACCTCGAAGGGCGTGATCTCGATCGGCGCGGAGCCGATGATCCGCGAGCCGGCCGACTCCGTCGCCGTCGCCGTGAACTCCTCGCAGAAGTCGTCTCGGTCCTTCGCGGCGTCGAAGACGTAGGTGCCCTCGAACCACTCCCCCTCGCGCATGCGCCAGGTCTTGAAGGCCAGGCCGTCGAGGAACATGAAGTTGGCCATCGAGGTACCGACGACGTACTCCCGCAGCTGCTCCGCGACATCGCCCGACGCCTCGGTCAGCGACCAGCGGACGGCGAGTCCGTATCCAGCGTTCATGCAGTCCTCTCGTGGGCCTCGGTCGAGGTCGACAGTGGTCTCGGCACGGTAACCACTCGCACCCACGACTGACAGTCCCGTGTCACCATCCGAGCACGACGAAGCCCCCGGACACAGGTGTCCGGGGGCTCTCGTACGGGGCTTACTTCTGCAGGCCCTCGCAGTTGTCGATGGCCTCACCGAGGGCGAGGACCTCGTCGGGCTTCATCTCGACGACGAGACGACCACCGCCCTCGAGAGGCATCCGCAGGACGATGCCACGACCCTCCTTGACGACCTCGAGAGGACCATCCCCCGTGCGTGGCTTCATTGCCGCCATGTGCGTTCCCTTCGATCAACACCGGACGGAGCCTCACCGACCGGGCGGCGCAGTCGCGCCGACGCTGGGTCCATTATCCACCTCCCGTGCGCGCTCGGCCTAATCGCCGCCGGTCACGGAGGAGTGACGTGCCAGGGCACGTAGGGCAGCAGTCCGCACGACCAGGCGAAGATCCCACCGACGAGGACGAGCACGACGACGGCGGCCCTGCGGCGCCAGTGCTCGACGATCCGACCGCCGCTCGAGGTGCGCATGACGACCGACGCGAGGAGCGCGGCGAGCGGGAAGTCGAGGAGGAGGAAGCGCCACATGCTCGTGATCGGCCGCACGACCGCGAAGAGGTACATCGGGTAGACGAGCGCCCACATGCGCACCTCGAGCGGGATCCACTGGCCGTGGCGGCCGAGGACGAGCGCGAGGTAGGTGCCGACGAGCGCCACCATGACGACGACGGCGAAGAGCCCGCGCTGCTCCCACGCCCAGCTGAACCACAGGACGAAGGGCCCCTCGTCGGGGCGCTGGCCCCACGCCGCCTGCACCCGGAAGAAGGCATCGGGCAGTCCCGACAGGTAGCCGACGGTGAGCGGCCAGGCGATGCCGGACACCCCGGTGGCCAGGACCATGACGGCGATCGGCAGGCGGTCGTGGGCGAAGGGGGCGACCCCCGCCTCGCGCTCCTGCCGCCAGCGCAGCCACAGGTGGGCGAGCACGGCCAGACCGAGCGGGGCGGCGACGCCCCGGGTGAAGCCGAGGAGGAGGGCGATGCCCGCGACGCCGAGGTAGTTGCCGCGCATGAGCAGCAGCAGGGCGCCGGCGATGAGGACGGCGGCGAGCGCCTCGGTGTAGGGGATGACCATGACGCCGGTCGCCGGGTAGAAGCACCACAGGGCTGCGGCGACGAAGGCGAGCCGCTCGCGGGCCGGCTGGGCCGCCGCGTGGCCGGAGAAGCTGAGGACCTTCCACACGAGGACGGTCGCGGCGGCACCGAGCACGAGGTTGAGCACGACCGCGGAGGCGGTGAAGCCGATGCCCGTCGCCATGACGAGACGCACCAGGCCCGGGAAGAGCGGGAAGAAGGCCCAGGCGCTGTAGGTGATCTCGCCGGTCTCGGGGTCGGCGGGCAGCGGGATCGGGTAGCCCTCGGTGACGATCGTGCGGTACCACGCGGTGTCCCAGAGACGGAACATGTCGGGCAGGCCGGGATCGAGGTGCCCCACGCCGGCCGGGGACTGGTAGTAACGGGCGGCGACCCAGATCGCGAGGACCGCCACGACCCGGGAGAGGGCGTAGACGACGAGGAGGGAGCGGATCGGTCGGGCGACCGCCTCGTCAACCCACGCGTCAACCCTCGCGCGGACCGACATCGTCTCGGGCGGCCGACGCGTCCCGGGCAGCCGACTCGAGCTCGGCGAGGCGCTGCTGCAGCCGGTCGAGCACCTCGTCGACCTGGTCCATCCGATAGCCGCGCAGCGCGGTGTCGAAGCGGACGGCGTCGACGTCGCTCGCGGCGAAGTCCGACTCCGGGAGCCCGTGGTGCGGCGCGGAGGCCACCGGCTCGGCCATCGGGTCGGTGGTGATCCGGCCGGTGACCGCGGCGGCGACGGCGACGACGACGAGCAGTGCGACGAGGACGAAGAAGATCCAGACCACGGTCTACTCCGGCTGCTTCGTCGCGGCGGGGCGCACCCGGTCGGACTCGGTCCGCAGGTACTCGACCGCCTCGACGAGGTCGTCCGTCACGAAGAGCCGGTCGATGTCCTCGGGGCTGATCATGCCGCCCTCGAGGACCGAGGCGCGCAGCCAGTCGATCAGGCCCTGCCAGTAGTCGACGCCGACGAGCACGATCGGGAAGCTCGTGACCTTGCCCGTCTGCGCGAGCGTCACGGCCTCGAAGACCTCGTCGAGCGTGCCGAAGCCGCCGGGGAGGACGACGAAGCCCTCGCTGTACTTGACGAACATCGTCTTGCGCGCGAAGAAGTAGCGGAAGTTGATGCCGAGGTCGCAGTAGGGGTTGAGCCCGGCCTCGAAGGGCAGCTCGATGCCCAGACCGACGCTCGTGCCTCCGGCCTCCTTGGCGCCGCGGTTCGCCGCCTCCATGGCTCCGGGGCCGCCGCCGGTGATGACGGCGTAGCCGGCCTCGGCGACGAGGCGCCCGAGCTCGATGCCCTGGGCATAGCGCGGCGAGTCGACCGGGGTGCGAGCGCTGCCGAAGATGCTGACGGCCGGCCCGAGCTCGGCCAGCGCGCCGAAGCCCTCGACGAACTCGGCCTGGATCCGCAGCACCCGCCACGGGTCGGTGTGCAGCCAGTCGGCGTGCCCGCGGTCGTCGAGGAGCCGCTGGTCGGTGGTCGACGTGGGCACCTGACGGCCCCGCATGAGGACCGGGCCCTTGTGGTACCAGCGGTCGGACGCCGGCTGCTGCTTCCCCTGATCAGTCACGGTCTCGACCCTACGCGAGCCACCGCAGCACCGCGGCCTCCGCCGACTCGATCTGCTCGACCGGGCAGCGCTCCTCGTCGTGGTGGGCGAGGTTGGGGTCCCCGGGGCCGAAGTTGACCGCCGGGATGCCGAGCGCGGAGAAGCGCGCGACGTCGGTCCAGCCCTCCTTGGGCCCGACGGGCACGTCGAGCGCGGCGACGAAGGCCTGCGCTGCAGGCAGGTCCAGCCCGGGCCTGGCTCCCTCGGCGACGTCGCGCAGGTGCAGCTCGCGGCCGGGCAGGACGGTCTGGACGTAGGCGAGCGCCGCCTCGGTGTCCTTGTCCGGGGAGAAGCGGTAGTTGATGAGGACGCTGCAGCTGTCGGGGATGACATTGCCCGCGATGCCGCCGGTGATGCCGACGGCCTGCAGGGCCTCGTGGTAGTCGAGTCCGTCGACGGTGACGGTCCGCTCCTCGTGGGCGGCGAGGGCGGCGAGGACCTCGTGGGCGTCGTGGATGGCGTTGTGGCCGTTCCACGGCCGGGCCGAGTGCGCGGCGATCCCCTTCGTGATCACCTCGACGCGCATCGTGCCCTTGCAGCCACCTTCGACGGCCGCGTTGGTCGGCTCGAGCAGGACCGCGAAGTCGGCCGCCAGCAGGTCGGGGTCGGAGTCGGCGAGCAGCTGCAGGCCGTTGTAGACCGCGTCGACCTCCTCGGCCTCGTAGAAGAGGAAGGTGATGTCGCGGCTCGGCTCCTCGAGCAGCGCGGCCTTGAGCTGGACGGCGACCCCGCCCTTCATGTCGACGGTCCCGCGCCCCCAGAGGACGTCCTGGCCGCCGACCTGCTCGCGCCGGGTCGGCAGGTTGGCCGGGTCGCTCGTGAGCGGCACGGTGTCGATGTGGCCCGCGAGGACGACCCGCTCGTCGCGGCCGAGGTCGGTGCGGGCGATGACCGTGTTGCCCCGGCGGACCACCTCGAGATGACGAAGGGGGCGCAGCGCCGCCTCGATCGCGTCGGCGATCGTCTCCTCCTCGTGGCTCACCGACTCGATGTCGCACAGCTGCTGGGTGAGGGTCACGACGTCCGCGGTCAGGTCCAGGCTCGGCATGCCGCCACCCTACGACCGCCCCGCCCCCTCCCCCACAAACTGTGGCTGGCCACAGCTTGGATGGTCGGCCACAGCACGTCGTGCGGCTGACCATCCAAGGTGCGGCTGGCTGGAGCCGGACGAAGGGGGGTGCCGCCACCTTGGGCGGGCCCGCTGTGGAAAAGCCCGCGGCGAGGCGTGTCGCGGACGCCAGACTCCAGCCATGGAGGACGAGGTCGAGCTGCTGCGTCAGGCGTCGGTCAACGGTGTCTTCTCGAGCGCTGACGCGGAGCGCCATGGCATCCCACGACTCCGCCTGGTGGCCCTGGCGAAGGTTGGCCTGCTCACCCATCTCACCCGTGGCATGTGGTCGACCATCCACACCGTCGACGCTGCCCAGACCCATCTGCTGAGGACCGTGGCGATCATCCGCCGACTGCGCCAGCCCGCGGGCGCCACCGCCCAGTCGGCGCTGGTCCTCCACGACCTGCCGATCCTCGACACCGACCTCGATCGCGTGCACCTCGTCCGTGGCCGCGGGCACGCGACCAGACGAAGCCACGACTACACCGTCTGGGGGTGCGCGGGTGGGCTGCGCGCGGCGACACGACCTCCCTTCGTCGACACGCCGCTGGCCTGCGCTCCCGTCGCCGTGGCGCTGATCCACACCGGGGTGACCTGCACTCCCCGCGCCGCCCTCGCCGCGGCGGATGCCGCCGTGCGGCGCGGCCTCGTGACGTCGACCGAGATCGAGGTCGCCGCCGCTGACCTGCCGCTCGGAACCCCTGGGGCGGCCGCCGTCCGGCGGGCGCTGGCCGACGTCGACGGCCGCCACGAGTCCCCGGGCGAGACCCTGACCGCCCAGGTGATGCGCGATCTGGGCTACTCCCTCGAACCCCAGGTGTGGATCGGGCCCTACCGGGTGGACTTCCTCGTGACCGGCACCCGGGTGGTCGTCGAGTTCGACGGCGCGATCAAGTACCACGACCGCGGCGCCCTCGTCGCCGAGAAGCGGCGGGAGGACGAACTCCGACGCCGCGGCTACGTCATGGTCCGGCTGATGTGGTCGGACCTGCACGACCCGGCGCGGGTACGCCGACTGGTCGTCGAGGCGCTGGCCGCCGCTGCCGCGTGAGCCAGCCACACCTTCGAGGGTCGGCCACGGCACGTCGTGTGGCTGGCCCTCCAAACTGTGGCCAGCCACAGGTCGTGGGCGGTGGGCACGGGACGGAGTGTGGGGGCGGGCGAGATCGCGGGACGGGGCCGCCGTTTCGTAGGATCTGGCCCATGACGACGACGCGCGCAGCCTGGGGCCACGGAGTGGCCACCGTGACGACCGAGGGCACGGTCCTCGACACCTGGTACCCCGAGCCGGCGCTCGGCGAGGCCCCCGAGGCCACCCGGGTCCCCGAGGAGCTGCTCGCGCTCGCCGGTGAGGACGAGGCGCGCGGCGTGCGCACCGAGGTCGTCACCGTCGCCATCGACCTCGACGCCGCCCCCGAGGGCGCCTCCGACGCCTACCTGCGCCTGCACCTGCTCTCCCACCGCCTCGTCCAGCCCAACTCGATCAACCTCGACGGCCTCTTCGGCCAGCTGAGCAATGTCGTGTGGACCAACCACGGCCCGTGCGCGGTCGAGGGCTTCGAGACCACCCGCGCCCGACTGCGCGCCCGCGGCCCGGTCCAGGTGACGAGCATCGACAAGTTCCCCCGCCTCACCGACTACGTGACCCCCTCCGGCGTGCGCATCGGCGACGCCGACCGGGTGCGCCTGGGCGCCCACCTCGCCTCCGGCACCACCGTCATGCACGAGGGCTTCGTCAACTTCAACGCCGGCACCCTCGGCACCTCGATGGTCGAGGGCCGGATCAGCCAGGGCGTCGTCGTCGGCGACGGCTCCGACATCGGCGGCGGCGCGTCGACGATGGGCACCCTCTCCGGCGGCGGCACCGAGCGCGTCTCCATCGGCGAGCGCTGCCTCGTCGGCGCCGAGGCCGGCGTCGGCATCGCCCTGGGCGACGACTGCGTCGTCGAGGCCGGGCTCTACGTCACCGCCGGCACCAAGGTCACCCTGCCCGACGGCGCCGTCGTCAAGGCCGCCGAGCTCTCCGGCCGCAGCGGGCTGCTCTTCGTCCGCAACTCCGTGACCGGCACCGTCGAAGCGCGCGACCGCACCGGTCACGGCATCGCGCTCAACGACGCCCTGCACGCCAACGACTGACGTGCCGAGGGCCGAGCACCCACCGCTGCCCGAGGACCGGGGCCCGCGGTGGCCCACGGTCGTCGCGGTCCTGTGCGTGCTCGCTCTCGTCGCCGGCCTCGGCGCCTGGTGGGCCCGTGACCGCATCGGTCTCTTCCTCGGGGAGCAGTGCACCGCCACGGCGCTCGACGAGAGCGTGACCTTCGCCCCCGACCAGATGCACCACGCGAGCACGATCGTGCTCATCGGCGTCAAGCGCGGCCTGCCCGCGCGCGCCGGCACGATCGGGGTCGCCACGGCCATCCAGGAGTCGAAGCTGCGCAACCTCTCCTACGGCGACCGCGACTCCGTCGGCCTCTTCCAGCAGCGGCCGAGCCAGGGCTGGGGCACCGCCGAGCAGCTGCAGGACCCGGTCTACGCGACCAATGCCTTCTACGACGCCCTGGTCAAGGTCGACGGCTGGCAGGACATGGTGATCACCGAGATCGCCCAAGAGGTCCAGCGCAGCGGCTACCCCGAGGCCTACGCCGACCACGAGCACGAGGGCCGCACCATCGCGTCCGCGATGAGCGGCCACTCCCCCGAGGGCTTCGCGTGCCGCCTCGACGGCCCGGAGGCCGCCGGTCGCCCGGACCGCTTCGTCGCGGCCCTCGACGAGGAGACGGGGCACACCGGCACCGCCGACGGCCAGGTCATCGACGTCACCGCCGTCGACTCACGCCACGCCTGGGCGGTGGGTGCGTGGTCCGTGGGCCAGGCCAAGGCCCGCAACGTCGTGCGCGTGCAGGTCGGCGACCGTGAGTGGGTGCGCGGCTCCGGGGACGACGCGATGCGCTGGGGCGCGGCCGCCGAGCCCGTCGCCGACACGCAGGTCGTCGTCACCCTCCACGAGGGCTGAGCGCACTCCCCCTTCGCCCGGCCCGGACATGCGGCGACCCCCTCCGCCCGTGAGGACGAAGGGGGTCGACGTGCCGTGCCGCAGGTGGCGGCTCAGCGGCCCTCGATGCCGACGTAGTCGCGCTCGGTCGGGCCGGTGTAGATCTGGCGGGGACGGCCGATCTTGGTGTCCTTGTCCTCGATCATCTCGCGCCACTGGGCGATCCAGCCCGGCAGGCGGCCGATGGCGAAGAGGACGGTGAACATCTTCGGCTGGAAGCCCATGGCCGTGTAGATCAGGCCGGTGTAGAAGTCCACGTTGGGGTAGAGCTTGCGCTCGACGAAGTAGTCGTCCGCCAGCGCGATCTCCTCGAGCTTCATGGCGATCTCGAGCTGCTCGTCGCCACCCATCTTCTCGAGGATGGTGTGCGCGGTCTCCTTGACGATCGCCGCGCGCGGGTCGTAGCTCTTGTAGACCCGGTGGCCGAAGCCCATGAGGCGGACGCCGTCCTCCTTGTTCTTGACCTTCTTCATGAAGGTCTCGGCGCCGTCGTCGGAGGCCTGGATCTGCTGGAGCATCTCCAGGACCGCCTGGTTGGCGCCGCCGTGGAGCGGGCCGGAGAGGGCGTGGATGCCCGCGGAGACGGAGTTGAAGAGGTTGGCGTGGGCCGACCCGACGAGGCGCACCGTCGACGTCGAGCAGTTCTGCTCGTGGTCGGCGTGGAGGATGAAGAGCTGGTCGAGCGCGCGCACGATCTCGGGGTCGAGGTCGTAGGGCTCGGCCGGGAAGCCGAAGGTCATCCGGAGGAAGTTCTCCGTCAGGCTCAGCGAGTTGTCCGGGTAGAGGAAGGGCTGGCCGACGCTCTTCTTGTGCGCGTAGGCGGCGATCGTCGGCAGCTTGGCCAGGAGGCGGATCGTCGAGATCTCGACGTGCTCCGGGTCGAAGGGGTCGAGGCTGTCCTGGTAGAAGGTGCCCAGCGCGGAGACGGCCGAGGACAGGACCGGCATCGGGTGCGCGTCGCGCGGGAAGCCGTTGAAGAAGGCCTTGAGGTCCTCGTGGAGCATCGTGTGGCGCGAGATGCGCTCTTCGAAGTCACCGAGCTGGTCGGCCGTCGGCAGCTCGCCGTAGATCAGCAGGTAGGCGACCTCGGTGAAGGTCGACTTGCTGGCGAGCTGGTCGATCGGGTAGCCGCGGTAGCGCAGGATCCCCGCGTCACCGTCGATGTAGGTGATGTCGCTCTTGCAGGAGGCGGTGTTGACGAAGCCCACGTCGAGCGTGGTGTTGCCCGTCTCCTTCATGAGCGAGGAGATGTTGTAGCCGTCGTTGCCCTCGGAGGCCTTGACGAGGGGGAACGTCAGGTCCTTGCCGGCGGCGGAGAAGGTGGCGTCGGTCATTGAGTCATCTGCCCTTCAGTGGTGCCGTGCCCGCGGGGGCGGTGCCCCCGGCATGCGGTTCTGCGTCTGAAACTACCCCAGTCGTGCGCTGGGTCACGAAGCGGGTCCGGCAGCCAGACGTGCCGCGGCTGCCGCGATCCGCTCGTCGCTCGCGGTGAGCGCCACGCGCACGTGCTGCTCACCGGCCACGCCGTAGAAGTCGCCCGGCGCGACGAGGATGCCCCGGGCCGCCAGACGGTCGACGGTCACCCGGCTCGGCTCCCCAGCGGTCGCCCACAGGTAGAGGCCGGCCTCGGAGTCGTCGATGCGCAGGCCGAAGCCTTCGAGCGCCGGGCGCAGGACCTCACGACGCGCGCGGTAGCGCTCGCGCTGGGCCCCGACGTGGGCGTCGTCACCGACGGCCGCGAGCAGCGCCCGCTGCACCGGCCACGGCACGATCATGCCGGCGTGCTTGCGCACCTCGAGCAGACGGCGCACCAGCGTCGGGTCGCCGGCGACGAAGGCCGCCCGGTAGCCCGCGAGGTTGGACTGCTTGGAAGTCGAGTAGACGGCGAGCAAGCCCTCGTGGGAGCCGCCGGTGACGCGCGGGTCGAGGATCGACGGGGTCGTCGGCAGGGCGTCGTAGCCCTCGCCGCGCTCGGCCTCGGTGCGCCAGTCGAGCTCGGCGTAGCACTCGTCGGAGGCGACGACGACGCCGCGCTCGCGGGCCCAGGCGACGACCTTGGCCAGGTGCTCGACGCCGAGCACCTTGCCGGTGGGGTTGCTCGGGGTGTTGAGCCACAGCAGCCGGGGTGCGGTGGTCGAGGTCGTGGGGCCGAAGGCGGTCGTGGCGTCCGCGGCGAAGGGGGTCGCCCCCGCAATCCGCGCGCCCACGTCGTAGGTCGGGTAGGCCACCCGAGGGAAGGCGACGGTGTCGCCGGCGCCCAGACCCATGAGGGTCGGCAGCCACGCGACGAGCTCCTTGGAGCCCACCGTGGGCAGCACGCCGTCGGGGTCGACGCCCGGGGCGCCGCGGCGGCGCTCGAACCAGCCGGCGATGCCTTCGCGGAGGTCGGCCGTGCCCCAGGTCTGCGGGTAGCCGGGCGCGTCGGCGGCCTCGCGCAGGGCCGTCTGCACCACCTCGGGGGTGGAGTCGACGGGCGTGCCGACCGACAGGTCGACGATGCCCTCGCCCTGGGCGGGGTCGGAGGAGACAAAGGAGCTCGCCCGCTCCTTGGCAGGAGCGAGCGAGTCCCAGGGGAAGTCAGGCAGGTCCATCAGCAGGTGCCGAGACTCACTCGTCGTGCTCCTGCGGGGGCAGGGCAGCGATGATCGGGTGGTCCTTGTCGATCATGCCCATCTTCGCGGCGCCGCCCGGGCTGCCGAGGTCGTCGAAGAACTCGACGTTGGCCTTGTAGTAGTCGGCCCACTCCTCGGGGGTGTCGTCCTCGTAGTAGATGGCCTCGACGGGGCAGACGGGCTCGCAGGCACCGCAGTCGACGCACTCGTCCGGGTGGATGTAGAGGCTGCGCTTTCCCTCGTAGATGCAGTCGACCGGGCATTCCTCGATGCAGGCCTTGTCCTTGAGGTCCACACAAGGCTGCGCGATCACATACGTCATGCGACACATACTATGACGCCTCATGAGCGAACTGCCCGCGGGTCTCACCACCGGTCAGCGCGTCGCCGTCCGCTCCCGGATCCACCCGCCCCCTGCCACGGGCCCCACCCTCACGGACACCGTCGGCGAGCTCGTCGACATCGACGCGACCCACCTGCGCATCGCCACCCGCACCGGCGACGTCACCGTGGCCCGAGACCGGGTCGTCGCCGCGCGCGTCATCCCGCCGAAGCCCACCCGTCGCGGCGCCCCGCACCGTGCCATCACGCTCGAGGACCTGCACCTCGTCATGACCCGCGGTCAGCCGGGCGTCGAGGAGGCCTGGCTCGGCGCACCGGGCTCCGGCTGGCTGCTGCGGGCCGGTCTCGGGTGGACCGGTCGCTCCAACTCCGCTCTGCCCGTGGGCGACCCGGGCCTGCCCCTGCCGGAGGCCGTCGACGCCGTGGAGGCCTGGTACGACGAACGCGGGCTCCTCCCCCTCGTCATGCTGCCGCGGCCCACCGGCGCCGCCACCGGTGACGACTCGCTCGGTGCGCTGCTGCTCGAGCGGGGCTGGGTCGAGGGCAACCCCGCCGACGTGCTCACCGGCCGCACCGGCGACCTGCTCGCCGACGTCCCCGCCCCGGCCGGCCTGCGGCTGACCACGGCAGACGCGCCGGACGACGCGTGGTTCGCGGGCGGCTCCCCCCGCCTGCTCGACCACCTCGATGCCGCGCGGCAGATCCTCGCGCTGCCCCCGCACCAGGTCTTCGCCACGGCCACCACGGACGAAGGGGAGGTCGCTGCGGTCGTGCGGGTGGCGGTGAACGACGGCTGGGCCGGCGTCTTCGGCCTGCACGTCGCCCCCGAGCACCGCGGCCGCGGCGTCGGCCGATGGCTCACGGTCGAGTCGCTGCGGGCAGCCGCATCCGACGGCGCCAGCCTGACCTACCTGCAGGTCGAGCCGGGCAACGCGCCCGCCCAGCACCTCTACCGCGACATGGGCCTGACGACCCACCACGACTACGTCTACCTGCGCCGTCCCTGAACTCTGCAAGACCCTAGGGTCTTGCAGAGTT
>ERZ500994.358-NODE-358-length-14609-cov-5.789336_pt1 | contig 14609 bp, 13 predicted proteins | sample MGYA00248878_ERZ500994 | MGnify/ENA primary metagenome ERZ500994 (study PRJEB25958, sample SAMN03398533) | human skin metagenome | study: EMG produced TPA metagenomics assembly of the Human Skin Microbiome Metagenome (human skin metagenome) data set. | reverse complement strand
GATCGGACTTCGCCAGCGCCTCCGACACGAAGCTCGATACGCCGGGATCGGCGGCGGCCGCAATCTTCTCGACCGCCGCAGAACCGCCTTCGCCCGTCGCCTTGAACGACGCCGTACGAACGGTGACGACCTTCCTGGCGTCCTTCGACTGCACGGTCTGGATGGCGTTGCCGGCGTAGATCGGACGTTCGAACGTGTCGGGCGAAACAACCCCCGTGATCTCCGACACCTGCATGACGTCGAGCAGCGCGGCCACCCGCGGCATGATGTTCTTGGCCGAGACGGTGGCCGGCGCGACGATCGCGTCATAGCCCGCGGCAAGGCCGACGATCAGCGCCGCCGTCGGCTCGGCCATCTGATGGCCATAGGCGGCGTCGTCGGCCAGCAGCACCTTGTCCACGCCGGCAAGCCTGGCCGCGTCCGCCGCGGCGGCGTCTGCGCCCTGCGCGGCGACCAGAACATGCACCGGTCCGCCGAGCGCGGCCGCCGCCGTCAGCGCCTTGGCGGTCGCGTCGTTCAGCTTGCCGCCATGGACTTCCGCAAGTAGCAGCGTCGCCATCAGATCACTCCCGCCTCGTTCTTCAGCTTGCCGACCAGTTCGGCCACAGACCCCACCTTCACGCCCGCCTTGCGCGCCGCAGGCTCCGTCGTCTTCAGCACGGCGAGCCGCGGCGTCGGATCGACGCCGTAATCGGCCGCCGTCTTCTCGTCGATCGGCTTCTTCTTCGCCTTCATGATGTTCGGCAAGGAGGCGTAGCGCGGCTCGTTCAGCCGCAGGTCCGTCGTCACGACAGCCGGCGTCTTCAGGGCCACCGTCTGCAGCCCACCGTCCACCTCGCGCGTCACGTTCACGCCGCCGTCGGCAAGCTCCACCTTCGAGGCGAACGTTCCCTGGCCCCAGCTCAAAAGCGCCGCCAGCATCTGGCCCGTCTGATTGCAGTCGTCGTCGATCGCCTGCTTGCCCAGAATGATCAGCCCCGGCTGCTCCTCCGCCGCGATCCCCTGCAGAATCTTGGCCACCGCAAGCGGCTCGACCGTGCCCTCGACCTTCACCAGAATCCCCCGGTCCGCGCCCATCGCAAGACCCGTGCGGATCGTCTCGGACGCCTGAGCCGGGCCAACCGAAACAACGATCACCTCAGACGCCTTGCCCGCTTCCTTCAGTCGCAAGGCCTCCTCGACCGCGATCTCGTCAAACGGGTTCATCGACATCTTCACATTCGCAAGATCGACGCCCGTCCCATCCGACTTCACGCGGATCTTAACGTTGTAATCAACAACCCGCTTAACCGGTACGAGAACCTTCATGGTTGCCTCTTTTCGATTTGTCAGCCATGCCGAAGCCGCCTCCGAAAGTCTTTGCCGCGAACGTCTGGAGCCTTTGCGTATCGAGCGCAAGCCAGCTCCGAAGCAAAGCATCGGGAGATGTCGAGTCGAGGTTGAACATCAACCGTTCCTCGAGAGCCTTCATAAAACTAGATTGCATTGCCTGTACGTTCGGGAGGCCTAGGGCCTCCCGAGCCTCGGCTGGCGTGCAATCAATTTCGATGTTCACCTTCATCGCAATTCTCGTCCGCGAACGACGCAGCCAACCGCGCAACGCGCCGTCGGCTATTCTCGGACATTCTAGTCCTCGTTTACTTCTTTCGGGGCGGACTTGAAGCTTGCGCGGATTTCGTTCGCGCTTCCGGCGAGACGATCGACGACGATCTTGAATACCTCAGAGTTGAGCTTCTGCACTTGCGTCGCGAGAGCCTTCGTTGAATCGATCGCGGAATCGACCACGCGTTCGACGGCTTCGCGCTGCTGCGTGAGCAATTCCTTCGGGTCTGCGCCCGGTTTCAGAGATTTCGCCATCGTTACGGCGTCATTCAATGCGGATTCGAGCGTTTCGCGCTGCTTTGCAACGACCGCCTGCACACTTTCATTGGCCGCCTTCGTCGATTGAACAAGCGCGTCGAGATTCTTCTGATGCGCCTCGACCAACTTTTCGATATCGACTTTCGGCAGATCGAGGTCCGAGCCAATTTTCTTGATCATGCTTTCGAGAGACTGCCTAACGTCGTCAATCATTTTCTACTCCTTTACTTGTCGACCGATCCTGTGTCCGTTCGTCGACAATTCGCTTCATCTCAGTTGCGCGGTGCGCTCCAAGGCAAACAGAAGAAGACCTGCGAGTCTGCCCACGAATGTACCGTTGAGGCGAATGTATTGCAGGTCTCTTCCGATGTTCAATTCGATGATGTCGGCCATGCGCTCGATATCCCAACTCTTGATCTGGTCGGTAATAAAGTGCGCAATTTCCTGCTTGTTGCTTTCAATGAAGACCTGCAGCGTCTTCACCGCGCCGATGTTGATGTCCGCTCTGAGCTTCGGCTCCTGCGCGAGCTTGCGTCCAACGTCGACGAGAAAGTCCGCCATGTGGCGCTGCAGCAACTGCCTTCCGCTTTGAGAGTCTTCTTCCAAGAATTTTGCGAAGCTGCGCCACAACCCCTTGGCAAGCTCCCCGACTTCGGGTCTCGCCAGCAATTCCTGTTTGAGCTGCTCGGCTTTCTCCGCATACTCGGGGGATGTAGAAAGTTTCTCCACGAACTCTTGGGAAAATCGATCGAAATCGCGCCGAAAGGCATGTTCTGGGTTGTCCTTCGCCTCGTCGATCGCCTGCGAAACGAGCGTGACGAATCGTCGAACGAGATAAGCGTCTGCTCTCAGTAGGTTGAAGGTTAGGGGCAGTTCGCGTCGCACTTTTTCGCGGATCGCGTTCAACGTCTCCTCATCCGAAAGAAGCTTGTGCAGTCCAACGAGCAACTCGTCAAAAAGACGCTGATGTCGTCCATCTTCGATCGCCGCTGATAGGAGCTTCGCGGCGAAGGGAGCTAGTTCAAGCGACTTCAACTGTTCGAGAGCGCGGCCCGCTATGAAAGTCTTGAGACCGGTCTCCTCAACCGCGACAACCGCTTCGGGCGCAAGCTTGAGAATGAACGCCGACAATGCAATGCTGCGGCGGTCATCAGCGACCCATTCGGCGGCAAGTGCGGCAAAGTCGACCGAATGCAGCCGGTGTGCGATTGGTACAGGCTGCAAGAACTGATCGTGCACGAACTCGCCAAAGCTTTCAGCGATGCGGGTTCTGTTGGTCGCCACGATCGCGGTGTGGGGCATAGGGATCCCCAAGGGGTGTCGGAACAAGGCGACAATTGCGTACCAATCCGCAAGGCCTCCGACAGCTGCAGCCTCCGCCCAAGCCGCGACATAAGCGAAGGCCCAGTGATACGTCGTCAGCGTCCGAGCAAGCGCCGCAACCAACACGCTCAAACCGAGTAGAGCAGTAGCAACCGCCTTCATGCGCGCGAGGTCCGAGCGTTTGCGCGCATCGCTCGATGCAGCGGCGGCTTGCGAATCGTCTGAATTAGGCGCAGCTGGCGACGACATGGAGTTCATTCATGCCTCGTTGAGAAACGCCTGAAACAGGGTAGCGGTCTCGTGTGGCATCGACACTATGAACAGATGTCCGCAATTCATGATTTCAAGCCGTGCATTCGGAATCATGCGCGCGAGGATGCGGCCATTTATGAGAGGGACGATGGGGTCGTCGTTGCCCATAACGACAAGCGTCCGCTGCTTGAGTTTGTTCAACCATAGCAGGCTGGTCCAACCGGAGATCGCAAGCAGTTGATAGAGGTAACCCAGGTTCGACGCGCCCTTCATGTTCTCTGCATGAGCGTTGGCTAGTTCCGGATCGAGACGGAAAATCCCGCCATAAATCTCTGCCGCGATCGACTGCATGTATTCACGGTCAATGTATCGACGCGGACTTGCCATCCTCAGGAGAACCGGGAGCTTGCCCGGCACCATAAGCACCCCCGGCGCCGTCGCCGCTAGAATGAGTCGCCTGCACTTCCGCGGAAAACGGTGCGCAAATTGCTGCGCCATCGCGCCACCCCAGGAGACCCCGGCGACGTCAAACTCCTCGTACCCGAGCTGCGCCATGATGTCGGCGCCCCAGGCGACGACGGTTGACGGGCGATAGGGAAGCGTCGGCAAGGGTGATCGGCCGACGCCAGGAATGTCGAATATCACGGCTTCGACATCTCCGAGTGATCGCATGAAAGGCTCGGCGAGTTCGAAATTCGCGCCGATACCGTTGAACAGCAGTAGGGGCGGCCCATTTTTTGCGCCAGGCTTTACCGCGACGCACAACTCTTGGCCGCGGGATCGCATCATCTGAACGTTCATCGTCGCTCCTGGGCGATCTAACGTCGCGCCGAAATCCGCCGATATCTCGGAATGGGGGTGGCGTGTCACGCGTTGAAGACGTAGGTGCCTGGCGCTGATTCCCTTGCCGGAAATTCAGCGGAGCCCAAGGTCGGAACGGCGGCCTTCTTGTCACCGGAACGTTCGGCAAGCCATGCGCTCCAGTTGTTCCACCAGCTACCGCCGCTCTTGGTCGCCGTGGCTGCAAATGCGTCAGCATCGGCGACATTGACGACCCCCGTGGCATAAGTCGCCTTCGGATTGCCTGGCGGGTTCAACAGGCTCTGCAGGTGGCCGGCGTTGGAGAGGACGAAAGTTGTCGAGTCTCCGAGCAACCGCGCGGTCTGATAGACGGACTTCCATGGCGTAATGTGATCAGTGACGCCAGCGACGACATATGTGTCGACCGATACCTTGCCCATGTCGATCGGCGTCCCAGACAACATCAGCGCATTCGGATTGCGGAATGGGTTCAGGGTGACCAGATCGAGATAATCGGAGTGTAGTCGCGCAGGCAGTGAGGTCGTGTCGTTGTTCCAGTACAGGATGTCAAACGCTGGCGGCGTGTTTCCGAGCAGATAGTTGCTGACCCAGTAGTTCCATATGAGGTCGTTCGGGCGCATCCATGCAAATACCTTGGCAAGTTCGCGCCCGTCGAGCAGCCCTTTTTCCTCTGAGTGTTTGCGCGCTGTCTCGATCGTAAAGGGCGTAATCAAGGCGCCTAGAGCTGTCTCGTCCGCCGTCGACGGATCGAGTGTGCAGACCGCAAGCGTCAGGTTCCGCAGTTTTGACGTCCCGCGCGCAGCCTCACGGGCCGCATAAGCGCATGAGGTTATACCGCCGGAGCAGGCGCCCATCATTGAGATGTCATCTGATCCGGTGATTTTGCAAGCGATATCGACTGCTTTGGCGACGGAGTCCACATAATCGTCGAGGCCCCAATCACGGTGTTGTGGCTTGGGGTTGCGCCAGGATATGCAGAAAACTTGGAGACCCTCCGACAGAAGGAAATGGACCAGGCTCTTCTCCGGGGTCAGATCCAGCGAGTAGAACTTGTTGATCTGCGGCGGCGTCACGATGATAGGCCGACGCCACACCTCAGCGGCCATCGGTTTGTATTGAATGAGCTCAAACATCTTGTCGCGAAACACGACGGCCCCGGGGGTGGTGGCCAGATTCTTGCCGACCTTGAACGGTCGACCATCGACTTGCGACGGCATGCCTCCATTTTCGACAAGGTCGGACAGGTAATTTTTCAAGCCCGACCACAGGCTTTCGCCGCCAGTATCGACGAGCTTCTTCAGGGCGGCAGGATTGCCGAACAATGCATTTGTCGGAGCGAGTGCGTCGACGAGAACCCCGGTGATGAGCTTCGCTCGGGCGCGGTCGTGCTCGTTAAGTTCAATTTTTTCCACATAGGTTGATATAGCATCGGCCCACGCGAGGTAGCTCTGCAATATCGCATGGTGCAACGGGCTCGACTTCCAGGCCGGATCTGTGAATCTTTTGTCGCTAGGCTCAGCTGAGCGCTCGTCGGCTTTCCCAGTCGCGATTTTTCCTACATCGCTAACGAATTTGAGCCATTGTCCGACAGCGACTTCTGGATGCTTCACAACTGCTGAGAAGACGGTCTTCGCCGCGTCGATGAAATCATGCGCTCCTAAACCAATGAGCGGATTGAGAGCGAGTGTGTGGCGCGCGGCGTCATCGTCGTGACGTTCGCGAGTGGACGGCTGCTCTTTATCAGGTGCGGGCATGTCTTTCGCCCTCAGTTCGATTGATTTGCGGGGACGATCAAGGCGAGGGCTTCGGCGATAAGTGCGGGCTTGTCGACGTTCTCGATTTCGAGTGTATTGCGGGTTCTTACAAGCAATTGGCCGTCACCCTTCTCCTCAACGCTGTCGAGTACGACCCGAAGTCGCACCCGCGCGCCTGCCGAAACCGGCGCAACGAAACGCACTTTGTCCAACCCGTAATTGAACCCAGCGGCCGCGTCGCGAGGCACGACGCCGATGTCAATGGACAGCGAGCCGACGAGCGATAAAGTCAGATAGCCGTGCGCGATCGGCCCCTTGAACGGGCTCTCACGCCTCGCGCGGTCTACATCGACATGAATCCATTGCCGGTCTTCCGTACATTCGGCAAAGGCATAGATGCGCTGCTGATCGATCGTCAGCCAGTGTGAGACGCCGAGTTCCTGACCGACGCGTTCGCGCAGGCCCGCCATTGTCAATGCGTTCATTTCGTCCCTGCCTGGTGAAAGTGGTCACTTCGTCGCACTGCGCGACCACGCCACTTATTCTTCTTCGGTGTAGCGTTTGCGGAGCGCCTTCTTGTCGATCTTGCCGACGCTCGTACGGTCGAGTTGGTCGACGAACAGGATCGTCTGCGGAACGGCGTATTTCGAGATGATCCCAGAATCCGCGACTTGGCCGACGTGCGCCTTGATCGAATTCTCTGTCGGACCCTCGGTCGATTGATAATCGCGCACTACGAGCGCGGCCGGTCGCTCACCCCATTTCTCATCCTTGACGCCGATGACGGCGACTTCCTTGATGCCAGGCGCCTTCATGATGATGTCCTCGAGCTCAAGCGAGGATATCCATTCGCCGCCGGTCTTGATGACGTCCTTCAGCCGGTCCGTGATCTGCAGATAGCCGTGCGGCGTCATATTGGCGATATCGTTGGTATGCAGATAGCCGCCATGCCACAAATCTTTCGAGGCCTGCGGATTTTCGTAATAGCCTTGGGTCAGCCACGGCGCTCGAACAACGATTTCTCCGGCGGCCTTGCCGTCGTGGACGACGTCTTTCATGTCTGGATCGACGACTCGGATGTCGACGAGCGGAATCGGACGACCCGTCTTGGTGCGAAAATTGACTTCTTCGTCCGCGACGCCGCTCAGCATCGACGTCTTCAGATGCGCTATCGTCACAACGGGGCCGGTCTCCGACATCCCATATCCGGTAAAAATGTCGATTCCGCGCGCCATGGCGCGCAGCGCCAACGCTTTTGGTAATGCGGCGCCGCCTATGACCATCGTCAAGCCGCTCAGGTCGACGTCCGCAGCCGCCGGCGAGTCCAGCAACATGAGCAGGATCGTCGGCACGCAATGTGTGAACGTCACACCCTCTGTCTTGATGAGCTTCAGCAACAGATCGGGAATATATCGACCTGGGTAGACCTGCTTGACGCCCGCCATGGTCGCCGAATAGGGGAAGCCCCAGGCGTGTACATGGAACATGGGCGTAATCGGCATGTAGACGCTGTCCGCGTGGAAGCGCCCCTGCGTCGGCGCGATGCCAAGAGCTGCAAGTTCCGTGATCGCGTGCAGGACCATTTGCCGATGGCTGAAATATACGCCCTTCGGCAGGCCGGTTGTGCCACTGGTGTAGAAAGTCGTCGCCTGTGTATTCTCATCGAAATCCGGGAAATCGTAATGGGTCGTAGCCGCTGCGAGCATATCCTCATAGTGCCCTACCACGTCGCTTCCGCCGGTCGCCAGAGCGTCATTGTCCGACATCAACACGATGGTCTTGACCTTGGTCAGGCGTGGGCGAATAGCGGTGAGCAGTTCGCGGAACTCTTCGTTGACGAGCAGAGTCGTCGCGCCAGCGTGCTCTATCGTGTAGATGATCTGCTCGTGCGATAGGCGCACGTTCACCGTCTGTAGGATCGCACCCATCATCGGGATCGCAAAGAATGCTTCGAGAAAGCGGTGCGTGTCCCAGTCCATGACGCCGACCGTGTCGCCAGGTCGGACGCCGAGTGAGGCCAATCCCCCCGCGAGGCGATGGATGCGCTCGTTCAGCGCGCTGTAGGTGAAACGCTTCTGGTCGCGATAGACGATTTCTTGATCGGCGGCATGCAGCATCGATGAATGCAGCATGTGCTTGATCAGAAGCGGATATGTATATGCAGATGGCGCAACCTGGATAAGACGTCCTGTCACTGTTTCCCCCGGTGCATTTTGTTTCGTGGCCACGGTCATGCGAGTCCGCTCCGACGATCACGGCTTTCGCGCAATGATCGTCGCTTTAGCTCGCTCGGAAGGCGGCACCTAAAGACTGCATCGATCTTGGGAAGCCGGAAGGTGGCAATCGGCCAGAACAGGGGTATTTTCGGCCGAGAGGCAAAAGAACTGCGGTCGTCCCCACTAGGGAGGTCGGACCAAATCGGTTCGCAACAGGCGGCGTCGTCAGTCCTTGTGGTCGTTGCTCGACGGCGTAAGAAATTGCTGGCGAAATTGCTGCGGCGACGCCTCCTTCCAGCGTCGAAAGGCCTGGCGAAAGTTCGACGTTTCACTAAATCCGAGCGCGTGAGCGATGTCGTCGATGGTCATCTGTGTATCGCGCAAATATTTGATCGCCACTTCGATCCGCAGCTGGTCGAGGATTTCGCGGAAGGAAGTGCCCTCCTCAGTCAGTCTTCGCCGCAACGTACGAACGGGCGTGTTGAAATGAGCGGCGGCCGCTGCCAAGCTCGCGTGCCGTCCGAGATTTGCGAGAACGAATGTGCGCACTTTCCCTGCAACCCCCTTCCGTCGCTGCAGGATGTCATGAAGTTCGTCGCACATTGAGAGCACAGTCGAATAGGTGATTTCGTTGCCGAGCTGCGGAACGCCGTTCAGCCAAGCGGAGTCGAAAATGATTTCGTTTTCGGGTTGTCGGAAGAGGATTGGGCAGTCGAAAACGCTATCACTACTGGAGTTTGATGGCGGAGCTTCGAAAACCACGTGATAAGCCGACGGGCGGAAGGCTGCGCCCATAATATCTCGATGCAACGAGACATGAACCCCGAACTGCATTTCAACGATGAACCGGTACAATTGCGTGTCTATAGAAGGGTGCGGTACTGGATCGACTTTCCAAGCGGCATGCGCGCCTTCCTCGACGAATTGCAGCTTGACGAGTGGCGTCGCCAACTGGTGATAACGGACCACAAAACGCATGGTCTCTCGGAAGTTCATGCTACTCAGCATCGCGAAACCATACATTCCATAGAGCGAAACATGCGCCCTGAGGCCCGTTTGGTAGGCGAAGTCGGGATTCTTGGTCAGACGAAGCGCGTTGCGGTAAGCACGTACGACCTGATCCACGGAAACGAGCACGTTCGAGGAGGTGAGTTGATCCGGTGGCAAGTCGACACCGCGCAAAGCGTCCTGCGCGCGAATGCCCTCCGCCGCCAACGCTTCTACGACGAGCGCGATTTTCGCGGTCGAATAAACGGGCTGTTCCCACCCAATTTCGATCATGTAGTCCTTGAATTCGCTCCAAGCTGTGCTGCTTTATGATCGCTCCCGGATCGACGAATGGCAAGCGCAATGCTGCGCCGCCCTAAGCCACCGTAGCGCCATTGCCGCGGCGCGCCCCTAGGCTGTACGAGTTGTCGGCGCCTTCGCGCCGCTGGATAGGTGTAGATCGGCCAAAGTCCGGGGATAATCGGCCACATCAACGTAACCACTGCCTGCGCCGCCGAACCCGTGCAAATGGCTTCGTGCGCAGAGACCTTGCGCATTGATCTGAGCGGTGATGGTTCGACTTAGCCTAGGGTCCGGACCCATAAAAGTGTTGGCATGATCGGCGCGTTGTGATTCACGGCTTCCGAAAGGGAGCGGGGATGAATCGCGATCAATTCTGGCTGGCGGACGCACTGTTTTCGAAGATCGAACCACACTTGCCGATGGATACGCGCGGCAAAGCGCGCGTCGATGATCGGCCTGTGATCAGCGGCATCGTGCACGTGCTGAAGTTGGGTGGCCGCTGGGTCGATGCGCCACCCGAATACGGGCCGAGGAAGACGCTCTACAACCGCTTTGTTCGATGGGCGGAGAAAGGCGTCTGGACGGACGTGTTCCACGCGCTTGCGCAAGCCGACGGACCGCCCGCGCAGGTTATGATCGACAGCTCCGCTGTCAAAGCGCATCGCTCTGCGGCTGGAGGAAAAGGGGGGAGCAAAATCAGGCCATCGGTCGCTCGCGTGGCGGCCGCACGACGAAAATCCACGCGCAGACCGACGCTCAATGTCGTCCGCTCGCCTTCATGCTCACTGGCGGACAGGTCGCAGATTGCACGGCGGGCGCAGCGTTGCTCGAACGTCTTCCCGATTGCGACATCCTACATGCCGACAAGGGTTATGACGCCAACGCAATCCGTCGTCAGGTCGAGGAACGCGGCGCGATGCCGAACATCCCGCCCAAGGCAAATCGCAAAGGGAAGAACTGCTTCTCGCCGTTCCTCTACCGTAACCGGAACGCCATCGAGCGCATGTTCTGTCGCCTCAAGGACTTCCGCCGAATCTCAACTCGCAATGACCGCAACGCCGTGAACTTCCTCGCCGCCGTCTGCATCGCAGCGACCGTCAGCTACCGGTTATGAGTCTGGACCCTAGTTCTGGCCGAAATTCACTCCTGCCCGGCCGAATGAGCCCTTCAAGGAATTGAGTTGACGCGCGAGCCTTGTCTCGTCTGACAGGCCACCTAAGGTGTGGTCGCGGCATTGCGTGAGTTGGATCCTGACATCGCACATGAACTGCGCCACGCGCGACCACGAACGCAAATAATCAAGGATGCAGAGGGGGAACGAAATGACGGCTGATCTGCCTACCCGCGAAGCCATGGACTACGACGTCGTGATCGTGGGCGCGGGACCATCGGGACTTTCGGCGGCGATCCGTCTGAAGCAGCTCAATCCCGAGACGAGCGTCGTCGTGGTCGAGAAGGGCTCGGAAGTCGGCGCGCATATCCTGTCGGGCGTCGTGCTCGATCCGATCGGTCTCGACCAGCTTCTGCCCGGCTGGCGGGAGGAGGCGGACAAGCCGCTCAAGGTACAAGTGAGCGAGGACCGCTTCTATTTCCTCGGTTCGCGCGGCGCGCTGCGCCTGCCGAATTTCGCCTTCCCGAAACTGCTCGACAATCACGGCATGTATGTCGGCTCGCTCGGCCTCGTCACCCGCTGGCTCGCGGGCAAGGCGGAAGAGCTCGGCGTCGAGATCTATCCGGGCTTTGCGGCCTCGGAAGTGCTCTACGACGACAAGGGCGCCGTCGTCGGCATAGCGACCGGCGACATGGGGGTGAGCCGCGAGGGGGAGATGAAGGCCTCGTTCACGCGCGGCATGGAGCTGCGCGGGCGCTACACGCTGATCGGCGAAGGCGTGCGCGGTTCGCTCGCCAAGGAGTTGATCGCGAAATTCCAGCTCGCAGAAGGCCGCGACTATCCGAAGTTCGGCATCGGCATCAAGGAGCTTTGGCAGATCGATCCGGCCAAACACAAGCCGGGCGCGATCCAGCACACGTTCGGCTGGCCGCTCGACATGAACACCGGCGGCGGCTCGTTCCTCTATCACATCGAGGACAACCAGGTGGTCGTCGGCTTCGTGGTCCATCTCAATTATACGAACCCGACGCTGTCGCCGTTCGACGAGTTCCAGCGCTTCAAGACGCATCCGGTCGCCGCCGAAACGCTCTCGGGCGGCAAGCGCATCGCCTATGGCGCGCGCGCGATCTCGGAGGGCGGCTGGCAATCCGTGCCCAAGCTGACCTTCCCCGGCGGAGCGCTGATGGGCTGCTCGGCCGGCTTCATCAACGTGCCGCGCATCAAGGGCACGCACAACGCCATGCTGTCGGGCATTCTCGCGGCCGAGAAGATGAACGCGGCGCTCGCCGCCGGCCGGTCGCACGACGAAGTCGTCGAGATCGAGACCGAATGGCGGGCAGGCGACATCGGCAAGGATCTGAAGAGAGTCCGCAACGTCAAGCCGCTGCTGTCGAAATTCGGCGCGGCGCTCGGCACGATGCTGGGCGGGCTCGAAATGTGGACGAACGAACTGTTCGGCTTCTCCTTCTTCGGCACGCTTAAGCATGGCAAGCCGGATTATGCGACGCTGAAGAAGCTCGACGAGGTCAAGCCGATCGTCTATCCACGGCCGGATGGCAAGCTGTCGTTCGACAAGCTCTCCTCGGTGTTCCTGTCCTCGACCAATCACGAGGAAGACCAGCCGATCCATCTGAACCTGAAGGACCCGTCGATTCCGATCGGAAAGAACCTGCCGGGATACGGCGAGCCGGCGCGGCTCTACTGCCCGGCCGGCGTGTACGAGGTCGTCTATGACGACGACGTGAAAAAGACGAACCCGAAGTTCGTCATCAACGCGCAGAACTGCGTGCACTGCAAGACCTGCGACATCAAGGACCCCGCGCAGAACATCAACTGGACCTGCCCCGAGGGCGGCGGCGGACCGAACTACGCGAATATGTGAAGCACCGATATGGTCGCTCGATGGAATGTTTGATTGTAAGCAGAAATCTTTGGTCAGTTCGCGGCGCGTCACGACCGATTTTAGATAGCGATTATACCGCAGCGCGCACGCCCGAACCGATGATTGTTATCGCGAATTGCCACAATGGATATCGTATCTCTTCGCTACGCGCTTCGCGCGCTTGAATTTCAGAGCTTTCGGACTGCGGCTCAGTCTCTCGGGATCGGGCAGAGTGCGCTCAGCCGTCGCGTGCGCACATTGGAAGACGAAATCGGCGTGTCGTTGTTCGAAAGGCATTCCGGAGGGATCAGAGCAACGATTGCGGGACGCGAGTTTCTGGCGCTCGCCAGTGCAGCACTCGGAGAATTGGATTATGCGGTCGAGCGCGCAAATATGGCTGGCCAGGCTGAGACCGGTAGTTTGCGTATCGGGTTCTTCCACTCCCTGGCGGCCGGAAAATTGCGCGATGTTATCGTGGACTATCGGGCGCAGTGGCCGAGCGTCGTCCTGGAATTGCTCGAAGCCGACAACGAGACGCAAGTCGCCGCACTTCGCGAACGACGACTGGATGTCGGCTTCATCGTTGGTTTCGACAACGTCACGGGTCTTGATCACGAGACAGCGTGGACAGAGCAAGCATTTGTGGCGATGCCGGAACAGCATCCGCTTGCGAGGCGGAATGATGTCGCGCTGAGCGACCTCAGGGATGAAAGCTTTGTAATGCGCACCCGCTTTGATGGATCGGGCGCGTTGGGGTGGGTGGTGCGATCGAACGACACCGTGGAGGCGTCCTCACGCGTGACGACTCATTCCGTGTCGAGAGAGACCTTGATCGCTCTGGTTGGCGTCGGATTCGGACTGACGATTCTCGCTCAGTCGGCGACAGCGATTGCCGTCCCTGGCGTCGCATTTCGTCCGATCAAAGAACCGGCTGTCACCATTCCATTTCGGATGGTCTGGTCGGCGGAGAACGACAATCCAGCGCTGCGCCGGTTTCTGAGCCACGTGCGGCTGCATACGACGGCAGCAAAGAGCGTTGGCGATCTGGATAACGGGGAAAAGTGAACGCTGTGAGTCTGCCATCGCTCGCTGGCACCGAGCTTACTGAAGCGACGAACTCACTTCCGTCGCCTCGATTTCGAGAACGCCCGATCCGTCGCCATGAATCGCGCCACCATAGTCGGAATGAGTTTTGCGGGATCGCCAATTGTCTGGCCGCTGTCACGCGCCACGGCCTCCGCATAGGCGACGAGATCGCGATGCACCGCGGCGGGCAATTCGAATATAACTTTGACCGGCTTGTCGTCGGGCAACGCCGCAATCTTCAGCTTGCTCACGTTCGCCTCCTCAGCCTCGATAGGGTTCGAGCACCAGATCGAGGTTGACGATCACGCGCACCGGGAAGCCCGGCCGGATAGTCAGCGTCGGCTGGACGTTCAGATTGCGTCCAACGAGCTGCTGCCCAGTCTGATTGAAACTCTGCGAGCCGCCGCGGCGGATCGCCTGAATGAGACTGTTCTCGTTGCTGCCGACGCCGGCTTCGGATCCGACGCTGAGCAGCGTCGACAGAAGCGCCGCCTTGAACAGCGCTCCCCAGTGACGATCGACCTCGTCCTCGAGCCCGGAATAGCCGCTGGCGTCGGCGCCCTGTTGTCGCTCCAGCACGATCGAGCGACCGTTGGGCATGATGAGGCGCGTCCAGACGAGGAGAACGCGAGACTGACCGAAAGCAACCTGGCTGTCGTAGGCGCCAACGAGGCGTGCGCCTTGCGGGATCAGAAGGAGGCGTCCGGTGGGGCTGTCGTAGACGTTTTCGGTCACTTGCGCCGTGATCTGGCCGGGGAGATCCGAGTGGATACCGGTGATGAGCGCCGCGGGAATGACGGAGCCCGCCTGTACGACATTGCGGGACGCGGGCTTTTGGACCCGATCCGGGCTCGTCGTTCGGCGATCGACCGATGCATTGACGAAGGCGAGTTTTCGGTCCTGGCCGTTCTGGTTCGCATAGTCGTCGAGCCGTTGATCTGATGTTCCGCGTGCGGCGCCGGCAGTCGGCCCAAGTTCTGACGCGAGCGTTTGCCGGATATTGGTCGATGCAA
>ERZ500994.357-NODE-357-length-14706-cov-9.534230_pt1 | contig 14706 bp, 13 predicted proteins | sample MGYA00248878_ERZ500994 | MGnify/ENA primary metagenome ERZ500994 (study PRJEB25958, sample SAMN03398533) | human skin metagenome | study: EMG produced TPA metagenomics assembly of the Human Skin Microbiome Metagenome (human skin metagenome) data set. | reverse complement strand
TCGCGCCGGAGGCGCGCTTGAGTCAGTGGAGAAACTCCTCACGCTTTGCCATGCAAGCGAATCGCCGCCCCCTTCTCCGAGGAGTGGAGGTCATGTCGCCGTCAGGGTCTCCGCGATTGCGTTTGCATAGACAGCATCAGCGTCTGCTTCGAGAGCAACCAGCGCAGCGAGCCGTCGACAAATCAGTCGGAACGTTTCTCGGTCGGCCGGGGTCAAGCCAGTCGAGACTCGATACGACAACCACTTGCGTAACACAGGGAAACCACCGAGCACGTAGTTCCATACCTCATCAGGAACGTTGGACCAACCGTGATCACTCGACCACAACACACGCGTACCCACACGCGTTCCTGCGCTGAAACCAAAGGTTCCGCTCAGCGGGACCGTTGCGCTCACCGAATCAGGTACAGCAATGTCACGCAGTGAGGCATCGATTTTGCCGCGCGTAACACCATCGACAGCGGTGTGCGAATCAAAAATCTCAGCGATCCGACGCCCAAGCTTCGCGGCTTGAAGCAATTCTTGACTACCACCTGGCAGCGGAACTGCGGCGAACTCGTCTGACTCCACAGGCTGGGCGGCTCGCCACACAGGAGAGTGCGTGACCGCAACGATGGCGTAGAAGACGGTCTCCCCGGCATTCTTATCCGTTCCGCCCACCACGGACTTTGCGGCAGCGACCCATTCAGGCGCAACCATGGTGGGTGCAGTTGTTGCCCCAGCCTCGAAGAGCTTCTCCGTCTCCTCTTGCCCAGCGGTCGCAGCAGCATCTGGCGCGTAGAGCGGAAATACGCGGGCATCAGGGTCCAACGCGTGAAAAGCGGCGACCCCCTTTGCAGGAACTGGCCTGATCGCGCCCTCTCGCCGCGCAGTCTGCGCTGCTACAAGGCTTACCTGCCCTGAAACGTTGCGCCAATGAGGAAGCAGCTCCTTACGTGACCGGTGAAGCAGTTTGTCGCGGGTTTCCCAATATAGCCATCTGTCATCAAATGGCTTGAACATGAAGGGGACAACTCGCGCCGGCTCGTATGCAGCTTGGAGGGCGAAAAGCTTTGTGCGAACCTTATCTCCATCATAGCCAGACTTAGTTGCAGCAAATCCAGGATGAGAATTCACAATACTGCCCCAATCGCGCGACTGATCGAAGTAGTCGCGCATCCGAGACTCGAGAACCTGCCTGTCCTGCGCTAGCACCGCCTCATCCCGTAAGGGTTGGACGCCAGACGCGTACCACGGCATGTATTCATCCAACGTGGGAAAGTCATCGGCTGAATCCGGGACGAATCGAAAGCGACTGGTCGTGGTCGCCATTACCTGGACGTACCCGGAACTAAAGCTCCCAGATGCTACCGCTGCGAGAGAGGCACGCTTCGCATTCGCTGAACCCCGCCAAGAGGCGAGCCTGACAGACGCAGGCCCAGCGTGGGGACTGGTTCTCACCGCGGTAACTATGGCAGTCCCGACCTGTATGCCTGCCGCAACTCCAGTGGTGAAGATCGACTGATCACCTGGCACGGAGCGGTCGTTGCTACTGCCATGCAGGTCATCGACCCAAACAGCGTCAAACTCGTTCACTAGCGTCTCACGCATAGCCGGATACGAACGCCCGCCAAGCCACTTTCTGTTCGTGATGAATGAGACGACGCCTCTCTCCGTCAGATCCACAATACGGTGAATGGCGACTCGCCAGAATCGGACGTAGAGGTCATTCATTCGATGCTTGCGCAAGCCCCACGTCTTAGTCGTCGCAATGGTCCAGTCCGCCACCATACGGCGCTCTTCCTCGGTATCCGCAGCCGAGTAGCCATGATATGGAGGGTTTCCGACCACGGCCAGGACTGGATTGTGGTGTTTTGCAACAGAGGCGTCGTGCAGCTCCTCTTCCAACTCGGGAAAGAGGGTGAGTCCCGGCGTTGCGTCGGAAGGGTCCCAGCCGGTGAGCGCGTTCGTCAGATACACGCGCAAACGTGTGCCTTCAGTGTTCGCTCCTAATTTTTCCATGTGTCGAGCCAAGTGCAAGTGAGAGATAATGAACGCAGCAGGAAGGATTTCGAATCCAACGAACCTCGTAAGAAGAGCTTCGAGGGTGCTGGCTGCAGCAACAGCCTCCGGCTCGCCGTTATCGCAGTGGAGCTGGTATACAAAGTCTGCTGCGGCAATAAGGTAGGTGCCGGTTCCACACGCCGGGTCCAGGATGTAAACCGATTCATCTGCAAGTCCAGCAGAAACACCGAGGTCCGAAACTAGGTGGTGATGCACGCGGGCTATCTGATAATTCGCCACCTCGCGTGGCGTATACCATATCCCTAGGTCATCCCGCAGAACGGGATCGAACGCTGCCAAAAATGGTTCGTAGAAATACTGTATTGCATCTCCATCGAAAGCCGCCTCGAAGGCTTCGCGATCAGTCCATTGAAGTACGCGTCCAACGTTCTCTAGGTGAGGCAACAAATTGCACTTACGGAGCAGGGAAGGGCGTAGAGCTGCGTGGAGTATTTCAGCAAATACGGGCACATGCGACTGGAAGGCGCTCTGCATCCAGTTGAATTTCGCAGCGTCCTCAGTTTCCAGCCAACCTGCGAAAGTTCCATATACGAGGGTCTGGACGACAGTGGGCGCCGTGTGCTCGCCGTGGAGATCGATCTGCAGACCGTCCAAAAGAGCCTGCCGAAGGGTGGCGAACAACTGGTCAGGGTCGCCAGCAGCGTTGACCTCGTCCCTCATTCGCTTTGCGTGAAAGGCCAATAGCGTCGCTACGCGCTGTGGGTTGGTAATGGCCTCGCGCGTGCGGGAGGCCTCGCTGAGGAGGTAACGCAAGCGCTCCCAAGCGTCGTCGAGGTCGGCAACCATCTTGCCGTTCTCGAAATCAGCCCTTGTCTCGGCCAGCTGCACGCGGACGGTGGGAACCTCCTTGACCCTGCCGTCCGGTTGGACTCTGCCGAGCGTCCATTGCCATAGATTCGTGAGCACCACGAGGCCGCCCCCGAAGTCCCTCGCATACTTCTCAGCCTGCGACGACCCGACGAGGGTACTCAGGTTCGCAGATGTCCCCTTGACCTCGATGGGGACGATGAGCACGTTGGTGCTCTTCTCGACGAGACCAAAGTCGGGGAACCCGCTTGTGGCACGAAGCGATGGGTCGGACACCTGGGACAGAGGGATAACCGGCGTGTCAACGTCCTGCCCCGCGATCGCAAGCAGTTCGGATAGGGCTGGGTAGTGAGACGTCTCCGGCGTGGACACGCCCGTCTGTCGCACTGCGGCTACAGCTGTAACGTATACCTTCAGGGGGTGCTTACCACGCGCCATTGGCGATCTCCTCGGAAGTTTCGGAAAATAGGTCGGTGATCACTCGAAGTACGGTGCCACGAACGCCGCAGCAGGGATGGAGCGGTCAACTCCGAAGTTGTGCTGAAACGTGCCGAGCGAACGCCAACCGCGTCGGCGATAGAGAGCCCGAGCCGCGCGGTCCTTCTGCATGACGTCGAGCGTGAGTCTCAGTCCCATGTCTCTCGCTCGTTGCTCCGCGACCCCCACTAGCCCGCTTCCCAGCGAGTGCCGTCGAGCGGTCGGTCCAACGAAGAGGCGAGATAGAGCAGCGATTCGAGTCATCGGTACGTCTTCTTGCGCTGCGAGCAGGCCGGGCGCCCCGTCTCCGAAGTCCGGTCGCAAGAGGGCAACATGGCCAACTGGCCGGTCGTCGGCGAGTGCAGTCCATTGGCCGATGGCGTCCGGGAGATCCACCCAAGCACGGGGGTTGGCGACTCCCTCGACGGGATAACCATCGACCTTGTGCACCTGGACCAGAACCTCTGCGAGATCGGCTAGGTCCGCGGGGACCGTGGGTCGAATCTCGATCGAACTCATTCGTCCACCTTCATTGTGTAATCAAGGCCAGAGTAGTCGGCCCGCATGATGAACTCCGTAACCTCAAAGGGCTGCCGGTCATCGTCTAGGCCGGTGTGGAGCACGACGAGAACTGGAACTCCTTCGGGAAGACGAAGCCCCTCAGCCTCATCCAGCGTCGGCATGCGAGCCGTGACCTCCTCGCGGGTGTAGGTGATCTCGTGACCCAGGTCAGCGAACCGGGCATAGAGGTCGCCCTTCCCAAGGTTGTCACCCTCCCCAAGTTCCGTCCCTGCCGCGATACTCCACGGCACGTAGGTGATGCCGACCTGCATTGGCTCATCGTCCGCGAAGTACCAGTTCTCGCGCCGCACCACGCTCGCCTCAGTGGGACTGACGTTCAGGCGCTCAGCGATCTCCGGCGGTGGCACCACGCGGCCGATCTCCTTGAGGAAGGCGTTCGGCACTCGATCCTGCGCGGCTACCTCAGCATGGAAGGGCGACAGCCCCGTCTCTTCGCGCAGCCTCCGGGAGTACCGCCACTGACCGAACCGCATCAGTCGCGGCTTGGTTCGCACGAAGACGCCCTTGCCGTGATGCGCGGTCACGAGCCCCGCCTCGGCTAGTTGTCGTACGGCCTCGCGTGCGGTGTTGCGAGCAACCCCGTGCTCTGAGGCCAGAACGCGCTCAGAGGGCAGCCGGTCGCCTGGCTGGTACTCCCCCGACTCGATGGCCGCACGCAACGCGGCCGCCACCTGACGACTCGCCGTGCCCGCCCCTTGGGCCGACACCTTCTTCTCACTCATATCCACAGTGTAGGCCCCTGGCTTAAGCCACCTGTTGACACTGGCTTGAGCCAGTTGTAGCGTCGTCGCACTGGCTTAAGCCAGCACCAACCAAGAGGAGCAAGTCATGGCGATGCAGCGTCGGTTCCCGGTCGGTCACGCGGACGTCTTCCCCGCGGGTGCGTTCTTGAAGGGGGGTGTGGAGCCGGTGGCGGACTTCGATGCGGACAAGCGGCCTGATGGTTCGCGGCCGCAGCAGTTGGACAAGGACTCGGGGTTGCCGTTGTGGCAGGTGACGGTCCTGGACGCGGACGAAGAGGCCGGCAAGAAGGAGACGGCCCTGTCGATCAAGATCGCGGCGAAGGTGCAGCCGGTTCCTCCGGACAACGGGACGCCGTTTCCCTGGACTCCGGTGGAGTTCGTGGGGCTGACGGCTCTGCCTTATGTCGATGACAACGGGGTGCGTCCTCGGCTGGCGTGGTCCTTCCGGGCGGAGGGGATGACCGCTCCGGGCAAGGGCGCGAAGCCCCCGGTCTCGGGTCGCTCGGAGTCGGCGGCTGCGTGATGCGCGCCGTGAGGCTTCGCCGTCTGGTCCGTGGGGGTGTCCTCGCGGTCCAGGCGGCTGGCCCGGTCCTGTGGCGGCTGCTGGCGGTGTGCGTGGCGCTGCTCGGTGCAGGCTGGCTCGCCGGTCGCGCTCCTGAGCGGACGTCCTGGGGGCTGCCGACCGGTCCGTCTGACACCTCGTGGGTCGCGGTCCTCGGGTCGCAGCTCCAGATGCTCGGCGTTGTGGTGGGTGTGGCTGCGCTGCTCGTCTTCGTCGCGGCCTTCGTGGTCACGCTGCGGTACCCCAATCAGGTCGTGGCGTGGTTCTACCGGCGCTATGTGCGTGGAGACTTCGCGCATGTCGCTCGGGCGGCTGGCCTGTCGAAGGAGATCCAGACCAAGGACGGTCGCGGGTGGGTCGATCCGGCATTGCTGGGTGTGACCTCGTGCGGTGGTGTGGTCGTGGCGCGCATCCGTGCTCGCCGGGGGCAGTCGTCGTCGGAGATCGCTGCGGTGGCGGAGAAGTTCGCGGCTGACTTCGGTGCTGCGAGTTTTCGTGTCTCGACGCCTTCGGCTGCGGTCGCGGAGCTGCGGTTGACGATGGGTGACGCGCTGGCGGGTGCGACGACGGCGAGGATTCCTGCGGATCGTGCGCCGGGTGCGGCCCTGGAGCCGGTCGAGGTCGGTCGGGAGGAGTCGGGCGACCCGTGGCGGCTGTCGCTCGTGGGTCGGCACACGCTGGTCGCGGGCCGGTCTGGCTCGGGGAAGGGCTCGATCCTGTGGGGCTCGGTGGCTTCCTTGGGTCCGTGGATCAGGCAGGACACGGTGCGGGTGCACGGCGTGGACCTCAAGCGCGGCGTGGAGATCGCGATGGGCGATGGCCTGATGTATCGCACGGCGTACAAGCCGGAGCAGGCGGTGGAGGTGCTGCGGGATCTGCTGGCGATCATCGATGAGCGGGCGGTCCGCATGGTCGGGCAGTCGCGGCTTCATGAGCCGATGCCGGGCGATCCGCTGCATGTCTTGGTCATTGACGAGCTGGCGGCGTTGACGGCCTACGCGGATGCCGGGGTGAAGAAGGAGGGCAATCGCCTCCTGTCGGAGATCTTGACGCAGGGCCGGGCGATGGGGGTTGTCGTCGTCGCCTTCGTGCAGGACCCGAAGAAGGAGACGGTCCCGATGCGGGGGCTGTTCACGCAGACGGTGGCCCTGCGTCTCCAGAGCGTGGAGGAGGTGCAGATGGTCCTCGGGTCGGGTCTGAGTGATGAGGCTCCGGCCCATCGCATCCCGGATGACATGCGGGGTGCTGGCTATCTCGTCACGGAGGAGGGCGAGGTGGCGCGGGTGCGGGCGCACTTCTGGCCGGACTCGCTCATCAAGGCCACAGCGGCGCACTACCCGGCGGCGAAGCGCTGGGAGTCATCTCGGGAAGGGGTTCGTCATGATGCCGAATGAGCGCTCTCGCGCTGCCACGCGGACGTTGGCAACGCTCAATCTCCACGGGGCGTGCGTGCGCCATCCGCATCCGGATTGGTGGTTTCCGGAGCGGGGCCGCGACGACACGGACAAGGCGCTGGAGGTGTGTGCCTCGTGCCCGGTGCGGGCGATGTGCCTGGACTACGCGCAGACGTGGGACGACCAGGGCGTGTGGGGCGGCACGTTGGATCACGAGCGGTTCGGGCTCGGTGAGACGGCATGAGCTGGATGCTGGCGGCTGCTCCGTCCGAGGTGCTCCCCCTTCGCTCGTCGTTGGGTCGCGGTGCAGCGGTGGCGTGCGATGAGTGCGGGGTGGTCTTCGTGCGGCGCTTCGATGCGCGGACGATCTTCCCGACGACCTCTGAGGCCATTGCGGCGGCGACGACGTTCTGTGAGGGCTGGGCCTACGTCATCGGCCACGGCCGCGATCACCTCGTGTGCCTCGATTGCGTATGCGCGAGTGGGGCGGCGGGCGAGTTCTGATGGATGACCGCAGCGCCTCCTTCGGGTTCCCCGGCTACAGCGATGATGCGCCGCTGGATCTCGGGAGCCTCGGGGCGACTGCGCGGCAGGGTGTCGTGGATCGTCTCGTGGGCGGCACCTTCGATGCGTGGGCGGATGCGGCGGCGCGGGTCGGGCATTGCGCGCACCCGATCAGGTTGGTCGGGTCCTCGTCGCGGGTGGACCGGGCCACGGGTGAGGTGGTGTCGACCTACTCCTCGACGCACGAGCCCTTCGGGGTGACCTATGTGCGGTGCGGCAATCGGCGGGCGAGTGTGTGCCCGGCCTGCTCGCGGATCTATGCGCGGGACACCTTCGAGATGATCCGGGCCGGTGTGGTCGGGGGCAAGAGCGTGCCGGAGGGGGTCAGCGGCAACCCGCTGGTCTTCTTGACGTTGACGGCTCCGTCCTTCGGTCCGGTGCATGCGGCGAAGGGAGGGCAGCGGTGCCGTCCTCGTGATGGGCACGGGGTGTGCGAGCACGGTCGGCCGGTGGCGTGCTGGCAGGCTCACGAGGACGGTGACCTCGACGTGGGGACACCGATCTGCTCGGACTGCTACGACTACGTGGGGCACGCGATCTGGCAGTGGTGGGCTCCGGAGTTGTGGCGGCGGTTCACGATCACGGCTCGTCGGGTCATCGCTCGTGCGTTGGGTGTGCCGGACTCTCGGCTGCGGGAGGTGGCGACCTTGCAGTACGCGAAGGTCGCGGAGTACCAGGCGCGGGGCGTGGTGCACTTCCATGCGTTGGTGCGTCTCGATGGCCCGAAGACGCCGGAGGGGTATGCGGTTGCGCCTGCGGCGGTCTCGGCTGGGGTGTTGGCCGGGCTCCTCGAGGATGCGGTGACACGGGTCCACTTCGATGCTCCGTCGTGTGGCGGTCAGGGTGGCGGTCGGCTGCGGTTCGGTGCTCAGGTCGATGCCCGGACGGTGACCGGCTCGCGGGGCGATGATCCGGACGCACCACTCGTGGGCGAGCAGGTCGCCGGTTATCTGGCGAAGTACGCGACGAAGGCCGCGTCGGACACGACCGATCCGCGAAGGGAGTCGGTCCACTACCGGCGTCTGCGGGCGACTCTGGATGACCTTGCGGACCAGCGGACGTGGGGCGATGGCTACGAGCTGCTGGGCAAGTGGGTGCACATGCTCGGCTTCCGGGGGCACTTCTCCAGCAAGTCGCGCAAGTACTCGATCACGCTCGGGGCTTTGCGTCGGGCGCGGCAGCGGTGGCAGCGGATCGCCGCCGACTGCGCTCGTGACGGGCGTGAGGTGCCGGTCCTCGACTTCGCGGACCTCATCGGGGATGACGAGGAGGAGACCACCCTCGTCGTCGGTTCCTGGAGCTATGTGGGCACCGGGTGGGAGACGGACGGGGACACGGCGTTGGCTCTGGCTGCTGCCGATCGTGCTCGGGCCTATGACCAGTGGCGTGCCGAGAGGGCACGAACGCACTGACAGATGGATGACAGGCAATGGGAGAGAAGGAGATTCAGATGTGCAATCGACATGACCCGCTGTGGACGGTGCAGGACGTCGCGACGTTCCTCGGGGTGCCCGTGGGGGCGCTCTATGACTGGCGGTGCCAGGGCGAGGGGCCGCCGGCGTTGAAGATCGGTCGTCGCCTGCGCTACCGGGAGAGTGACGTCTTCGCGTGGCTCGATGAGCAGACGGCAGCGTGAGCGATGGGACGGCAGGGGTTGGCTCCGGGCGAGTGGGGTGCCATCTCGACGGTGCGCGTGGCCACGGACTCCGGGGCGACGTACAAGGCTCGGGCGTGGTTCCGGGGCTTCGACGGTCGCAAGCGTCGGGTGGAGCGGTGGGGGTCGTCGCAGGCGGCGGCTCAACGGGCACTGACGACGGCTCTGGAGGATGCGGCCACGGCCGGGGTCGGTGGGCTGACGGCTCGGGACACCTTGGACGAGGCGGTGCGGCAGTGGTTGGCCGACCTCGACCAGCTCGTGCGGATGGGTGAGCGGTCGCCGGGGACGGTGCAGACGTATCGCTACCAATGGCAGCGGCACGTCTCCCCCGCTCTGGGCAACCTGCGGTTGGGTGAGGTGACGACGCCCATCGTGGACCGCTTCCTCGTGGACCTGCACGAGCGGGTCGGGTCGGCCACCTCGCGCACGTCGCGGGCGGTGATCTCGGGTGCGATGGGTCGGGCGGTGCGTGAGGGTGCGGTGCGGTTCAACCCGACGCGGGAGGTGCGGCGGCTCAGTGCCGGGCCTCGTCGTCGACCGCGTGCCCTGACCGAGCAGGAGCGGGCGGCGTGGTTCCTGGCCGTGACTCGTGATCCTCGGGCGGTCGAGCACGATCTGCCGGACCTGTGCGCCTTCATGTTGGCGACGGGGCTGCGGATCGGTGAGGTGGTCGCGGTGCTGTGGTCGGAGGTCGATCTGGAGGTCGGCACGGTCGCGGTGACCTCGACGCTGATCCGGGTCACCGGTCAGGGGTTGATCCGCAAGCCCACGAAGTCGGCGGCCGGGCAGCGGCTCCTCCCCCTTCCTCAGTGGTGCGTGGCGATGCTGCGGCGGCGCGCCGAGGTCGGGGTGGGGCCGGATGAGCCGGTCTTCGGCACGGTCGATGGTGGCTTCCGGGAGCCGCGCACGGTGAGCCGGTGGCTCTACGAGGTGCGTCTCGACAGCGATCTGGAGTGGGTGACCTCGCACGCCTGGCGCGAGACGACGGCGAGCATCCTCGATGGGTCCGGGGTGACGGCTCGGATCATCGCCGACCAGCTCGGCCACTCGCGGGTGTCGATGACGCAGGACGTCTACCTGGGCCGTGGGGAGCAGGATCCTCGGGTGCTGGCGGCGCTCGAAGCGGCCGACCCTCGGCCCCCTTCCCCGGGCCAAAGTGGAGGCGAAAGTGGAGGCTTCGGCCTTCCGGAGGGTGGGGAGTGAGGTGTTTCCCTTGATTTCAGAGCTGGCGAAGGGACTCGAACCCTCAACCACCTGTTTACAAGACAGGTGCGCTACCAATTGCGCCACGCCAGCGGGCCCGGACGTGCGACGACCGGGACCGCGGCATCGTAGCCCGCGGCCCCGGTCGTCACCGAGCCGGTCGTGCGATCAGAGCACGTTGTTGTTGAGCCAGCTCTGCAGGCGCGAGGTGGTCTGCGGGCCCCACTTGCCGTCGACGTCGGCGCCGACCTTGCGCTGCAGCGCGCGGGTGGTCATCGGGCCGATGACGCCGTCCTGCGCGGTGCCGACGCGGGCCTGGAGGGCGCGCTTGTCACCGGAGTCGAGGTAGCCGTTCATCGGGCGGCCGCCCCACTTCTCGATGCCGGCGTTGGTGCGCGGGCCCTGGATGCCGTCGACGACGAGCTTGCCGCCGGTCGACGTCACGGGCGGACGCGTGGTGTCGCGCGAGGGGCGCTCACCGGTGCCGTAGGGGTCGACGGCCAGGCCGTTGGCGACCGTCAGGCCGGCGCGCTGGGAGCACACGGGCCAGGCGCCGGGGCCCTGGACCTTGAGCACCTCCTGCGCGATCTCGATCTGCTGCGCCTTGGTCGCCCGGTTGGCCGTGTAGGCGTACTTCTGCCCGCCGAAGCCCTTCCAGGTCTGGAAGGTGAACTGCAGGCCGCCGTAGAAGCCGTTGCCGGTGTTGATCGACCAGTTGCCGGACGACTCGCACATCGCGACGCGGTCCCAGACCGTGTCGGACGCGCCGGCATTGGATGCGACGACGAAGCCGCCGGCGACGAGCGCGCCGGCCGCGACGGCGCCACCGGCCATCCGCAGACGACGGCCACGGCGCCCGACGGGCTGGTCGGGGAAGTCGTTGGTGCTGAACATGAAGATCCTCTTTCGACGGCGCGCGGCAGGGGTCCCCGCGCAGGTCCGAGAGAGACGCTAAGGACACTCCCGTCACACAGACAACACCTGCAACGTAAATACAGACCTGTAACTCAGGACCCTCGGACACCTTGCGTCACCTCCTTCAGCGCTCCCTTCGCCCGCCGTCGGGCATGACGAAGGGGAGGGGAGACCAGTGGTCTCCCCTCCCCTTCGTGCGGAGGAGTCGGGCCGATCAGCTCGGCCCGTCAGCCTGCTGCGATCAGCGACCGTTGAGGTAGGTCTGGAGGGCAGCGGTGGTCTTGGGACCCCAGATGCCGTCCTGAGTGGCGCCGACGACCGACTGCAGCGCACCGGTGGTCTTCGGACCGATGATGCCGTCCTGCGCCGCACCGACCTCGCCCTGGAGGGCCTTGATGTCGTCGACGGAGAGGTGGCCGTCCTGCTGGACGCCAACCCACTTCTCGATGGCGGCGTTGGTCTTCGGGCCGCGGATGCCGTCGACGGCCAGACCGGCGCCGGTGGCGGCCGGGGTGCGGACCTCGGAGCGCGACGCGGTCTGCGGCGCCTGCTGCTCGGTCTGCGCCGGCTGCTCGGTCTGGGCCGGCTGCTCGGTCTGGGCCGGGGCCGGGGTGGAGGCGACGGCGGCGCCGCCGTTGGCCTGGGTCAGGCCGGCCTTCTGCGAGCAGACGGGCCAGGCGCCGGGGCCCTGGGTCGCGAGGACCTTCTGGGCGATCTCGATCTGCTGCGCCTTGGTGGCCTGGTGGGCGTTGGGGGCGTACTTGCCGCCACCGAAGCCGTTCCAGGTCTGGGTGGTGAACTGCAGGCCACCGTAGAAGCCGTTGCCGGTGTTGATGGACCAGTTGCCACCGCTCTCGCACTGGGCGAGGGCGTCCCACACGGAGGAGGAGGTGGCAGCGGAGGCGCCCTGGGCGGACGCGATGGTGCCCACGGTGGCGGTCGCGCCGGCAACGGCGACGCCGGCGATGCGGCGGCGAGCGGGCGAGGACTGCTTCGTCTGGGCGTGCTTGGGGCTGTAGAACATGGGGGTGTGGTTCCTTCCACGGAGTTCAGGGGCTTCGTGGGCGAAGCGGGCCAGGGGATCTGGCTTTGTCACGGACGGCGGCGACGTTACCTGTTCGTGATCTAACGAGTCAAACGATCCGCCCGGATTTCGTCAGGAAATGGTCAAGGCCACACCAGGTCGGCGACCGCCCGACGGGTCAGACGATCTCCCAGCCCTCGTCCTCGCGACCCCCGCCCTCCTGCTCGACGGCGGCCCGGCGCCGTTGCGCCACAGGGGCGTCGAAGGGGGCCGCCAGCCGGTCCCCGAGGGTGGTCCCGGTGGCGATCGCCACGATGACGCCGAGGGCCCCGAGGACGCTGAAGAGACCCTGCGTCGTGTCCCCGCCGCTCGCCGTCGTGGGGCTGGTCATGTGGTACAGACCGACGAAGATGCCCAGTCCGGGGAAGAGCCCGAAGGTCGCGGGCACGGCGATCGTCAGGGCCGGCGCGTCCATGCGCAGGGCGATGACGCGGGCGGCGAAGCCGATGACGACGGCGGCGATGCCGGTCGCGGTGACCCGCCCCAGCCCGGCCTGCACGACCACCGCGGCGACGGCCACACCGACGGCGCACAGCAGCGACGCGGGCACGAGCATCCGGCGGCTGCCCTGGAGGGTGACCGCACCCGCGAGCCCGATGAGGACTGCTCCGACGACGACCATGGGGACCGCTGCCGAGGCCCACGCCAGCTTGTCGATCGGCGGCGGCTGCAGTCCGATGCCGAGCAGCTCGCCCACCTGCAGGCTCATGCCCAGGCCGCCGGCCACACCGACGATGAGGCCGAAGGTGTGCAGCATGACGGCGAAGATGCGCGCCGACCCGGTCACGGGGAACCCGGAGAGCACGTCCTCCATCGCCGAGATGAGGGTACGCGAGGGCAGCAGGGCGACGATGCCGCCGGCGACGATGAAGGCGAAGTCCGAGGGTGAGATGGGCACGACGGACCACGTGCCGAGGACGTAGGCGAGGAAGGCGACAAGCGTCGCGACCGCCCCGCCGAGGGCACCGAGGTAGAAGTCGGGCAGGTTGAGCCGGTCGACGAGCGAGGCGAGCCCGATGGTCACGCAGGCGGCGAGCAGCGCGACGAGGACGGCGAAGTTGCCCGCGCCGAGGATGATCGCGACACCGGCGGCGACGCCGCCCTCGGCGAGCGTGACGAACCAGCGTGACCACATCCGCGGGGTGCGGCTGATCTCGCGCAGCCGTGAGTCGGCCTGCTCGAGGTCGATGTCGCCCGAGACGAGGTCGTCGACGAGCGCGTGGACCATCGCCAGCCGGGCGAAGTCGAGGCGCGGCTGTCGCACGACGCGCAGCCGGCTGATCGTCTGCCCGGAGGGCGTGCGGCACTGCATGTGCATCGACTGCATCGTCAGGTCGACGTCGAGGTCCTCGAGGCCGGCGGCCACGCCGACGGCGATCGTCGCGGCCTCGACCCCGGCAGCCGACGAGCCCGAGCGCAGCATGATCTCGGCGACCCGCAGGGCGAGGTCCATCGCGTGGGCGGCGGCCCGCTCCTCGGCGACGGCGCGGGTGACGCGGGGGTCGCGATAGGGCGTGCCACGCAGGGAGCCGCGCAGCGGGATCGTCTCGGTCGGCTGCTCGCCGCGCAGGGTCGGGCGGCGCCGCGGCTTGGGCTGCGGGCGCTGCAGGATCGACCCGGTCGTCGTCAGCTCCTCGGGCGTCGGGCCGGGTCGGCGCCGCGGCCGGGGAAAGGGTCGCGGAGGGGGCGGGGTGCTGCTGGTCATCGTCCGGGCAGCTGCTCCGGGCCGGGCAGGGGCGAGGAGACATCGGGCCACCACGAGACGTCGAGCGCCCCGGCGGCCAGGGCGCCGAGCACGCCGACGGCGAAGACGACGAGCACCCCGAGGACGAGGACGCGCAGCGCCGACGGGCCGGTCACGCCGCGCACGAGCGATCGGCTGCCGCGACGCAGGCTCGGGCCACCGGGGCCCCACCAGGCGACGAGCAGCGCGAGCAGGGAGCCGATGGCGAGCGGGACGGGCGCGGACAGCCGTACGCCGAGCCCGTCGACGGCGCTCTGCGCGAGGGCCGCGGCGAGCAGTCCGGCGGCGCCGACGGCGACCGGCAGCAGGGCGGTGACGACGGTCGCGAGCTTGGCGGGCCGGCCCCGGTCATCTACGATGGGTGGGGTGTCCCTTGCGGCGGTTGCGCTGCCCGCCAGCCCATCCGCGCCCCCATATCCACGCTCCAGGAGTCCGACATGTTCGCCCTGCGTCCCCTCGTTTCCCGTATCGCGCTGGCCGCTACGGCCGCCGTTGCGCTGGCCGCCGCGCCGGCGCTGACGACGGCTCTCCTGGATGCCGGTACCACCGCCATCGCCTACGAGACGGTTCAGCTGCCCGATCGGTCGCTGCCGCTGCTGGCCCCCATGAGCGAGATCGCCGGCCGACTGTCGGTGCAGGTGGGTGCGCAGCAGTTGCTCGGCCCGGTCGGCGGACGTGGCGTCCTGCTCGGTGGCGTGCCCGGCACCCCGCGCGGGCGTGTCGTGGTGATCGGTGGTGGCGTCGCCGGCACCCACGCCGCACAGATGGCCGTGGGACTCGGAGCGCACGTCACCATCGTCGACCTGTCGATCCCGCAGCTGCGCCGCCTCGACGAGCGTTTCGACGGCCGCGTCGACACGCGTGTGTCCACCCGTTCGACGATTGCCGACCTCGTCGCCGACGCCGACCT
>ERZ500994.356-NODE-356-length-14715-cov-6.106276_pt1 | contig 14715 bp, 13 predicted proteins | sample MGYA00248878_ERZ500994 | MGnify/ENA primary metagenome ERZ500994 (study PRJEB25958, sample SAMN03398533) | human skin metagenome | study: EMG produced TPA metagenomics assembly of the Human Skin Microbiome Metagenome (human skin metagenome) data set. | reverse complement strand
CCTGGCCGAGCGGGACGCGGACTGAGCTTGAACCGGACCTCCGCGGCGAGCAGGCTGGGCGCATGAGCGACGCCGCGCCCTTCCCGCCCGCCGCCCCGCCGCCCCGGCGGGTGGAGCCGGGCCTCTATCTGGTCGCCACCCCGATCGGGAACCTGCGCGACATGACGCTGAGGGCGCTGGACGTGCTGACGGCGGCGGACCTGGTGCTGGCCGAGGACACGCGCGTCACCGCCAAGCTGCTGTCGGCCTATGGGCTGAAGGCCAGGCTGGAGCGCTGCGACGACCACGCTTCGGCGCGTGCGGCGGACCAGGCGGTCGAGCGGCTGCGCGAGGGCCAGGTCGTGGCCCTTGTGTCCGACGCCGGCACGCCGCTGATCGCCGATCCGGGGTTCGAGCTGTCGCGCATGGCCGCGGCCGAAGGCCTGACCGTGCAGACCGCGCCCGGCGCGTCCGCCCTGCTCGCCGCGCTCACGCTGGCCGGGCTGCCGACGGACCGCTTCATGTTCGCGGGGTTCGTGCCGTCGGCCAGGGGCGCGCGCCGAAGCTGGCTTGCCGAGGTGGCGGCGGTGCGCGCGACCGTCGTCATGTTCGACAGCCCCAGGCGCGTTAAGCAAACATTGGAAGAGTTGTGCGAGATTGATGCGAATCGATCTACGGTGGTGTGCAGGGAGCTGACGAAGAAGTTCGAAGAGGTGCTGCGGGGCACCGCCGCCGAACTGGCGGAACGGATCCCCGACGAAGGACTGCGCGGCGAAGTCGTGATCCTGCTTGCGCCACCCGCGCAGTTGGCGGTGGACGACGACGTGCTGCGGGCGGCGCTTGCGGACCGCCTGGGTCGGATGTCGGTCCGGGACGCGGCATCCGAAGTGGCGGCCGAACACGGCGTGGCAAGGAAGCTTGCCTACGCGCTGGCGGTGGAAATGGGTCGGTCCGACACGGGCGCGACCGGGGGGTGACGGATGGGGCAGCTTCATTTCGCAGGCATCCACGGGGCGCGGTCTCAGCGCAGCCGGTCCGGCCGGGTCGTGCGCGGGCTTTCGGCCCAGGCCTCCGGCGCGGCTGCCGAGCGGCTGGTCGAGGATCGATACGCGGCGCTGGGCTGTGACGTCCTCGCCCGGCGCTGGCGGGGTCCGTCGGGCGAGATCGACCTGATCCTGCGCGACGGCGCCTGCGTCATCTTCGTCGAGGTCAAGAAATCCGCGACCGTCGACATGGCCGCCGAACGGCTTGGGCGGCGGCAGATGGACCGCATCTGCAACGCCGCGCTCGAGTTCTGCGAGGCGCTGCCGACCGGATCGCTGACGGAAATGCGCTTCGACGCGGCGCTGGTCGACGCCACGGGCAAGGTCGAGATCGTCGAGAACGCATTCGGGCAGCACTGAGCGTCGCCGCTTGCATCGGTGCGGCGCGCAGGCAACAACCGCGCTGACGAGCAAGGAGTGTCGCGGATGAGCCTGTACGTTGCCCTGCAGATGGACCCGGTCGAGAACGTCTCGATCACGGCGGATTCGACCTTCCGGATCGGGCTCGAGGCGCAGGCGCGCGGGCACAGGCTGTTCCAGTACACCGTCGACCGCCTTTATTTCGACGAGGGCAAGGTGCGCGCCGTCGGCCGTCCGGTCGAGTTGCGGGCCGAGGCGGGGCGCCACGTCGAGTTCGGCGACTGGGCCGACGTCGATCTGACAGACTTCGACGTGGTCTGGCTGCGGCAGGATCCGCCGTTCGACATGGCGTACGTCACCTCGACCCATCTTCTGGACCGCATCCACGGCGAGACACTGGTCGTGAACGACCCGTTCTGGGTCCGCAACCATCCCGAAAAGCTGCTGGTGCTCGACTTTCCCGACCTCACGCCGCCGACGATGATCGCCCGCGATCCGGCGGCGATCCGCGCCTTTCGCGAACGCCACGGCGACATCATCCTGAAGCCGCTCTACGGCAACGGCGGCGCGGGCGTCTTTCACCTTCGGCCAGGCGACCCGAACCTGTCGTCGCTGCTGGAAACCTTTGCCGGCATCAACCGCGAGCCGATGATCGCGCAGAAATATTTGCCCGCGGTGGTCAAAGGCGACAAGCGGATCATCCTGGTGGACGGCGAGCCGGTCGGCGCGATCAACCGCGTGCCGGCGGCGGGCGAGGCGCGGTCGAACATGCATGTGGGCGGCCGCCCCGAGAAGGTCGGACTGACCGACCGCGAGCGCGAGATCTGCGCCCGGATCGGTCCGGTCCTGCGCGACAAGGGCCAGATCTTCGTCGGCATCGACGTGATCGACGGGTGGCTGACCGAGATCAACGTGACCTCGCCGACCGGCATCCAGGAACTCGAGCGGTTCGACGGCATCAACGCCGCCGCCCTGATCTGGGAGGCGATCGAGCGCCGCCGCGCGCCCCGCGCCTGATCGTCCCGACGCGAGCGCCAGCCCCGGGCACGACGAAAAACGCCGGCCCTCGCGGACCGGCGCTTCATCTTGGAACTCGCGTGCCGGCTCAGGCGCCGCTGAGGGTCTTCGCCACTTCCGCCGCGAAATCTTCCTGCTTCTTCTCGATGCCCTCGCCCACCTCGACGCGGGCGTAGCCCACGACCTCGACGCCCGCCCGCCTTGCGGCCTCGGCCACGGTCTGGTCCGGGTTGATGACGAACTTCTGCCCGAGCAGCGTGACTTCCTCGAAGAACTTCGCCATCCGGCCAACGATCATCTTATCGATCACCGCGTCCGGCTTGCCCGACTCGCGGGCCTGTTCGGTCAGGACCGACTTCTCGCGCTCGATCAGTGCCGGGTCCAGGTCGTCCTGTGACAGCGAGGCAGGGTTTGTCGCCGCGATGTGCATCGCGATCTGGCGCCCGATCTCGGTGTTGTCGCCCTTCAGCGTGACCAGCACGCCGATCTTGCCCATGCCCTCGGCGGCCGCGTTGTGGACATAGCTCACCACCTGGTCGCCGCTGACCGAGACCATGCGACGCAGCGACATGTTCTCGCCGATCCGCGCGATCGCGTCGGTCAGGACTTCCGACACCGGCTTGCCGCCGACCGGGGCGTCGTTCAGCGCCTCGACCGAATCGACGTCGAGCGCTGCTTCCGCGATGCTGCGGACCATGTTCTGGAAGTCGACGTTCTTGGCGACGAAGTCGGTTTCCGAGTTCACCTCGACCGCGATGCCCTTGCCGTCCTTGACGGCGACCGCGACCAGGCCCTCGGCGGCGACCCGGCCCGATTTCTTCGCGGCCTTCGCGAGGCCCTTGGTCCGCAGCCAGTCGACCGCAGCTTCCATGTCGCCGTTCGTTTCGGTCAGCGCCTTCTTGGCGTCCATCATGCCTGCGCCAGTGGACTCGCGCAGTTCCTTCACCATCGCGGCGGTAACGGCCATGGGTGATCTCCTGAATATCGGTGTGGTACGGGCGGGACTTAGCCCCGCCCGATGACATTTGGATGACGCGGGTGCGTCATCCGTGACAGGTCAGGCCGAGACGTTCTCGGCCGACTCGCCGGTCGCGTCGGACAGATCGTCCAGGTCCTCGACCGGCGCATCGGTCAGCGCGCCGAGGTCGACGCCCGCCGCACCCATCTGCGCCGACATGCCGTCGAGCGCCGCACGCGCGGCCAGGTCGCAGTAGAGAGCGATGGCGCGGGCCGCGTCGTCGTTGCCCGGGATGACGTAGTCCACGCCCTTGGGCGAGGCGTTGGTGTCGACGATCGCGACGACCGGGATGCCGAGCTTGTTGGCTTCGAGGACCGCGAGGTCCTCCTTCGTCACGTCGATCACGAACAGCAGGTCCGGCAGGCCGCCCATGTCGCGGATGCCGCCGAGGCTCGCCTGCAGCTTGGCCTGCTCGCGCTCCATGCCCAGACGCTCTTTCTTGGTCAGCCCCTCGGCGCCCTGCTCCATCGCCTCGTCGATCTGCTTGAGACGCTGGATCGACTGCGAGACGGTCTTCCAGTTGGTCAGCGTGCCGCCGAGCCAGCGGTGGTTCATGTAAAATTGCGCGGATTTTTCCGCGGCTTCCGCCACGGCGCGCTGCGCCTGGCGCTTGGTGCCGACGAACAGCACGCGCCCGCCCTTGGCGACGGTGTCGCGCACGACCTGCAGCGCCGCGTCCAGCATCGGGACGGTCTGAGTCAGGTCGAGGATGTGGATGCCGTTGCGGTCGCCGTAGATGTATTCGGCCATCCGCGGGTTCCAGCGCTGCGTCTGGTGACCGTAGTGAACGCCAGCCTCAAGCAGCTGACGCATAGAAAAATCGGGAAGCGCCATGTCCATGTCCTTTCCGGTTTGCGCCTTGGCAGGGGATTCAGGGCGTGGTGAGCGCCCCAACCGGTAGACCCGCGACGGATTTCTCCCGTCGAAGGCCCGCCCCTGCCTGTGAAGTGCGTGCGCCATAGCGCAACTGCCGCCGGGGTGCAAGCGCAGGAAGGGCGGCATTTTAGCGGCAATCAAGATGCGGGCGGATGCCCTTCAACCGAAACTTAACCCGCCTGCGTCAGAAGGGAGGGACGGCTTGTGCAGCGGGGGACCGGAACATGCAAATTCAGGCGCTCCTTCAGGCGCGTTACACGGCGCGCGTCCGATGACGGCGACGATGGTGCTTGCGGAACGGCTGGACCTGCCGGCGGCGCGGCCGCTGGCGCGCGACCTGCTGGCCAATGCGGGCGCGGACCTGGCGATCGACGCGGGCCGGGTGGCGCATCTGGGCGGCCTGGCGCTGCAGCTGCTGATCGCCGCGACGCGGCGGTGGCGGGCCGAGGGGCTGTGCCTGACGGTCGCGCCGCGCTCGGTGGCGTTCGACGACGCGGTCCGCCTGTTCGGGGTCGCCGCGGGCGACCTGCCCGATGCGGGGGATGCGACATGTCCCTGAACATCCTCGCGGTGGACGACAGCCGCACGATCCGCGACACGCTGCGCATCACGCTGGTGTCGGCGGGCATGATGGTCACCACGGCCGACGACGGGCTGCACGGGCTGCAGCTTCTGGAACAGATGGACCGGCCCGACGCCATCATCTCGGACATCAACATGCCGCGGCTGGACGGCTTCGGCTTCATCCGTGCCGTGCGCGGGATCGAGCATCTCCGGGCGGTTCCGATCCTGGTGCTGACGACCGAAAGCGCGCCCGAGCTGCGCGCGCGGGCCCGCACCGCCGGGGCCACCGGCTGGATCGTCAAGCCGTTCGATCCGGGCCGGCTGATCCGGTCGCTGCGTCTGGTCGCGGGTTGAGGGGGCATCATGTCTGACGACGCGATCAACGCCATCCGCGCCTCGTTCTTCGAGGAATGCGAGGAGCTTGTCGAAAGCCTGCACGACGCGCTCGAGCAGATGGACCGGGGCGCGGGCGACGACGAGACGGTGAACGTCGTCTTCCGCGCGGTCCATTCGATCAAGGGCGGCGCGGGGGCGTTCGGCCTGGGCGACCTCGTCGATTTCGCCCACCGGTTCGAGACGGTGCTGGACGATCTGCGAAGCGGGCGGCTAAGGGCCGACGCCCAGGCGATCCGGCTGTTCTTCCAGGGCGCCGACCTGCTGCACGACCATGTCCGCGCCGCGCGGTCCGACGCGCCGCCGCCCGACGGCGCCGATGCGGTGCTGCACGCGCTCGAGGCGCTGCCGCTGACGCGGGCGCCGCAGGGGGCGGGCGCGGTCGACTTCACGCCGATGCTGATCGACCTCGGTTTCGCCGGGCTGGCCGAAGACCAGCAGGCGTTGAGCGGGACGATCCCGTGGCAGATCCGGTTTACCCCCCGGCACGGGCTTTATGCCTCGGGGAACGAGCCGCTTCTGATCCTGCGCAGCCTCGCCGCATTGGGGCAGGCGCGGGTGACCTGCATCGCGCCCCCCGACCTCGCGCTGTCGGTCGAGGCGGCCGAGGAGCCGCGACTGACCTGGGAGATCGAGCTGGCCGGCGACGTGCCCGAGGTCGACCTGCACGAGGCGTTCGATTTCGTCACCGACGTGTCGGACCTCAGCATCCGCCGCGCACCGGCGCCGACAGGGGCGGTCGAGACGGCAGGCGTGTCGGACCAGCCCGCCTTCGATCCTTTCGAGGCGGCCGCGCATCTGCCGGGGGACCGGCCGAAGCCCGAACCCCGCCCCGATGCCGAGTGGCTGCCCGCGACGGTCCGCGTGGACCTTGACCGGGTGGACCGGCTGGTCAACCTGGTGGGCGAGCTGGTCATCAGCCACGCCATGCTCGCGCAAAGCGTGTCCGAAGCCGGGATCGCCGAGCACGGCGCGGTCAGCGGCGGGCTGGAAGCGTTCCAGATGCTCACCCGCGACATCCAGGACAGCGTGATGATGATCCGCGCGCAGCCGGTGAAGCCGCTCTTCCAGCGCATGGCGCGGATCGTGCGGGAAACCTCGCTCGCCGTCGGCAAGAACGTGCGGCTCTTGACCGAGGGCGAGGCGACCGAGATCGACAAGACCGTGATCGAGCGCCTGTCGGACCCCTTGACCCACATGATCCGCAACGCCGTGGATCACGGGATCGAGCCGCCCGAGGTCCGGCTGGCCGCGGGCAAGCCCGCGCAGGGCACGGTCACGCTGACTGCCTCGCATCGCGCGGGAAGGGTGATGGTCGAGATCGCCGACGACGGGGCCGGGATCGACCGCGACCGGGTCCGCCGCACCGCCGTCGCGCGCGGGCTGATCGCGCCCGACGCGCAGCCGACCGAGGCCGAGATCGACAACCTGCTGTTCCTGCCCGGCTTCACGACCGCCGCCGCGGTGTCGTCCTACTCGGGACGCGGGGTCGGGCTCGACGTGGTGAAAAGCGCGATTGCGGGGCTTGGCGGCCGGATCTCGATCCAGGCCGAGCCGGGGCGGGGAACGCGCTTTTCGATTTCGCTGCCGCTGACGCTTGCGGTGCTGGACGGGATGGTGGTCCGGGTCGCGGACCAGACGGTGGTGGTGCCCTTGTCGGCGATCATGGAAACCGTGCTGCTGTCGCCCGAGAACATCCGCCGCGTCGGCGGATCGACCGAGCTTCTGCACGTCCGGGGCCGGCTGGTGCCGCTGTTCGACCTGGGCGCGCAGCTGGGCTTCCGGCCCGCGCGCGGCTCGGACCGCGACCAGATCGTGATCCTGACCGCGCAGGACGACGGCAGCCGGGCGGCGCTGGTGGTCGATGCCATCCTCGACCAGCGGCAGGTCGTCATCAAGGGGCTGAGCCGGCAGTACGGCCGCACCTCCGGCGTGGCGGCGGCGACGATCCTGGGCGACGGGCAGGTGGCGCTGATCCTCGACCCCTCCGACCTCATGGCGGGCGCGCGCGTGCCCGCGCCTGTCACCGTTTCCCTTGCAGGATGATCCGGCCATGACCGACCACTCAGCACAATCCCACGCCGCCACCGAGCTGCTGGCGTTTCGCCTTGGCGACCAGGAATACTGCGTCGACATCATGTCGGTGCGCGAGATCCGGGGCTGGACCCGCGCCACCCCGCTGCCCTTCGCCCCCGGCCACGTGAAGGGCGTCATCAACCTGCGGGGCACGATCCTGCCGGTGATCGACCTTGCCGTCCGGCTGGGCATGGACGCGGTCGCGGGCGACGAGCGCAACGTCATCATCGTCGTGGCGGTGAACGGGCATACCGTCGGTCTGCTGGTCGATGCGGTGTCCGACATCCTGTCGATCGCGCATGACGACTTCCAGCCGCCGCCCGACCTGGGCGACAGCCGGGCCGCGATGTGCATCAGCGCGCTGACGCTGGTCGACGGCCGCCTGATCCGCGTCCTGGACCTTGGCGCGGTGCTGCCGCGCCAGTCGGCTGACGCGGCATGATCCGCAGCGGCCCGCCCGAACCGGGTGCCGCCCCGGCCGAACCCGTGCCGGAGGCGGATCGACAGACCGACGCGCGAGCCGGGGTGCCGCGCTCCGGGTTCGCGCGGTTCTGGGGACTCGCGGCCGGCATGGTGCCCCAAGCGGCACGGCACGATGACGAAGAAGAGCCGGGTGACCGGTTCGGTGCCGCCTGCCACGACCACGGCAGGTCGGCGGGGCAGGTCGCCGCGGTTTCCTTGAACGGGTGCCCTGCGGATGCCGCGCGAGGTGATCTCCGCCGGATGCATCGCGCTTCCGTTTCGGGCGAGATTTCGCAACACGGGCTCGATGGGCCTGCGTCCGCGTCGGCACGGGCGACCACCATGTCGCCCGGCCGCACGGACATCGCTGCCGCCGCGCTGTCGTTCCGGGCGGCCGGCAACCAACCCACCCGCGCGCCATCCATTCCGGCGGCACGGGATGCTTCTTCGTATCGAATTGTCAGCACCGGCAACCCGCCCCCGCCGGACGCCGTTCCCGGCTGCCACACCGACGCGCGACCCGGCGCGATCGCCGCCCGACCGCACCCGTTTCCGCCTGCCGCCCCGCCCGTCCCTTCAGCCGCGAACCCGACCAACGTGCCCCCGATCGCCGCCCTGCGCCCCCGACCCGTTGACGACGACCTGTGCGCCCGCATCGCCCGCATCATCTACCGGGAGGCAGGGATCGTGCTGGGGGCCGACAACAGCAACATGATCCTCGCCCGGGTCGGCAAGCGTGTGGCGCGCGCGGGCTGCGACGATCTGGACGCGTACGTGCGGATGCTCGAGAGGCCGCCGGGCGCGGAGCTGATCCCCGATCTCGTGACCGCGCTCACCACCAACGTCACCCAGTTCTTTCGCGAGGCGCATCATTTCGATTTCCTGCGCGGCGTGGTCGCGCCGGGGTGGAGCGGAGACATCGACACCCCGCTCGACATCTGGTCGGCGGGTTGTTCCAGCGGGCAGGAGCCCTATTCCATCGCCATGGCCCTGTCGCCGCCCGCGCTGTCCTGGGCCGACGCGCCGCCGCTGCGGATCCTCGCCACCGACATCGACCACGCCGTCCTCGCCCGGGCGGAGCGGGGCGAGTATTCGCAGGCCGAGGCCGGGTCGATCCCGCCCGCGCTGCGCGAGGCGTGGTTTCATGACGCAGCGGGCGGCGTCCGCGCCCGCCCGGGGCTGCGCGGCAAGGTCGAGTTCCGGCCCATGAACCTGCATGGCCGCTGGGACCTGTCGGGGCAGTTCGACGTGATCTTCTGCCGCAACGTGATCATCTATTTCGATGCGGCCGCGCAGCTTCTGCTGTGGGAGAAGTTCCTTTACCACCTGCGCCCCGGCGGGTGGCTGGTCGTGGGCCATTCCGAGCAGGCGCCAAAGGCGCTGCAGGCGCGGCTGAGGCCGGTCGGGCCCACCGTCTACCAGTCCGTGGATCCAGCCGCGGCGAGAGGATGAGAGCATGAGCATCAAGGACCTCCTCCACGTCATGGTGGTGGACGACACGGCGACGAGCCGCGGGCTGATGCTGCAGGCGCTGGACAGCATGGGCATCCGCAACATCCAGCACGCCGCCGACGGGCACGAGGCGCTGGCGAAGCTTGCCGGCAAGCCGGTGCATCTGGTCCTGTCGGACTATTTCATGCCGGGAATGGACGGGCTCCAGCTTCTGCAGTCGCTGCGCGGCGACGCGCGGACGCGGGGCGTGGGCTTCGTGCTGGTCACGGGCCGCGCCGAGCCGGACCTGATCGAGCGCGGCAAGACGCTGGGCATGAACAACTTCATCCGCAAGCCGTTCACGACCCCGGAACTGAAGGCCTGCCTTGAGGCGGTCGTGGGCCGGTTCTGAATGGACGGCGCGGCGGACGCTTCCCTTATTACAGCGGTCGGGGGCGAGCTGTCCGCGATGGCCGCCGACCTGCTGCGCCTGCAAGAGGCGCTGTCGGCGGCGTTCTGCGACGGCGGCGATCTTGGGAAAGCGTCCGGCGACCTGCTTGCGACGACATCGGCGGACCTGCCCGGCAGAGCTGCCGGACCAGGCATCGTGATCGCCCTGCAGGACCTGGACCGCCTTACGCAGACGGCCGCGGAACTCGGGCGGCTATGCGTGGCGGCTGGCCGGGCCGGGCCGGCGGGTGACGGTGATGCTCCGGCTCGGAACGGCGGACCCGCCGCCGGGATCCATGCCGCGCTGGCGGGCGTGACGATGCACTCGCTCGGGGCGCGGCTGTCGGATCGCCTTGGCGCAGTCCCCACCGATCCGCCAAGCGCGGGGCCGGACCCCGTGCCGCGCGCCACCGACCGGGACGCGCCCGGCGTTCTTCACCTTTTCGACTGACGCGGCCCATCATCACCACCCCACCCTGCACACTCCCCGCCGCGCTTGCGCCTTTACCCCGGCAGGGCACGTGCTTATGTGCTGGGACTGCCTCTCGCCCAGCCGGAAAGCTTCCCGATGCCCAGTTTGAACGACATCCGCTCGACCTTCCTCGACTTCTACGAACGGAACGGGCACGCCCGGGTGGACAGCTCGTCCCTGGTGCCGCGGAACGATCCCACGCTGATGTTCGCGAACTCCGGCATGGTGCAGTTCAAGAACCTGTTCACCGGGGTCGAAAAGCGCGACTACGTCCGTGCGACGAGCGCGCAGAAATGCGTGCGCGCGGGCGGCAAGCACAACGACCTCGACAACGTGGGCTATACGGCGCGGCACCACACGTTCTTCGAGATGCTGGGCAACTTCAGCTTCGGCGACTACTTCAAGGAACAGGCGATCCCCTACGCGTGGGAGCTGCTGACCAAGGACTTTGGCATCGCCAAAGACAAGCTGCTGGTCACCGTCTACCACACCGATGACGAGGCGGCGGCGATCTGGAAGAAGGTCGCAGGGCTTGGCGACGACCGGATCATCCGCATCGCGACCGACGACAACTTCTGGCGGATGGGCCCGACCGGCCCGTGCGGCCCCTGCACCGAAATCTTCTACGACCACGGCGACAGCGTCTGGGGCGGCCCGCCCGGCAGCGCGGACGAGGACGGCGATCGCTTCATCGAGATCTGGAACCTCGTCTTCATGCAGTTCGAGCAGTTCGAGGACGGCGCGATGAAGCCGCTGCCGAACCCGTCGATCGACACCGGCATGGGGCTGGAACGGATCGGCGCGCTCTTGCAGGGCAAGCACGACAACTACGACACCGACCTCATGCGCTCGCTGATCGAGGCGTCGGCGCATGCGACCAACAGCGACCCCGACGGCCCCGGCAAGATCCACCACCGCGTGATCGCCGACCACCTGCGTTCGACCAGCTTCCTGATCGCCGACGGGGTGATGCCGTCGAACGAGGGGCGCGGCTACGTCCTGCGCCGGATCATGCGCCGCGCGATGCGCCACGCGCACATGCTGGGGGCCGAGGACCCGGTGATGCACAAGCTGGTGCCCGCGCTGGTCCGGCAGATGGGCGCGGCCTACCCCGAACTCACCCGCGGACAGGCGATGATCGAGGAGACGTTGCGGGGCGAGGAGGCGCGTTTCCGCCAGACGCTCGATCGCGGGCTGCGGCTTCTGGGCGACGAGGTCGCGCGCCTGCCCGAGGGCGCGGACCTGCCCGGCGAGACGGCGTTCAAGCTTTACGACACCTACGGCTTCCCGCTGGACCTGACGCAGGACGCGCTGCGCGAGCAGGGGCGCGGGGTCGAGGTCGCGGGCTTCGACAGCGCGATGGCCGAGCAGAAGGCCAAGGCGCGCGCGGCGTGGTCGGGCTCGGGCGAGACGCGCGACGCCGCGATCTGGTTCGACCTTGCCGACCGCCACGGCGCGACGGAGTTCCTGGGCTATGACGCCGACGAGGCCGAGGGCGCGATCCTGTCGCTGGTGATCGACGGAGCCGAGGTCGAAACCGCGACCGAGGGCCAGCAGGTCGGGATCGTCGTGAACCAGTCGCCGTTCTACGCCGAAAGCGGCGGGCAGGTGGGCGACCGCGGCCTCATCAAGACCGAGACCGGCGCGGCCCGCGTGACCGACACCCGCAAGTCGGGCAGCCTGTTCATCCACATGGCCGAGGTCACGCAGGGCCGGATCGGCCGTGGGCAGGGCGCGGTCCTGTCGGTCGATGCCGCGCGGCGCGGGGCGATCCAGGCCAACCACTCGGCCACCCACCTTCTGAACGAGGCGCTGCGGGCGGCGCTGGGCGCGCATGTCGCGCAGAAAGGATCGCTGAACGCCGACGACCGGCTGCGGTTCGACTTTAGCCACGGCAAGGCGGTGTCGGCCGACGAGCTGGCGCAGGTCGAGGCCGAGGTGAACGAGGTCATCCGCCAGAACACCCCGGTCGAAACCCGCGTGATGTCGCCCGACGACGCCCGCGCAATGGGCGCGCAGGCGCTGTTCGGCGAGAAATACGGCGACGAGGTCCGGGTCGTGTCGATGGGCCGCAAGGCCGGGTCGGACAAGGGCGCCAGCCGCGACGTCTATTCGATCGAGCTGTGTGGCGGCACCCATGTCGGCCGCACCGGCGATATTGGCGCCTTTGTCCTGCTGGGCGACAGCGCGTCCAGCGCGGGCGTGCGCCGGATCGAGGCGCTGACGGGGCAGGCGGCGCTTGACCACCTGCGCGGCGCGGAGCGGCAGCTGAGCGAGATCGGCGGCCTGCTGAAGGCGCAGGCGGGCGACGTGGTCGGCCGGGTCAAGGCCCTGGCGGACGAGCGCAAGGCGCTGGCGAACGAGGTCGCGCAGCTGCGGCGCGAGCTGGCGATGGGCGGCGCGGGGGGCGCCGAGGTGGCCGAAAGGGACGTGGGCGGGTTGAAGTTGGTCGCGCGCCAACTGTCGGGCGTCTCGGGCAAGGATCTCGGCACGCTCGCCGACCAGATGCGCGGGCAGCTGTCCGGCCCCGGCGCGGTGCTGGCGCTGTCGGATGACGGCGGCAAGGCCACGGTCGCGGCGACGGTGTCGCCCGAGCTGGTGGACCGGCTAAGCGCGGTCGAGATCGTGCAGGCGGCGGTGCAGGCGCTGGGCGGCAAGGGCGGCGGCGGCCGTCCGGACTGGGCGCAGGGCGGCGCGCCGTCGCTCGAGGCGGCCGATGACGCCATCGCGGCGGTCGAGGCGCTGATCGCCGCCAAGGTCTGACCTGACTTGTGGCGTCGCGCAGCGATGCGCGGCGTCGTGTGCCTGCCCGTTGCGCAAACGCGACGATGTGATCGCACGTCTTCAGCGATCCGGCACAATGCCGGTGAAATCGGCCGTTCTTCGTGCTAGACCCTGCTGAAAGAAGCGAAAAATGGGGCAGGGGACATGTGTCGCTGGGCGGCTTACATCGGTGAGCCGATCTATCTCGAGGATATCGTCAGCCTGCCGGCGCACTCGCTCGTCCGGCAAAGCCTGTCCGCGATCCGCTGCCATACGCCGGTGAACGCGGACGGCTTCGGCCTTGCCTGGTACGGCGACCGCGACGATCCGGGGCTTTACCGCGACGTGCTGCCCGCCTGGTCCGACCCGAACCTTCGCAGCCTGACCGCGACGGTGAAGTCGCGCCTGTTCATGGCCCATGTCCGTGCCTCGACCGGGACCGCGACCAGCCGCAACAATTGCCATCCCTTCGCGGTCGGGCGCTGGTCCTTCATGCACAACGGCCAGTTCGGCGGCTATGACGGCTGGCGGCGCGCGGCCGAGGCGCTGATCCCCGACGATCTTTACGCCCACCGCAAGGGCGCGACCGACAGCGAGGCGCTGTTTCTTGCCGCGCTGGGCGAGGGGCTGGCGGCCGATCCCGCGGGCGCGATGGAACGGGCCACGCTGCGGTTCCAGGCGCTGGCCGAGGCGCGCGGCACGCTGCCGCATGTGCGGCTGACGGCCGCGTTCTCGGACGGGCGGCGGCTTTACGCGGTGCGCTATGCCAGCGACGATCAGGCGCCCTCGCTTTATTACCGCTGGTCGCCGTCACGCTCGGGCTTTGCGGTCGTGTCCGAACCGCTTGAGGCGGACGAGCCCGGCTGGCTCGAGGTGCCGCCGGGATCGTTTTGCGTGTTCGACGGGCACGAGGTCGCGATCCGCCCGTTCCGGCCGGTGGCGGCCCGCGCCGCCGCCTGACTTGCCGGCACCGCCCCCGCGTGGCACAGCGGCGGGCAAAAGGACCGCCGCCATGACCGACGCCCCCGACCCGACCGAAACCGCCGCCGGCCAGCACGCCGGTATGCCGGTCGTCCGCCTGCGTCCCAAGGCGAACGCCCGCGCGATCCGGCACGGCTTTCCCTGGGTGTTCGCCGACGAACTGGTCGTCGACCGCCGCACCCGCGCGATCCCGGCGGGCGCCATGGCGGTGCTGGAGGATGCCGAGCGTCAGCCGCTGGGCGTCGTTACAGTCAACCCGAACTCCAAGATCGTCGCCCGGATGATGGACGCGCGGGCGGACGCGGTGATCGACCGCGACTGGCTTGCCGCGCGGCTGTCCCGCGCGCTGGCGCTGCGCGAGCGGCTGTTCGACGCGCCGTTCTACCGCCTGGTCCACGCGGAATCCGACGGGCTGCCCGGCACCATCATCGACCGCTTCGGCGATGCCGCCGTGATCCAGCCGAACGCGGCGTGGGCAGACGCGATGATCAACGATCTTTCGCAGGCGCTGGTCGATGTCACCGGCGTGTCGACCGTGGTGATGAACGGCAGCGGCCGGGCGCGCGGACTGGAGGGTTTGCAGGACCGCACCGAGGTCCTGCGCGGCGCTCTCGACGGCCCGGTCGAGGTGCCGATGAACGGGGCGATCTACCTTGCCGACCTGATCGGCGGGCAGAAAACGGGGCTGTTTTTCGACCAGCGCCCGAACCACGCCTTCGCGGCGCGTCTGGGACGCGGGGGACATGTCCTCGACGTCTTTTCCCATGTCGGGGGCTTCGGCCTTGCCGCGCTTGCGGCGGGGGCCACGCATGCGACGCTGGTCGAAGGAT
>ERZ500994.355-NODE-355-length-14719-cov-7.251023_pt1 | contig 14719 bp, 10 predicted proteins | sample MGYA00248878_ERZ500994 | MGnify/ENA primary metagenome ERZ500994 (study PRJEB25958, sample SAMN03398533) | human skin metagenome | study: EMG produced TPA metagenomics assembly of the Human Skin Microbiome Metagenome (human skin metagenome) data set. | reverse complement strand
TGGGATCGGCGCGCAGGCGGCTTTGCAGCTCCTGATCCTCGACGAGGTACAGGCGGGGTTCGGTCGCACCGGCAGGTTCTGGGGTCACCAGCACGCGGCGGGCCTGACCCCCGACATCCTGATCACCGCCAAGGGCCTGGCGTCGGGATTCCCGATCTCGGCGATCGCGGCGCCGACGGAACTGATGAGCAAGGCGTGGCCGGGGTCGCAGGGCGGCACGTACGGCGGCAACGCCGTCGCGGCCGCCGCCGCGATCGCGACCCTGGCCGGGCCCGATGCCTTTGGGCTGGCCGCCGAGCGCCCGTCCGTCTGATGGCGGGGTCGGGACACACCGTGACGACCGTCGCGGATCTTTCGCACAAACACGTCGTTATCTGCAATGAGCGACTGGTTTTTCGCTTCGGCGTCGATCGGATCCTGCTCGAAACGGCGCGGACGCTTGTGGAGCGAAAATGCCGCGTCACGATTGTCTGCCTGCGCTGCGACGAGGATGTCGTCCGGTCGATCACGCAAGATCTGTTCATTGTCGAGACCGTTTCCGGCGACCTCTACGATTACGAGGCGGCCTGTGCGCGCTATCTCGAGTCCCGCTGGAACGATATTGCCGCGAAGGCGTCTGTCGACGCGATCCTCAGTGGCGGATGGCCGTTCTTTCACGTCGCGTCGCTGGCCGCGCGGCGCGGCGTGCCGTCGATTTTCATCGATGCCGGTTCGGTGCCTCACGACGATCTGTCGGATGGGCCGCTTGTGGCGCAACGCGCCGTCCGGCGACTGCGCGCATTGTTCCTGCCCGGGTTCGACCGTGTGCTGCCGATCAGCCGCTTCATCGAGGAAACGCAGACAGTTCCCGATCGCGGGTCGCGCGCCGGCGTTCAGGTCATCCATCTCGGCGTCGATCATCTCGCGGGCGGCATATTCGCGGACGCGCCTCATGCGGAAGAGGATGTTCTTCTTGCGAATCTGCGGCGGCTCGCGTCGCGCGGCGTGAAACTGGTTCTCGGTCTCGGCCGGTTCGAGGCGAGAGGTTACAAAAATTCCGCAGCTTCATTCTCGGTATTGCGGGATCTTCTGCGACGAATCCGGGACGCCGGCGGCCCCGATGTCCATCTCCTCCTGCTCGCGAGGGAAGACGAGATCACGGTGCCGTCGGACCTCGATGGCCGCGTCACATGTCTGGGGTCGCCTGGCGATACGACGCTGGTCGAGATCATGAAGATCGCGGAAGCCGGATTCAGCCCCTCTCTGTGGGAAGGGTTCAACCTGCCGATCGGCGAGATGCAGATTCTCGGCAAGCCGGTTTTCGCCTTCAACGTCGGAGCGCACCCTGAGGTCATCCTTCATCCCTGGTTTCTCTGCGCCAGCATCGACGAAGCCGCTGAAAAAATGCTGGATGCTCTCGCAGGCCGCATGCCTGACGGACTTCTCGATCCGCGCGCCATAGCGGCTTACCGCGAGCGTTTCTCGTGGACGGATACGCTCGCGGCCTATCGAGACGTTCTTGCCGGCATCATGGATCAGCAATGCCAGGACGCCCTGCCTGGCCGTATCCTGCTGATCGATGTCACGAACGCGTCGCGCGACACCGCGAATTCGGGCGTCATCCGCGTCACGCGCCGCTTATCCGCGGAACTGCAAAGCCGCGGCGACATCCGCGTCTTCTTCGTCTACTGGGATGCGGCGCGTCGCGACTACAGCTTCGTGACGGGCATCCGCGAGGATCTTCTGGCCGGGTACAACGGGCCGGCAAAGGGTTTCGAAGCCCTGATCGCGGCCAACGGACCCGAATTGACGCCTCGCGACATGCTGCGCCGTCTTCCCGATGCGAAATCGATCGACGCGAGGCTCCTGATCGCCGAGGTCGTCCTTGACGGCGATGCAGAGGCGAGGATCGACTGGGCGAAGCGCCAGGACGTCAAAACGGCGGCGATCCTTTACGATCTCATCCCGATGGAATTTCCGCAATATGTCGGAGCGGATCTTCGCGCGCAGTTCGCAGTCTATCTCGACGCTCTGCCGCTTGTTGACGATATCATCTCGATTTCCTCCTACAGCTTGCAGCGCTTCAGGGCGCACATGGAGGGTCTCGGCCGCACTGTTGCCGCGCGGGCGGAGGCCGCATGGCTTCCGGGGCAGTTCGCAGCGCTTCCGCGCGCGATCGGTTCGCAGCGGGGCCAGCGGCAGGATCTTGTGCGGATCGTCTGCGTGTCGACGATCGAGCCGCGCAAGAACCATCGCACGCTGCTGGCCGCTTTCAAGCGTTTCCGGGCGATGCATCCGGATACGAACGTTCGCCTGTGTCTCGTCGGGAACTATTACCGCGAAGCCGAACAGCTCGCGGATGAAATCCGCCAGGCGGTGAGCGCCGATGCTTCGATCGAATGGCGTGTCGCGATCTCCGACCATGAGCTGACGGATGTCATCCAAGGCGCGACCTTCACGGTCTATCCGTCTCTCGTCGAGGGGTTCGGTTTGCCGATCCTCGAAAGTCTCTGGATGGGCAAGCCCGTGATCTGCCACGAGCAGGGCGTGATGGCCGAACTCGCGGCGGGCGGCGGATGCCTGACGGTCGACATGAACGATGAAACGGCCCTCGCGACGGCGATGCGGACGCTGATCGTGGACAGAAGGCTGTGCGATCGTCTAGCTGCCGAAGCGCGCTCGCGCGCGATCGCGCGCTGGTCGGACTATGCGCGGACCGTGGCCGGTATCCTGTTTCCGGTCGCCGCGCCGTCGAAGGCCGCTTCGACGGCCAATGCGGCTTTTGATGCGCGGGTCAGGCAGGACGCATCCTATCTTCGCAACCGGCTTGGCGGTCTCGGCGCTCTGGCGAACGTGCCTGCGCCCGAGCCGCGGGTCGCGCCGCAGATTAGGAAAGCGCCGGTCGTCATCGATCGCGGCGGTCTCGCCGCAAGATTGTTCGCAAGATCGCCTTCGATCGCCCGGCTGGTGCGATACGGCGACGTCAGCGTTCGCCAGGTGCGTGCGTCCGGCCTTTTCGACGCGGCCTGGTACCTCGATCGCTATCCCGACGTGCGCGAGGCCGGCCTTGATCCGGTCCAGCATTTTGCGCGATGGGGGCACCGGGAGGCTCGCTCGCCGGGGCCGGATTTTGATTCCGTAGAGTATTTCGCCGCGAATCCTGTTGCCCGGGAGTCGGGATTGTCAGCGTTCGCGCACTATCTCAAACATCGATCCGCTTAGGCGCGGCTTCGGACAGGCGCCGGTTTCGGCAAAGGGGGCTAAAGATGAAATGTCATCGTGTCATGGCATTTTCCGCTGCGCTGATTCTTTCGGGTCCGGCGTTGGCGCAGCAGTGTCCGCCGGGATTCGAGAGTGTCGGCGGGCAGTGCGAGATCAAGAAGGATTGTTCCTACGGCATGGAAATGCGTGACGGGCAATGCGTAAGCGCCTCGACCTGTGCCGGCGGGGCGCAGGCGATCGACGGCTTTTGCGTCACCAAGCCGTCCTCGCCCTCGTCGGCGACGGATATTTTCAGGCGCTGACGCCAACAGACAGGCACCCCGTTGCTTTGGCGGTTGATTTTGCGTAGATTTTTTCTGTGATCCCGTCGTATTCGGCGGATCTCATCGTGGGGGACGACATGAATTTCGCTCTAGCGGGGCGCTACGTCGCCGTCGGCGCCATGGCTGGTTCCATGGTCACGGGAATCGCGTCCGTACATGCGGAGGACGCGCATGTGAAGACTCCAGGCAGCGCATCACCGGGCATGACAATCGAGGTCGATCCGTCTACCGGCCGGATTCTGCCGGGCACGCCTCAGACGCTGCCGCCTCTTTCGCCAGCCGAACAGAACGCCGTCAGCACATCGAGCGAGGGTCTGCAGGAGCTTCCCGTTGTTGGCGCCGCGGGTGGGACGAAAGTCAATTTGCAGGGCCGTTTCCAGAGTCCGCTCATGGCGACGGTCGGTCCCGACGGAAAGGTCGTTGTCGAGCATATCGAGAACGGTTCTCACACGCACAAGCAGTAACCTGTTTCTTGAAGGGGGCTTCGATGGGTCTGTCCAGGAAGCGGCTGCGCGCCGCGCGGATTTCGGGCGTGTTTCTTGTTGCGGTTGCGGCTACGACGGCACAGGCCGCGCAAGTCGTCGTCGTGAACAAGAATGCCGCCGGTGTCGGCTTCAACGATCCGACGGCGGCGACACCGGTTGGCGGCAATACGGGAACGACGATCGGCGCCCAGCGCCTCATCGCCTTCCAGGCAGCGGCCGACATCTGGGCGAGCCATATCGCCAGTACCGTGCCGATCCGTGTCGGCGCGCAGTTCACGGCGCTGTCGTGCAACCAGACCTCGGCCGTGCTCGGCTCCGCCGGACCGAACCAGGTCTTCCGCAATTTCACGGGCGCGCCGGTCGCGAACACCTGGTATGTCGGAGCGCTTGCGAACTCGCTGGCCAAGACGGATCTCGACAACACGGTCGACGACATCAACGCGAACTTTAATGCCAATATCGGCACGTCCGGGTGTTTGCAGTCGCTGGGGTGGTACTACGGCCTCGACTCCAATCCGCCGGCGGGAACGCTCGATTTCGTGACCGTTCTCGTTCACGAGATGGGACATGGCCTCGGCTTCCTGTCGCTCGTCGACCTGGCAAGCGGCGCGAAATTCAATAGCGCCGACGACGCCTATATGCGGTTCCTCGAGAATCACGGCGCGTCGCCGGCCGACTATCCGAGCATGACGAACGCGCAGCGCGTCGCGGCGAGCATCAATACGACCAATCTGCATTTCGTCGGCCCGAACGTGAAGGCCGGGAATGTCTTGCTGACCGCCGGCAAGGTGGGCGATCACGTGCAGATGTTCGCACCCAACCCGGCGCAAAGCGGCTCGTCCGTATCGCATTGGGATACTGCCGCGACGCCGAACCAGATCATGGAGCCGTCCTACACGATTCCCCTGCACTCGCCGACGCTGGAGCGCGCTCTGTTCCGCGACATCGGCTGGCAACTCGTGAAACCGCGCAACGATTTCACGGGTGACGCCAAGACGGACATCCTGTGGCGGAATACGTCGGGCGATACAGTCATATCCGCGATGAATGGCACGTCGATCGCCTCTTCGACGTTCGTCGTTAATTTGCCGTCGAACTGGGTCGTTGCCGGCACGGGTGATTTCAACGGCGACGGGAAGTCGGACATCCTGTGGCGTAATACGTCAACCGGCGACGTCGTCATCTCGCTGGTTAACGGGAATACGATCACGTCGTCCACATTTGTCGCGAATTTGCCGCTGAGCTGGAGCGTCGCGGGTGTCGGCGATTTTAACGGCGACGGCAAAGCCGACATTCTCTGGCGTAATTCGAATGGTGACACAGTGGTTTCGTTCGTAAGCGATACCGCAATCGTTTCGTCGGTCTTCATGGTTAGTCTTCCGACGACCTGGAGCGTAGCCGGCATCGGTGATTTCAATGGTGATGGCAAGGCGGACATTCTTTGGAGAAACTCCAATGGCGACGCGGTCGTGTCGTTCGTTAGTGGGGCATCGATTACATCGTCGACCTTCATTGCCAACCTGCCGATGAGCTGGACCGTCGCCGGCGTCGCTGACTTCGACGGCGATGGCCAACGCGATATCCTGTGGCGCAATTCAAACGGAGACACAGTCGTTTCGCTCATGAACGGCGCGTCCATTGCGTCATCGACATTCATCGGAAACATTCCAAGCAACTGGACAGTCGCTCAGGTCGGCGACGTGAATAGCGATGGGAAGGCCGACATTCTCTGGCGTAGTGCGAGCGGAGATACGACACTGTCTATCATGAACGGTCCGGTGATCACATCCTCGGTCGCCGTCGGAAATGTTCCGACTACATGGACCGTTCAGGGAGGCAAATCCGAATAGCGGTAGGCCGATTTCAGGATCTGTCGCGGAACCTGTCGATGCTGAGTTTGTGCGGCGCCCTCCAAGCCCGCGACCTGCGACGTTGAAATTGATCGATGCCGGTGCAAGAGTTAAGACTTACACGCGAGACCGTCCAGTTGTCTCGCCACAGTTCTTGACCAAGGCGTCAGCATGGATCTGATCGACGTGAAGAAGCTGATCGATCGTTATTCGATCGATCAGCTTAATGAGAGCGCCGAAAACTACTATCGGAGCGCCGTTCCAGCGGCGCTTTTCCGCAAGCCTTTCAGATTGCCGGAAATGAAGCACCTTCTGACGGAGGTGTCATATCTTTGCTATGGGCTTGACCTTCTGCCGGGAGATACGGTTCTCGACTTTGGATGCGGCGTGGGATGGAGCACGCGTATTCTGGCGGCTTGCGGATGCAATGTCGTTGGCGTTGACGTCTCGAACACAGCGCTCGACCTGGCCGCTTCGATGACGAGACAGTGGGCTTCGGCTGAACTTGGCTTCGACGGAACTATCGAGTTCAGACGATATGACGGCAAGACTTTGCCGATCGAAACGGGTTCGATAGACAAGGTCTTCGTCCTAGACGCATTCCACCATGTACCGGACCAGATCGCTACGTTGCGCGAATTGGGACGTGTTTTACGGCCGGGCGGCGTCGCCGGCTTCTGCGAACCCGGACCGAACCACTCCAAACATCCGCTCAGCCAGCAGGAAATGCGGATGCATACCGTTATAGAAAACGACATAGTCCTCGCGGAAATCAGGGCTAACGCTGAAACGTCTGGCTTCGCGGATTTACGTGTTTGCCTCAGCCCGATGCTGCCGATGATGGCATCTTTCGACGAATACCAGAATTTTCCTGCCGAAGACGACATCAGAAACCGATTTCTCAACGCGACGGACTGGCGGGTCAAAAACTATCCAATATTCTTCATGACAAAGGCCGGCATCGCACCTCGCGACAGCCGTGACACGAACGGTTTGAGTTGCAAGCTGCAATTGCAGACCGATACTCCCGTCACCTTCTCGCAGGATGCCGTCAGCGAGGTGCGGTTTTCGGCAATGAATGATGGCTCCGCGACATGGCTGAAATCTGGTGTAGCCAGCGGCGCTGTTAATGTTGGGTATGAAATTATCGACGTATCTGGGGCGGCGAAGATGTATTTCAGCCATCTGTCGTCGTCCACGACCGCACCGGGCGATACGGTGGATTTCGTTGTGCGGATCCCCGATCTAAGTCGCGGAAAATATTCAATGCGAGTCGATCTGGTTTCCTCTGAAATCGCTTGGTTCAACACGCTTGTCGGCAGCGAGATCACATTTGATGTCATTGTTTACTGACGAAATGCGGACTGTTCCTTGGTGAGCGCTTGGCGCAGAGCCGTGACAGTTTCGCGGCGACAACGGACCTCACAGGTGAGTATCGATGAATCTTCCGTTACCTGACGATGCGTTTATCGCCGCGACGCGAAGGCTCCTCAAGGCCGAAAGCCCGCGAGACCTCGAATACGTACTGTCGCCGGATGCTTTTGACTTCAATCCCTATTACATTAGGGCTCTGAACTACCATCTCGAGATGGTTCCGTGGATTGAAGCAGTATTTCCGCTAAGCGATGCCTCCGTTCTGGAAGTAGGATTTGGCGGTGGTGAGGCGAGTTTCGCGGTAGGGCACCGCTGTGGAAAGCTGGATGCCTTCGACATCGATCGAACCTCGCTCGATTTGGTGTCGCTGCGAACTAAAGAATATGGCCCTAAAAATATTTGCTTCGAAATCCTCGACCCCGAATGGGCGAAATCGTCGAACATTTCGAAATTCTCGGAGACGCATACCAGCGGATACGATGTCGTTCTTCTGCCGGCCGTTCTTGAACACATGACGATCGAAGAGCGACTGGAAGTGCTGCAGGCACTTTGGACGCTTCTGCGCGTCGATGGAATTATGGTCGTGTACGATACTCCCAACCGCTTATATCCGCTGGACTTTCACAGTTTTCGTCTGCCGTTTTTCGACTGGCTTCCCGAAGAGATCGCTGTCCGCTACGCGTCGCATTCGCCGCGTCACGAACTGCCGCAAATGCTCGCAAACGCTTCCGACCGCAAGTTGATGCTACACCGCATTGGACGTGGGGCAAGCTACCATGAGTTCGATTTGGCGATCGGATTGAACGCTTTCGACGTGGTCAACGACGGCTATTCGTCGCTCCTGTCGCACCGCAAGAGGAACACCGTCTACGAAGGATTCCTAGCGGGAGCTTTGAATGAGTTTGCGCCGCATGTCGCCCCCGGGTTTGGCAAAGCATTCCTCGAACTGGTTCTGCGAAAAAAGTGGAACGCCACGCGGATGGTCCGAAAAAGCGATACGACCGATGACGTCTCACCCGTTCGAAAGGCGTACACACGCATGGAAGGTCCATCGGCATCAATCATAATTGAAATCAATGCCGGACGTTCGCAGAAAGCCTTGCGGGTTGATGTATTAAAGCATGCTTGGAGCGGTACGCTTGTGTTCTCCGACTTGGACGGCAATGAATTCCATTCCGAGAACCTTTATCTTGATTATCAGCAGGAAGCGCGCGTTGAAGCAACGCTTCCGCCAAAGTGTGACATCGTCCGGCTTGGCCTGAGGCCGAGTCTAGAATCCAACGGTATGCAAGCCTGGATTTTCGGTATCGGGAGCGCCTGAAGTGGCGATCAGCGCGTTGTAAGTCTGTCGATAACAGATTTTACGCTGGTAGCACAGCTATCCGCGATCCCCGAGAAATCGCCATGTCCGGCGGCCTCATCCCTCGAAGGGTCGACGGTTTCGAGGAGTTGCTTCGCTTCATCCAACTCGTTCAGATCGACCAGAAGCTTTGCCTTGGCCGTCTTAAGAACTTGGGCGCCTGTCCGTGACGCGCGCGCGATCGCCTGATCCATCAATGCCTTTTTATGATCTGAGCCAAGCGAGGCGAGATCGAAAGCCGCATCCTCCGGTGATATCGGCCGGATCGCCAAAAACACCCCCGATGCGCCGTAAATGAAGTCCAGCGGTTCGAAATAATCGCGGAAATGCTCCATTGTGATGGCGATCCAGTATTCCGCGAAATGCATGTAATCCTGCTGAATGACGACACTGCGTCCTGGAATGAGCCGTGGGAACATCCGGCTGACGACCCATTGGTTCAAATCCCAAGATTTGGCAGCATCAACCATGAGGATTTCGATCGGTCTGTCGGCCCCCCAGTTCATCTTTGTGAGATCGCCAGGACATGGAACGATGTAATCAAGCCGATCGCGGTTGAGGTTGAGGAACTCAGGAAACCAGCTTCCTGCGTGTAGAGTGAGGGTCTTGTCGGTCCACCACTCGTAGTCCTGTGCGAGAAAAAGGTCGTAGGCGTAGAGGCGCCGGGCCTTGGCAGTCTCCGCAACACGATTGTTCAGCCGCATTCCCTCTGCGAAGCAGCGCGTGGTGAGGCCGTAGAGGCAGCCAAGATCGACGATTTCGCCCGCTCCGCTCCAGTAGTCCTTGGCAAGCGCGAAGAGCAGCGCAAGTTCGTAGCTCGAAAGCATGCTCTTGACGGGAATGTCGCCTGCGGCGGTCCGCGCGGCGAACTGATGAAACGCGGTCTCGACAAAGGGCGCCGGGCTGTCCGGATGCAGAAACGGAACGTAACGCCGCCAGTAGTCCGCGCCCCTGATATCGACGATGGATGACTGGAGGGTGCTTTGCATCATGGGCTCACTATACAGGACCGATGTCTGGCTCAAACCGTTGTGAACCGGCGTCTGACGCTCGGCGCAGCGATTTGCGACGTAATGGTCCGACGCGCTATACGGCGCGGTCTTCCGGAACACGCCGATGCTTGACGACATTCTCTTCCCGAACGTCCTCCTCGACAATTGGCAGATGATGCCGAGCGAACGGATCGCGCTGACCGGCCTGCTGGCGCGCATCCGCCCGAAAGGCGCGATCGAAATCGGCATCTATCATGGCGGCAGCCTGTCGCTGGCGGCGCCGTTTTGCAAGAAAATCGTCGCCATCGACATCGATCCCGCCGTCCATGACCGCTTCAGAAAGCCGGCCAATGCCGAAATCTGGATCGCCCCCTCATCGGAGAGCGTGCCGCGTGCCTTCGCCTATTTCGATGCTCTCGGGATGCCAGTGAACTACATCCTGATCGACGCAGACCATTCCTACGAGGGCGTGCAGCGCGACATCGGCTATATCCTCGACTATGTGCCGAAAGGGCCGCTCTTCGTGGCCATGCATGATTCCGGAAACCCGGAGACGCGGCGCGGCATGATGGCCGTCGGCTGGGCGCGCAGTCCCTATCTGCGGTCCGTCGATCTCGACTTCGTGCCGGCGCAGATCATCGAACATACGGTGACCGAAGACGCCGCCGAAATCTGGGGCGGCCTTGCGTTGGCGTATTTCGAGCCGACGGCGCGCAAAGGAGAGCCCGCGATCATCAGATCGGCCAACACCACAAACCGCTGCCTGCAATATTGCGCCGACCGTCGGCTGAAAGCGGTCGCGGCCAGCTGAGGCGTCGATTGGTTGCCTACGACAGCCAGCCCGCCGCCGAGGCGACCAGCAGGAACACGCCCATCGCGCCGCGATAAATGACGAACGGCCAAGACGAAAAACGCTCGAGGATGCGCAGCAGGCCCCAGATGGCGAGGAAAGCCGAGATCGAGGCAACGACCAAGCCGACGGCAAGGATCATCCAGCCCTCCAGCGGCAGGTGCGCCTTCCACAATTCGTGAAGCTCCTTCACGCCCGCGCCGGTGATCGCCGGAATGCCGAGAATGAAGGAGAAGCGTGCCGCATCCTCGCGCTTGAAGTCGCGGAAGAAGGCGGCCGTCAGGCTTGAGCCGGAGCGCGAAATGCCGGGGATCAGCGCGCCGACCTGCGCGATGCCGACGATCATCGCGTCCATCAGCGTGACATCCTTAAACGACCGGTTGTGCCGGCAGTAGCTTTCGCCGATCGCCAGCAGGATCGCCATCATGATGCAGGATATGCCGATCACCGGCAGCGTGCGCAGCGGCGAGTCGCACTGGTTGAGGAGCGGCTTGAGCAGGAGGCCGGCGATCACGATCGGCAGGGTGGCGAGCACGATCCAGATCGCGAGGCGGAAGTTCCGGTCCTGGAAGTCGCGCCGCACGACGGCCCCGACCGAGCCCAGAACGATGTCGCGGATATCCTTCCAGAAGAAGCCGATCACGGCCGCCAGCGCGGCGAGCTGCATGGCGGCCGAGAAGGCCGAGCCCGGATCGCGCCAGCCGAGGAAGGCCGGCACGATGCGCATATGCGCGGTCGAGGAGATCGGCAGGAGTTCCGTGATGCCCTGAACGACGCCGAGCACGGCGACCTTCGCATAGCCGAGGGAGACAAATCCGGTGTCGAGACCCTGCGTGCAGACTTCGGCCATGCGTCATCCCGTTCCGGCGCGAATCAATCGGATACCGGAACCCTTAGCATCCCCGCCTTGCGGAATGATGATCAGGCCGCCACTTTCGCGCGATCCTCCACGATCCGCGCGATGTCGCGCATGATCGCGTTGAGGTCGAAATCCTTCGGCGTGTACACGGCGGCGACGCCGGCGGCCTTCAGCACGGCCTCGTCCTCCGGCGGAATGATGCCGCCCACGATGACCGGTACGTCGTCGAGCCCTTCCGCCCGCATGCGGTCCATCACGTCGCGCACCAGCGGGACGTGGGAGCCGGACAGGATCGACAGGCCGACGCAATGGACGCCTTCCTCCAGCGCGGCGTTGACGATCTCGGCGGGCGTCAGGCGGATGCCCTCGTAGACGACCTCCATGCCGGCGTCGCGGGCGCGCACGGCGATCTGCTCGGCGCCGTTGGAATGGCCGTCGAGGCCGGGCTTGCCGACGAGAAACTTCAGACGCCGTCCGAGGCCCTGCGAGACGCGGCCGATCTCGGCCTGGATCGATTCGAGATCGCCGGCGCTCTGTCGGGCGGAACGGCCGACCCCTGTGGGCGCGCGATATTCGCCAAAAGCTTCGCGCAGGGTCGCGCCCCATTCGCCCGTCGTCACGCCTGCCTTTGCGGCGGCGATCGACGGTTCCATGATGTTGCCGTCGCCGCGCGCGGCGTCGCGCAGATCGGCGATCGCTTTCGCGACGGCCTTCGCGTCGCGCTGCGCGCGCCATTGCGCGAGGCGGTCGACCTGCTGCGCCTCGACGCCTTCCGGCACGACCATGATCGAGCCTTCGCCGGTCGTCAGCGGGGACGGCTCCGTCTCGGTCCAGCGGTTCACGCCGACCACGATCTGCTGGCCGGATTCGATGGCCTCGAGCCGGCGCGTATTGGCCTCGACGAGCTTGCTCTTCATATAGCCGCTCTCGACGGCGGCGATGCCGCCGCCCATCGCATCGATCGCCGCAAGCTCCTCGCGCGCCGCCGCCTTCAGTTCGTCGACCTTCTTGGTGATGGCCGTCGAGCCGTCGAAGATATCGGCATATTCGAGAAGGTCGGTCTCGTAGGCGAGAATCTGCTGGAGCCGAAGCGACCATTGCTGGTCGAAGGGCCGGGGCAGGCCGAGCGCCTCGTTCCACGCCGGCAATTGCACCGCGCGGGCGCGCGCGCCTTTCGACAGCGTCACGGCCAGCGCCTCGATGAGGATGCGGTAGACGTTGTTCTCGGGCTGCTGCTCGGTGAGGCCGAGGGAATTGACCTGCACGCCGTAGCGGAAGCGGCGCATCTTCTCGTTTTTCACGCCGTAGCGGTCGCGCGTGATCTCGTCCCACAATTCGGTGAAGGCGCGCATCTTGCAGACTTCGGTCACGAAGCGCATGCCGGCGTTCACGAAGAAGGAGATGCGTCCGACGATCTCCTCGATGTCGTCCTGCGAGATTTCGCCCGACGCCTTGATCGTGTCGAGCACGGCGACGGCGGTGGCGAGCGCGTAGGACAGTTCCTGCACCGGCGTCGCGCCTGCCTCCTGCAGGTGGTACGAGCAGACATTCATCGGATTCCACTTCGGGACCTGCTTGGTCGTGAAGAGGATCATGTCGCGGGTCAGCCGCATCGACGGCCCGGGCGGGAAGATATAGGTGCCTCGCGAAAGATATTCCTTGATGATGTCGTTCTGCGTCGTGCCCTGCAGCGAGGGACGCGGCGCGCCCTGTTCGTCGGCGACGGCGACATAGAGCGCCATCAGCCAGGGCGCCGTCGCGTTGATCGTCATCGACGTGTTCATCGTGGCGAGCGGAATGTCGGTGAACAGCGTCCGCATGTCGCCGAGATGAGAGATCGGCACGCCGACCTTGCCGACTTCGCCGCGCGCGAGCTCATGGTCGGAATCATAGCCGGTCTGGGTCGGCAGGTCGAAGGCGACGGAGAGGCCGGTCTGCCCCTTCGAGAGATTGCGGCGGTAGAGCTCGTTGGACTCGGCGGCGCTGGAATGGCCGGCATAGGTCCGGAAGATCCAGGGCTTGTCGCGCGGCGGTGTCGCTGCGGCCGTCATCGTCGTTTCTCCGTCGCGTGGCGTGCAACCCGTATGGCCCGCGCCTCTTCGCAGTGCAATATACACGCAGAAATCATGCACCGGCAGGGCTTATTCTGTGCGCCCTGCGGGAGAAGCTGCCTGAGTGCCCGCCGGCGCGGCGTCGGGGCCGGCGCCCCAGGCGGCGAGCGCCTTCGTCAGGGCGGGGCGGATGCCCGACGGGTCGAATGTCAGCGTTGCCGCGCGGCCGCTGGTTACGCCGCGCAGGAGCGCATGGACCGGCACGCCGTCGCGCAGATGCACGAGCGCCGTAGCGAGAACGCCGCCCGGCAGCGCGTCGCCCGACCGTGCGGGGAAGAACGGGTTCGGCGTGGGCGTCTCCGATGGAACCCCGCCGACGTCCGACAGCCCCAGGACGAGGAACCGCGCGAAGGGCGATGACGGATCGGGATCGCCTTGCCGGAGCGGATTGGGGTCGACGCGGACGTCCGCGAGCATGCGATGCGACGTCGGGGCCTTCGGGTCCGTGGTCGCCGCGATGACGAATGTGGCCGTGGTCTTCGCCTCCGCGAACCGGGCGCGCCCCGTCAGCCGGTCCGATCCGTCCGCCGGATCATGCGCAAAGGTCCATTCGATGGGGGCGACGAACGTCCTTGTCCCGTCCTCGATGACGGCATTGCCGGCGGCCGGCTGAGACAGGGCGCGGGCCTGGCCGCCGATCGGCGTCGTCGCGAGATTGGTGTCCTTGAGTTCGGTTGTCGTCATCCAGTGGATGGCGGAGGCGGGCGTCGCGGCCATGAGCGGGACGAGCGCCTCGGATCCCGTCATCTCGCGCAGATAGGCGTGAATGCGGCGATCGGAGGCCGATGTCGGTTTGTCGAGCACATAGGTGTTCGATGATTTCGTCTCTTTCACCAGCGTCCTGCCGGTTTCGACGACATGATCCGGATAGACCAGCCGCGTCGTGCGGTACTGACGCAATATGTGGGTTTGCCGCATGACCGTCGTGATCTGGTGGACGCCGACATGAGACCAGGGCGCGGCATAGCGATGCGCGCCGCCCGCGAAGATCAGCGTGCAGGCCGAAGCGCAGAGCGCCCGCAGGGACGTCGGCATGCCCCGCAACGTACCGGCCGGGAACGTCTTGCAGGTGTAGAAATCTCCGCCCGGGCAGCCCTCGATCTGCGACCGCGCCACTCCGACATCGAGCCCGCGGCGGCGGATCATCCGGCCGATCGCGATAGCGGCGTCGACCGATCCGCCTTGCGAATTGATCAGGACGGGAAGCTTGCGGTCGCCGAGTCCTTTGAGGACTTTCTGGAAATCGCCCGGGGAGCGGGCCAGGATTTTGCCTTCGGCGGCAATCCATTCCGGGCAATGCGGCTCGCAGGCGGG
>ERZ500994.354-NODE-354-length-14739-cov-7.351062_pt1 | contig 14739 bp, 9 predicted proteins | sample MGYA00248878_ERZ500994 | MGnify/ENA primary metagenome ERZ500994 (study PRJEB25958, sample SAMN03398533) | human skin metagenome | study: EMG produced TPA metagenomics assembly of the Human Skin Microbiome Metagenome (human skin metagenome) data set. | reverse complement strand
ATTGGTGCAATTATCAGGGCGTATTCAGCGTCATCGCAAACAGATAGCAGTTAATAACAACCTGTTTATTCTCAATCAAAATTTTAATCAGTTAATTAATCGTAAAATCGTTTACACCAAGCCTGGTTTTGAATCCACCAAGTTTCATATTGTCGAACATAAAAATGCTGATGAGGTACTTACCCCTTCGCAGTATCAAGTAATAAATGCGGTGCCATGTATCGCCTTTCTCCCTGCGAAAAAACCGCATTATCAAAATCTAGTCGATTTAGAAAACAATGCGTATTGGTTTAAACTACTAGGATTGAAACAAAAATTCCCCATGCATTATGAAAGTAATTATGCAAAATTATGGTTAGATCACAAGTTGACATGGACAGGCGAGTTGCAACGGCAACAGCGATTTAGAGGGGCAAATAAAGAATTAACCTTTCGTCAATGCAGTCTAAATGGGCAATTTGTATGGATGATACACAACCAACATAACTACAATGAGTTAGTCCAAACCAACTATATCAAAGATATCGATATTGCTTTTGCAGACAATGTGTTTGCTTGGTTTCATCAAGCCAGTACTCCAAAAGAAATAAACTCTATTTACGCAGAAGTTACAATAAGTATATATAATAATTCAAATAAAATGTATTATTATAATACCGTCTTAGGCGTATTTAGTAATATCGAGGAGATATATGGAAAACAATAACAGCACTTTCAAAGAAGTCTTTGAGGGCTTCTTAGAAGGCATGAAGCAATCGCGCATCGATGCTAAAGTAAAAGCTGGTAAAGCCAACGAAGCTACCATTAAGGCGATTGAGGATGCACATACACCGTTAGCATGGCTAGATTTTGTGGTAGATAATATCGAGTCTGTCTATGTAGGGTGCACGCATGTGGCAAAACTCACCAATTCTAGCTCAAAAGCTAGTGATATCAAAGACATGATTGCCCACGACAAATTTGAACACCTTGTATCGACTTATAACACCTCAAGTTACACTGATTCTAGTTATACCAGTTCGACGTATGCGGCGATTGTTAAATTCTTAACACTACCTGTCGGTGAAGCAGCCTTAGGGGAAGTTTTAATTAACGATTTAAATGCGTTGGATTTCTTACAGCTATCACCTGAAAAAAGTGAATATTATCGTACTTCAATCCAAAAAGCATATAGCAACAGCGCTAAGGTCAAGTCACATCCTTTAGCAAAACAGGTGTATTTTCCGTTAGGTGGGGGTGACTATCACCTACTCTCTCCGATGACCTCTAGTGCCTTAGCTAATTACATTAATGAATGCGTATGGTCTAGCCTAAAAACAAGCAGTGATTTGGTTAAGGCTTATAAGGCAAATGAATGGCATGATGCGCCGCTTACCTTTTTTTATAAGTTGGCAGAAATTAATGTCACTAAAAGCAACCATCAAAATGTTTCAGCGTTAAATAACACACGCAGTGGTCGTTTATTCTTATTTAATAATGAACCGCCTAAAAACACGGTTGTTTTAAAAAACCCAAAAACCGCAACTGATTTGCTACGCTACCTGCCTATTAAGCATACTATCCTATCATTGCGTAATCTTATTGGTCATCTATCTACCAATAATATTTATATCAATGAACACTATAAGCGCTTATTAAAAGGTTATATTGACGAGATTGGTGAAGCCTTTATTCAATCAATGTATACGGTTCGTTCATCTTACCCTGCAGGTTGGACAGCAGATGAAGGCATCGATGATGAATTGGTAATGTTTGTAGATGCACAAAGCCTTGATTACGGACAGGCTGAAGCCAAACAGAAGGTGGTAGCACTTTCTAAAAAGGTAGCTGTGCATATTGCGTCAAGAATTGGGGATAATAATCGTAGCCATGCGCTAGAAACGCTTTTTGAGCGTATGTTAACACCACTCTTATTAAATACTTACTACACTATCAAAGGTTGATTATGAGTCACTATATTTTACTAGAACAGTTATCTGTAAATGGGGCTAATGCAAGAGCAGGGTTCACCTACGGCTTTCCTTCGCTAACCTCGTTTTTGGGCTTCTCTCATAGCCTATCACGCCATCTAAACCCCTTAACAGGGATGAATTTAACAGGGTGTGCTATTTTCTCTCATAGCACTCATGTAAGAGCATCGAGCGATGGGTTTGTAAGTTTTAATCAACGTAAAAGTAGTCATTCGACACTTAAAACGAAAAGCACAACCGTGTTCACCAAAAACCCCTCGATTATCGAGGAAGCTAAGATGGATATGGTGGTGTCATTGTTGATTGAATGCGATACGCCTTTCCCAACTAATGAATCGCGATTAGAGTCGCTAGTGCAGCAAATTAAAGAATTCATCTATAAAAACCGCTTAAGCGGCGGCTTCATTAATGAAGTTAAAATGATTCATTTGTTGAATAATGTTGAAGTAAAAAAAATCAAACCTCTCATTGCTAATGCCTCAGTATTAACCGATGCGAGTTACCTGCTTGAGCAACGCATTAACGACCTCAAGGCACAAGGTGCTTACACCAACAATTTTGATGCATGGACTGACTTTTTTGCTAATAAAAAAATCGCCGTGAAAAACGCCCAAGATAAGGTTGAATGGATGCAAAAAACCATTGAGCACAGAAAGGGGTGGATTGTACCTTTAATGGTGGGGTATAAAGCCATTAGTGATATCTACCAACCCAATGAGGTTGATAGTCTACGCGATAACCGTTATCCTTTTAGAATGGTTGAGTCCATCTATGGCTTAGGGGAATGGAAGCGTGGCTTTATGGTGCAAGATATCAACAGCCTAATTTGGCGTTACCAAACCACAGATAATTTTTATTTATGTCAACAGGCGGATGCTAGTGCAACCACTGATGATCAAACCGAGCTTGATGAAATTTATCAAGAGTATGACTACTTTTAATTAACGTAAACCACAAAGGAGTATTTTTATGCCAAAGGCACCTAAATCAAAAACCACAGATAATACCTTACCCTCTCTATTGGCATTTAGCCGTAAGATTGAACCGTCAGATGCAATAATGACGTCAGGTAATCAAAATGACATTGACAACGCACACTCTTGGGATATTATCGCACTTCACGAACGCAAAAATCGTGGCACCAAAAGCCATTTTGGGGTTAAAGACGTTGAAAAAATCCAATCAAACCCTGTGTTTGGTGACGGCGCATCCCTGCCCTATAATCATGACACCCTAAGAGTTAGTTTTTCATTGAAATTCTTAGGTGACGTAGCTAAAACAACGGTATGTAATTCACCGCAATTTTCACAACGCTTACAAGAAGTGGTTAAAGACTACAATGAACGCACAGGCTTTAAAGAATTGGCGTTGCGCTATGCCTATAACATCGCAAATGCGCGTTTCTTATGGCGTAACCGTGTTGGCGCAAAACAGTTATTAGTTAAAGTGACCAATCCTGATAACCCACAACAAACTTTTAAATTCGATGCCAAGCAATTTAACATTGTGGGTTTTGAAAGTGATAATGCCGACCTCCACGCCCTAGCAGATTTAATTGCCCATGCGTTATCAGGTGATTCATACCTATTACTAAACATTGAAGCCTTTAGTACCTTAGGTAACGGTCAGCGCGTTTTCCCATCACAGGAAATGACCGAAAAGGACAAAAATCACAAATCAAAATTCCTGTTCTCGATTGAAACCGAAAACGGTGATTGCGCTGCCATGCATTCTGAAAAGCTTGGCAATGCCATTCGCACCATCGATAACTGGCATGATTTTGTTGACGTCGAAACCCAAACTATTCGCACGATTGCCGTCGAGCCTTATGGTGCTGTACCGTCAAATGGTGAAGCGTACCGTATCAATAAAAACGACCTGTACACTTTGCTTAAATCATGGGTAAAAGACAATGAAGTAATTGCAGATCACGATAAGCATTTTGTAGTAGCCAACCTTATTCGTGGCGGTATCTTTGGCTTCGGTGGTAAGGATGATAAACAAGAATGAAATACTATATTGAACTTACGCTAATTTCAGATGTTGATATCCCTATTAACTTTATTTGGTCAAAGGTTTATCAACAGATCCACTTTGCTTTAGCCACCCTGCATAATTCGCAGGGTATCAAAGACATCGGAGTAAGCTTTCCTAACTATGTCTTTGATCAAGACAAACCTAAACCTGTGAGTAAGCTAGGTCACAAACTACGATTGTTTGCAGAGAATAAGTCTGATCTTGAGCAGCTTGATATTCATAAATGGTTAGAGCAGTTAACCGAATACGTGCATATCCGTTCTATCAATGAAGTACCTAGTGATATCAAGGGTCATTTGGTTGTATCACGGCACCGTTATAAAAATGCACACGCAGTAGCAAAGCGTTTTTCTAAGTTTAAAAATATTTCGTATAGTAATGCATTGCGTCATACAACGGAGTTTAAGCGGTCAGCAGAGGAACGACCATTCATTACCCTATTTAGCTCAACCTCAAATGAGAAATATCAGGTTGCGATTAAGCAGGAAATGGTGGATGAAGCTAAAACAGGGATATTTAATTCCTATGGGATTAATACCTGCGGCAGTAAAATTACTGTACCACATTGGTGAAATAAGGGCTAAAAGCCCTTATTTTTTGTCATAAATAAAAATTCAATTAGCATAATATTAATCTATTAATAGGTTTTTGTTGTTTTATTCTTAAAAATATTTTATTATGTAATTTTAAAGAACAATATGGAAATAAAATGGAAACCTATATAGACAGTAATCTTTCAAGCAATGAGAGAATTATCCAACGAGCTAAAGTTAGTTATTATTCTCAAATAGGAAAATTTGCTCTTGCAGTATTTTTTATATTTGCATTTATTGGTAACAATAAGCTTATATTCCTTTTGGCTTTGAGTGTTCTTTTGTTAGTTTCAGCTTTTTTAAATATCTTTACTACAGAATTAGCATTTACCAACAAAAAGGTTATAGCTAAAACAGGCTTTATTCGCCGAGATACAGTTGAGCTTAAACTAGATAGAGTTGAAGCTTTAATGGTTAACCAAAGTATATTGGGGCGTATCTTTAATTTTGGCACTATTACTGTTTCAGGTACAGGTGGTATTAAAACTCCAATTCCTTATATCTCAAATCCAATTTATTTTCGTAATGTTTTTAATGAATATATAGACAATCCTTCTTTACTGGAAAATAAATAAAACAAAACCACTCTTTTGAGTGGTTTTGTTTTTTGTAAGAACTTATCATAAATAATTTTAGATTTTCCAAAGGTGTTTACTCGAAACACAGCATTCTGATATTGTTCATTAGAACAAGATACCATCACATAGTCTACCGCAAACAAATTGCCAGTAATTTTGAAAAATATTCATTAATTAATGATTTAATTTGTATAGTTTTTTCTACATCCCTTGTGGAAATATACTCCATAAATAACTCAGAAGCCGCAGAATTTCGTTCCAATCCATCGCTTATCAATTTTTTTAACAGCCCGTTTTCATGGGTGTCACTTAAATTAAAAACGCCAATTCGATGTTGGTTATCAAGCATGGCACCGATAATGAATAGCTGCTGTAATCCCCTATCACATTGTATTTTCTGCTTATCTATAATAGGGTTTAAGTTGCCCAAAATGTAATAATCCCCTTCCTGCAGCATAGGTAATAGGTATTTTTTAGCGCAAAACACATAACAGTATTTCCATAAATCACTATAATTTACTACCAACATGCTATTAATGTGTTGTTGACGATAAGCTTCCTCTTGAAAGTTGGACTTATGCAAAGAATTGATATCTCTAAAATTATAGTAATACAATCCAATATCAGACACGCCATGCTTAGAAAAGTTGGTCACGGTTTGACGAATAAAATCATGCCCTGCTTGCTCAATGTTTTTTAAACAAAAAACCTTATTGCCGCCTAAAATATTAAATTTGAAATCTTTAATGTTATCATAGCTCATGCCATTATTATCTTTTTCATAAAGTGCAATCACTAAAGGAAATTTCGTATTTTTAGAGAGCTGTTTGAATTCGTGACTAGAAATGATTATGCCATGAGTTAAACGATAGTCTTGACGCAATAAAGTAAGACTACGAAAATTATTCTTTTTGATGAGGTAAGACAAGGGGTGAATAACACAGATTACCTTAGGTGACAGTTTAGCATAGGCATTTAAGAATGAACGCCCTATATCTCGACAACTGATATCTTGGTCGGTGATAGCTTGATCGGCGTTTCGTTTTTCAAGACTGCGTTTGTTTTTACTACTCGCATCATTATAAGGTGGGTTGCCCACAATAATAAGCTGATCCTTTTCAGACAAACCGTATTTAGACCTGTTGACATTGATAAGACTATTATCAACAAAGGCTTTTTCATAACCTGTATGATGCAGATAATCAATAGCCGCACAATCAATATCGGTTGCGATGTAATTCATTGAATCTTTTAAAAAGGCGCCGCAGCCACAGGCAATGTCCATTAAGACGCTATGTTGATCTAAAAATTTTTCGGTCAGCTGGTGTATTTGATTGACGATATGAGGGGGTGTGTAATACTTACCCAAATTAACTTTATTGGGGTCAGTCAAATAATGGCTGGCGCGATGTTTGATATAATCAACAACTTCATTCTCATGGTAGTGCGGAATAACAGACAGTGCGTCTTTGAACAAACGTAAAGAGGTTGCTGTCATTAATAAATCAATATTGATGATACCGCCGTTATCAGTTGTGATACTAAGCGTATTACAGTCGATATTCCATGCTGCGTGATTGATTGATGTTAGGATGTAATAAATGTCACTAATCTTTAATTTAAATTGCGGTTGAAATAAAAAATCACATATTTCTGAAATATCGTAAGTTTTGAATAAAAAACCCTTGTCAGTGGAATGTTTACTCTTTATATTATGAGTCATAATGATGTAAGCCTATCGAATCAAGAGTTTAGAAACGCTGTGAAAATTATAGCACACCGCATAGGTGGTTTAAAACACAACAAAAAACCCATACCGAATAAGTATGGGTTTTTTATCAAATGAACTTAAGGTAGCGTTCGGGAAAGTTGTTGATATAAGGAATAGCTTCGGGTATACGATTATTTTCAATCCCAAACCATAGAGACAACGTGAAAACCAGTCCAATTTTTTGTAAGGTTGGCGAGGGGTTTAGATAATAAAAAATATAACGCGCAAAAAATTGATTAAAATTCGCCATAGCCAACTCGATAGTTAAAATTGCTATTTTACATCAAGATACATAATTTATAATACATTACACAAGGAAAAACTAAAGATTTTTTTTCAAAATGAATAGCTGCTTATGACTAAAAAATAATAAAAAAAACAGCAATCAACGATCACTGTTTTTCTTTGAAACCCACCTATGCGGTGTTAATAAAGTTTGGGTAAGTATTGACTTCCCGCACTGTTTCTAAACCACCTATGCAGTGGTTAACAACTATATAGCGATATCGAGTGTATTAGTAGCTTTCTAAGCCACCTATGCGGTGGTACACATAAACTCGTAGGACAAGCTCTGCTTTATGCATTTTCTAAGCCACCTATGCGGTGGTTAACTGGCGCTTAACCAGTTTTGTGATTTAGTTTATTTCTAAACCACCTCTGCGGTGGTGAATACAGCGCAATATCTAAATGCGTCTGCTGCATGTCTCTAAGCCACCTATGCGGCGGTTAACATATAAATCTACTAAGTTTTACTCCTTTTACTTTTCTAAGCCACCTATACAGTGATTAACAGTAGCGCAAAAAAACAGGGACGATTTAAAACAAAAAACGTCCTAGAGGACGATTTTTTGTAAAAAAGCAGCCGCAGCCTCTCCTTAGCACTTAGGGTTCGGATACCAATCTTAAGATTGAGCTACTAGTCTGATTTGCGGAAATCAGGTTGCCCATATTAAGACACCAATATCCGCATGAAGTATCCTAAAAATGCTCTTGCAACATATTCATTATGTGTATTAAGGCTATTATTGTCAAGCTATTTCTAAGCCACCTATGCGGTGTTTCACATATTACTGCTGAATATGAACAGCATAAACAATTTCTAAGCCACCTATGCGGTGATTAACCTTGTATTAGTTGTTATGATTTCTCTAGCGGTTTTCTAAGCCACCTATGCGGTAATTAACTAGACTATTTTTGCTCAAAACCTAGTGATAGTAACGCTTTCACCATGTTTTGAGTAAAATACCCTTTTTTTAGCAACTATGTGAAAGTCGCCATTACTGCGACTCTTAGAGTAACAAAGAAAAAAGGGTTTTTATAGTGTTTGATTGTAAGAATCAAAGAAATACATTTTTAAAGTCGTGTTTTTACAAATTAATTTTTAACGACAGTATATATCTCTTTGAATCTTAATATAAAATCCCTTACTGTATAAAATTAATTTTGTACTATTAATACAAAATCTGCAGTATAATCTTACATTAGAATACTGTTTACACCATCCAATTAAATCAAAGTGAATATTGCTCATGTTAAATAATGCTCAAATCGAACAACAAACTTACTCTACCCTTCAAAAAATCCTAGACGAATATCGTAATGCCTCCCAAACAAACAGAGATTTTGGCACCCTGTTTGAGGATTTCATGAAAATCTATTTTCGTTATGAGCCAAAATTCAAAAATCAATATGAATCTGTTCAAACATACAAAGAATGGGCATCTGAGCAAAAAGACCACCTTGATCTGCCGAATGTCAAAGATACGGGAATTGATCTTGTTGCCACTACTTTTACGGGTGAATTTCATGCTATCCAGTGTAAAAACTATGAAATAACACATCGAATGACACAGAGTGATATCGACGGGTTTTTAGCCAACTCAAGTAAAACTTATTTTAAACATCGCATTGTTGTTAGTACAGTTGTGGAATGGACACAAAATGCTGATTTAATGCTACAAAATCAAATTATTCCTGTCACTACGATTAATCTACATGATTTAAATGAATCAAGCATAGACTGGAATTATTTTTATGATAAAAAACGTGTTCGTTATATAGAAAAGAAAACTTTGATGGAACACCAAAGAGAAGCACTAGAAAACACAAGGTCATTCTTTAAATCTGCAGATCGTGGCAAGCTTTTAATGGCATGTGGCACGGGTAAAACCTTTACATCGCTTAAAATTGCAGAATCAGTGGCTGGCAAGGGGAAAATGGTATTGTTCTTGGTGCCAAGCCTTGCACTTTTAAACCAAACACTTAACGAATGGACACAGCAATCCAACTTAGATTTATTAAATTTTGCAGTATGTTCTGATAGTGATATTGGTAAACATTCTAAAATAAGAAAAGCCAAAATCAATGATGATGTTGTTATTGCTACAATGTCCGATTTGGAGTTTCCCGCTACGACAAATGCTAAAAGTCTAGCCGAAAAAATTCATAAATTGCATAATAATAACTATATGACTGTTATTTATGCGACATATCAGTCTCTAGATGTTATTAAGACAGCACAAAAAGAGCATGGGCTGGCTAATTTTGATTTAATTGTTTGTGATGAAGCTCACCGCACTGCAGGATTTACATTAAAAAATGAGGAGGACTCATCTTTTGTTAGAGTTCACTATAATGAAAATGTTAACGGCTCTAAACGTCTCTACATGACTGCAACGCCCACAATTTACGCCGATAAAAACAAAAAAGTTAAAGAGGGTGAAGCACCTGAAATTAAATTATATTCAATGGATAATGAGGAAATATTTGGTAGGGATTTTTATGTGCTTAACTTTTCAGATGCAGTGGAAAAAGGACTGTTGGTTGACTATAAAGTAATTGTGTTAGCTATTGAGGAAAGTCAAATCACGCGTCAATTAGAAACAGTGCTAGATAAAGACAATCAACTGAAAGTCAATGACGCGGCTAAAATTGTGGGCTGTTGGAAAGCAATTGCAAAAGAAGGATTGTTTAATGAAACCGACAAGAATCCTATGAAGCGGGCTGTCGCATTTTGTCAGGTTATTGACCCTACCCCAAACGCCAAAAGCCATCAGGTTTCCTCTCGCGTTATCTCTCAAGTATTTCAAGAAGTCGTAACAGAATACCAAAAGATCGAAGCGGATAAAATACTTGCTAAAAATCCCGATGCAGAGCTACCTAATTCATTATCTGTGGTTTGTAAATCCGAACACATCGACGGCATGATGAGCGCTAGTGAAAAACAAGGAAAAATTGATTGGTTGAAACAACCTATCGAGGATAATACTTGTCATATTTTATCAAATGTACGCTGTTTATCAGAAGGTGTAGATGTTCCGTCATTAGATGCAGTTATCTTTATGACACCACGCCAGTCACAGGTAGATGTAGTTCAATCGGTTGGGCGTGTCATGCGTAAAGCTGAGGGCAAAACTACGGGTTACGTTATCTTGCCAGTGGTCATTCCAACGGGTGTAGAACCTGATGTTGCATTAAACGACAACGACACTTATAAAGTAGTTTGGCAGGTATTAAATGCTTTGCGTTCGCATGATGATAGCTTCGACGATGTAGTTAATAAACTCAACTACACGGGTGGCAATAAAAAAATGGAGGTTATTGCGTTACGTGATGAAAAAAATATTACTAAACGCAAAAAGACAAAAACCACCAAAGCTAAACAAAGCAACTCAATTGGTAAAAAAGGCTATACCCCTGACCAATTAGCTTTGTCATTATCCGAGTCAAATGACATTGAACGCGCCATTTACAGTATGATTGTTAGAAAAGTTGGCAACCGTCAGCATTGGGATAATTGGGTCTCCGATATCGCTAAAATTGCGAACACACACATTGATCGAATCACTAGCATTGTAAACAATCCGAACAACACCATAGAGAATGCAACCTTCAACAGCTTTTTAAGTGATCTGCATCGCGATCTAAATGAAAATATTACTCGTGATGAAGCCATTGAAATGCTAGCACAGCATATTATTACCAAACCTGTTTTTGATGCTTTGTTTGATGAGTATAATTTCACCAAGCACAACCCTATTTCAATTGCTATGCAAAAAGTATTAGATGTGCTTGAAGCTAAAAATTTATCAAAAGAGGTAGATACATTACAGTCTTTTTATCGGTCTATTCAAAATAAAGCGAGTGGTATCACGGATATTAAAGACAAACAAAGCATTATTAAAGAGCTTTACGATAAGTTCTTTAGAAAAGCCTTTCCAAAAATGTCTGAGCGTTTAGGTATCGTTTATACGCCAATTGAAATCGTCGATTTCATTATTCACAGTATTGAAAATGTACTTAAAGATGAGTTTGGGGCAAGCTTGGCGGATAAAGGCGTGCATATCTTAGATCCGTTCACAGGGACTGGTTCATTTGTAACTCGCTTGCTTGAAAGCGGTATCATTCCTGATAATCAGCTTTCTTACAAATACACAAATGAAATCCATGCTAATGAAATTGTATTACTAGCCTACTACATCGCCTGTATCAATATCGAAGCAGTATATCATAGTATGATAATCGACGAATACACGCCATTTGAAGGTATCTGTCTAACAGATACGTTTGAATTGCATAATGAACCTAGCGACAATCAGACAACGCAGGATAATACTAATCATCAACGTCTGCAACGCCAAAAGAAACTAGATATTAGAGTCATTATGGGAAATCCTCCTTATTCTGCAGGACAAAAAAATGAGAATGATAACAATGCAAACAACTCCTACCCTATGTTAGATAAAAGAATAACTGATACATACGCACATTCATCAACAGCTAGTAATACTAAAAACTTAATGGATAGTTATGTAAGGGCAATACGTTGGGCAAGTGATAGAGTTCAAGAAAAAGGTGTTATTGGATTCGTAACAAATGCCAGCTATATTCACGGAAACGCAATGGATGGTCTTAGAAAATGTTTGGTTAATGAGTTTAGTTCTTTATATGTGTTTAACCTAAGAGGTAATTCACGCACTTCTGGGGATGTTGCGAAAAAAGAAGGGGGGAATGTTTTTGATGTTCGCGTACCTATTGCAATTATGATCTTAGTTAAGAACCCAACTGCTAAAGAATTTGGGGTTGTTAATTATTATGACATTGGTGATAATTTAAGTAAATTACATAAATTAAGTTCTATAGTCGAGCTGCATGATTTACATGGCATATCCCAAACACAAAGTTGGCAAAGGATTCAACCCAATCAATTTGGGGATTGGATTGCTCAAAGAGATATTAATTTTGATAAATACCTGACAATAGGCGATAAAAAAGACAAAAATTCTGTGGTTTTATTTGATTTATATTCATTAGGTCTTGGCACAAATAGGGATTTATGGGTTTACAATTACTCGAAAAAATCTTTAAAAGAAAATTTACAGGTTACAATTAATTTTTTTAACAATGAAATAGATAGATATAATACACATGAGTCTAAAATTACCAACCTAAATGATTTTATTTCGATTGATTCAACAAGGATATCTTGGTCAAGTAGTCTCATACCTAAAGTAGCTAAAAATATTAAATTAGAGTATCAAATACTAAATTTGCGAACATCATTATACCGTCCTTTTGATAAGCAGAATGTTTATTTTGATAATATGTTAAATCACAGAGTGGGTCAAATCCCCAAAATTTTCCCAACCGCAAATTCGGATAATTTGGCTATCTGTACAACAGTGACAGGTAACAAGGGTTTTTCTGTACTAATTGCAGATTATATCCCTGATTTACACTTGATTGGCGATTCTCAATGCTTCCCACTCTACCTATACGAACAAAACGAACAAGGCGAGTACATCAGAAAAGACGCAATCACTGATGACGGCTTAAAGCATTTTACTGACTTTTACGCCAGTCAAATGAATAGTAATGATCAAATAACTAAAGAGGACATATTTTATTACGTCTACGGTTTATTACATAGCGAGGATTATCGTCAAAAATATGCAGACAACCTCTCTAAACAATTACCTCGTATACCACGCACTAAAACCTATCAGGATTTCATTGCTTTTAGTCAAGCAGGACGAAAACTAGCTGATTTGCATATTAACTATGAAACAGTTGATATGTACATGGGATGTAATATCGTTTCAGACCAAACAAACTTAAAACTTGCGGCGTCACAACAATGGGCAAAATCGTCTATCGACGACGGTGTTTTTTATGTTAGAAAAATGAAACACCCATCAAAAGCTAATGAGCAAACAAAGAAAGCAGAAAAGGACTTAACAAAGCTTATCTATAATGACCATATCACTTTAGAAAACATTCCGTTGAAGTGTTATAACTACATCGTTAACGGAAAACCTGCTATAGAATGGGTTATTGAGCGTCAAGCGGTTACAACGGACAAGGATTCGGGCATTGTTAATGATGCGAATGATTGGGCTTTGGAGACCATGAAAAATGCTCGTTATCCGCTTGAATTGATATTAAGAGTGATTACTGTGAGTTTAAAAACACAGGAAATTGTAGAGAATTTACCAAATTTGGATATCGAATAAGGATTAAGTGATGACAAAAAAATATAAATCAGGTCAAATTGTAGAGAAATCAGGGATTTATGATGAATTTAATAAAAGTGGTGAAAAGATAAATGAGGTGACATGCGTTAAAAACAAACCTTTCCCTCCTTCGCAAAAAGGTGGCTATTTTAAGGCTAATGCTTTAAGTAAATAATCTCTCGTATGGAAAAATGAAATGAACGAATTAATGTATGAAATTTTTCAAAATATTAACAATGTTTTAATTGTTGATACTGAAACAACAGATCTATCGAAACAAAGACAGGTTATAGAGCTTGGGGTTACTAACTTAAGCGGTGACATTCTATTTGAGCAAAGATTTAGGGTTGATAGAAAAATAGACAAGGAAACCCAAAAAATTCATGGTATTACTAATGAAAGTTTAAAAGAATGCAAAGAACCCGAATACTACACAAATGAAATAAAAGAATTATTTAAGGGGAAAATTTTAATTTCCTATAATGCTGATTTTGATATTGAGAGCTTGTATAACACATTTAATGGTATATTTGATGATGTTGAAACCTATTACTGCTTGATGGTTGCATATACATATTTTAAAGGAATAAAACGCTTTAAAAAACTAAAACACGCGTGCGAGGATTATAACGTTGATATTAGTGACTTGCAAAAGCATAGAGCTATAGATGATTGCCTGAAGGTTGTAAGGTTAATTGAGGCTATTGTAGAAAGACACCCTAATATCAAATTAAGACCTGTTGATAATAGCTCAATCAAAAAATTTCATGGGATAGTAAAATCAGTTTTCTTAAAACTAAGCGAGGATGAATTAGCTATTTATCATCCTGTTTTGTATTGCGATGATTATGGTGCTTATTTAACAAAAAAAATAGGCGGTATTGTTAGAGTTGAATACTATAGTTATAAGACACATGCTATTGTAGCAAGGGATATCGAAAACTCAATAATTAACATTCATCTAGATGAAAACACAAACAGACAATTAGCAATCACATTTATTCAATGCCATGAAAAGGACTACTATAGAGACTTATTTATTTTTAACGATGATAATCCTGTTTTAACAAAAAGCATGGCAGACAGGGCTGGTTCTGTATTTAGTATCATGATGTATGATTTTTCCAACGATACCCATGTTGAGAAAAAAGCTTGTTATATCTACGCCAAAGGGCTAAGTGTTTTTCCAAAAAAATACACTTCGGATTTATGCTTGGATTTTGATAGTATAGATACGTTTATCATTCAACGTGATGCTTATAACTTAATAAGTTCCAG
>ERZ500994.353-NODE-353-length-14742-cov-5.510520_pt1 | contig 14742 bp, 12 predicted proteins | sample MGYA00248878_ERZ500994 | MGnify/ENA primary metagenome ERZ500994 (study PRJEB25958, sample SAMN03398533) | human skin metagenome | study: EMG produced TPA metagenomics assembly of the Human Skin Microbiome Metagenome (human skin metagenome) data set. | reverse complement strand
CTTTCCGCACCGGTCGAAACACAGATGCTGAAAACTTTCAGTCACCTCGTGACTGAAAGTTTTCAGCATCTTGCCGCACCGCGTGGATCCGCGCCTCCAGGCACTGCTCGACCAGCGATTTCGGGACGCGTCCGCGGTCCGAGACGTCGAGGCCGTTGGCCTGGGCCCAAGCCCGCACCTCGGATGGGCTCGGCGGTGCGGGGCTCAGCGTCGGTGCGGGCGCGAGGCGGCGTACGGCGAGGTCGCCGACCATCTCCTCGGCGTAGGCCGCCCGCGCCGCGGCCAGGAAACGATAGGTCCATTCCTGCGCGAGCTTGCGGGTCTCGCAGAAGACGATCGGGACCGTGGGAAACCGCACGTGGCACTCGGCGATGCCGTCGGCGACGACACTCGGCCGCACGCGGTCGAGCTTGAAGATCTGCGAGTAGCGCTCCTCGACCACGATCGCCGCACGCGGAATCGACGCGAGCTCGCTGAGCTGGAACTTCAGCTTGCCGGTGGTCAGCGACGACACCAGGTCGGGCAGGCTCTTTCGCTCGACGGCCGCGTGCGTGGCGCCGTCCATCACCAGCCCGTAGTCGCCGGCCTTCAGCGGCCCGCGGCTGGTACTGGCCTGCCGGTCGGCGAACGTGAACGGATAGCGCTCGCGTACGTCGATGACGATCTCGAGATCGGCGACGCCGCTCGGCCGGGCACCTGGCATCGCGACCGCGGGACGCGCCTGCTTCGACGTGCGCGCGGTCTGCCAGAAGATCATCTGCCGGCCGCGCGCATTGGTGATCACGAACTGAGACCGATTCTCCCGGCCGCGATCGAGCACGAGGTCGATCGCGGCGCCTCGGCGTACACACGAGCGAACCGGCACCCGATCCACGATTTCGGCGTCGTCAGGCCACTCGTCGACGCGGTGGCAGTAGACCTTGCTGGTGCGTGGCCAGGTGTCCTTGGCCTTGAGCAGAATCCCGTCGCCGAGGGGGATGCGCAGCAGGAACGGCAACGTCGTACCGGGCTCGGTGTTCCGCGCGATCACGAAGTCTTCGACCACGCCGCCACCGTACTGGCAACCCGACGAGACCACCGCCCTGACGCGCGAGAGTCCTTGTCAAACGAACGATTAAGGTGTGGGCAATTGCTTGGTAGAACCTGCAATCGCCCACACCTTAGCGCACGGATCCGCACTTAGAGCTCGAGCACGAGCCGCAGAGCCGCATCGACTCGCCGCAGCTCATCGAACCTCAGACTGCCGACGAACTCGCCAAGTCGCGTCGGATCGACGGACGTGGTTTGCTCAGCGAGCACCCGGGTGAGCGTGGCGCCGACGTCGATTTCAGGTCGGAACGTCGCTGGCAGCGCCGAGGTAGACGTGGGCGCGACGAGCCACGTCGACAGCGGCAGGCTGTCGGACTGGACGACCACGGCATAGCGCTGGCCACGCTGCTCATGACCGCGGGTGTCACGTGGAGCGCGCAGCCGGTAGATCTCACCACGCACGCAGGCTCTCCATGTCGCGCAACACCTGCGCCGCCTCGGCGCGGTCGGAATCGTCCGCAACCAGCGCTTTGGCCTCGGCCCGAATCGCCACACGAGCGCGCTCGCGAGCCGCTTCGATGAGCGCCGACCGCACGGCGACCGAGACCGGCGTACCGTCGCGAGTGAGAATCTGGAGCGCTCGCGTCGCATCCTCGTCGGGACGAAAGGTGATGGTGTCTGCCATGACCCGAGTGTCTCACAAATCGTAAGACACCGGCGGCTCGACCGCCAAGCCGTGATCACGCGGGGCGTTTGCGGGCGACGACCACGAGGTTCCACAGGGCGAGCTCGCGTACGCCGGGCACCCGCACCAGCCACCACGCCCAGCGCGGGTGGTAGCGCGGGAACGCGACCACGTCGACGAGCTCGGGCTGGGTGCGGGCCCACGCCAGCGTCTGACCCACCCGGTAGCCGAAGAGTGTGCGGCCAAAGTCGTTCTTGGGTCGTTTGCCGTGCCGCTTCGCGTAGCGGTTGGCGGCGTACTTGCCGCCGAGGAAGTGCCACGGCGCCGTCTCGTGCCCGCCCCACGGCGAGAACCACGGCGTGAAGGACAGAAAGAGTACGCCGCCCGGGCGCAGCACCCGCACCATCTCATCGGCCATCGCCCACGGCCGGGCGACGTGCTCGAGGACGTTGGAGGAGTAGGCGATATCGATCGAGCCCGTGGCAAACGGCAGTGCCTCGGCCGACCCGCGCAGCGCGTACGTGTCGGGGGTGATGTCGGTCGGAGCGTCGAGATCCATCCCGACATACCGCGCGCCGAGATCACGGAAGGCACTCGCGAAGTAGCCTGGACCGCCGCCCACGTCGAGCAGCGTCGCGTCGCGAAGATCGGCGTACTGCGCGACCTGCGCGGCGGAGTCGAGGGCGAGCTGCGAGTAGAAGAGGTCCGGGTCGGATTGCTCCCGAAGGAACAGACCGAACAACCGGACCGATCTACCCAGCGAGGCCCGCCAGTCACCTGGCGAGACCACCGCCGGCTATGCCGAGTGCGCCGGAGCGTACGGGTCGTACGGCGCATCCTCAGCGGGACGACGACGCTTCTTCAGCAGCAGTACGCCGCCGACGACGAGCGCCAGGCCGATGATGCCGGCGCCGAGCGGCGCCCACAGCTTGACGATGTTGAGCAGCGCCAGCGACTCCTTGGCCCGCGCCACGCTGTTGTTGACGTTCTCCTCGGTGAAGGTCAGGTCGACCTCCGCAGCGAGGTCACCGTTCTCGAACGTCTGGGTCTGCTTCTGGTTGCCCTTGATGATCAGACCGGTCGTCGGCTCGACCCAGTAGGTGATGACGTTGCGGATGGTCCCGGGGAAGGTGTTCTGGATCTTGTAGTCCTGCTCGCCGAAGTCCACCTGGAACTTGTAGACCGTGACGCCCTGGATCTCTTCCTCGCCTTGGTACTCGGCCTTTGTCGTGCCACCAGCGTCGGCGTTGTAGAACTGGTAGTCGCCGTCCGGGGTCACGTCGAACGGGAACTTGTAGGTCAGCCCCTCGTGCTTGGTGCCGTCGACCTCGCCCTCGGTGGTGGTCTCCTTGTACTTGCTGTCGTTGACGGCGTTGGCCGTGTAGCGGTCGGTGGCGACGCGGTCATAGGAGTAGGTCAGGAACTCCGGATCGTCATCGGGGTTGCACTGCGCGTCGCCGCCGTCCTCGCCGGTCTTACGCACGCACAGCGTCGCGACAAACACCGCGACATCGTCGTCGGAGGCCTGGGTGTCGATGGTGACCAGGCGGGTCGCGGTGACGTTGTCGTACTCCACCAGCTCGCCGGACTCGGCATCGAAGATGGTGCCGGTGCCGGTCGCGATCGACTCGTTGGTGGTGTCCTCGATCGGCGTCTTCTTCACACCGTTCAAGATCACGGTCGGAAAGAGGATCGCCAGCCCGATCAGCAGCGCCCCGAGCCCGATGAGGGCTACCGGAAGCACGATCCCCTTGCGTGGTGGATCTTTCGGCGCTGGTGCATCCGCCTGCGGTTCAGTCATCACTGCCACGTGGATAGTCCTGTCGCTCGAGCCGAGATCCGCTAGTTATCGCCGTACTGGCGGACCTGCTGATTCGGGTTCTGGTCGGGATTTCCCTGTGCGCCGGCGGCCGCGTTGATGATGCCGAAGGCCGCCGCACCGGCCAGCAGCAGGCCGATGATCGCCGGAATGATTGCGCTGACTGCGCGGCCGCCGGAGTTCGCAGAAGACATGGAAAACCTTTCGGTAGCCAGATGGCCATATGTGTGACGCGATGTGACGCCTGACTCATACTATGTTACCGGCCAGTAATTATCGAGATCTTTCGCGGATTTCGTGGCGGCGACCGGAAATAAGACTGATGACCTGCGCAATTGCCAGGCACAGGACCACCAGGAGGACCAACACGTGCGCGGTGACCACCACGGCAACCTGCCCCGTCGTGGCGATCGCGCGGGGCGTCGGGTCCGGCACAGCGACCAGCCTCAGCTGGTCTCCGTCGTACACGACCGGCAGCTCAGCGAGCCCCGGCGGAGCGTCACCGGGGGTCTGCTTCTCCAGCAGGACGTAGTCCACACCCAGCTGGGCGAGGGCCGCTGCCGGATCGTCGCTCGCCAGTGCCGCGCCCGCCTCGGCGCCGAGCCGGCTCTCACCGCGCACCGTGACCTCACCGACCACCAGCTCGTCGTTGGTCAGCACCAGGCCCTCGAGGATGCGCGGCGCCGGGTCGAGCGCGCTGCGGCCGCCGGCCCACTCGTAGCCGCGGTAGGCCGACCACGGCAGCACAACGGTCGTATCGCCCGGACCGACCGCCCGCGTGATGGCGGCCCACTCGTCGGCGTACGGCACGGGAGTGAGCGTCGGCCGCAGGACGACCTGCGCGTCGGGGACCAGCGCGATGGGCAGGGCAAGCGCGCCGGCGAGGGTCGCCGCCCGCTGCCACCGCGAAGCGGGCACCGTGGTGAACCGGCTGATCACCGCTCCGACCGACAGCACGGCGAGCAGCACGAATGGGATGAGCCACTTCTGGCTGTCGCGCAGCAGTCCGGCGCCCGGCACGGTCTCGATCACCCATCGCAAGGCGGCGGCCCCGGGTGCGGTAGCCGGGGCGATGGCAAGCAGGACGCCGAACCCGGCGCACCACGCGAGCGCGAGGTAGGCCCGACCGCTTGCCGCCCCTCGCCCGCCGAGGCGACGGCGCAGCCATCGCGCCCCACCGAGCACGCACGCCACGACCACGAGTGCCGCGAGTACGCCGAGCACCCCGCCGCGGCTCGGCGGGAGGACCTCGGAGTTCCAGATGCCACCGAGCCCGAGCAACCCGACGAGTACGCCGCCCGGCGCATCGGCATGCGCGGCGAATACCTCGACGCCCGCGGGGTCCGAGGCGAGCGCCGCTCCCCCGACAAACCCGGCAAGCACCCACGGCAGCTGCAGCACGGCCGCCCCCGCGGCGAACCCGATCCGCATCCGTCGCGACGCGGGCACCAGCATCACGCAGACGAGCCCGCACGCCGACGCGAGGACTCCCCCGGTCGGGGTGATCGAGGCGGCCGCGACGACCAGCAGCGCAGCGCGCAGCGACGGCTGTGCACGTGCCAGGAAGTAGAACAGCCACGGCAGGGCGGCGTACCCCCACAGCAGCGCCCACTGCCCGATCGCCAGTCGTTCGATGACGTACGGGTTGACGATGGACAACGCCATCATCGCCACCACCGCCGGCAGACTCGCTCGCGGCAGCAGTCGGCGTACGCCGTAGGCGACCGCCACGAGCGGGATCAGCAAGGCAAGCCGCGCAGTCAGCCAGCTGCCAAGCAGCGCCTGGACGAGCGAGACCGCGGCGTCCAACGGCACCGCGCGGGCCGCCGCCCCGCCTACACCCAGCGACTGCAGATCCAGCGGCTGGTGCGGCACGAACACCAGGTCGCGGCCGAGCAGATCGCCGCGGCCGAGCACGGGCCACAGCAGGTAGCCGACGCTGAGCGCGACGGTGAGCACGGGGACAACCTGCGCGCGCACAGCACGGCTGCGTGTCGAGCGGTGCGCTGGCATTGCGCCAATCTAGCCGCTCGCGCCACACACGTACGCCATATCACCGCGCGATACCCTGTCCGGGCCGCGCGGCAAGGTGAGGGGTGACGTGACGACCAGCGAGAAGACCGCGACCGAGTCATCGCCACCGCCCGAGCCGTCGAAGCAGCAGTCCGCGACGCGTTCCTCGCCGCAGGCTCCCGAGCCCGAACGCACTCGCGCCGCCGACCGCGGCACGCGACCGAGCGACAGCGTCTGGCTGCTGCAGCTGTTCGGGATCTGCGTCGCGCTGACCGTGCTGGTCTTCCGCCAGGCGCCGAGCCAGGTGACGACCGACACCAAGCTCGACCTGATCATCGACCCCTGGTACTTCCTCTCGCGTGCCGCGACCTTCTGGGACCCGATCACCAACAGCGGCAGCCTGCAGAACCAGGCCTACGGCTACCTGTTTCCGATGGGCCCCGCGTTCGGGATCATGGACTCGCTCGGCGTGCCGCCGTGGATCGCCCAGCGGGCGTGGGAGTCGGCGCTGGTGTGCCTGGCCTTCCTGGGGATGCAGCGGCTGGCCGCGGAACTCGGGATGCGCAGCCGGCTCGCCCAGGTCGCGGTCGGGCTGACCTACGCGCTCGCGCCGCGCACCATGTCCGAGCTGACGACGATCTCCTCCGAGCTGCTGCCGGTGGTCGTTCTGCCGTGGATGATGATCCCGCTCGTGCGCGGGTCCGACCGCGGTTCGCCCCGGGTCGCGGCGGCGCTGTCGGGCCTGGCCTTCGCCTTTGCCGGCGGCATCAACGCGACCGCGTCGCTGGCGGTCCTCCCCGTCGCGGCCTGGTGGCTGCTGACCCGGCAGAAGGGCCCCCGCAAGCGCCGCCTGATCGGCTGGTGGGCACTTGCGATCACGCTCGCCAGCACGTGGTGGATGATCCCGCTGGTCGTCCTCGGCCGCTACAGCCCACCCTTCTTGGACTGGATCGAGAACGCCCAGACGACGACGCTGCACATGAGCCCGTTCGCGGTCACCCGCGGCGTCACGCAGTGGGTCTCCTATCTCGGGCCGACCACCTGGCCCGGTGGCTGGGAGTACGTCGCACGGCCCGCGATCATCGTCGCGACCGCGCTGCTCGCCGGGCTGGCGCTGTGGGGACTCGCGCTGCGCACGACGCGGCACAAGCTCTTCCTGCTCCCGGTGCTACTCGTCGGCCTCACGCTGCTCACGTTCGGCCACCTGTCCGAGGCGCAGGCAGCCTGGGCCCCGTGGGCGCAGGATCTGCTCAACGGCCCACTCGCGCCGTTCCGCAACATCCACAAGTTCGACCCGCTGATGCGTCTGCCGTTGGCGCTTGGAGTCGGCTTCGCGGTCATGCGGCTGATGGCGCTGACCGGCGACCGTCCGGCCGGAGTGCCGCGGCGGCGGCTGCGCAGCTATCGCGTGCACGCGGCGTTCCTGGGGGCTGCTCTGGCGATCATCTGCGCCATGCCGCTGCTGAACGCCAAGCTCGCGGTCAACCCGCGCGCAGCGGCATCGACGCCGTGGTGGACCCAGACCGGGCAGTGGCTCGAGGAAAACACCAACGGGCAGCGCGCGCTCGTGGTCCCCGGCAGCCCGAGCCCCGCGTTCGTCTGGGGCTCGACCGTCGACGACCCGATGCAGCCGGTCGCCACGACCCCCTGGGGCACAAGGGATGCAGTGCCGCTCACCAACGCCGGCTACATCCGGTTCCTCGACTCGATCGAGCAGGCGCTCGCCGCCGGTACCGGCGACGACGCGCTCGCCGACGCGCTGCGACGAGCCGGGATCGGCTACGTCGTACTCCGCAACGACCTCGACTCCTACAAGTCGCTGGCGACCCCCACCGAGGCGGTGCGCGCCAGCCTGACCGCCTCACCGGACATCGAGCCCGTCGCGCATTTCGGCCCCACGATCGGCTTCGCGCCCTCGCCGACCAACGTGCAGAACGGCGGGATGTCCAAGCCGCGACCAGCGGTGGAGATCTACCAGGTCGCCAACCCGCCCGAGGTCGCCACGCTCGTGCCGCAGTCCGCGCTGGTGCAGGCCAACGGCTCGGCCGACAACCTCACGACCCTGCTCGATGCCGAGCTCGGTCCGCAGGCAGCGCTCAGCTTCGACCCGGCCGGGACCACCGACCTGCAGGACGTCTCCACGCTGCTCACCGACGGCATCCGCAAGCAGCAGGCCGCATTCGGCGGATATATCGGGAAATCTCGCACCCTCACCGAGACCGAGGGGTTCCTGGGCAAACGCGCCGCCTACGACTACCTGCCCCCGAATGCCGCGCTGTCGGCGTTCACCTATGTGGGCATCGAGAACGTCACCGCGACCTCGGCCGGCGACTCGCTGTATGCCGCGGCAAACGCCGGTGCGCAGAACGGCGTCTGGTCAGCGCTCGACGGAGTCACCGATACGGCCTGGCTCTCGAGCTCGCCGTTCGGCGCGGTCGGCGAGTCGTTGACCGTCACCTTTGACGAGCCGTGGGAGATGGCGCCGTTCGCGATCCGCTTCCCCACCGGCATGAACGCCTATCCGACGCACCTGGAGATCACCACCGACGAGGGCGTGTCGGTCGCCGAGGTCAACCCCGACGACCAGAGCCAGCTGGTGCCCGTGCCCGAGGGGTCGACCCAGTCGATCACCATCCAGGCGCTGAAACTCGACCAGGAGGACCCGACGGGCACCACGTTCGGCATCGCGGACCTTCAGTTCCCCGAGGTCAACCCGCAGCGTTTCCTTGATATACCTGGAACATTCGACCCGTCGTACATCCACTTTGAGCAGACTCCCGGGGCCCGACCAGACTGCCGGACCGTGCTCGACCACACCTACTGCGACTCGGCATCGGCGATCAGCTCCGAGGAGCAGTCGCAGATCGCCCGCCAGTTCAACCTCGAGTCGGCGATCGAGGTGACCGCGACGGCCAAGGTCGCGCTCGTGCCGGGCGAGCCGCTCAACCAGAACCTGGACTTCCTCGCCACGCCGTCGATCACCGCCTCGTCCGGGGTGAGCGCCGACCCGAGGGTCCGCGCGCAGACCGTGCTGGACGACGACCCGACGACGTACTGGCAGGCGCGTGAGGGTGACAAGACGCCCACGCTCACCGTCAACTACGGGTTGCCGGTCCCGATGAGCGGGCTGGAGATCGACTGGAGCCCAGGCGACCCCATCGCGAAGCCGGAGATCGTCACGGTCAACGCCGGCGGCTTCAGCTGGACCGGCGAGGTGCCGGACGACGGCGTGATCGACTTCGGCGGGACCATCGCGGCTCCGTCGGTGACGATCGAGATCGTCAAGACCTCCATCCGCCAGACGACGAGCTCGTTCAACCTGCGGACCTCGCTCATGCCCGCCGGGATCTCCACCCTCACCGTCATCGGCGCGCCGGAACCGACACCGGGCCCCGACGTCGTGACGATCCCGTGCGGGTTCGGCCCGAGCCTGGTGATCAACGGCCAGGACTACCCCACGCAAGTCACCGCGCCGCGCGAGCTGCTGATGAGCGGTACGCCGGTCGATGCCACGGTCTGCGGCGATGCGCCGATCACCTTGCCCGCAGGCCAAAACCAGGTCAGCCTTACCGCGTCCGGTGCGACCCGTCCCGTCGCGATCGACTTCGCCCAGGTCGGTCTCGATCTCACCGCGGCCACCACCACGCAGCCGCCAGGTGCGCTCGTCGTGCAGGACTGGTCGGCCACCACCCGGACCGTCTCGGTCGACTCCCCCGAAGCCAGCGTGCTCGTCGTGCACGAAAACGCGAACGCCGGCTGGACGGCGACGATCGACGGCCAGCAGCTGCGCCCGATCACCATCGGCGGGTGGCAGCAGGGCTACCTGCTGCCGGCCGGCACGAAGGGCACCGTCACCCTCGAGTTCACGCCCGCGCAGACCGTGCGCGACGGCCTCGGCATCGGCGCCGTGGGGCTTGCCGGCCTCGGGTTCCTGGTGATCTGGCCGGCTCGTCCGCGCGACATCGCAGCGGCGCGCGAGGCGCGGCCGGGACGAGCCCTGCGCATCCTGCTCGCCTGCGCGATCGTCGGCGTCGGATACGCCGTGGCGGGACTGCTCGGGCTCGCCGTCGGCGTCGGCGTACTGCTGAGCTATCTCATCGGAGTACGCCGCGGACTACCGCGATGGGCGCCACTGCTGCCGATCGTGCTGATGGCGACCGCGACCGGGTTTGCCACGATCGGCGTCGGCGACGAGCTGGTGGCCGCCCACTCCCGGCCGGTCGTCAGCGCGCTGACCTACGCGGCGCTGGCCTCCTGCGCCTTCTTGGGCTTCGCCTGGCGGCGCCGGCGGCCGGACAGGTAACGCATCGCCGGACGCTCGAGCAGGAACCACGACGCCGTCGCGACCGCGATGGAGAGCGCCGCCGTCAGCGCCGTCAGCAGCCAGAAGTTGCCGCTGAACAGCTCCAGCCCGAGTATCGCCTCGGCCCAGATCAACGCCGGAACGTGCCAGAGGTAGATCGAGTACGAGATGTCACCGAGGTAGCGCCCGAGCCCGGTGCCGAGCACCTTGTTGGTGCGGCGGTGCTTGCCCAACACCAGCGGCAGCACGAAGAAGAACGCCGAGAGCCCGAAGAGGATGTTCTGGGTGATGAACTGCCCCGAGGTGGCGATCGTGAGGTCGTACGGCGTACCGATCGGCAACGACGACAGTAGGAACAGCCCGGTCGCGACGAACCAGCAGGTGGCGACCGACTGCGCCCACTGCTCCAGCACGCCGCGCAGTCGCGCGATCACCGTGACGTCCTTACCGATCAGGCTGAGCACGGCCAGGAACATGCCGAGGCAGAACCACGAGATGAAGTTAGGCAGCCACAGCGCGGCCTGGAAATGGTCGATCCAGCCGGCCCCACGCGCCAGCGAGAAGACGTACCCGGCCGCCGCGACCAGGGCGATGCCGACCAGCTGGCGGCGCGCTGCGGTGTTGCGGTCGGTGCGGCGCCGGGCAAACAGCCACGCGAGCACCGGCAGGAGCACGTAGAAGAGCACCTCTGAGCTCAGTGACCACAGGTGGGTGAGCGCGGGCCGCGCGTCATTGTTGTTGTAGACCTGGATGAGCAGCAGGTAGCTGTAGAAGTCCTTGAAGGTGACCCGGTTGGGCACCACGAACAGCAGCACCACCGTGACGAACACCCAGAGCGCGGGGATGATGCGCGAGGCGCGGCGCCGGAAGTACTGCCCCACCTTCGGCTTGTCCCCGAGGCCGAGCGCATGTGCGGCGAACGGTCGGTACAGCAGGAAACCGGACAGCACGAAAAAGAGCGTGACGCCGAAGTTGAACCGGGCGAGTACGCCGCCGAACATGCTGCCGTCCAGCGATGCGCCGCTGCGGAACCCGACGTGCGTCATCAGCACCATGAAGGCGCCGATCGCCCGGGCGCCATCCAGCGCCGGGTAGTGCGCTCCGGCACTCCGACCGGTCGGCAGCCCGGTGAGCCCGGACCCGAGGGTGGTGTCCTGCTCGGCAGTAGTAGGCATTTGTTCGGGGTCAGCCTAGTAGGGGTCAGCCTTGTCGTGGTGGCCGACCAGCCGCGCCAGTGGATACAGCCGCAGCCGCAGCAGCACCTTAATCGCCACGTTGCGCACCCACCACGGTAGCTGGCGGGCAAACCGCACCCGGTCGGCCAGGCTCGGCCGCCGCTTCTGGAAGTACGCCAGCGAGCCGGCACGGCCGCGGTAGCGCAGCTGCCTCGAGGGAAGCACCCACCGCAGCAGGCCCAGGGTGACACCGATCGAGGAGAAGGCGTCGTGGATCAGCATGATGCCGCCCTCGGGCAGGTGCTCCACCCATTTCAGGTCGTCGGTCACGGTCCAGTAGTCGTGCTTGCCGTCGATGTAGAGCAGGTCGATCGGACGGTCCCACGTGGGGCGGCGGTCGGTCGACTTCGCTTCCACCAGCTCGACGCGTTCGGTGACCTCGGCGCGCTGCAGGTTGGCCTGCAGCTTGTCCTTGGTGCCGATGCCGCCGAACATCGCGCCGTCGACGAACGGGTCGATCGCCACGACCGTCGACTTCGGCGCCGCGAGAGCAAGCACCACGGTCGAGCGGCCCTGGTGGCTGCCGATCTCCACGATGACCGTGCCCGGACCGTCGACGGCGCGCGCATGTTGGTACAGCAGGTAGCCCTGATCGACCGTGAGCCAGCCGCCGATCGGTTCGGCGAGCTCGAAGACGCGCTCGAACTGCCCGGGCAGGTGCAGCTGGCTGGGCGGCTTAGCCATGGGCGCGCACCCGCGCGGCGACGTACTCGACGACGTTTTCGCGCATCTTCGGCCAGCTGTGGCGGGCGGCGCGCTCGCGGCACGGGTCGGCGACGAGCTGCCGGAAGTCCGGGTCGGTGAGCTTGCGGGCCACGATCGCGAGCGTGTCGGCCAGCCCGTCGCGCGAGCCGACCAGCCACCCGGTGTCGCCGTCCACGATGGCATCGCGCAGCCCGGTGACCTCGCGGGCGACGGTGGGTACGCCGACCGCGGCGGCCTCCAGCACGACCTGCCCCCAGCCCTCGCCATCGGACCAGCACACGTGGACGTCGGACTGCGACAGCACCTCGATCTTGCGCTGCTCGTCGAGGAACCCGTGCAGCCTCACGTAGTCCTCGGCGCCGAGCTCGCGCACCAGCTCGATCAACGCGGGCTCGTCCTGACCGCGGCCCACCACGTCGAGGTGGACGGCCATCCCGTCGTCGTGCAGCGCGGCGACGGCGCGGATGACATCGTCGACCCGCTTGTGTGCGACAAGACGCCCGAGGGCGCAGACGCGCAGCTCTCCCGCCGGGTCCTGCCGGCGATGTGCCCGGGGCACCGGCGAGCCGTTTTCGATGATGTCGATCGGTCCGCGCCAGCCCAGCCGTTCGCGCATCGAGCCGCGCGTTGAGCGCGACACCGCGATCGCCTCGCTGCGTGCGTAGACCCGGGGCATCACCGCACCTTCGAGCGCCCTGCCCAGCCAGCTGCCGAGGCGTCCCATATGGACACCGAACTGGTCTTGGTGCACGTGGTGCAGCAGCAGCACGACCGGCGTCCGGCGCAGATAGAGCGGGGCGAAGAACGGAATGCCGTTCTCGGCGTCGATGACCAGGTCGTAGCGGGCCCGCCGCAGCCACAGACGGGCGGCGGTCTTGAAGTAGACGCCGTAGAAGCCGCCCTGCCGCAGAATGCGCACGCCATCGACCATCGAGGCGGCGGGCTGGCCGGGCTCGCGGGAGGTATAGAAGTCGACCTGTGCGCCTTCCTCGACCAGTCCGCGCGCGGCGTTCCACGCGTAGACCTCGGCGCCGCCGGCGGTGCTCTGCTCGGGCTCGCGCCAGTTCAGGATCGCCACCCGGGTGCCGCGCAGCGCGCCGTTCGCGCTGGGTGCGGGGGCTAAGCGCAAGGTGGCACGTGGTCGCGTCGGGGTCACGCGAGGCGCGTACCCTGTGGCGGGATCTGCAACCACGAACTCTCCTTACTCGTCGTGACACGGGGTGCCACAATGTGACGGTGGCCACCCGGTGCCCCGGCTAAGTTACCAGCCAGTAGGGTTCGGTGCCAGCACTATCCGCAACAAGCTGTCACATTTTTCTGGCCGAGCTGCGAGGGAGGCTGCGTGACTGACGGGCAGCGCCGCCGTACCCTCGCCTCCAGTCCCGGAATCCTCGTCCCCGCCGCCACCATCGCGGCGAACGTGCTCTCCTACGCGCTCGTGCTCGTGGCGGCGCGCCTGCTCGACCGGTCGGTGTACGGCGAGACCCTGGCGCTGCTCAACCTCGTCACGATCGCGACGATCCCGGCCTTCGCGATCCAGACCGTGGCGGCCCGGCGCGCCGCGACCGCGACCGTCAGCCCCGCACTCATCCGGGTCGCGCTGCTGGTGGGGCTCGCCGGATCACTCGTCATCGCCGCGGCCTCACCGCTCATCGTCGGTTTCATGCGCCTCGACTCGTACGTCGGCGTACTCGCCGCGGCGGCCTGCGTGCCCCCGCTTGCGGTACTCGGCCTGGCCCAGGGCGCGACCCAGGGCCGCGAGCGATGGGTGCAGCTCTGTCTGACCTTGCTGCTCATGGGGCTCGGGCGGGTCGGCGGCGGAATCATCGGGCTCAGCGCCACCCGGTCCTCGTCCGGCGCGCTGCTGGGCACCGCGCTCGGACTCGTCGTCGCCGCGGTGATCGCGTGGCCGATGGCGATGCGGGCGCTGCACGAAACGCCGTACGACCAGACGCAGACCCCGGGGCACACGCTGGCCGAGCTGGCGCACGCCGCGCACGCCCACGGCGTCTTCCTGCTGCTGTCGAGCCTGGATCTGCTGCTCGCCCGCAACGTGCTCAGCGCCGACGACGCGGGCCTCTACGCCGCGGGCAACGTCATCTTCCGCGCGGCGCTGTGGCTGCCGCAGCCGGTCGCGCTGATGCTCTTTGCCGCGCTGTCGGACTTCCGATCGCACCGACGCAAGGTGCGCGAAGGGCTGGTGATCGTCGGCGGGCTCGCCGGCGCGACGGTCCTGGGCAGCTACCTGCTGGGCGACCTCGCCGCGGCGATCGTCGGCGGCGCGAAGTTCACCGACCTCGCCGACGAGGCGTGGATCTTCGCGCTGGCCGGAGGCTCGCTCGCGGTCATGCAGTTCTGCATCTTCGCTGGCCTGGCGATGCTGCGACGGCGCCGGCTCGTGCTGGTGTGGGGCTGCGTCGCGGCGGAGTTCGTCGCGGCCATGCTGCTCGGGCGCGGCACGACACCGGTCGCGCTGATCTCGGCGGTGGCGACCATCGTCGCGCTCGCCGCGGCAGCGGCCGCCGTACTCGCCCTACGGACGAACCCGACCGAACCGATTCACTCCGCGGGAGCGAAGACGATCGAGCCGTTGTGACCGCCGAAGGCGAAGCTGTTGCTCAACGCCGGTGCCGGCTCCCAGTCGCGCCACTCGAGCACGATGTCCGCGTCGATCTTGGGGTCCACCTGCGTCGTCGCCATCGTCGGTGGGATCTTGCCGTACTTGAAGCTCAGCGCCAACGCGATTCCCTCGATAGCGCCCGCGGCGCCGAGCGAGTGCCCGGTGACGCCCTTGATCGAGGTCATCGCCGGCTGGTGCTCTCCGAAAAGTCGCGCTACCGCAGCGCTTTCGGCCGCGTCGTTCAGCGGCGTCGACGTACCGTGCGCATTGACGTGGGTGATGTCGCTGAGCGAGAGCCCGGCATCCTCCAGCGCAAACTTCATGCAGTGAGAT
>ERZ500994.352-NODE-352-length-14761-cov-6.223514_pt1 | contig 14761 bp, 12 predicted proteins | sample MGYA00248878_ERZ500994 | MGnify/ENA primary metagenome ERZ500994 (study PRJEB25958, sample SAMN03398533) | human skin metagenome | study: EMG produced TPA metagenomics assembly of the Human Skin Microbiome Metagenome (human skin metagenome) data set. | reverse complement strand
ATATCGCCAGTGTGTTCGCGACATCGAGCCTCGCCGGCCCGATCCTCGGCGGATTCCTCTCCGAACATATCCACTGGACGGCGATCTTCTGGATCAACGTGCCGCTCGGCCTGCTGACGCTCACCATCGTCAACCGCCGGCTCGCGGCCCTGCCGAAGCCGGACCGCAAGCACCGGCTCGACATTCTCGGATCGGTGCTTCTGATCCTGTCCTCGGCGGCGCTGCTGCTAGCGCTGAGCTGGGGCGGCACGCGGTTTCCCTGGGCAAGCCCGGAGATCGCGGGTCTCGCCGGCCTCGCGATCGTCTCGGGTCTCGTTTTCGCGCGGCATGTGTCGCGCGCGGCCGAGCCGCTGATCCCGCTCGCGGTCCTAGGCAATCCGGTCGTGAAGACCGCGACGCTGGCGGCCGGCATCGCCATGGGCACTCTGATCGGCCTGTCGATCTTCATGCCGATCTATTTCGAATCCGTGCTCGGCTTCTCGGCGAGCCAGTCGGGCCTCTCGCTCATTCCGCTATCGATCGGCACGGTGGTCGGTTCGACGCTGGCGGGGCGGCTGATGATGCGGCTTGAACATTACAAGCGTCCGCCGCTGGTCGGCCTCGCCGTCGCTGTGGCAGGCGCGCTGATCCTCGCATTCGGGGCGTCGCATCTGCCCTTTCCGGCGCTGGCCATTGTCCTGTTCTGCATCAGCTGCGGCGCAGGCCTGACCATGCCGACCTCGACCGTCGCCACCCAGAACGCGGTGGCGCGGAGCGACCTCGGCACGGCGACCGCAACCAGCAATTTCTTCCGGCAGATCGGCGGCGCGCTGATCGTCGCGGTGTTCGGAACCGTCGTGTTCGGCACGACCGGCGGCCACGGTTCCGCCGAGACAGGCCATTCGCTGGCCGGCGTCGACCCCGCCCTTCTCGCCGCCGCCTTCTCGCGCCTGTTCCTGACCGCCTCCGCATGCCTGATTCTTGCCTTCCTGTTCTTCCGCGCCATGCCCGAACGCCCATTGCGCGGCGCGGAGGATTTTGCGCCGCAGGTCGCCGAACAGCCGGGCGAATAGGTCGCAGCGGGGGAACGACAAGCGCGCCGTGTCATTCACGAGGATGACAGGCGGAAAGCGACCGACGATGACTTTCGAAACGAACAAAACACTGATGCGGGTGTCCGCACTCGCGCTTCTCGTTGCCTTGGGCGGCTGCGGCGACGAAGCCGCCGTGAAGGAAGCCGACGGCTATGGCAAGACGCCCACGTTGCCGCCACCGACGTCGTCCCTGCTGCCGACGATCAACATCGCCCGCGCCACTGGCTGGAGCGATGGCGCGAAGCCGACGCCTGCGCCGGGTCTTCAGGTGCAAGCGTTCGCAACCGGCCTGCAGCATCCGCGCTGGCTCGCCGTCCTACCGCACGGCGATGTGCTCGTGGCAGAATCCGACGCGCCGCCCAAACCGGACGACAAGAAGGGCATTCGCGGCTTCATCGAAGGTTACATCATGAAGTGGGCGGGGTCCGGCACGCCGAGCGCCAACCGCATCACCTTGCTGCGCGACACCCGGGGCGCCGGCGTCGCCGATCAGCGTTTCGAATTTCTGACCGGCTTGAACTCGCCGTTCGGCATGGCCCTGCACGAGGGCACGCTCTATGTCGCGAACACCGACGCCATCGTGAAATTCCCCTACAAGGACGGCGACACGTCTATCCGCGTGCCGGGCGTAAAGGTCGCGGACCTGCCGGCCGGGACGATCAACCATCACTGGACCAAGGACGTCATCGTCAGCGACGATGGCAGAATGCTCTACGCAACCGTCGGCTCGAACAGCAATGTTGCGGAGAACGGGCTCGACGCCGAGAAGAACCGCGCGAACGTGCTCGCCATCGACGCCGCTACGGGCGCGACTCGTGTCGTCGCCGGCGGCCTGCGCAATCCGAACGGGCTGTCCTTCGAACCGCAGACGAAAGCGCTGTGGGTCGTCGTCAACGAGCGCGACGAGATCGGCAGTGATCTCGTGCCCGACTATATGACATCGGTGAAGGATGGCGCCTTCTACGGCTGGCCGTTCAGCTATTATGGCCAGCATGTCGACACGCGCGTGAATCCGCAGAACCCGGAGCTTGTCGCGAAGGCGATCCCGCCGGACTACGCGCTGGGTACACATACGGCATCGCTCGGGCTCACGTTTTCGAGCGGGCCTTTGATGCCGGCGGACTTCCGTAACGGCGCCTTCATCGGGCAACACGGTTCGTGGAACCGCAAGCCGCGCAGCGGCTACAAGGTCATCTTCGTGCCGTTCACGGACGGCATGCCGTCCGGCCCGCCGCGCGACGTCCTGACCGGCTTCCTCGATGGCAATCAGGCGCGCGGACGACCTGTGGGCGTTCGCATGGACAAGGCCGGCGCGCTCCTCGTCGCCGACGATGTCGGCGGAACGATCTGGCGCGTGACGCCCGCGACAACGACCGCGAGCAACGCCGCTACGCCAGCGAAACCGGCAGACTGACGAAGCCGCGAAAACGCGCCCGACCGCCCCGGATCGGCGCACCCGCGCGCCGGAAACCGGGATGTCGCGCGAGAAAACGCGACACGGCAATCCGTCCCTCCAGCCGCGCGAGCGCCATGCCGACGCATTGATGCGGGCCCGACACAAAAGCGAGGTGGCGGTTCGGCGATCGCGCGATATCGAAGCGGTCGGGATCGGGAAATTGCGCGGGATCGCGGTTCGCCGCGCCGATGCACATGTTGACGGGCGTGCCGCCCGCAACCGCCACGCCGCCGATCTCGGCGTCGCGCGTCGCAATGCGATTGCCGAGCTGCACTGGCGCATCGAAGCGCAACATCTCGTCGACGGCGGTCCTGATCAACGCGGGATCGTTCAGCAGCCGCCGCCGCTCCTCCGGGAACTCCAGCAGCAGGTTAAGTCCGTTGCCGATCAGATTGGTGGTCGTCTCATGGCCCGCATTGAGAATGAAGATGCAGTTCTGCAGAAGTTCGATCTCCGTGAGCCGTTCACCATTCGCCTCGCCAGCTATCAATCGGGTCAGCACGTCGCGATCGTAGTCGCCGGGCTTCTCGCGGCGTCGCGCGACGAGTGTTTCGAGATAGGCGCAAAACTCTTCGACCGAGCGATTGCCCTGCGCGAAAATCTCAGACGAGATCGATGGTTCGAGCGCACCGAGAATGTCGAGCGACCATTGCCGCAACGGCCCGCGTTCGTCATGCGGCACATCGAGCAAGTTTCCGATCACCTCGACGGGAATGGCGATCGCATAATCGTCGACGAGGTCGACGACGGCCTTGCCGTCCATCGCATCGAGGAGGCTATCGACCAGCCGAACGAGATCGGGCTCGAGATCCGCGATGGCGCGCGGCGTCAGGGCGCCGTTGATGAGCCGACGCACACGCGTATGCAGCGGCGGATCGCTGAACACGAGGCTCATCGTATGATGCTGATAGAGCGGCGAGTCGCCGAATTTCGGCTTGAACTCGATCTTCTTGTCCGACGAGAAGGTCGCCGTGTCCTTGTAGACGCGCTCCATGTCGGCGTAGCGCGTCAGGAATAGGCTGCCATCGGGGAGGCGGTAGACGGGTTCGCTTTCACGCAAGGCGCGATAGGTCGGATAGGGATCGTCGTAGAACGCCTGCGGCAGGCGCCGCAGATCGAATGCCGGGCGCGTCGCCTCCAGCAAGGCCATGTTGTCCTCCCGTCTTTTGAGTGAAGGACGCCACGCTTTGCCGCCTCTGGCAAGGGCGCGTCCACTTTGTTTGCGTTGCAGCAAGTAATTCGCAGCTTACGCCGGCGAAGCGGATTGCGAGGCACAGGCCGCCGTCGCTATGAAGACGCCATATCCTTCTCAAGGCGTAACCGATGCCAAATCCCCTGTTCAATCCCCTGCAGCTTGGACCCTATACGCTCGCCCATCGAATCGTGATGGCGCCACTGACGCGCATGCGCGCCGTCCTGGAAACCAATGCGCCGCGACCGCTGAACGCGGAATATTACGCGCAGCGCGCCACCCCCGGCGGCCTGATCATCGCGGAGGCCTCTCAGATCACGTCCGGCGGGCGCGGCGCGCCAGGAACGCCCGGCATTCACACGGCCGAGCAGATCGCCGGCTGGAGGGCGATCACCGACGCCGTCCATGCCAAAGGCGGCATCATCTTCCTGCAGCTCTGGCACATGGGGCGGGTCTCCCATCGCGCGTACCAGCCGGGCGGCGATCTTCCCGTCTCGGCCTCCGCCGTGAAGCCCGCCGGCAAGGCAATCGGACCGGACTTCAAGCCCGTCGACTTCGAAACGCCGCGCGCCCTTCGCACGGACGAGATCCCCGAATTTGTCGCGCTCTATGCGCAGGCCGCGCGCAATGCGATGGAAGCCGGGTTCGACGGCATCGAAATCCACGGCGCGAACGGCTACCTGCTCGAACAGTTCTTGCAATCGCGAACCAATCTTCGCGACGACATCTATGGCGGCTCGATCGAGAACCGCGCGCGCTTCCTGCTCGACGTCACGCGCGCGGTCGTCGCCGTCTGGGGCGCAGAGCGTGTCGGCGTGCGCCTGTCGCCCTACGGCATCGCCAACGACAGCGGCGAGGCCGATCCCGGCCCGCTCTATACCTATGTCATCAAGGAGCTTGCCAAGATCGGCTGCGTCTACCTCCATCTCATCGAGCCGCGCGCCAGCGGCGCGGGCCAGCGCGAGGTCGATCATAAGGATGTGCCGTCGGCATCGGCGCTTTACCGCCCGATCTGGCCGAACGTTCTGATCGCAGCGGGGAACTACAAGCCCGACACGGCGGCCGAAACGGTTGGGAAGGGCGAGGCCGACGCCATCGCCTTCGGCCGCTATTTCATCTCCAACCCCGATCTGCCGGACCGCATCCGCGAAGGCGTGCCCTTCACCCCCTACAATCGCGCGACGTTCTACGGCGGCGATGTCGAAGGCTATACGGATTACGCGCCACATGGCGCGAACGACGTCGCGTCAGCCGCATCCTGAGGCTACTCGAATCTGTCATACCCGCGAAGGCGGGCATCCCGCTTGATCGGCCTGGATTCCCGCTTGCGCGGGAATGACAGGCTCCGTTTAGACGATCCGGCTCTTGCGGTCGCCCCAGTATTTGTCGCGCAGAAGACGCTTGTAGAGCTTTCCCGTCGGCAGGCGCGGCATTTCCTCGGTGAAATCGATCGAGCGCGGCACTTTCTGCCGCGACAGATGCTCACTGCAGAACGCGATCAGTTCCTTCGCGAGATCCGCCCCAGCCTCGACGCCCGGCATCGGCTGCACGACCGCTTTCACCTCCTCGCCGAGATCCTCGTTCGGAACGCCGAAGACGGCCGCGTCCGCGACCTTCGGATGCGTGATGAGCAGGTTCTCGCATTCCTGCGGATAGATGTTCACGCCGCCCGACACGATCATGAAGGTCGCGCGGTCGGTGAGATAGAGAAAGCCGTCGTCGTCGACATAGCCGACGTCGCCGACGGTGCTCATCGTACCGTCGGCCGAACGCGCCTCCTGCGTCTTGCCGGGATCATTGAAATATTCGAACGTCGTCGCCGTCTTGAACCAGAGCGTGCCCGGCGTGCCTTTCGGCACCGGATTCATCTCCTCGTCCAGCACATGGAGGTCGCCGAGGATGATCCTGCCGACGGTGCCGCGATGGGCAAGCCATTCCTGGCTGTCGCAGGCGGAGAACCCGAGCCCTTCGGTCGCGCCGTAATATTCGTGGATGATCGGCCCCCACCAGTCGATCATCTGTTCCTTCACCTGCACGGGACAGGGCGCGGCGGCATGGATCGCGGTCTCGAGCGAAGAGAGATCGTGTTTTTTCCGCACGTCCTCCGGCAGTTTCAGCAGACGCGAGAACATCGTCGGCACGAGCTGCGAATGCGTGACGCGGTATTTCTCGACGAGCCGCAGATACTCTTCCGGATCGAAGCGCTCCATAACGATGACGGTGCCGCCGATGCCGATCGCGAGATTGACGGCGGCCTGCGGCGCGGAATGATAGAGCGGCGCGGGCGACAGATAGATCATGCCGTCGCGGTAGCGCCACAGCTTGTTAAGGAACTCGAAGAGCGGCAGACGCTGCTCGGGCGGCTGCTCGGGCAGCGGGCGGATGATGCCCTTCGGCCGGCCCGTCGTGCCCGACGAATACAGCATGGCGGTGCCGATCGCCTCGTCCGCGATCGGCGTCGTCGGAAAGGCGGCGGTCGCCTCGTCGAGGTTCAGCACCCTGTCGCCATCGCCCGAACCATCGACCACGAGACAGATTTTTACGCGCGGGCACTTCGCCATGGCCTGGAGCGCCACGTCGCGCTTGGCCTGCGACGTGATGAGGATCTTCGCCTCACAATTGTCGACGATATAGGCGAGTTCGTCCGCGGTCAGGAACGAGTTGATGCAAGTGAAATAGAGGCCCGCGCGCTCGCCGGCGCTGCAACACTCGATATATTGGAGATTGTTCTCCATGAAGATCGCATAATGGTCGAGCCGTTTGAGCCCTTGCGCGCGGAAGAAATGCGCGAGGCGGTTGCCGCGCGCCTCCAGCTCCGCATAGGTCTGCATTTCGCCCGATCCCGCCATGATGACGGCTGGCTGGTTCGCGCGCTCGGTCGCGTGACGGCCCGGATACATATGCCCTCCCTTGCGGCATCGTCGGCCGCCTGATCTTCGTTTAGCGCCGGCTGTGAGGCCGGTGAACCCGTCTTTGGTCGGAGTTCGGCTTTCGACAGACGAGCGGTTTGGTAAACGAAAATCAAGTGCTTCCGGCGGGATTTCAGCGTTTCGAAACAGAGCGGGTTAACGACGACGAATAACGCGGCCGAAAGGTCTCCCGAGCGATAGTCGCGCCTGAAAACAGGATTGCGATGAACACGCTCGCGCCCCCCGCCGACCCGCTGAATCCCGACCGGAGCGCGACGCCACGCGTCGGCGTCCGGGCTGAAATCAGGACCTGGCTGAAGCTTCTGCGCGTTCATCAATATGCGAAGAACGCTCTTGTCTTCGTGCCCATGCTGACGGCACAGAAACTCAATGCGCATGCGTTTCTTCTGGAGATCGGCGCCTTCGCCGCCTTCTCGCTGTGCGCGTCCTGCGTCTATATTTTCAACGATCTCGCCGACATCGAGGCGGACCGCGCGCATCCGACCAAGAAGAACAGGCCGCTTGCCGCCGGCACGATCGCCCCGCCGGTCGCCATCGTCGTTGCCTGCCTGTGCCTGGCCGCGGCGGTCGCGATCGCGGCGAGCGTCTCGCTGCCGTTTCTCGGCGTCCTGATGGCCTATTTCGCGCTGACGACCGCCTACACCTACAGCCTCAAGCGCAAGATGTTCGTCGATGTCGTCGTTCTCGCGATGCTGTACACGATCCGCGTCGTGGGCGGCGCGGCCGCTATCGGCGTCGAGGCGTCGGAATGGCTGCTCGCCTTCTCGATGTTCATCTTCACGGCGCTCGCGCTGGTGAAGCGCTACACGGAACTGTCCGTTCATCTGGACAAGGCGACCATGGGCCCCGCCAACCGAAACTATACGGTCGGCGATCTGCCGATCGTGGCGGCGCTGGCCGCCGCATCCGGCTTCAACGCGGTCACGGTGTTCGCGCTCTATGTCTCCTCGGACACGGTCCGCCATCTCTATCACCGTCCGCAGTTCCTGTGGCTGATCTGCCCGATCCTCATGTACTGGATCGCGCGCATCCTCATGCTGTCGCATCGGCGGCTGATGGAAGACGATCCCGTCGTATTCGCGCTGAAGGACTGGCGCAGCTGCGTCTGCGGTCTCGCCATCGGCGCGATCCTCCTGGCGGCGCTCTGATGGCCGAGAAAGCGGTTCGCTTCGACCGGCTGTTTCGCCGGGTGATGATCTCCGCCGTGCTGGCGGCACTCGCCTATCTTGCGTTCTCCCTGTGGGTCGGCTGGCGCGATGTCGCGATGGCCGTCGCGCGCGTCGGAGTCGTGGGCCTCGCCGTCGCGCTGGCCCTGTCGCTCGCGAACTACGTCCTGCGGTTCATCCGGTGGCAGATGTATCTGCGCGCGCTCGGCTCGCACATCCCGAACGGGCCGAGCGCGCTCATCTATCTCGCCGGGTTCGCCTTCACGACGACGCCTGGAAAGGTCGGCGAACTTTTACGCGGCATCTTCCTGCACAAACGCGGCACGTCCTATCTGCAGAGCACGGCCGCCTTCGTCAGCGAGCGTCTGTCCGATCTCGTCGCGATGGCGCTTCTCGTTTTGCCCGGCCTGTGGCTGCTGTCGCGCTGGCTGACAGTTGCAATGGGCTTCGGACTTGTCGCGGGCTTGGTGTTCCTGGCGCTCGCGGCGCGCGAGTCCGTCTTCCGCAAACTGGAAATCTGGATCGACGCGTTTCCCCGCCGTCTGCGCGGCCTTCTGGCAAAAGTACTGGCGCTGATCGGCGAAGCAAAACGCTGTCACGGACGCGGTCTGATGGCCTCGGCCACCGGTCTCAGTCTGTTCGCCTGGGGCGCGGAAGCCATCGCCTTCGCGCTGGTGCTGAAACTTCTGGGCATCGACGTGCCGCTTGCCACCGCCGTCTTCATCTATGCCGCATCGATGATCGCGGGCGCGCTCAGCTTCCTGCCGGGCGGGCTCGGCGGCGCGGAGGCGACGATGATCGGCCTGCTCGCGCTCTATGGCGCGCCGAACGCGGAGAGCGTCGCCGCGACGATCCTCATCCGCTTCACGACATTGTGGTTCGCCGTCGCGCTCGGCATCCTGTCGAGCGTCGCGGGACGACGCACGCTGATGACGCCCGCACCGGTCACATGAGCGCCGTCCGGTCCTGGACGCGGCTGCCAAAGGTTCGTCACACCCGCGTTCTCCATGCCGCCTCGCGGCTCGACGCCCTGCCTGCCCTCGATGCGGGCGAGACGATCATCCCGCACGGCAACGGCCGCAGCTACAGCGACGTAGCGCTGAACGACGGCGGCGCGGTGCTGCGCACGCGGCGGCTCGATCACCTCATCGCCTTCGATCCGCAATCCGGCCGCATCACCTGCGAGGGCGGCGTCCTGCTGGCCGAGATTCTCGATTTCGTCGTGCCGCAGGGCTGGACCCTGCCCGTCGTGCCAGGCACGCGCTTCGTGACAATCGGCGGCGCCATTGCCAACGATGTGCACGGCAAGAATCACCACGTCGAGGGCACCTTCGGCCATCACGTCGTGCGGTTCGAGCTGCTGCGATCCGACGGATCGCGCATGATCTGCAGTCCGAACGACAATGCCGACTGGTTCGCTGCCACCGTCGGCGGCCTCGGCCTCACCGGCCTCATCACCTGGGCGGAAATAGACCTCCAGCGCATCGCCAATCCATTCATGCTGACCCAGGCGACGCGCTTCGCCACGCTCGACGCGTTCTGGTCCCTCGATGCGCGCGCGGAAGCCGACTGGCCCTATACAGTCGCGTGGATCGACTGCCTCGCCAAGGCCGGACGCGGCATCCTGTTCACGGGGCGGCATGCGCCCGCGCAATACGATCTGCCGGCGTGGCGTGAGCGGAAAAAATCCATGCCGCTTGAAACGCCTGTATCGCTCGTGAACGGTCTGTCGCTGCGTCTGTTCAACACGGCCTATTACCGCCAGCCGCTGAAATCCGGCACGCAGCTCACGCATTACGTGCCCTATTTCTTCCCGCTCGACGCGATCGGCAACTGGAACCGCATCTACGGGCGCAACGGCTTCTACCAGTATCAATGCGTCGTTCCGCTCGATGCGCATGCGGCCATCGCCGACATGCTCGCGATCATCGCGCGGCGCGGACAGGGGTCGTTCCTCGCCGTGCTCAAGACATTCGGCGCGCGTCCGTCTCCCGGCATGCTCTCCTTCGCACGACCGGGCGTCACGCTCGCGCTCGATTTCCCGAATCATGGCGCGGCGACGCTGAAGCTCTTCGCGGAACTCGACGCCGTCGTGGCGCAGGCCGGCGGCGCGCTCTATCCGGCCAAGGATTCGCGCATCCCGGCGGACATGTTCCGTCGCGGCTTCCCGCAATGGGAGGCCTTCACACGCTTCATCGATCCGAAATTCCGCTCCACCTTCTGGCGGCGCGTGGGAGAATCCTCGTGAGAATCGTCATTTTCGGCGCCAGTTCCGCCATCGCCGTCGCCTGCGCACGGCAATGGGTTGCGCAAGGCGCGAGCTTGTTTCTGGTGTCCCGCAACGCGGACAAGCTCAGCGTCCTGATACAGGATCTGTCCTTCCGCAAGAGCGATAGCCAGATCGTCGCGGGCGCGAGTGCCGATCTCGCGCAACTCGACGGCCATGCCGCGCTGTTCGCGGAGGCACAGGCGGCGCTCGGACCGATCGATACGGTGCTCGTCGCACATGGCTCCCTGCCGGATCAGGCCACCTGTCAGGATTCCGTCAGCGACGTTCTTGCCGAGATCAACACCAACGGACTCAGCGCGATCTCGCTGGCGACTCTCGCCGCAAAGCAGATCGAGGCGAATGGCGGCGGCACGGTCGCCGTGATCAGTTCGGTCGCGGGCGATCGCGGGCGCGGCAGCAATTATGTCTACGGCGCCGCGAAAGGCCTCGTCAGCCTCTATCTCGAAGGCATGCGCAACCGCTTCGCGAAGAGCAAGGTGCATGTGCTGACCATCAAGCCCGGCTTCGTCGATACGCCGATGACGGCGCATATCGAGAAGAAAGGCGCGTTGTGGGCGAAGCCCGAGCAGGTCGGCGCGGCGATCGTGCGCGGCGTCGCGAAACGCAGCGACACGATCTATGTGCCGGGTTTTTGGCGTCCGATCATGTTCGTCATCCGGCACATTCCCGAGCGCATCTTCAAGAAGATGTCACTCTGAGAAGCGCATCGCCGTCAGGCCCGCGACGATAAGAAGGGCGGCGACGCCCCGCTGGATCGTGAGCGGTTCTCCGAGAAACCAAACGCCGGCGATGAACGCCCCGACTGCGCCGATGCCCGTCCAGACCATGTAGGCCGTGCCCAGCGGCAGGTTGCGCATCGCCAGCGTGAGCAGGCCAACGGACGCGACCATCGCCACGACCATGACGAGTGTCGGCGCGAGACGGGTAAAGCCCTCCGACTGCTTCATCGCGAAGGACCAGACGACTTCGAGAAGACCCGCAAGAATCAAAAAAGCCCAAGCCATGATGTCACCATGCTCGGGCCGTCCCGCGTGCTGTTCCGGATTCGGGAGGTCGTCCTCCGCAGCGACAGATGGTGTCCGGGGCGCGAGGTTCAAGAGCCCCGCAATTCGCGGCCTGTCAGGCGCGGACGGCGATCAGGGATTTCGTCATCAGGGCGACCTTTTCGCGCTCGATCTCCGAATCCGGAAACAGCGATTTCATCGCCGGCTCGTCGAGCAGGATCGCGTCCTGCAGGATGTCGCGGGCCTGCGAGACATCCTCCGCCTTCGGATAGCAGCCGCGTGCGCGGCGCTTGACCAGCGCGACGCGCCACGGCTCCGGCAGCCAGTGGATGAACGGATAGCGGAAATGCGGCTCGAGCGGGAACCAGTAGTTCGGCGTCTGCACGTAATGCCGCGTCGCGACGCGGTCGATCGCCGCCGCCATCTGCTTCTGATCCGACCACTGGCCGACATGTTCGATCACCGAATTCGAATAGACGATGTCGAACTCGTTGTCGCCGAACTGCTCCAGCGTCCGGGCGTCGCCCGCGACGCTGGTGAACGGCGCCGACACCGGCTCGGCCTTGAGATTGACGATGACGACCTTGATCGGCTTGCCGCGCCACAGATCCTCATGCGGCGCCCAATGCGCCATCTCGCCGCCGACGTCGAGAATCGAACACGATCCCTTCTCCGCGATCACTACGTCGATCATCTTCATGAAGGATTCGAAGCGGGCGCGCCGGAACCGGTTGCCGTAAATATCCTGTGACGATGTACCGAGAAGCATGATTTTGCCTGGAGCGTCGAGACCGGCAGACTTTAGTCAGCAAATTTGTGCAAGGTGTGAAGATCGCCTCGTAATGGGGCGTATCGGGCGGCAGTCTTAACAAAGCGTAGACGGAAACGTTGACGGTCAGATCAAAAAAGATCCTGTTTTATCTCTATTCGCTCGGCGCCGGCGGTGCGGAACGCGTGGTCGCTCTGCTTGCGTCCGGATTCGCGACGCGCGGCCACGACGTCACGCTGGCGCTGCAGGACGACGCGGACGAGAACCGCCCGTTCGTGTCGGACGACGTGAAGATCGCACGCCTGCCGCGCGACCACGGCGCGGCCGTCAGGCAGCTCGCCAATCTCCTCCGCGATGAGACGCCGGACATTTCGGTTTCGGCGCTGGGTCTGTGCAATTTGAAGCACACCCTCGCGGCAACCCTTGCCGGCCGCCGACATCGTGCGATCTTGTCTGTGCATGGGCATATCGATGCCGAACCGCAGCCGACGAGCCGTCTCGCCAACCGCCTGATGGTCGCGACGACGCGGCTGACCGCCCGCACCGTCTGCGTTTCCGACTGGATGCGCGCGCATGTCGTGAACGACCTGCACGGCAGCGCGGCGCGAACCGTGACAATTTACAATCCCGCGCCGATCGAACAGGCCATACCAGCTGCCGATGCAGCGGCGCTGGCGGCACGTGCGCCCATCGTGCTCGCGCTCGGCCGTCTCGCGCCGGCAAAGGATTTCGCGACGCTGATCCGCGCCTTCGCCGGAATCGATCGGACGGATGCGCGCCTTGTCATCATCGGTGAGGGGCCGGAGCGAGAGGCGCTGGAAGTCCTGACACGGACGCTCGGCCTCGCGGACCGTGTCGAGATGCCGGGCTATATAGCCGAGCCCTGGCCCTGTTTCCGCACGGCGCGTGTGTGCGCGGTCTCCTCGCTGACGGAAAGCTTTTCCAATGTGGCCGTTGAGGCGCTGGCGCACGGACTTCCCGTCGTGTCGACCGATTGCGGCGGCCCGCGCGAGATTCTTGTACGTCCGGAGCAAGGCGTTCTCGTGCCGGTCGGCGACGTCGCCGCGATGACGGCGGCGCTTGCGGCCGCGCTCGAAAACCCTGGAGATCCCGCGCCGCGCGTCGCGCGTGCACGCGACTTCTCGCTCGATGCCGCGCTCGACGCCTATGACGCGCTTTTCGATCAGGTGATCGGCGCATCGTGATCGAGGCGCCGTGATGGCGCCACGCCATCGATAGAGCGTTATCCGCGCTTGGAACCCATCTCCCGCGCCGCCGTTGGGACGGCGAGCAACAGGGAGAGCACCATGCGATTTCGCGTTATACCCGCACTCGCCGTCGTCCTGTCCGTGACGACCGCGAATGCGCAATCGCTCGGTGAAAAAACCGGCGTCAATTCCGTCCTCGGCGTCACGCCCGCCACGCAGGATTTCGTGACCGAAGCCGCGACGAGCGACATGTTCGAGATCCAGTCGAGCCAGCTTGCCCAGACGAAGGGCGATGCCGCCGCGAAGACGTTTGCGGCAAAGATGATCGACGATCACACGAAGACCTCGGCAGCCGTGAAGGCGATGGTCGCCGACGGCAAGGTCAAGGCCACGCTGCCGACAGCCCTGTCGTCGAGCCAGACAAGCATGCTCGACAAGCTGAAGAGCCTGAACGGAGATGATTTCAACAGGCAGTACAAATCCGATCAGGTCAGCGTGCATAAATCGGCGGTGTCGCTGTTCGAGCGCTACGCTAAAGGCGGCGAGAACAATGATTTAAAGCTTGGGCTGGAGCGCAATTGCCCACATTGCGGGATCATTTGAAGATGGCGCAACAGCATAACGACTGACGATCGAGCATCGCCGTCGCGACATTCCTCTTTACGGGAGGGTCGGCTTCAGGCAAAGCTTAGCCGATGATTTCATTCGATTTTATCTCTTGAGCTTGATGCCGCCTCCGGCAGCGCTGGATGAATGTGCGCGAGAGCCAATTCATATTCCGGGCGCGATCCAGCCGTTCGGCGCTCTGGTCGCGATGTCTCTTCCGGGCTTCGCGATCACGCATATGTCCGCCAATTGCGAAACATTGCTCGGCGCGCCGGCGGACAAGTTCGCGCTCGGAAAGGATCTGCGGCAGATCCTTCCTCGCCAGCTCATGCATGACCTCGGCAACACGCTGCAGGCCGCTTCAATCGCACGCATTCCCGAGCGATTGCTCGGCGCACGATTGCGCAAGGACGGTCCCGCGTTCGACATCATCGCGCATGTGACGGCGGACGGCGCGATCTGCGAATTCGTGCACGCCGACGGCTCCGATGACAAGGCCGTCGATGCAAGCAATCTTCTGCGTGCGATGATGGCGCGCCTGTCGCGCGCGCCCTCGATCGACCGGTTGCTGGCGCTTGCTGCGCAACAGGTGCGCGCCGTCACCGGCTACGATCGCGTGATGATCTATCGCTTCCGGGAGGACGCTTCAGGGGTCGTGGTCGCGGAATCGCTGCGCACGAATCTCGAGCCTTATCTTGGCCTGCACTACCCGGCATCCGATATTCCGCCGCAGGCGCGCGAACTGTTTCGCCGGCAGCCACTGCGACAGATTCCCGACGTGACCTACGCGCCGTCGCCAGTCCTGCCGAACAATCCGCCTCTCGACCTCAGCCTCTCGCATCTTCGCAGCGCGTCGCCCGTTCATCTCGAATATCTGCGCAACATGGGCAGCGCCGCGACCCTCACGATTTCCATCCTGCGCGGCGACAGCCTCTGGGGGCTCATCGCCTGCCATCATCAGACGCCGCGCCGCCTCTCGGCGCGGACCTGCGGCGCCCTCGAATTGTTCGCGCAATTGTTTTCCCTGCGGCTCGAGGCGCGCGAACAGGCGAGCGAACTCGAGGAAC
>ERZ500994.351-NODE-351-length-14784-cov-5.389164_pt1 | contig 14784 bp, 12 predicted proteins | sample MGYA00248878_ERZ500994 | MGnify/ENA primary metagenome ERZ500994 (study PRJEB25958, sample SAMN03398533) | human skin metagenome | study: EMG produced TPA metagenomics assembly of the Human Skin Microbiome Metagenome (human skin metagenome) data set. | reverse complement strand
GGATGCGATCATCGAAGCGGCTTACGCCAAGGGCGCGCATAGTTCGGCGGCCGTCTACGGCTTCCTGATGACGACGATCGCGGTCGCCTTCACCTCGTTCTATTCCTGGCGCCTCGTCTTCATGACGTTCTTCGGCACGCGCCGCACGGCGATGCTCGAGGGTCATACGGCTCCGGCGGCGGAGACCGCCGACGCTGCCGCGCAGCACGATGCCGGGCATAACGGTGCCGTTGCGACGGTGCATGGTCACGATGATCATGCCCAAGCCCATGAAGACCATGGTCATGGTCACGACCACACGCCGCACGAGAGCCCGCTGGTGATGCTGGTTCCGCTTGCCGTTTTGGCGGTCGGTGCGATCTTCGCCGGTTCGTTGTTCGAGGGCGATTTCATCGGCCATCACTACAACGAATTCTGGAAGGGCTCGCTCGGCGCGGGGCCCGACAACCACCTGCTTCACGAGATGCATGAAATTCCGTCGCTGGTCGGTTTCCTGCCGTTCCTGATGATGGTCGGCGGCTTCCTCGTCGCCGTGTGGTTCTACATCCTCTCGCCATCGATCCCGGCGCGGCTCGCGAATGCGAACCCGGTGCTGTACCGCTTCCTGCTCAACAAGTGGTATTTCGACGAGCTCTACGACATCATCTTCGTGCGGCCCGCCTTCTGGATCGGGAGGCTGTTCTGGAAGGGCGGCGACGGGCGTATCATCGACGGTCTCGGCCCCGACGGCATTTCCGCGCGTGTGATCGACATCACCAACCGCGTGGTCCGCCTGCAGACCGGGTACATCTACCACTACGCCTTCGCCATGCTTCTCGGCGTCGCCGCCTTCGTCACCTGGTATATCGTCGGAGGCGTCCACTGATGTTCGGCTTCGGCATCCTCTCCGCGCTGATCTTCCTTCCGCTGGTCGGCGTCATCTTCATCCTGCTGCAGCGCGACGACGAGGCGGGCATCCGCAACACGCGCTGGGCGGCTTTGTGGACGACGATCGTCGTTTTCATCGTCTCGCTCATCGCCTGGAGCCGTTTTGACATCGCGAACGCCGGCTTCCAGCTCGTCGAGCAGAAGAGCTGGCTCGGCCCCGGCCTGAGCTACAAGCTCGGCGTCGACGGCATGTCCTTCCCGTTCGTGGTGCTGACGGCGTTCCTTATGCCGTTCTGCATCGTCGCGTCGTGGGACTCGATCACGACACGCGTGCGGTCCTACATGATCGCCTTCCTCGTCCTCGAGAGCCTGATGATCGGCGTGTTCTGCGCGCTCGATCTCGTGCTCTTCTACCTGTTCTTCGAGGGCGGCCTCATTCCGATGTTCCTCATCATCGGCATCTGGGGCGGCAAGCGGCGCATCTACGCCAGCTTCAAATTCTTCCTCTACACGCTGCTCGGTTCGCTGCTGATGCTGGTCGCCATCATGGCGATGTATGCGACGACGAACACGACCGACATCGTCGAGCTGCTGAAATACGAGTTCCCGCACGGCATGCAGCGCTGGCTGTGGCTTGCGTTCTTCGCATCCTTCGCGGTGAAGATGCCGATGTGGCCGGTCCACACCTGGTTGCCGGACGCCCACGTCGAGGCGCCGACGGCGGGCTCGGTGATCCTGGCCGGCATCCTGCTGAAGATGGGCGGCTACGGCTTCATCCGCTTCTCGCTGCCGATGTTCCCGCTGGCGAGCCACGATTTCGCGCCGCTCGTCTTCGCTTTGTCCGTGATCGCCATCGTCTACACGTCGCTCGTCGCGCTCGTGCAGGAGGATATGAAGAAGCTCATCGCCTATTCGTCCGTCGCGCATATGGGCTTCGTGACGATGGGCCTGTTCGCCATGAACCAGCAGGGCGTGCAGGGCGCGATCTTCCAGATGGTCAGCCACGGTCTGGTGTCCGGCGCGCTGTTCCTGTGCGTCGGCGTCGTCTACGACCGCATGCATACGCGCGAGATCGCAGCCTACGGCGGGCTGGTGCAGCGCATGCCGCTCTATGCAGTCGCCTTCATGATATTCACGATGGCGAACGTCGGCCTGCCGGGGACATCCGGTTTCGTCGGCGAGTTCCTGACGCTGCTCGGCACCTTCGCGGCGAACGACAAGGTCGCCTTCTTCGCGACGACGGGCGTGATCTTCTCGGCCTGTTACGCGCTCTATCTCTATCGCCGCGTCATCTTCGGCGTGATCGACAAGCCGGCGCTGCAGTCCATCCAGGATCTCAGCGGCCGGGAACTCGCGCTTCTCGTGCCGCTGGCCGTGCTCGTCATCTATTATGGCGTGAAGCCGGGGCAGGTCATGGATATGTGCGCCGCCCCGGTCGCGGCGCTGGTGAAGACGACGCAGACGGCGGCCGCCACGTTGCAGGCCGTTGCCATGGCCGCGGTTCAGTGAGTCCGGAATGACCCCGTTTTCCTTCACCGTCGCGCATGCGCTGCCCGAGGTTATCCTCGCGATCAGCATTCTCGGACTGCTGCTGTTCGGCGCCTTGCGCGGCGAACGGTCGTCCCGCGTCATCGCAGAACTGGCGATGGGCGTTCTGGCACTGTGCATCGTCATCATCGTCGTGAGCGCCAAAACCCGCGGCGCGGTCTTCGACGACGCCTACGTCGATGACGGCTTCGCGCGCTTCATGAAGGTGCTGGCGCTCACCGGCTCGCTCGTTTCGCTGGTCCTGTCGCGGGATTTCATGCAGCGCGAGGGCATCGATCAGTTCGAATATCCGGTACTTATCCTGATCTCGACGCTCGGCATGCTCGTGCTGACGTCGGCGAACAGCCTGATCGCGCTGTATCTCGGCCTCGAGCTGATGTCGCTCGCGCTCTATGTGGTCGCGGCGTTCCATCGCGACGATCTGCGTGCGTCGGAAGCGGGCCTCAAATATTTCGTCCTCGGCGCGCTGTCGTCGGGCATGCTGCTCTACGGCGCGTCGCTGATCTACGGGTTTGCCGGCACCGTCACCTTCCCCGGCATTTCGGCGGCGCTCGCGGGCGGGCCGAAGCTTGGCGTCGTCGTCGGTCTCGTGTTCCTGATGGCGGGTCTTGCCTTCAAGATGTCGACGGTGCCGTTCCACATGTGGACGCCGGACGTCTATCAAGGCGCGCCAACCCCCGTGACGGCCTTCTTCGCCAGCGCGCCAAAAATGGCGGCGGTCGCGATCGCCGTGCGCGTCACCATGACGGCCTTCCCCGCGATCACCGATCAGTGGCGGCAGATCGTGGTCTTCATCTCCATCGCCTCGATGGCGCTGGGCGGCTTCGCGGCGATCGGCCAGTCAAACATCAAGCGGCTGATGGCCTATTCCTCGATCGGCCACATGGGATTCGCGCTGGTCGGTCTCGCGGCCGGCAGTCAAGCTGGCGTGCAGGGCGTCGTCATCTATATGGCGATCTATCTCGTCATGACGCTCGGCACTTTCGCCGCCATCCTGTCGATGCGCGTCAACGGCAAGGCGGTGGAGAATATCAGCGATCTGGCCGGTCTTTCGCGTACGGATGGTCTGCTCGCCTTCGTCTTGGCGATGCTGATGTTTTCGCTCGCCGGCATTCCGCCGCTCGCCGGCTTCTTCGCCAAATATTACGTCTTCGTCGCGGCCGTTCAGTCCGGGCTGTTCCCGCTCGCCGTCATCGGCGTCGTTCTCAGCGTGGTCTCGGCCTACTACTATCTGCGCATCGTGAAGATCATGTATTTCGACGAGGCGGCGCCGGCCTTCGATCGTGCGCCACGCGCGGTGCGGACGGTGCTGGTCGTGATGGGCGCGGCCGTCTTCTTCTTCTGGGTCTATCCGGGCCCGGTTGTCGAGGCGGCAACGAACGCCGCCAAATCCCTGTTCTGAAGCCGCGCTGTTGAGCCTGTCGCGCGTCCTTCGCCTCGAGACAACGCAATCGACCAATGCCGACGCGATGCGGGTCGCGCGCGAAGGCGAGAACGGTCCGTTGTGGGTCGTTGCGCGCGAGCAACTCGGCGGGCGCGGGCGACACGGGCGCGTCTGGCATTCGCCGCCCGGGAACCTCTACGCGACCCTGCTGCTTGTCGATCCCGGCACGCCGGAGGTTGCTCCACAGCTCGGATTCGTCGCGGGCGTGGCGCTCGCCGAAGCCGCGAACGATCTTGTCGGCCGGGACGTCGTCCGGCTGAAATGGCCGAACGATCTGCTGCACGACGGTGCCAAGCTGTCCGGCATCCTGCTCGAGGCGACGCGGCGCAGCGACGGCGCGTTCGTCTGCGTGATCGGCATTGGTGTCAATTGCGCCTCATATCCTCCCGATCTTCCCTATGCCGCGACTCATTTATCGGGAATCGCAGGCCACGCGATATCGCCCGACGATCTGCATGTGCAGCTTGATCGCGCGATGACGGGCTGGCTCGTCCGTTGGGATCGCGGGCGGAACTTCGCGGCGGTTCGGGACGCCTGGCTTGCTCATGCCGCGCATCTTCACCGGCCCGTCACCGTGGTGGTCGCCGGCAAGACGGTCGAGGGTCGTTTCGAGACGATCGACGAGACCGGGCGGCTCATCGTCGCGACCGCGACCGGTCCCGTCGCCGTCGATGCGGGCGACGTGAATTTCGCCCCAGCCGCGCGTCAGCCGGATGCGGTCTCATGAGGCCTTGCGAGTGCTGACTGTTCCGGACGAACTCGTTTTCGTGGCGCTCGGCGGCCTCGGCGAGATCGGCATGAATGCCGCGCTCTACGGCTACGGGCCGCCGACGCGGCGCAAATGGGTGATGATCGACTGCGGACTCGGCTTCGCCGGGCCCGACCTGCCGGGTATCGATCTCGTCTACGCCGACATCGGTTTCGTCGAAAAGATTCGCCGCGATCTCGTCGGCCTCGTCATCACGCACGCGCATGAGGATCATGTCGGCGGTATCGCTGCTCTATGGCCGAAGCTGAAATGTCCGGTCTACGGCACGCGCTTCGCGATGAGCCTGCTCGAGACCCGCCGTCTGTCGGAGCCCGGCGCGCCTGAAGTGCCGCTCAATGTCGTGGAGCAGGGGAGCCGCGTTGCGCTCGGCCCCTTCGACATCGAATTCGTTCCCGTCGCGCATTCGATTCCCGAAAGCTGCGCGCTGGCGATCCGCACGCCCGCCGGCACAGTCGTTCATTCCGGCGACTGGAAGATCGATCCGCAGCCGGGCGTCGGCCGGCCGACCGACGAAGCGCGGCTGCGCGCCATCGGCGCCGATGGCGTTCTCGCGCTTGTGTGCGATTCCACCAATATCTTTCGTGAAGGGATCAGCCCGTCCGAGGGCGATGTGGCGACCACGCTCGCCGCCCTGATCGCGGATGCGCCTGCGCGTGTCGTCGTGACGCTGTTCGCCTCGAATGTCGCCCGTGTGCGTGCCGTGGCGCGTGCGGCTGCTGCCGCCGGCCGCGAGGTCATCGTCGTTGGCCGCGCGCTGGAACGTACGGCCGAGGTCGCACGCGAATGCGGCTATCTCGACGACGTGCCCGTCTTCTTCTCGCCCGAGCGCTTCAAGGGCGTCGCGCGCGACAAGGTCTGCGTCATCGCGACGGGCAGCCAGGGCGAGCCACGCGCGGCCATCGCCCGCATCGCGCAGGGCGAGCATCCCGCGATCTCGCTGGTGTCTGGCGACCGCGTGATCTTCTCGTCGCGCACCATTCCGGGAAACGAGCGCGAGGTCGGCGCGGCGATCAACGGGCTGGTGATGCAGGGCGTCGAGGTCGTGACCGATCGCGACGCGCTCGTTCATTGCTCGGGCCACCCGCGACGCGACGAGGTCGCGCGCCTCTACGAATGGCTGCGGCCGAAAATCCTCGTGCCGGCGCATGGCGAGGCGCAGCATCTTGCCGAACACGCCCGCTTCGCCCGCGCGAAAGGCATCGAACATGTCGTCGGCATCCGCAATGGCGACGTGGCTGTCCTCGGGCCCGGCGAACCGGGCATCGTCGACGAGGTGCGCACCGGCCGGCTTCTGCAGGACGGCAACATACTCACCGGCGCGGAAGACGAGGCCGTCCGAGAGCGGCGGCGGCTTTCGTTCGCGGGGGTGATCTCGATCGCCATCGCGGTCTCGCGGCAAGGGGACGTCGTCGGCGATCCGGATGTCGTGCTGAGCGGCCTGCCTAAGCGCGACAATTCCGGCGCGGCGATGGACGCGCTGGTGGACAAGGCGATATTCTCCACGCTCGATTCATTGCCGCGCGCGCGCCGCCGCGATGCCGATACGGTATCTGGCGCGGTCGAGCGCGCGGTGAGGGCGGCCGTCAACCAGATGTGGGGGAAGCGGCCGCAGGTGCATGTTCTCGTCATCGAGGTTTGACTCATGATCGGTCGTCTCAATCACGTCGCCATTGCCGTTCAGGATCTCGCGAAATCCGCGGCGCTCTATCGCGACACGCTTGGCGCAAAGGTGTCGGCGCCGCAGCCTGAGCCCGCGCATGGCGTGACCGTCGTCTTCATCGAATTGCCGAACACCAAGATCGAGCTTCTCGAGCCGCTCGGCGAAAAATCGCCGATCACTGCGTTTCTCGAAAAGAACCCGTCCGGCGGCATGCATCATGTCTGCTACGAGGTGGACGACATCATCGCGGCGCGTGACGAACTCAAGGCCAAAGGCGCACGCGTGCTGGGCGACGGCGAGCCGAAGATCGGCGCGCATGGCAAGCCTGTCCTGTTCCTGCACCCCAAGGATTTCGACGGCACGCTCGTCGAGATCGAGCAGGTCTGAGCGAAGCATTCGTTCGCGGTCGTCCGCTAAATCCTTGCGGACACATCGGAACTGTCATTCTCGCGAACGCGAGAATCCATACGCCTCATGGATGCCCGCTCGGCCTTTCAGGCCGTCGGGCATGACAGCTTCATCTTCAGCCCCTCGCGCGCATCTCACGCGCCCGGCTGGTCGTGCACCGCCGCGAAGAAATAGTCTTTCCAGCTCGCGGGCTTCGTCTTCAGCACGCCGGACTTCGTCATATGTTCGGCGATCTTCATCGTGTTCTGCGGCGCGGTGGCATAGACCACGCCCGGCGCGGTGATTTCCTTGACCAGCGCGTCGGGCGAAAAGCGCTCTTTCGTCATCGAGAGATAGATTTCTGCCGCGCGGAGCGGCTCGTTTCTGATCATCGCCATCGCCTCGTCGAGCGCCGCGACAAACGCCTTGGCGAGTTTCGGATTTGCATCGACGAAGCGTCGCGTCGCGAAGACAACGCCGTTGCTGACCGGCCCGCCGACGACATCGTTCGACTGCAGGACGACATGCACGTTCTTGTCCTGCAACTCGCGATTGACGAACGGCGGCAGGGAAAAGTGACTGTTCACCTCGCTCGACGGGTTCGAGAGCGCGGCCATGGCGTCGGGATGGCCGAGTTGGACGGTGATGGCGTCGAGCTTCGTCAGGTTCGCGTCGCCCCAGAGTTGCGCCGCCGCCATCTGCAGGACGGTCGCCTGCATCGAGATCTTTATCGTCGGTACCGCGATCCGGTCGGCTGCGGTGAAGTCGGCCAGCGTCTTCACGTTCGGATTGCGGGTCACGAGCACCATCGGGACCGCGGAAATGCTCGCGAGGCCCTTCACCTCGCCTTTGGTCCGGTCCCAGAGGATCAACTGGTTGCTGACGCCGGTCGAGACGATGTCGACATTGCCGGCCAGCAGCGCGTCGGTCCCCGCGCCGCCGCTCGTGAAGGTCATCCATGTCGTCTTGACCGGTCCGAGCCCGGCCTTCTCGGCATGTTTCTCGATGAGCTTCTCGGCCTCCAGCAGGACCATCGGCAGGTAGACGATGCTGGGTTGCCGCGACAGGCGCAGTTCGGTCGCCTCCGCACGCGCCGCCGTCGCGACCGGAGCAGCGGCAAGGGCCGCCGCCGCGCCAAGCGTGAAATCCCGTCTGCTGGTCATCGTTTCCTCCCCTGACGCTCTCTGGCGTTCAGGGGCATCCTATCGCAGATCGTGCGAACAGCTACATGTTCGCGCCCGCCGACGACTGTCCATTAACCGTTTACGGAACCTTATTCCGTTCATCAACGAAGCGTTGACGATCGACCTTCCAGATTGGTCAAGAACCTAACGGATCAGGGAAAAATGGATACAGCGGCTATGGAGCCCGCGCGGTCTGCCGGCGCTGTCTGGAGGCGGCTCGGGTCTTCGCTCGCGCTCGAGTTCGTCTTTCGCGAACAGGCAGGCGAAGGCTCCGATGTCGCGGGTCGGGTCCGCGCAGCGCAGATGGCGGCTGTAGGCCGGTTCTCGCGCATGATCATGCTCGCGAACATCTGCAACGCGATCGTCCTTCTGGTATTCTTCGCATGGTCGTCGAAGGCGGCGGCGGCGGTCGTCTGGGCTTTTGCGCTCGTTGCCTATTCCCTCGTTGTCTATCTTCGCAGCCGTGCGCGGATCGGCGGGACGACTTTGCACTATGTGTCGCGTCGCGGAATACGTCATGCGTTGGTCAACGCCTTCGTGCTGGGCGTTCTGTGGGGTGCGGTGCCGATACTTTTCTTCTCCGAAAGCGGCACGGCCCAACTGGTCGTCATATCGCTTGTAACGGGAATGATGTGCGCGGGATGTTTCGTCCTTGCACCCATTCCGGCAGCCGCAGCAACTTATGTAGCGCCGATTACGATCGGCTCCACCATCGCGCTCCTGAGCGCCGGCGCCATCGGGAATATTTTCATCCTGGTTCTTTTGTTGAGCTATGTCGTCGTTCTGCTGGCGGCATCGGCTGCCCATACGACGCAACTCGTGGCGAGGGTAAAGGGTCAGGCCGATGCGGAGCGGGCCGCGATGCTCGATTCCCTCACGCAGCTTCCCAACCGCATGGCGCTGCTCGCAAGTCTCGACGCGGCCGTCGAACGATGCAGCCGGTTCAGCGAAAGCTTTGCTCTTCTGTCGATCGACCTTGATGGTTTCAAGGCGATCAATGACCGGTTCGGTCATCCGGCCGGCGACCGCCTTCTGATGCATGTCGCGGGAACGCTCGCTACCGCAGTCCGGCCCTCCGACATGCTTGCGCGCGTCGGCGGCGACGAGTTCGCGATGCTGGTCCACGGCGTGCAGACGCCCGATGAAGCAGCAGCCATCGCCGAACGTCTCCTGACGCTCATCTCCGGGCGGTTTGCCGTCGGCGGAGAAGAGGCGCGGACCGGGCTCAGTATCGGGATCGTGCGCGCGCCTTCGGATGGTCTCGTCGCAGCGACCTTGCTGGAACGCGCCGACGGCGCTCTCTACGAGGCGAAGCGAAACGGCCGCAACGGGTTCCGGCTGTTCCAGGCGCATGATGATCTGATGATCCGGCGGCGTATGGAATGGATGCGCGACCTTCACGAGGCCGTCGAGCGGAAACAGCTCTATCTTCTTTTCCAGCCGATCATGGATCTGCACGGCGATCGCGTTTGCGGATTCGAGGCGCTGCTTCGCTGGCGGCATCCCCGCCTCGGGATCGTGCCGCCATCGGATTTCATTCCGGCGGCGGAAAGCAGCGGCCTGATCCATGAGATCGGCGATTTCGTCATCGAAGAAGCCTGCCGCATCGCGTCGACATGGCCCGACGACCTCCGCATCGCCGTCAACTTCTCGTTGCACCAGTTCCGCAGCCTGAAGATCGTGCAGACCGTGACGGATGCATTGGCTCGCTACGACCTGTCGCCGGCGCGGTTCGAGATCGAAGTGACCGAGTCGGTCCTGTTTCAGGACGAGTCGGTCATCCTGCAGACGGTGCGGGCCTTCGACGATGCGAAGATGCGGCTCGTGCTGGATGATTTCGGCACCGGTTACTCGTCGCTCCGCAATCTTCAGGATCTTCCGATCGGCGGCGTGAAAATCGATCGCGGCTTCACGGGTGGTCTGCCCGACAACCGGCGTTCGCGCGCGATCATTCAGTCCGTCGTGGACCTGTGCCGGGCCCTGGATATTCGCGTGACTGCGGAAGGTGTCGAAACCGCCGAGCAGATGGGAGCGCTTCGCGAGATCGGATGCGATACGGCGCAAGGGTTCTGGATCAGCCGACCGCTGAATGAACAGGGGGTTCTGGCTCTCTGTGCGCCGCCTTCGCAACCGGGCAGGCTCGTCGCCTGACGATGACTACTTCTGTGCTCGAGATTGCGGCGGCAGGCACGCGTGCCGCAGTATCGTTGCACGGCGCGGAACTACGTCGGTGGTCGGTCGCAGGTCATGATATTTTGTGGACGCCGGACGCGACCGTCTGGAACGCGGTGGCGCCGGTGCTTTTCCCGGTCGTCGGCTGGACGCGCGGCGGTACCGTCAGGATCGACGGCCGGACCTATCCCCTGGGTTTGCACGGGTTTGCCTCGGAGCGGACGTTTACGCTCGCGGACAGGAGCGATGCGAGCCTCCGCCTGGTCGACCGCGCGGACGCGGAATCGCGGCGGCTCTACCCTTTCGACTATCGGCTGACGCTCGAATTCGCGGTGTCCGATGCGGGGCTTTCCTGCGTCGCGGAGGTTGCGAACGAGGGGGATCGCCTGATGCCATACGCCTTCGGTCTGCATCCCGGCTTCCGCTGGCCACAGCGAACCGACGCGACGATAGTCTTCCAAACGTCGGAGGAGCCGAGTGTTCCGGAAATCACGCCGGGCGGTCTTTTCGCCAACGACCGCCGGCCGGTTCCTCTCGAGGACCGGCGGCTCGCCGTCACGCGCGACCTGATGGCGCGGGAAGCGCTGTGCTTCCTGGATATTCGCTCCGCGCGCCTCACGTATGAGGCCCCGGACTTCGGCCGCCTGCGAATCGAGCACGAGAATGTTCCTCATATTGCGCTCTGGTCGCGGCCGCCGGCGCCGTATCTGTGCATCGAATCCTGGACCGGGCACGGCGATCCCGACGGTTTCGAAGGGGACTTGCGCGACAAGCCGTCGATGCGCCTGCTGCCGCCCGGGGGCAGGGCGCGCCATGTCGTGCGCTATGCGTTTGAGCCCGCGCAAGACCCTTGAGCATGCCCTGATCGGCAGGACATGCTGCAACGGCCTTCACAGCGCGATGCACCTCTGACAAAACAGCCCCGGTTCTGGAGAGCGGGATGACGGATGCACCGGCCATGACGATCCTTCGGCCCTCGGGGGCGCGGGCGCTCATCATCGACGGCAAGATCGCGGCGTCGGGAATGGTCGCCGCGATCAAGCGCGACGCGGGCGCATTGATCGGGCAGGGGACGGTGCCAGGCCTGGCGACCGTCCTCGTCGGCGACGATCCGGCGAGCGCCGTCTATGTCCGCTCGAAGGGACGTCTCGCGCGCGAATGCGGCTTTCATTCCGTTCAGCACGATCTCGCGGGCGACGTGAGCGAGGACGCGCTGCTGCGCCTCGTCGACGCTCTCAACGCCGATTCCGCCATCCACGGTATTCTGGTGCAGATGCCGCTGCCGAAACATATCGACAGTTCGCGCGTGCTGCGACGTGTCGATCCGGCGAAAGACGTCGATGGCTTCCACCCCGTCAACGCCGGTCTCCTGGCGATCGGCGACGCCGCCGATGCGTTCATCCCCTGTACGCCGGCCGGCTGCATGATCCTTGCGCATGAAGCGGCGAAGGCGCTCGGCCGCACCGTCGCCGGTTCGGAGGCGGTTGTGCTCGGCCGCTCCAACATCGTCGGCAAGCCGGTCGCGCAGCTTCTGCTCGCCGCCGATGCGACGGTTACAGTCGCGCATTCGAAGACGCGCGATCTTCGCGATGTCGTCGCCCGCGCCGATATTCTCGTGGCGGCCGTGGGGCGTCCGGAACTCGTGCGCGGCGACTGGCTGAAACCCGGCGCGATCGTGATCGATGTCGGCATCAACCGCATTCCCGGCGAAGGCGGCAAGGCGCGTCTTGTCGGCGATGTCGCCTATGACGAGGCGCTTTCAGTCGCCGGAGCGATCACGCCGGTCCCCGGCGGCGTAGGGCAGCTCACCGTGCCAGGCCTGATGGCCAACACCGTCCGCGCCGCACGCCGTCGTTATGAAGGCTTGAAGGATTGACGAGCGCCGCGCCGGCGGTCGCCATCGAGGGAGTGTCGAAAACCTTTGGCGCGACGCGCGCTGTCGCCGACCTGTCCCTGTCCGTGCCTGCCGGCGCTTTCTTCGCGCTGCTCGGGCCGTCGGGCTGCGGGAAGACAACGCTGATGCGTCTCATCGCCGGCTTCGAGACGACCGATACTGGCCGTATCGTCATCGACGGCGTCGATATGGCGAGCGTTCCGCCGGAGCATCGGCCCGTCAACATGATGTTCCAGTCCTATGCGTTGTTTCCGCATATGAGCGTAGCGGGCAACATCGCCTATGGGTTGCGCCGCGCCGGCCTTTCGCGCGCTGCAGCGGCGGCGGACGTCGAGGCCATGCTGCGGCTCGTCCAGCTCGAAGGGCTGGGAGCCCGGAAACCAGACCAGCTTTCCGGCGGCCAGAGGCAGCGCGTCGCCCTGGCGCGCGCGCTGGCGCGAAAACCGCGCATACTGCTGCTCGACGAGCCGATGGCGGCGCTCGACCGCAAGCTGCGGGAGGAAACGCAATTCGCGCTCAAGGACATCCAGCGCGAACTCGGCACGACCTTTCTCGTCGTGACCCACGATCAGGACGAGGCCATGGGACTCGCCGATACGGTCGCACTGATGCGTGCGGGCCGCATCGAGCAGATCGGACCGCCCGCTGATCTCTATCAGCGCCCCGCATCGACCTTCGTCGCCGGATTCATCGGCGAGACGAATGTCGTCGAAGGCGTCGTGACTTCAGTCGCGCAGGGACGCATGACGATGCAGACGGCCGATGGCCCGCTTGTCGTAGCGACGGTAAAGCACGTCGAAACCGGCCGGACCGTCGCCGTCGCGATCCGGCCCGAGCGCCTGCGGATCGGCGAAGGCCAATCCGGCAACGGCTTTGCGGGTCATGTGCACGACATAAGTTTCAGGGGCGCGATGAGCCTCGTGCGTGTCCGGCTTGCCTCGGGCAGGCTGCTGCGTCTGGCGGTTCCGGCATCCTCTGCCCTGACGGTCGGCGACGACGTCGTCGCAACCGTGGCGCCGGATGATGTGTGGGTGCTCGATGGCTGACCGCACGCGTTGGCGCGCCGCTCTGGTCGTCGCGATTCCCTATGCATGGGTGGCGCTGCTTCTGCTCGTGCCGTTGCTGCTCGTCTTCCGCCTGTCCGTGTCGCAGAGTGTGCTCGCGCAGCCGCCTTATGCGCCCGTCTTTCAATGGAGCGACGGCTTTCGCGAAATACTCGACAAGCTGCAGACATTCACGCTCGACGCCTATCGCGGCCTCGTCTCCGACTCGCTCTATCTCGACTCCTATCTGACGTCGCTCGGCCTCGCCGCGCTCTCGACCGTCATCACGCTGGTCCTCGCCTTTCCGTTCGCGCTGGCGATCGCGGAATCCGCGCCGCGCTGGCGGCCGGTTCTTCTCGCTCTGGCGATGGCGCCGTTCTGGACGAGTTTCCTCATCCGCGTTTATGCACTCTCCGCGCTCATCAAGGACGAAGGACCACTCGAACGAATGCTCGCGGCGCTTGGCCTCGTCGCACCGCCGCTCGGCTTGTTCGCAACCAATGCCGCCGTCGTGCTCGGCATCGTCTATTCCTATCTACCCTTCATGATCCTGCCGATCTACACGGCCCTCGAACGTCGCGATCCGGCGCTGCTCGAGGCCGCCCGCGATCTCGGCGCCGGGCGTTTCACGGCCTTCGCGACGGTCACCGTACCTTTGGCGCTGCCCGGCATTCTCGCCGGATCGCTGCTCGTGCTCATTCCGGCGATCGGCGAGTTCGTCATTCCCGATCTACTCGGCGGGTCGGACACCCTGATGATCGGCCGCACGATGTGGAACGATTTCTTCGCCAATCGCGATTGGCCGACCGCCTCGGCGGCAGCGATCGTTCTGGTCGCGATGCTGTCCGTGCCGATCTGGTTCGCCGAACGCCGCGCCTCGCGCGAGGCGGCGCGGACATGAGGGGCGGCGCGCTGTTGCGTCCCGTCGCGCTGGCGGCGGGCTTTGCCTTTCTGTACGGACCGATCGCGCTTCTGGTTCTCTACAGTTTCAATTCATCGCGGCTCGTCACCGTCTGGGCCGGCTTCTCGACGCGCTGGTATGCGGCCTTGTTCGCCGATGCGCAGATGATCGAAAGCGCGTGGGTTAGCTTTATCGTCGCGCTCACGTCGGCGGCGATCGCGACCTGTGTCGGCGGTCTCGCCGCCGTCGTTCTCGTGCGCCATCGCCGCGTGCCGGGTCGCGGCCTGTTCTCGCTCGTGCTGCATGCGCCGCTCGTCATGCCGGAGGTGATCCTCGGTCTTGCGCTTCTGCTCGTCTTCGTCGCCTTCGACATCGATCGCGGGCGGATCACCGTCATTCTGGCGCATGCGGCTTTCACGACATGTTTTGTCACCGTGATCGTGAGGGCGCGACTTGCCGGCGTCGATCCCGCGCTGGAGGAGGCGGCGCGCGATCTCGGGGCGACGCCCTTCGCGGCGTTTCGCGATACGGTTATGCCTCTGCTCGCGCCGGCGCTTGCCAGCGGCTTTCTGCTCGCCTTCACCCTGTCGCTCGACGATCTCGTCATCGCGAGTTTCACGTCCGGGCCCGGTGCGACGACCTTGCCGATGCGAATCTACAGCCAAGTACGGCTGGGGGTCACGCCAGAGATCAATGCCTTGTCGACGCTCGTTCTCTGCGCGGTCGGCGCGATGCTGCTCGTGGCGGCGCTGGTCCTACGGCGTCGCTGAGCCCCGGGCCTCCGCCGCCTGCGCCGCGACCGCACCGTGCGCCGCCACTTGGCCGTTTTCGCGCTCGCGCTCGCCCTGCCGGCGACCCTCTTCGGCGGCGTCCTGCTTTGGCGCTTCGCCCACGCCGAGCGCGCGCGCCTGGAAG
>ERZ500994.350-NODE-350-length-14791-cov-12.012351_pt1 | contig 14791 bp, 16 predicted proteins | sample MGYA00248878_ERZ500994 | MGnify/ENA primary metagenome ERZ500994 (study PRJEB25958, sample SAMN03398533) | human skin metagenome | study: EMG produced TPA metagenomics assembly of the Human Skin Microbiome Metagenome (human skin metagenome) data set. | reverse complement strand
CTCATCGGGCTGCCCGGGGTGCGCGCCGCCGACCTCGATCTCGTGCGGCACGACGACGAGCTCGTCCTCGGCTGTGCCGGCCGCAGCCGTCGGGTGCTGCTGCCGTCGGTGCTGCGCCGCTGCGACGTCGCCCGGGCGGGTGTCGCCCACGACGTGCTCACCGTGACGATGACCCCCGACGAGGCGGTGTGGCCCCGTGGCTGACGAGGATCTGCACGGTGACGCCCAGGACGTCGTCGTCCAGCTGCTGCGCGTGCTCTCCGATGTCGACCTCGAGGGCCTGGGCGAGGACCTGCGTCACCTCGACGACGCGACGACCCGGCGCGCCCTCACCGGCGCGAGCATGCTGGCTGAGGCCATCACCCGGGCGGCCTTCGGCTCCGACACCCTCTCGGGCGCCCTCGGGGTCACCCTCGACGAGGCGCCACCCCACGTGCCGCTGCGCTCTCGTGGCGAGCGGATCGCGGTCCATGACGACGAGGTCGAGCAGAGCGACGGAGAGGTGAGCGGGGCATGAGCAGCAGCGCCATCGGCATCGACATCGGGGGGACCAAGATCGCCGGTGCCCTCGTCGACGAGGCAGGCCGGATCACCGGGCGCGAGCAGGTCGCCACGCCCGCCGAAGACACCGACGCGATCATCGAGGTCACGGCCGAGCTCGTGCGCACCCTCGAGGCGGCCGCCGACGGCCCGACCGTCGGCGTCGGCATGGCGTGCGCCGCCTTTGTCGACGCCCGGGCCGGCCACGTGTGGTTTGCCCCCAACCTGCCCTGGCGCGACCTCGACCTCGCCGACGCGGTCGGCTCCGCGGTCGGCCGCGAGGTCGTCGTCGACAACGACGCCAACGCCGCCGCGTGGGGCGAGTACCGCCACGGCGCCGGCCGCGACCACGACGACATGGTGCTCGTCACCGTCGGCACGGGCGTCGGTGGTGGCTGCATCGTCGACGACCGGCTGCTGCGCGGTGCCTTCGGCATCGGCGGCGAGATCGGCCACGTCGCCCTCGATCCGAGCGGACCCCGGTGCGGCTGCGGCAACACCGGGTGCCTCGAGGTCTTCGCCTCGGGAACCGCCCTGGTCCGCAGCGCCCGCGAGTTGGTGACCTCCCCTTCGCCCCTCGGCGCCGCCTTGCGGGAGCGCTGCGGTGGCGACCCCGAGGCCCTGTCCGGCCGCGACGTCACCGAGCTGGCCCAGGCAGGCGACGGCGCCAGCATCGAGCTGCTCGACGACCTCGGCACCCGCCTCGGCCAGGGGCTGGCGTCGATCTGTGCGGTCCTCGACCCCGGCCTCGTCGTCATCGGCGGCGGGGTCGCCGACGCCGGCGACCTGCTCGTCGAGCCGACGCGCAGGTCCTTCGCCCGCCACCTCATCGGCCGGGGCAACCGGCCCTCGCCCGAGATCGTGCGGGCCACCCTCGGCAACGACGCCGGCATCGTCGGGGCGGCGACTCTCGCCCGGGAGGCGAGCGCGTGACGACGGGCGACGCGACGAGCCTGGGCATCGACATCGGCGGGACCAAGGTCTCCGGCGGCGTGGTCGACGGCGAGGGGCGCATCCTCGTGCGCACGCGCCGTGACACCCCCGACCGCTCGAGCGCCCCGCGGGTCGTCGAGGACACGATCGTCGAGGTCGTCGACGAGCTGCGCCACCTCGCCGAGGACGCCGGCGTGACGCCGCCGAGCACCGTCGGGGTCGGTGCTGCCGGCTTCGTCGCGGCCGACCGCTCGACGGTCGTCTTCGCCCCGCACCTCTCGTGGCGCAACGAACCCCTGCGCGAGGCGCTCGGCGCCCGCCTCGACCTGCCGATCTCCATCGACAACGACGCCAACGCCGCGCTGTGGGCGGAGCACCGCTTCGGCGCAGCCCGCGGCACCACCCACGCGGTGATGATCACCCTCGGCACCGGCATCGGCGGCGCGATCCTCGTCGGTGGCCACCTCATGCGCGGTCGCTACGGCATCGCAGGGGAGTTCGGCCACATGCAGGTCGTGCCGGGCGGGCAGCGCTGCGAGTGCGGCAACCGCGGCTGCTGGGAGCAGTACTCCTCGGGCAATGCCCTCGTGCGCGAGGCCCGCGGCCTGGCGATGGCCAACTCGCCGATGGCCACCGACCTGCTCGCGCACGTCGGTGGCGACCCGGCGTCGCTCACCGGTCCGATGATCACCGAGGCGGCGAAGGGGGGCGATGCCATCGCCGTCGAGCTGCTCGCCGAGATCGGGCACTGGCTCGGCGTGGGCATCGCCAACCTGGCGGCCGCTCTCGACCCCGAGGTCTTCGTCATCGGCGGCGGCGTGAGCGCCGCGGGCGACCTGCTGCTCGGGCCGGCCCGGGACACCTTCGCCCGCCAGCTCGCCGGCCGTGGCTACCGCCCGGCCGCACGGATCGTGGAGGCCCGTTTCGGTCCCGACGCGGGACTCATCGGCGCGGCCGCCCTGGGGGCGGAGGAGCAGGTGTGAGTCTGCGCGTCGCCTCCTACAACCTGCGGGGGCTGCAGGACGACGTGGCGGCGCTCGCGCGCACGGTGCGCGTCATCGACCCCGACGTGCTGTGCCTGCAGGAGGTGCCGTGGGTGGGTGCGGTCGAGCACCGCATCGCCGACCTCGCGCAACGCTGCGGACTCGTGTGGTCCGGCCGCAGCCAGCGGGCCGGGCAGACGAGCGTCCTGACCAACCTGCGGACTCAGGTGCTGTCGGTGTCGCACCATCGCCTGCCGACCCGCTCGTGGCGCGACCGGCGCGGCGTCGCGATCACCCGGGTCGCCCCCTTCGGCCGCACCTCGATCGCCGTCGCCAGCGTCCACCTGAGCCTCGACGCCGACGAGCGGCTCGCCCACGCCCGCGCCATCATGGAGCGGCTCGCGGCGGTGCCCGGGCCGGCGCTGCTCGCCGGCGACCTCAACGAGCAGGAGGACGGCGCGGCGTGGCAGCTCTTCGCGGCGGCGATGCGGCCGGTGAGCCCGTCGGTGCCGACCTATCCCTCGGCGACGCCCGAGCGCCTGCTCGACGTCATCTTCGCCACGCCCGACGTCGAGGTGCTGCCGCACCGGGACGTGCCGTGGGTGTGGGAGGACCTCAAGGCCGCGACCGACCACCGGCCGGTGTGGGTCGACGTCGAGACCTCGCCGCTGCCGGCGGGTGCTGCCACGTCGGGGGAGTGATGCCGGTCAGACCCGGGCGCCGTTCGTCGGGTCGTCGTCGCGGCGCTCGGGCTGGCGCAGGACGAGGCAGACGAATCCGCCGACGACCAGACCGATGGCCACGGCCGTCGCCCAGCCGCCCACCGACGGACGGGCGACGACGAGCCACACGAGCATCAGCGGACCGAGGACCAGACCGAGCAGAGCACCCCAGAAGAGCCGGTCGGTGCGCGGCGGCAGCGGGGCCGGGGGAGGCGGGGTGAAACCTTCGCCGTCGTCGGCACTGCCCGGGTCGTCGTCCTGACCGAGGAGCGCATCGGCGACCGAGTGCGTCGGGTCGACCCGCCACGGCACCTCGCGCGCGGGCTCGCGGCGGGGCAGGTGGTCGCGCACGTCGCCCGTGCTCTGCCGACGCGGCGGGAGTGCGCGCGGCGGCTCGTCAGCACGGTCGTGCTCGGGGGTGTCGGCCACCGGCAGCTCGTCGTCCCAGCGGGCGACGATCGACGCGAAGGCCGCGTCGACGTCCTCCTCGTCGGGATGCTGTCGCTCCACCATGTCCTGCTCCGTCGGTCCGTCCACTCGTCCTCGCTCATGGACAGTCTGGCACGCGTCACGAGGGCCGTCGTTACCGTAGAGTTCGCAGCGATCTGGAGGTGATGCGACAGTGCTGTACTGGATTCTCAAGAGGGTCGTCATCGGACCCGTGCTGAGGGTGCTCTTCCGACCATGGGTCGAGGGCCTGGAGCACATCCCCGAGGAGGGGCCGGCGATCCTCGCCAGCAACCACCTCTCCTTCTCCGACTCGATCTTCCTGCCCCTGGTCGTCGACCGCCGGGTGACCTTCCTGGCGAAGTCCGACTACTTCACCGGGCCGGGTCTCAAGGGCTGGCTGACGGCCGCCTTCTTCCGTGGGGTCGGGCAGCTGCCGATCGACCGCAGCGGTGGCAAGGCGAGCGAGGCCGCGCTCCGCGCCGGCCTGCGCGTCCTCGAGGGCGGTGACCTGCTCGGGCTCTACCCGGAGGGCACGCGCTCGCCCGACTCGCGCCTCTACCGCGGCCGCACCGGCGTCGCCCGCATGGCCCTGACGGCCGGCGTCCCGGTGATCCCCGTGGCGATGATCGACACCGACAAGGCGCAGCCGACCGGCCAGATCGTCCCCAACATCCGACGCATCGGCGTCAAGATCGGTGCACCGCTCGACTTCTCCCGCTACGAGGGCATGGAGGGCGATCGCTTCGTCCTGCGCTCCATCACCGACGAGATCATGTACGAGCTCATGCAGCTGTCCGACCAGGAGTACGTCGACATGTACGCCACGTCGATGAAGGAAAAGCTGCTCACCAAGGCCCGTCGTCGCGCACGCGAGCTGCAGGAGGCCGCCCGGCCCGGGCGGGCCGTGCCCGAGCTCGAGGAGGGCCTCGACGCCGGCGACGCCGGCAACCCCTGGTCCGGCGAGGGCAAGGACGGTCTGTAGGCCGTGGTCCTCGACCCCGGGGCGAGCGCGCTGCGTCGGCACTACAACCCGTCGCCGCTCATCGACAGCGCCGGAGGGCGGGGGCTGGCTCTCTACCGTTTCGTCGCGCTCGTCTACGCGGCCGTGCTCGTCGGCGTCCACCGCGGTCACGTCGAGCTGTGGTGGCCGATCATCGCGTGGTTCGTCGTCGCGCTCGTGTGGTCGGTGGTCGCGCCACTGCTGCCGCGACCGACCAGCGTCGCCATCGCCGTCGAGCTCGTCATCGCGTGCCTCGGCATCTTCCTCACGAGCGAGGTCTACGACCCCGCGGAGGTGAGCGCCGGCATCTCGACCGTCCCGGGTGTGTGGAGTGCCGCGTCGGTCATGGCCGGCGCGCTGCTCACCGGGATCCGCGGTGGGGTCCTCGCGGCGACGGTCATCGCCGCCGCCAACCTCGTCCAGGCCGAGCACCCGGGCCAGCTGACCTGGCACAACATCTTCCTGCTCTACATCCTCGGCATCCTCGTCGGGCTCGCCGTGCAGCTGGCCCGCGAGAGCCAGAAGCGTCTCGAGCAGGCGCTCGCGATCAGCGAGCGGCTCGCCGAGCGCGAGCGCATCGGACGAGAGGTCCACGACGGGGTGCTCCAGGCCCTGGCGATGATCCACCGGCGAGGTCGTGAGATCGGCGGCGAAGGGGAGGCCCTCGCCGATCTTGCCGCCGACCAGGAGCGCTCCCTGCGCACCCTCATCACGCGCTTCGAGCCGACGACCTCCGGCCCCGCCGCCGTCCGGGCGGACGGGGGCGACCGGCGTGACCTCGCCGCCGGGCTGGCCTCCCTTCGCTCGGCCACCGTCGAGGTGGTCCTGCCCGCGGGACCCGTGCAGGTGCCGCGGCTCGTCGCCCGTGAGGTCGAGGCAGCCGTCGTCGCGGCGCTGGACAACGTCGCCCGGCACGCCGGTGACGGGGCTCGGGCCTGGGTGCTGCTCGATGCCGACGAGACCGGCGTCGAGGTCGTCGTCCGCGACAACGGTGTCGGCATGCCCGTCGACCGGCTCGTCCGGGCCGCCGACGAGGGCCGGCTCGGCGCGAGCAGCTCGATCCGCGGGCGGATGCTCGACCTCGGCGGGGACGCGAGCTGGCGCACGCCGTCCACCGGCGGGACGACGGTGACCCTCACCGTGCCGACCACGCACATGGCAGGCTCCTTCTCATGACCGAGCCCGGCGCCCCCCTCACCGTCCTCGTCGCCGACGACCACCCGCTGTGGCGCGACGCCCTCGTGCGAGACCTCGAGGAGGCCGGCTTCGACATCGTGGGCACCGCCGCGGATGGGCCCTCGACGGTGCGCCGCACGCGCGCGACGACGCCCGACGTGCTCGTCCTCGACCTCAACCTGCCCGAGCTGCGCGGCGACGAGGTGTGCACGGCGATCAGCGACCTCGCGACCAAGGTGCTCATCCTCTCGGCGAGCGGCGAGGAGAACGACGTGCTCGCGGCGGTCAAGGCCGGCGCGAGCGGTTATCTCGTCAAGTCGGCGTCGCCGCAGGAGATCCGCGACGCGGTCACGGCGACCGGGGCGGGGGACGCGGTCTTCACCCCGGGCCTCGCGGGCCTGGTGCTCGGCGAATTCCGCGAGATGCGCACCCGTGCCCGCACCGCGCCCGAGCCGGAGGCGAGCAGCTCGCCGGTGCCCGAGCTCACCGAGCGCGAGACCGAGATCCTGCGCTACGTCGCGATGGGCATGACGGCCAAGGAGATCGCGGCCGACCTCGTCATCTCGCACCGGACGGTGCAGAACCACGTGCAGAACATCCTCGGCAAGCTCCACCTGCACAACCGCGTGGAGCTGACCCGCTTCGCGATCAGCCGGGGTCTCGACCAGCCGGAGTGACCTCCCTTCGTCCTGCAGGTGGACGGGTCGCCGGTGCGGTGGCGGCTCGACCTATCCTTGGGTGGTGACCACCGCAGTGCCCACCTCCACGTCCGCCGCTGACGCCATCGCCAGCGACCTGCCCGCTGCCCAGCAGCCGAGCTGGCCCGACCGGGCCGCTCTCGACGACGTCGTGGCGACCCTCGGGAGCTATCCTCCGCTCGTCTTCGCGGGGGAGTGCGACGACCTGCGCGACCGGGTGGCCAAGGCCGCGGTCGGTGAGGCCTTCGTGCTCCAGGGCGGCGACTGCGCCGAGACCTTCGTCCACGCGACCGCCGACAACATCCGCGACCGGATCAAGACGATCCTGCAGATGGCCGCCGTGCTCACCTACGGCGCCGGCATGCCGGTCGTCAAGATGGGCCGCATGGCGGGGCAGTTCGCCAAGCCGCGGAGCAAGGACACCGAGACCCGCGACGGCGTGACCCTGCCCGCCTACCGCGGCGACATGGTCAACGACTTCGCCTTCACGCCCGAGTCCCGCGAGCCCGACCCCGAGCGGCTGCTGCGCGGCTACCACACGAGCGCCGCGACGCTGAACCTCGTGCGGGCCTTCACGCAGGGCGGCTTCGCCGACCTGCGCCGCGTCCACGACTGGAACGTCGGCTTCGTCTCCAACGCCGCCAACCGGCGCTACGAGGGGCTGGCCCGCGAGATCGACAAGGCCATGCGCTTCATGGCCGCGTGCGACGTCGACTTCGACGCGATGAAGACGACCGAGTTCTGGTCGGCGCACGAGGCGCTGCTCCTGGACTACGAGCGCCCGATGACCCGCGTCGACTCGCGCACCGGCGACCTCTACGACACCTCGGGGCACTTCCTGTGGATCGGCGAGCGCACCCGGCAGATCGACCACGCGCACCTCGACTTCGTCAGCCGGATCCGCAACCCCATCGGGATGAAGGTCTCCGACAAGGCCGACCCGGACGAGCTGCTGCGCATCATCGACCTGCTCGACCCGCACCGCGAGCCCGGCCGCCTGACCTTCATCACCCGGATGGGGGCGGGCAAGATCCGCGAGGCGATGCCGCGCATCGTCGAGCGGGTGCGTGACTCCGGCGCGATGGTCACCTGGATCTGCGACCCGATGCACGGCAACACCTTCGAGTCGGCGTCGGGCTTCAAGACGCGCGACTTCGAGGACGTCGTCGACGAGGTGCGCGGCTTCTTCGAGGTGCACCGCGCGCTCGGCACCGTCCCCGGCGGCCTGCACGTCGAGCTCACCGGCAACGACGTCACCGAGTGCCTCGGCGGCGCCGAGCGCATCCTCGACGAGGACCTCAACAAGCGCTACGAGAGCGTCTGCGACCCACGGCTGAACCACCAGCAGAGCCTGGAACTGGCCTTCCTCACCGCGGAGATGCTCAGCGAGGGCTGAGCTCTCTCGTCCGTGTGGGTCCGAAGGACCCGCGTGGTCACCTTGTGCGGCGCCCGCCGAAGGGTGGGGTCGACGCTGGGGAAAAGTCCGGACCGCCTGGTCTGCCTCTCACGGGGCGCAGGAAGTCCGGACTTTTCCTTGATTCGCGTCGACCCCACCCTTCGTCGTGCTCGCTGCGGTTCGGGCCGACCCGACCCCACCCTTCGTCGTGCTCGCTGCGGTTCGGGCCTACCCGACCCCACCCTTCGTCGTGCCCGTCGTGCGTCCTGGCGGACTCTCCCTTCGTCGTGGGCGGTCTCGTTGCGGGGCAAGGGGATTGGTGTCCCGGATGGCGAGACGCCCATCTCCTTCTCTTGCAGTAGGAGATAGTTCTGCGTAGGTTCGTCATCAGGTCACGAGATCCAGCGTCAAGCCCCGGCTTGCTGGGCGGCAACCCTCCACTCGCGGTGGGGTGCTCCGGGTGAGGACCTGGCTCCTGCCGTCGCGGCTGGAGCAAGCGCGAGGCACTCACCGGCCTCATGACAGGACGGACTCCCCATGAGCACCACCGCCCCGACCGCACCGCGGTCGCTGCGTCCGGCGCTGCGGCGCCACGTCGACCTCCTGCGGGTCGACAGCGCCCTCTGTCGCTGACCGGAACCCGCATTGCCCAACGGCAATGCGCACCCTCGGCGACCCCTGCACACCCACTCCCACTCTCACGACCGGTGACGACCTCCCTTCGTCAGCCGTCAATCCGTCGTACCCACCTGCCCATCGAAAGGCACCCCCATGGCTGTCATCGCCACGATCTCCAGCTCACCCTCGACCACCTCCCGCACCGAAGCCGTGCTCGGCGACCTCGCCCACCGGGTCCAGCGCGCCGGACACGTCGTGCACCCGATCGTCCTGCGGGACCTGCCCGCAGAGCCGCTGCTGCGGGCCGACGCCGAGCACGACGACATCGCCCGGGCCGCCTGCGCCCTGCAGCGGGCCGACGCCGTGATCGTCTCGACCCCGGTCTACAAGGCGGCCTACAGCGGACTGCTCAAGGCCTTCCTCGACCTGCTGCCGCAGACCGGGCTCAAGGGCAAGGTGGTCCTGCCGATCGCCACCGGCGGCAGCCCCGCCCACGTCCTCGCGGTGGACTACGCCCTGCGGCCGGTCCTGGCGAGCCTGGCGCCGAGTGCCATCACGCCGGGGTGGTTCGTCCTGGCCTCCGAGGTCACCCGGTACGACGACGGCGAGGTGAGCATCGCCGACTCCGCGGCGGGGCCGCTCGCCGAGGTCACCCGCGTCTTCCTCGATGCTGTCGCCGGCCGCTCGCTCGTCGCCGCCGCTGATGCGGCGCACCGCGGTGAGCTCTTCGCGCGCTCGGTGGCGGTGGCCTGATGAGCGCGCTCACCTCCCGCCGCACCGTCCTGCTCGGCCTCGCCGGCATCGCCACGACGTCCACCCTCGCCGGCTGCGCCCTGCCGTCGAGCGATGCCGCCGGCACCGCGCCCGGGGGCAAGGTCACCTTCCGCTACCAGGGCAGCGCCAACAACGTCACCTTCCCCGAGCTCGCCGACGACCTCGGCTACTTCAGCAAGGTCACCCTCGAGTACGTCGGCGCCACGGTGAGCGGGCCGCAGGACATCCAGTCCGTCGCGACCGGCCAGACCGACGTGGGTGGCGCCTTTTCCGGTGCCGTCGTCAAGCTCGCCGGGGCCGGCTCGCCGATCACCGCGGTCATCAACTACTACGGCTCGGACGAGACCTCCTACCAGGGCCTCTACGTGCGCAAGGACAGCACGATCCGTGGGCCGAAGGACCTCGTCGGCGCGAAGATCGCCGTCAACACCCTGGGTGCCCATGCCGAGGCCTTCGTCGAGACCTGGCTGACGAAGGCGGGGCTGAGCGCCGCCGAGATCGATCAGGTGCAGCTCGTCGTCCTGCCGCCCAACGACACCGAGGAGGCGATCCGCCGCAAGCAGGTCGACGTCGGCGCCCTGGGCGGGATCCTGCAGGACCGGGCCAAGGCCCAGGACGACATCCGCGAGCTGATCCGCGACGTCGACGTCCTCGGGCGCGAGCTCAACGGTGGCCAGTACGTCCTGCGCGACGACTTCATCGCCGAGCACCCGGACGCGGTCCGCGACTTCACGACAGGTGTCGCCAAGGCCATCGAGTGGGCCCGCCGGACACCGCGTGCGCAGGTCATCGCCCGCTTCGAGCGGATCATCGAGGGCCGCGACCGCAACGAGACCACGGAAAACGTCCGCTTCTGGAAGAGCACCGGCGTCCCGGCGAAGGGGGGAGTCGTCACCGACCGTGACTTCACCCAGTGGGCCGCCTGGCTCGAGAGCACCGGGATCGTCGACCGGGCCGACCTCGACCCCTCGAGCCTCTACACCAACGAGTACAACGACCTCGCGAAGGGGGAGCAGAAGTGACCTCGAGCATCGAGCTGCGCCACGTCACCAAGGAGTTCGTCGTCCGCCCGACGAAGGACCAGCCCCGCGCGAGCGTGCTGCGGGCCCTGGAGGACATCAGCCTCACCGTTCCGGCGGGGGAGTTCCTCACCCTCGTCGGCCCGAGCGGGTCGGGCAAGACGACCCTGCTCGACCTCCTCGGCGGGCTGAGCACCCCGACGAGCGGCCAGGTCTTCGTCGACGGCGAGGCCGTCACCGGACCCGGTCTCGACCGCGGGATCGTCTTCCAGCAGTACGCCCTCTTCCCCTGGCGCACGGCGCTGGCCAATGTCGCCTTCGGCCTCGAGCAGCTGCCGCTCAGCCGCCGGGAGCGCACCGAGCGGGCTCGTCACTACCTGACGCTCGTCGGCCTCGAGGGCTTCGAGGAGCGGCTGCCGCACGAGCTCTCGGGCGGCATGAAGCAGCGGGTGGCGATCGCCCGCAGCCTCGCCTACGAGCCGGGGATCCTCCTCATGGACGAGCCCTTCGCCGCGCTCGACGCCCAGACCCGCGAGCAGCTCCAGGACGAGCTGCTGCGCATCTGGCGCACGACCGGGACGACGGCCGTCTTCATCACCCACGGCATCGAGGAGGCGGTCTACCTCGGCCAGCGCGTCGCGGTCCTCTCCTCGCGGCCCGGACGCCTCAAGGCGGTCGTCGACGTCGACCTCGGCGACCGCGAGGGCGCGACGGACCTGCGCTCCGACCCCGACTTCGTCGCCTACCGGCACCAGGTCTGGAGCCTGCTGCACGACGAGGTCGAGCGCGCCCGCCGCGCCGGCCACTCCAAGATCCAGCCCGACGGCACCGAGAAGGCGGCCTGAATGAGCACCGCGACCCTGTCCCAGCCCACCACGGCACCGGCGGAGGCGCCCCCTTCGTCCACCGTGACCGTCCCCGAGGCGCCGAGCCGCACCCAGCGGGTGGTCTCGGCCCTGCGCACCGGAGTGCGCCGCTCGGCAGCCGTCGTGCTCTTCCTCCTGCTGTGGGAGTTCGGCACGCAGTACCTGCTCGAGCCGACCCGCAAGGTCTTCCTGCCGCCGCTGCACGTCGTGCTCGGCGCGCTGTGGGACCTCGTGCGCACCGGTCAGCTGCAGGAGCACCTGCAGGCGAGCCTCACCCGATCGGTCGTCGGCTTCGGCCTGGCCGTCGTCGCCGGGGTCGTCCTCGGCATCGCCGTCGCCTGGTACGACGGGTTGCGCGAGGTGCTGACGCCGCTGCTCGAGCTCTTCCGCAACACCGCGGCCCTGGCCCTGCTGCCGGTCTTCACGCTGCTCCTGGGCATCGGTGAGCTGAGCAAGGTGTCGATCGTCGCCTTCGCGGCCTTCTTCCCCGTACTGCTCAACACCGTTGCCGGTGTGCGCACCGTCGACCCGCTGCTGGTGCGGGCCGCGCGGACCCTCGGGCTGTCCAACCTGCAGCTCTTCGTCAAGGTCGTGCTCCCGTCGGCCGTGCCGACGATCTTCACCGGCATCCGGATGGCCGGCACCGCCTCGATCCTCGTGCTCATCGCCGCGGAGATGGTCGGCGCCAAGGCCGGCCTGGGCTACCTCATCGTCAACGCCCAGAGCAGCTTCCAGATCCCGCAGATGTACGCCGGGATCCTCACGGTCTCGGTCTTCGGCCTCGTCGTCAACATCGCGCTCGTGCGCCTGGAGCGCCACTTCTCGGCCTGGCGCACCACGCCCACCGGCAGCTGAACCCCCTTCGCCTGCAAAGGAATCCACTCACCATGACCACGCAACGCCAGCTCCACCTCAATGCCTTCATCATGCCCAACGGCCACCACGAGGCCGCCTGGCGGCATCCCTCGACCGACCCCGTGCGGGCGCGGACCCTGCAGCACTACGTCGACATCGCCCGCACGGCCGAGCGGGGCCGCCTCGACTCGGTCTTCCTCGCCGACGTCGTCGGCCTTCCCGACAACGTGCGGCACAACTCGCACTCGGGCTTCGAGCCGCTGACCCTGCTCTCCGCGCTCGCCGCGAGCACCGAGCACGTCGGGCTCATCGCGACGGCCTCGACGACCTACAACCACCCCTACACGCTGGCGCGGGCCTTCGCCTCGCTCGACCACCTGAGCGGCGGGCGTGCCGGGTGGAACATCGTCACCTCGGGCTCGACGGTCGAGGCGGGCAACTTCGGCATCGAGCGTCCCGACCACGACCGGCGCTACGCGCGGGCCGAGGAGTTCGTCCAGGTCGTCGCCGCGCTCTGGGACAGCTTCGGCGACGGCGCGATCGTCGCCGACGCGGCGAGCGGGACCTATGCCGACACCGACCGGATCTCGCCGATCGACCACCACGGCGAGTTCTTCGACGTGGCCGGCCCGCTCAACGTGCCGCGACCGGTCCAGGGCTACCCGCTGCTCGTCCAGGCCGGGTCGTCCGAGGCGGGCAAGGCCTATGCCGCGCAGTACGCCGAGGCGGTCTTCACCGCCCAGCAGACCCTGCAGGACGGCATCGACTTCTCCGACGACCTCAAGCGTCGACTGGCGCAGCACGGCCGCTCCCGCGACGAGCTGCTCGTGCTGCCCGGCATCAGCCCGATCATCGGGTCGACGCAGGAGGAGGCGCAGCGGCTCGAGGCCGAGATCAACGCCGGCATCGTCCCGGCCTACGGCCTGGCCCAGCTGAGCGCGATGCTCGACGTCGAGCTGACCGAGGAGCACCTCGACGCGCCGCTGCCGCACGTCGAGCGCATCACCCAGGGCAACCAGAGCCGCTTCACCCTCGTCACCGAGCTCGCCCGTCGCGAGGACCTGACGGTGCGCCAGCTCATCGAGCGACTCGCCGGCGGCCGGGGGCACCGCGTGCTCGCCGGCACGCCCGAGCAGATCGCCGACGACCTCGAGACGTGGTTCACCCAGGGGGCGGCCGACGGCTTCAACATCATGCCGCCGACCTACCCCCAGGGCCTCGAGGTCTTCGTCGACACCGTCGTGCCGATCCTGCAGGAGCGGGGCCTCTTCCGCCGCGAGTACACCGGCACGACCCTGCGCGAGCACTACGGTCTCGCCCGCCCGGCGGCCGGCCACATCAGCAGCACCCACCCCACCAGCACGTCCACCACGAAGGAGCACGCAGCATGAGCACTGCACCCATCCGTGACATCCGCAAGATCACCGGCCGGATCGGCGCCGAGGTCATCGGCATCGACATCACCGCCCCGCTCGACGAGCCGACCCTGCGCTTCGTCCGCGAGGCCCTCGACGAGCACAAGGCGCTCGTCTTCCGGGGCGCGCCGCTCGACGGCGAGGGCCAGCAGCGCTTCGCCGCCCAGCTCGGCGAGCTGACGACGGCCCACCCGACGGTCGCCTCGGTCGAGGGCGCCCCGCGCGTGCTCCCCGTCGCCTCGCAGACCTTCGGCGGTTCGGCGGCCAACCATTGGCACACCGACGTCACCTTCGTCCAGGCGCCCCCGGCCTACACGACCCTGTCGAGCAAGATCGTGCCGCCACACGGCGGCGAGACCCTCATCTCCAACACGGCCGCGGCCTACCGCGACCTGCCCGAGCCGCTGCGGCGTCTGGCCGACGGCCTGTGGGCCGTGCACACCAACGACTACGACTACGCGACGCCGCCGGAGGAGCACGACGACGCGGTCAAGGAGCGCCGGGCCGAGTTCACCTCGCAGACCTTCGAGACCGAGCACCCGGTCGTGCGGGTCCACCCGCGCACGGGGGAGCACGGCCTCTACCTCGGTGGCTTCGTCTCGCGCTTCGTCGGGCTGTCGAAGACCGAGAGCCGGGACATCCTGCGCCTGCTCCAGAGCTATGTCACCCGCCCGGAGAATGTCGTCCGGGTCGTCTGGGAGCCCGAGCAGCTCGTCATCTTCGACAACCAGATCACCCAGCACTACGCGCCGGACAACTACGACGGCCTGCCCCGTCGCCTCGAGCGGGTCACCGTCGCCGGTGAGGTGCCTGTCGGCATCGACGGCGAGCGCAGCCGCTCGATCACGGGTGACGCCTCGCACTACGCGCCGGCGGTCTGACCCCCGTCGTCAGACGACGAGGATTGTGACCGTCGAGCCCTTGGGGGCGGTGCCGCCGCTCGGGCGCGAGGCGCGCACCTCGTCGAGCGGCCCGCCGAGGAAGGTCTGGACCGAGACCTTGAAGCCCGCGGCCTCCAGCTTGCTCGTCGCCGCAGAGCGGCTCAGGCCCTCGACCGACGGCACGGCGACCATCTCCGGGCCCTTGGAGACGGTGATCGTCACCGTCTCACCGGGCAGGAGGGTGCCGCTGCTGGGGGACTGGTTGATGACCGAGCCCTTGGGCACGGTCGTCGAGTAGGCGTCGTCGGCACGGGTGGCCTCGAGCCCGGCCTCCTCGATCGCGGTCGTCGCGGCCTCGGCGCCCTGGCCGGTCACCGTCGGCACGGCCACCGGCTCGGGGCCCTTGGAGACGACGAGGGAGACCTTGGCGTCGCGCTTGACCTCGGTGCCGGCGGCCGGCGAGGT
>ERZ500994.349-NODE-349-length-14821-cov-12.132466_pt1 | contig 14821 bp, 13 predicted proteins | sample MGYA00248878_ERZ500994 | MGnify/ENA primary metagenome ERZ500994 (study PRJEB25958, sample SAMN03398533) | human skin metagenome | study: EMG produced TPA metagenomics assembly of the Human Skin Microbiome Metagenome (human skin metagenome) data set. | reverse complement strand
CGGGCGAGGTCGTGGACGTCGTCGAGCAGCTGCTCGACCCGCGCACCGATCTTCGGCACCGTGAGGGCGAGCTCGTCCTCGCCACCTGGCGCCTGCTGCTCGACAAGGGCAGCCTGCAGGACGGGGAGGCCTTCCTCGCCGGCACGGCCCAGGCGCCGCGAGCGCTCGTGTCGCCGGCGACGGCCCAGTCCTTCGGCCTCGTCGAGGATGACCTCGTCACGGTGAGCGCCGAGGACCTGCGGGTCACCGTCCCCGTCGTCATCCGCGACATGGTCGACCACGTCGTGTGGTTGCCGACCCACTCGGAGAGCTGCGACCTGCGCAGCCTCTCCGGCCGAGCCGGAGCGATCGTCTCCGTGACGAAGGGGGGTGCGGCATGACGGGCATGACCCTCCTCGCCGCCGCAGCCGACAAGCCGGTCCCGGCGGACTTCAGCGACACCCCGCTGTGGCTCTCGCTCGTCAAGGCGCTGCTGCTCTTCGTCTACCTGCTCGTGTCGGTGCTGCTCGTCATCTGGTTCGAGCGCCGCGTCATCGGTCGCATGCAGCAGCGGCCCGGCCCCAACCGCAACGGCCCCTTCGGCCTGCTGCAGACCCTCGCCGACGGCATGAAGTCGATGTTCAAGGAGGACGTGCGGCCCAAGGCCGCCGACGCCCTGATCTTCACCATCGCGCCGGTGATCTTCGCGTCGATGGCCTTCGTCGGCTTCTCGATCATGCCGCTCGGCGGGATGGTCTGGATGTTCGGTCACCACACCCCGCTGCAGCTGACCGACCTGCCGGTCGCCGCGCTGCTCGTCCTCGCCGTCGCCGGCGTCGCGGCCTACGGCATCGTCCTCGGCGGCTGGTCCGCCGGCTCGACCTACCCGCTGCTCGGTGGCCTGCGGGCGACCGCCCAGCTGATCTCCTACGAGATCGCGATGGGCCTGGCCCTCGTCGCCGTCTTCATGTACGCGGGCTCGATGAGCACGAGCGAGATCGTCGCCGCCCAGAGCGACCTCTGGTACATCGTCCCGGCGTGCGTCTCCTTCGTCATCTACGTCATCACGATGGTCGGCGAGACCAACCGTCTGCCCTTCGACCTCGCCGAGGGTGAGGGCGAGATCGTCGGTGGTTACTTCACCGAGTACTCCGGCATGCGCTTCGCGATGTTCTTCCTCGGCGAGTACATCAACATGTTCACCGTCTCGGCCCTGGCGACGACGCTCTTCCTCGGTGGCTGGCAGGCGCCTCCCGGCATCGCGGCCATCGGCGACGGCATGCTCAACACCGGCTGGTGGGGCCTGCTGTGGTTCACCGTCAAGCTCTGGCTCTTCATGTTCTTCTTCGTCTGGCTGCGCGGCACCCTGCCCCGCACCCGCTACGACCAGTTCATGCGCTTCGGCTGGAAGTTCCTCATCCCCGTCACCGTCGCGTGGGTCATCGCCGTGGCCTTCATCCGCGGCGCCGACGCCGGCTTCTTCGGCGACGGCACGGTCGGGCTGCTCGGCCGCGAGTTCCCGATCTCCTCGCTGATCATCGTCGGCGTCCTGGGCGTCCTCGTCCTCGGCTCCACGTGGATCTGGGAGACGAAGGTCGACCAGCGCGCCCGCGAGGAGGAGGCCGCCGCCGAGGTGCCCGAGGAGGTCGACCCCTGGGCCGAGGGCTACCCCGTGCCGCCGCTGCCCGGCCAGCGCCTCGTCGAGGCGCCCCGTGGTGGGACGGCCATCGACACCCGGCCGGCACCCCCTTCGACCGAGACCAGCACCCCGTCCACCTCCGAGGAGGAGCACCGTGGCTGACGACACCGCCAAGGGAGGGTTCTTCGCAGACCTCTTCGCCCCCGTGGCCGGCTTCGGCGTGACCTTCGCGACGATGTTCCGCAAGGTCGCGACCCAGGAGTACCCCGAGGTCAAGTGGCCCACCCAGCCGCGCTTCCACGGCCGCCACCAGCTCAACCGTCACCCCGACGGTCTCGAGAAGTGCGTGGGCTGCGAGCTGTGCGCCTGGGCCTGCCCGGCCGACGCGATCCTCGTCGAGGGCCGCGGCAACGACGACGAGCGGGGGCTGCGCTTCAGCCCCGGCGAGCGCTACGGGCACATCTACCAGATCAACTACCTGCGCTGTATCTTCTGCGGGCTGTGCATCGAGGCCTGCCCGACCCGGGCGCTGACGATGACCAACGAGTACGAGCTCGCCGACAACAACCGCGCCGACCTGATCTTCACCAAGGAGCAGCTCCTCGCGCCGCTCCAGGAGGGGATGCTCCCCGCGCCCCACCCGATGGTCGAGGGCATGGAGGAGCGTGACTACTACCAGGGCAAGGTCGCCACGGCCACGCCCGAGCAGCGCGAGTGGGTCGAGCAGCACGCGAGCTCGGAGGAGGGCCGATGACCGGCACCGGTGAGGCCGTCGTCTTCTGGGTCCTCAGCCTCGTCGCCGTCCCCGGCGCGCTCGCCCTGCTCTTCGCCCGCAAGGCGGTGCACGCGGCCATCGGCATGGTGACGACGATGATCGTCCTGGGCGTCTTCTACCTCCTGCAGGAGGCTCCCTTCCTCGGCGTCGTGCACATCTTCGTGTACACGGGCGCGGTGATGATGCTCTTCCTCTTCGTCGTCATGCTCGTCGGCGTCGACCACTCGTCCTCGCTCGTCGAGACGATCAAGGGCCAGCGTCTGCTCACCGTGCTCGTCTCGGTCGCCGGCCTGCTGCTGCTCTTCTCCGCTATCGGCCGGGTCGTCTACGAGGGCAACCCGACGCTCGCGGAGGTCAACGCCGACCCCGGCAACGTCGAGGCCATCGCCTACCTCGTCTTCGGTCGCTACGTGTGGCTCTTCGAGGTCACCGCCGGTCTGCTCACCGTCTCCGCGCTCGGCGCCATGGTCTTCGCGCACCGCGAGCGGATCATCGCCAAGCCGACCCAGCGTGAGTGGATGGAGCGCCGCTTCCGCGAGGGCAAGCACCTCTCCGGTCTTCCGGTCCCGGGCGTCTACGCGCGGCACAACGCCGTCGACACCCCGGCCCTGCTGCCCGACGGCAGCATCTCCGAGCTCTCGCTCAACCGCGTGCTCGTCGCCCGTGACCAGGTGACGACCCCGACGCGCTACCGCCAGCTCGCGGACACCGAGACCACCACCGAGGGAGGTGAGCAGCAGTGAGCCCGATGAACTACATCTACCTCGCGACGATCCTCTTCGTGATCGGTGGCGCGACCGTCCTGCTGCGACGCAACGCGATCATCGTCTTCATGGGTGTCGAGCTCATGCTCAACGCCGCCTCGCTCGCCTTCGTCACCTTCGCCCGTATGCACGGGTCGGTCGAGGGGCAGGTCATCGCCATGTTCGTCATGGTCGTGGCCGCCGCCGAGGTCGTCGTCGGACTGGCCATCATCATGGCCGTCTTCCGTGCCCGCCGCTCGGCCTCGGTCGACGACGCCAACCTGCTGAAGCTGTAAGGAGCCACCTTGCTCACCGACATCGCCTGGCTCCTCGTGGCCCTGCCCCTCCTCGGGGCGGCGCTGCTGCTCCTCGGCGGCCGCCTCACGGACTCCTTCGGGCCGCTGCTCGCGACCGCCCTGTCCTGGGGCTCCTTCCTCGTCGGCGCCGCCATCTTCGTCTCGATGCTCGGCACCTCCGCGGAGGAGCGCTCCGGCACCGTGCAGCTGTGGGACTGGGTCCCCGCCGGCAGCATCGACGTCACCGCCGGGCTGCTCGTCGACCCGCTCTCGGTCGCCTTCGTCCTGCTCATCACCTTCGTCGGGTCGCTCATCCACGTGTACTCGCTCGGCTACATGGAGCACGACCCCGACAAGCGGCGCTTCTTCGCCTACCTCAACCTCTTCGTGGCGTCGATGCTCCTGCTCGTCCTCGCCGACTCCTACCTGCTGCTCTTCGTCGGCTGGGAGGGCGTGGGCCTGGCCTCCTGGCTGCTCATCGGCTTCTGGAACCACAACCCCGCCTACGCCACGGCGGCCAACAAGGCCTTCATCGCCAACCGCATCGGCGACGTCGGCCTGATCCTCGCGATGACGCTCATGCTCGCGAGCTTCGGCACCGTCGACTTCGCCGCGGTCGACGCCGCGGTCGGGGGCGCGGGGGAGGGCGTGCTCACCGCGATCGGCCTGCTGCTCCTGCTCGGCGCCTGCGGCAAGTCGGCGCAGTTCCCCCTGCAGTCCTGGCTGGGTGACGCGATGGCGGGCCCGACACCGGTCTCAGCGCTCATCCACGCCGCGACGATGGTCACCGCCGGTGTCTACATCGTCGTGCGCAGCCACCACATCTTCGACGCGGCGCCGAATGCGCAGCTCGCGGTCGTCGTCGTCGGCGCGATCACCCTCGTCTACGGAGCGATCGTCGGCTGCGCCAAGGACGACATGAAGAAGGCGCTCGCCGCCTCGACGATGAGCCAGATCGGCTACATGATGCTCGCCGCGGGTCTCGGCCCGGTCGGCTACGCCTTCGCGATCTTCCACCTCGTGACGCACGGCTTCTTCAAGGCCGGCATGTTCCTCGGTGCCGGGTCCGTCATGCACGGCATGGGCGACCAGGTCGACATGCGCCGCTTCGGCGGCCTGTCGACGGTCATGAAGATCACCTGGGTGACCTTCGGCCTGGGCTGGCTCGCGATCCTCGGGGTTCCCCCCTTCGCCGGCTTCTGGAGCAAGGACAAGATCATCGAGGCCGCCTTCGTCGGCGAGGGCTGGCGGCCGTGGGTCTTCGGACTCGTCGCGCTCCTCGGCGCCGGCATCACGGCCTTCTACATGTCGCGCCTGTTCTTCATGACCTTCCACGGCAAGCGGCGCTGGACCGACGACGTCGACCCGCACGAGTCGCCGCTGACGATGACGATCCCGATGATGGTCCTCGCCGTCGGCTCGGCCCTGCTCGGTCTCGTCCTCGCGACCGTCGCCCCGATCACGACCTGGCTCGAGCCGGTCCTCGGCCACGTCGAGCACCACGAGCCGGTGCTGCCGGTGCCGGTCCTCATGGCGGGCACGCTGCTCGTCGTGGCCGTCGGCGCCGTCTGGGCCTGGCTGGTCTACGGCCGCGACGAGGTCCCCGTCGTCGCGCCGGCCGGCAGCGCGCTCACCCGCGCGGCTCGCGCCGACCTCTACCAGGACGAGCTCAACTCGACCCTGCTGCAGTGGCCCGGCATCGGGCTCACCCGGGGTCTGACCTCCTCCGACCGTGAGCTCGTCGACGGCTCCGTGCTGAGCCTGTCGCGCGCGATCGAGACGACCTCCTCCTGGCTGCGCACGGCCCAGAACGGCTACGCGCGCTCCTACGCCCTGACGATGCTCACCGGCGTCGTCGTCTTCCTCGGTGCACTGTGGGTGATCAACTGATGGACAACCTGCCCTGGCTGACCCTGCTCATGGTCGTGCCGCTCGTCGGCGCGCTCGTGGTGGCGGTCCTCCCTTCGCGCAGTGCGCAGCTCGCCCGACCCATCGCCCTCGGGGTCTCCCTGCTCACCCTCGTGCTCGGCATCGTCGCGACCGCGACGAGCTTCACCCGCGGCAGCAGCGAGCAGTTCCAGATGGTCGAGCGCCACGACTGGATCCCGCAGTTCGGCGTCAGCTACGCCCTCGGCGTCGACGGCATCTCGCTCGCCCTGATCCTCATGGCGCTCGTGCTCGTGCCGGTGTGCATCCTCGCCGCCTGGGACGACCTGCCCGAGGGCGGCGCCTGGCACAAGGGCTACTTCGCCCTGCTGCTCTCGCTCCTGCCCTTCATGATCGGGGTCTTCTCCGCGATCGACGTCTTCCTCTTCTACGTTTTCTTCGAGGCCATGCTCATCCCGGTCTACTTCCTCATCGGGATGTACGGCGGCGCCCACCGCCAGGCCGCGGCGATGAAGTTCCTCCTGTTCTCCCTCGCGGGCGGGCTGATCATGCTCGTGGGCGTCATCGCCCTCTACCTCCAGGGCCCGGGCGGGTCCGAGGGCTTCCTCGTCGAGCGTCTCACCGGCCTCGAGATCGGCGGCTCGGCCGAGCGCTGGATCTTCGTCGCCTTCTTCATCGCCTTCGCGGTCAAGGCGCCGATGTGGCCGGTCCACACCTGGCTGCCCGACGCCGCCGCTGCCTCGCGGCCCGCCGTCGCGACGCTGCTCGTCGGCGTCCTCGACAAGGTCGGCACCTACGGGATGATCCGCTTCTGCCTCCAGCTCTTCCCCGAGGCGAGCCAGTGGGCGACGCCGGTCGTCGTCACCCTCGCGGTCATCTCGATCCTCTACGGGGCGATCCTGGCGATCGGTGAGCGCGACATGATGCGCCTGATCGCCTTCACCTCGGTGAGCCACTTCGGCTTCATCATCCTGGGCATCTTCGCCTTCACGTCCGTCTCCCAGTCGGGCGCGAACTTCTACATGGTCAACCACGGCTTCGCGACGGCCGGCCTCTTCCTCGTGGCCGGCATGCTCATCGCCCGCCGCGGCAGCCAGCGCATCGACGCCTACGGCGGCTGGCAGCGCGCCACCCCGTGGCTGGCCGGCTCCTTCCTCATCGCCGGGCTCGCCACCCTGTCGCTGCCGGGTCTGTCGACCTTCGTCTCCGAGTTCCTCGTCATCGCCGGGTCCTGGTCGCGCCAGCCGGTTGCGACGGCCTTCGCGGTGTGGGGCGTCGTCCTCGCCGCGATCTACGTGCTGCTCATGTACAAGCGGATCTTCACCGGCCCGCCGCCGGTCGTCGTCGGTGACGCCGAGGCCGAGGCCGGAGCAGACGACCTCGCCGTCGCCGCCCGGACGCAGGAGGCCACGCCGGCCGCGGCCGAGCTGCCCTACGTGCGGGCCGACCTCGACGAGGGCGTCACCCCGGCCCGGCTGTCCGCGCCGCTGCGCGACCTCGGCTGGCGGGAGAAGGCCGTCGTGGCCCCCGTCGTCGTGGCCCTCGTCGTGCTCGGCTTCTTCCCCAAGCCGGTGCTGGACACCCTCGATCCGGCGGTCGAGCGGACTCTCCAGATCGTCGGCGTCAGCGACCGGGCCCCGTCCGTCCCCGCCGACGCCGGCTCGACCTCCGGGAGTGACCACTGATGACCCTGACCGTGCCCGCGGCCTTCGAGGCCGCCGACATCAGCTACCAGGCGCTCTCGCCGATGATCGTCCTGCTCGTCGGGGCCTTCGTCGGGGTCCTCGTCGAGGCCTTCGCGCCGCGCAGCACCCGCCACCTCGCGCAGGTCGTCCTCTCGGTCGCCACGATCGTCATCGCCTTCGTCGCGCTCGTCATCACCGGTGACTCCGCCGGGGTGACCGTCGGCGGCACCGTCGCCGTCGACGACCCGACCCGATTCATGCAGGGTGCGCTGCTCGTCCTCGGGCTGCTCGGCCTGCTCGTCATGGCCGACCGGCTCGGCGGCGACACGGCCGATGCCTTCACCCCGATGGGGGCCGCGAGCCCGGGCTCGGCGCTCGAGTCCCAGGCCGCGCGCAAGGGCTGGTCGACGACCGAGGTCTTCCCGCTCGCGCTCTTCGCCCTCGCGGGCATGCTGCTCTTCCCTGCTGCCAACGACCTGCTGACGATGTTCGTCGCGCTCGAGCTGCTGTCGCTGCCGCTCTACCTCATGTCGGGCCTGGCCCGCCGCCGTCGCCTGCTCTCGCAGGAGGCGGCCCTGAAGTACTTCCTCCTCGGCGCCTTCTCGTCGGGCTTCTTCCTCTTCGGTGCGGCCCTGCTCTACGGCTACGCCGGCTCCATCGACCTGGCCCGCATCGCCGCGGCCGCGTCGACCTCGACCGGCGACCTCGAGGGGCTGCTCCTGCCGGGCGTCGTCATGGTGCTCGTCGGCCTGCTCTTCAAGGTCGGCGCCGTCCCCTTCCACTCGTGGACCCCGGACGTGTACCAGGGCGCCCCGACCCCGGTCACCGGATTCATGGCCGCGTGCACCAAGGCCGCGGCCTTCGGTGCCCTGCTACGTCTGATCTACGTCGGCCTCGAGACCACCCGCTGGGAGTGGCGGATGGGCGTCGTCGTCATCGCCGCCCTGACGATGGTCATCGGCGCGGTGCTCTCGGTGACCCAGACCGACATCAAGCGGCTGCTCGCCTACAGCTCGATCGCCCACGCCGGCTTCATCCTCGTCGGACTGATCAGCTTCGACCGCACGGCGGTCGAGGGTGTGCTCTTCTACGTCGTCGCCTACGGCATCACGACGATCGCCGCCTTTGCGGTCGTCAACCTCGTGCGCGAGCGCGGTGCCGAGGCGACCCACCTGTCGCAGTGGGCCGGGCTCGGCCGGGCGCACCCCTACATCGCCGGGACCTTCGCGCTCTTCATGCTCGCCTTCGCCGGCATCCCGCTGACCTCCGGCTTCACGGCCAAGGTCGCCGCCTTCATCCCGGCGGTCGAGCACGGTGGGCTCTCCGGTGTCCTGCTCGTCGTCATCGGCGTGCTCATGTCGGCCGTCACCGCCTTCGTCTACATCCGCCTCATCGTGCTGATGTTCTTCACCGAGCCGGGCGGTGAGGTCACCGTCGCGGCCCCGGCTACGCTGTCCCTCGTCGTCATCGGCATCGGCGTCCTCGCGACGATCGCTCTCGGTGTCTTCCCCGGTCCGCTCCTGGAGCTGGCCCAGCAGTCCAGCGTCTTCATCCCGAGGTGACCATGACCAGCGCAACGCCCCCTGTCCTCGCTCTGCCGGAGGCCAGTGACGCGTTGAGCTCGAGGCTGGCCGAGGGGCTCGAGCGGGTCGAGGCCCTCATCGTCGAGAGCACGCGCAACGAGGACGACTTCATCACCGAGGCCAACCTCCACCTCGCCCGTGCCGGCGGCAAGCGGTTTCGTCCGGTGCTGACGATGCTCGTCGCCGAGCTCGGCGAGGGCATCACCGACGAGGTCATCGCCGCGGCCGCCGGCGTCGAGCTGACCCACCTGGCGAGCCTCTACCACGACGACGTCATGGACGAGGCCGACCTGCGGCGAGGCGCTCCGAGCGCCAACGCGAAGTACGACAACTCGACGGCGATCCTCGTCGGCGACCTGCTCTTCGGCACGGCGTCCGACATCATCGCCGACCTCGGCGCCGACGCGGTCAAGATCCAGGCGCAGACCTTCATCAGGCTCTGCTCGGGCCAGATCCGCGACGACCGGCCCTGCCCCGAGGGCACCGACCCGCGCGAGTACTACCGCGGGGTCCTCGCCGACAAGACCGGCGTGCTCGTCGCGACCGCGGCGCGCTACGGCGCGATGTACGGCGGCTGCCCGCCGCAGGTCGTCGAGCTGGTCACGGAGTACGGCGAGCAGCTGGGCATGGCCTTCCAGCTCGTCGACGACATCATCGACATCGCCAGCGAGTCGGGCGAGACCGGGAAGACGCCGGGCACCGACCTGCGCGAGGGCAAGCGCACCCTGCCGGTGCTCAACGCCCTGGCCTCGACCGACCCGGCCGACGCCGAGCTGCAGGAGCTGCTGTGCTCCGACCTCAAGGACGACGACGAGCGTCTCGAGCGCGCCCTCGAGCTCCTACGGGTCCACCCCGGCATGGCCGCGGCCCGCGAGGAGACCCTCGAGGTCGGTCGCCGGGCCAGTGCCTCCCTCGACGTGCTGCCGGACAGCGACGCCAAGACCGCGCTCCTCGGGCTCATGGACGGCGTCATCCACCGCGTCGGCTGACGCGGGCGGACCCGGCACGGGATCGAAGGGAGGACCGGACCGGTCCTCCCTTCGTCACGTCAGACCGGCTCGACCGGCTCCAGGGACTCGCACTCGTCGGCGGGCCGCCGCCGACGCCGCGCGGAGGCGAGCGAGTCGACCGTCAGGCAGGCCAGGGCGACCCAGACGATGGCGAAGCCGATCCACCGGGCCGGCTCGAGATGCTCGCCGAGGAGGGTCACGCTCACGACGAGCTGGAGCACCGGGGTGATGAACTGGATGAGCCCGATCGTCACGAGCGGGATGCGCCGGGCCGCCTCGGCGAAGAGCAGCAGCGGGATCGCCGTGACCATGCCCGCCGAGACGAGCAGCAGCGGGTGCCACGGGGCGTCGATGGTGAAGGTCGACTCGCCGGTCGCCGTGAGCCACCAGACGAGCCCGAGCGCCGGCGGCAGCAGGAAGATCGTCTCCGCCGACAGGGAGTGCAGGGCGGGCAGGCTCGCGCCGAGGCGCTTCTTGGTCAGGCCGTAGCCGCCGAAGGTCATGGCGAGCACGAGGGAGATCCACGGCAGCCCGCCGCCGGCGACGGTGAGGTAGAGCGCCGCGAGGGCGCCGATGCCGACGGCCACCCACTGCAGGCGCCGCAACCGTTCGCCGAGGACGAGGACGCCCAGGGCGACGGTGACGATGGGGTTGAGGAAGTAGCCGAGCGCCGCCTCGCTCGTGCGGCCGGTGCCGACGGCGTAGACGTAGACGAACCAGTTGCCGGCGATCAGGTAGGCGGCGATGCCGACGCCGAGGGCCAGCCGCCCGCGCAGGCGACGCACGAGCGCGACGAGCTCGTGCCGCAGCAGCAGGACGATCACGCACAGGGCGAAGGTCCAGATGATCCGGTGGGCGAGGATCTCCACCGAGCCGGAGGGGCGAAGGGCGTGGAAGTACAGGGGGAAGAGGCCCCAGATGCCGTAGGCGAGCCAGGCGGCGATGATGCCGCGGCCGTCGCGAGAGGGTGTCACCCGGCGAGGCTACTCCGGGCCGGCGGGCCGCACCGACCGGTCAGGACGGCACCTCGGCGACGACGAGGAGGGCGGCGTCGCGGGGCCCGTGGTCGAGGTGGATCCGGTCGTCGCTCGTGACGAGCACGACCCGTCGGGTGCCGGCGGCGGGGCGGGCGCGGAGCGCGTCGTCGCTCGCGAGCGCCGTGCGGTCGACGACGGCGGTGCGGGTCACCTCGAGGCGCAGCTGGGTGCCGCTGGGGTAGGTGAGCACGACCCCGTCGCCGGGCCGCAGCGCCGCGAGGTACAGCGCGACGGCCAGGATCTGCGCGACGACGGTGAACACGTACGGCCCGGTCAGCGGCGGCATCCCCAGCGCGTCGCCGAGCGCCTCCCCCGGACCCACGAGGTTCGGCCCGAGGACCGCCCCGATCGTCGTCGCCCAGACGACGAGCGAGAGATCGCGGCCGCGCGTGGCCGCCGTGGCGAGGTCGACCGCCGCGAACCGCGACTGCAGGTTCGCGGCCTGACCCGCGCCGATGAGCGCGAACCCCGCCAGCAGCAGCGGGAAGACCCGCACGCCCGCCGCGAGGATCACCACAGCGACGCCGACGAGCGCGATGAGCATGCCGCCGGCCAACGCGATACCGCGCCCACGACGCCGCGCGAGCGCTGCGAGCGGGACGGCGAGAGCCGCCGTCCCGAGCGTCACGAGCGCGGTCGCGAGCCCCGAGAACGCCTCATCGCCGGAGATGTCCGCCGCCAGCACCGCGCCGAGCGAGATCGTCGCTCCGAACGCGATGCCGCCGAGGATCTGCCCCGACGCGAGCACCCCCACGGTCCGACGCCGCAGGCGGGCGAGCGCGGCGTCGTCGTAGGCTGCGGCATCCGTCGCCGACGTCGGTCCGGTCGCGTCAGCCATCGGCGCGCGGCGCGTCGCGGACAGGGTTCCGCAACGTCCCGAGCCCCGTGATCTCCACCTCGACGACGTCGCCCGCGACGAACGGACCGACGCCGGCCGGCGTCCCCGCAAGGATCACGTCGCCCGGCAGCAGCGTGAACGCCTGTGAGGCGTACGAGATGAACTCGGCGACCGAGTGCACCATGTTGCCGAGCGGGCCGTCCTGGCGGACCTCGCCGTTGACCCGGGTGATGATGCGCACATCGGATGCCGGGTCGAACTCGGTCTCGATCGCGGGACCGAGCGGGCAGAACGTGTCGAACCCCTTCGCGCGCGCCCACTGCCCATCGGTCTTCTGCAGGTCGCGCGCCGTGACGTCGTTGCCGATCGTGTAGCCGAAGACGTGGTCCAGCGCATCGGCGACCGACACGTTCTTCGTGACGCGGCCGATGACAGCGGCAAGCTCGCCCTCGTAGTCGGTGCGCTCGGACTGCGGCGGCCGCACGATCGTGTCGCCCGGTCCGATGACGGCGGTGTTGGGCTTGAGGAACATCATCGGCTCCTCGGGCACCTCGTTGCCGAGCTCCGCCGCGTGGTCGCGGTAGTTGCGGGCGATGCCGATGACCTTCGAGCGCGGGATCACTGGTGCGAGCAGCGCGACCTCGCCGAGCGGCACGCGCTCACCCGTCGTGTCGAATCCGGCGAACAGCGGATCGCCGGCGAGAACGACCAGTTCCCCCTCGTCGACGATGCCGAACCGGATGGCGTCCTGGTGGCTGAAGCGGACGATCCTCACGCGTCAGAGCCCTCGGCGGCGTCGGCGTCCAGCCGCAGCAGCCAGCCGTGCGTGTCTTCCCGGCGCCCGTACTGGATGTCGGTGAGCTCCTGCCGCAGCGACAGGGCGAGCTCGCCGAGGGGCTGCTCGTCGACGAAGTCGTGACCCTTCAGCTGCCCGATGGGAGCGACCACGGCCGCGGTACCGCACGCGAACACCTCGACGATGTCGCCCGAGGCGACGCCCTCGCGCCACTCGTCGATCGAGACGGCGCGCCCCTGGACCTTGTGTCCGCGGTCGGCGGCCAGCTGGAGGATGGAGTCGCGCGTGATGCCCTCGAGGATCGAGTCCGACTGCGGCGTGACGAGCGTGCCGTCCTTGTAGACGAACACGACGTTCATGCCGCCGAGCTCCTCGACGTTGCGGTCGGAGTCGAGGAAGACGACCTGGTCGCATCCCTGCTTGTAGGCCTCGGCCTGCGGCAGCAGACTCGCGGCGTAGTTGCCGCCGGTCTTGGCGGCACCGGTCCCGCCCTTGCCGGCGCGGGCATAGTCCTCGCTGAGCCAGATCGAGACCGGCTTGGCGCCGCCCTTGAAGTAGGCGCCGACCGGCGAGGCGATGAGGTAGTAGGCCACCTTGTTCGCGGGGCGCACGCCGAGGAACGCCTCCTTGGCGAACATGAAGGGCCGCAGGTACAGGCTCTGGTCAGCGCCGGAGGGGACCCACGCGCCGTCGACCGCGATGAGCTCGCGCAGCGACTGGATGAAGTACTCCACCGGCAGTTCCGGCAGCGCGAGCCGCCGGGCGCTGCGCTGCAGGCGACGGCCGTTCTGGTCGGGGCGGAAGGTCCACACCGAGCCGTCGGCGTGACGGTAGGCCTTGATCCCCTCGAAGATCTCCTGGCCGTAGTGGAGCACCGCGGCGGCGGGGTCGAGCGAGATGGGCCCGTAAGGCTGCACGCGGGGACGGTGCCACCCGCCGCGCACCGACCAGCAGATGTCGACCATGTGGTCGGTGAAGGTCGTGCCGAAGGCGGGGTCGACCAGCAGTTGGTCGCGCTCGGCGGGCGTCTTGGCGGCGAGGTTGCGCGTGACGGCGAACTCGAGCGGAGCGAGGGCGGTGTCGGGGTCGTAGGTGAGGCTCATGAGATGTCCTGTGAGATCGTGACCGGTGCGGCGGGATGCGGCATCCTCAGGCTACGCCGCGGGCGTCGCGGCGGGGAGCGCCCGGGCGATGGCGTCGCCGGTCTGTGCGGTCGTGCGGGCGGATCCGTCCCGGGCGGCGATATCGGCTTCGATGGCGCGGGTGACGCGCCGGGCCTCATCGGCGAGCCCGAGGTGATCGAGCATGAGTGCGATGGATCCGATGGCGGCCGTGGGGTCGGCCTGCTGGGTCCCTGCGATGTCGGGCGCTGAGCCGTGCACGGGCTCGAACATCGAGGGGAAGACGCCGTCGGGATTGATGTTCCCCGATGCGGCGAGGCCGATGCCTCCGGTGACGGCGCCGGCCAAGTCGGTGAGGATGTCGCCGAAGAGGTTGTCGGTGACGATCACGTCGAAGCGGCCCGGGTTCGTGACCAGATAGATGGTGGCCGCGTCGACGTGTGCATAGTCTACGGTCACGTCGGGGTGCTCGGATGCCACGGCGTCCACGATCCGCTTCCACATGCCGCCGGCGTGCACCAGCACGTTGGTCTTGTGCACGAGGGTCAGTTTCTTCCGGCGCTTCTCCGCCTGCGCGAAGGCGTAGCGGACGACGCGCTCGATGCCGTAGGCCGTGTTGACCGAGGTCTCGTTGGCGACCTCGTGCGGCGTGCCGGTGCGGATCGAGCCGCCGTTGCCGACGTACGGCCCCTCGGTCCCCTCGCGCACGACGACGAAATCGATCTCGCCGGGGTCGGCGAGCGGACCGGGCGCCCCCGGGTACAGCCTCGACGGGCGGAGGTTCACGTAGTGGTCGAGTGCGAACCGCAGCTTCAGCAGCAGGCCGCGCTCGATGTTCGCATCCTTCAGGCGCGGGTCGCCGGGCACGCCGCCGACAGCGCCCAGGAGGATGACGTCATGGCTCGCGATCGCCGCGAGGTCATCGTCAGTGAGCGTGTCGCCGGTCTCGAGGTAACGCGCCGCGCCGAGCGAGAACCGGGTTTTCTCGAAGGTGACGCCGGAGTCGCGCGTCACGGCATCCAGGACCTTCTCCGCCTCGGCGACGACTTCGGGACCGATGCCGTCGCCCGGGATGACGGCCAGCTTGATGACGCGCGACATGGATCTCCTCGTGCTCACAGAGACCGCGCGAGGCGTGCCGATCAGTGCTCGGCGTGCGCGGTGCGGGACCCCTTCAGCGTAGTGGCCGCGATGACCGCTGCGATGCCGACGAGGACGGCGCCGATCACGGCCGTGATGCCCACCCCGGCGTCGAACGCGTGCGCTGCCGCGGTGCGGAGGGCCTCGGCGGTGGCGGGATCGAGCGTGTCGGCGACGGTCACCGCGCCCGCGAGGGTCTCGCGCGCGGCATCCGCGGCGTCGCCGGCCACGCCCGCCGGCAGCACGATTCCGGTGCGATACGCGGCGGTGAGGATGCCGCCGAGCACGGCCG
>ERZ500994.347-NODE-347-length-14842-cov-7.174275_pt1 | contig 14842 bp, 12 predicted proteins | sample MGYA00248878_ERZ500994 | MGnify/ENA primary metagenome ERZ500994 (study PRJEB25958, sample SAMN03398533) | human skin metagenome | study: EMG produced TPA metagenomics assembly of the Human Skin Microbiome Metagenome (human skin metagenome) data set. | reverse complement strand
TCCCGCCCGCGAGCATCCTGTCGGCCTGCCCGAGCTTACGGACGACCTGCTCCGGAGTGTGACGCTTCCTGCTGTTCGTCATGATCTGACCAGTCTCCCTGCCCGGACCCCCGGGCAACAGGACGACTCACACAACCACCGGACCTACCGAACGGGGTCAGCCCAAAGGGGTTCTCCCGCCGGAACCTGCTCTACATGCGGGCCTTCGCTGGTGCCTGGCCGGACGCCACTGAGATTGTGCAACGACCCATTGCACAATTGCCGTGGGGACACGTGATCGAGCTGCTCGACAAGCTCGACGACCAGGAGACGCGCAACTGGTACGCCGCGAAGGACGCACACCACCAGTGGAGCCGGCCGATGCTCGCTCACCAGATCACGACCCGCCTGCACGAGCGGGAGGCCGCTGCGCCAAGCAACTTCGCCGGCGCGCTCGAGCGGCTGGACTCCGACCAGGCGCAGGAGCTCACGAAGGACCCCTACGCGCTCGAGTTCCTCGCCGTCGACGGCGATGCGTCCGAGCGTGAGCTCGAGCAGCGCATGGTCGACCGGATCCTTGACACCATGCGCGAGCTCGGCCCTGGTTTCGCGTTCGTCGGCCGCCAGGTGCACTTCGACATTGACGGCGACGACTTCTACGTCGACTTATTGTTCTTCCACGTCGAGCAGCTGCGCTATGTCGTCATCGAGCTCAAGACCACCAAGTTCGATCCGCGCGACGCCGGGCAGCTCGGCTTCTACGTCGCCGTCGTCGACGACCGGCTTCGGATCCGCGACAAGCACCAGCCGACCGTCGGCATCCTGCTCGTCGCTGGCAAGAACGACACTGTCGTTCGCTACGCACTCGCTTCAACAACCCAGCCGGTCGCGGTCAGCCGCTACGAACTCGGCGAAGAGGCACAACGAGCTCTCCCGGATGAGGAAGCGATCACACGGGCTTTCGCCGATGAGCTTGCTCGCGACCAGTAGCTGATGGTGCGCGTGACTAGGAGACCTCGAAGGGTAGCGTGCGTAGGGTCGTTGCAGACATGCCCGTGCTCTTGAACATGCGGGCGTGCGCGTACTGGATTTCTGGCAGCAGATCCATACGCCCGATCGAGGTCAAAATGATCTCGTCGGCCTCGTCGGTGAGGTGGCGTAGCTCGGGGACCGCGTAGCCGCCGACGTACTTGCCGGAGTTGAGATCCCATGACTGGACATCGGGCAACGCAGTCTCGATCCGCTTCCCCAAGTCAATCAGCGCGTCGCGAGTTGTCTGGTCGCAGCTGCGCAACGAGAACGGGATCGCCGACATGGTCCCCTTGGTGACGTTGAAGCAGTCGCCGGTGAAGGTCCACCACAGAAAGGCCAGTCGTGAAGCGGCGACGGCGCTCACTGCCAGCTGGTCGTTGCGGTGCTGGGTGAACAACTTTCCCTCGTTCAGCGGCACGGATGCATGGGTGGACTTCTCGTACGTCACCGGCGACACCGTGTAGGTGCTGAGGAAGTAGGTCGCGGTCTTCTTGAATCCCACCGAGAAGTCGCTTACGCGAACCAAGGATGCCTGCAGTGATCCCTTCGCCAGCAACGTGTCCATGAGTTCGAACATGGCATCGCCACTCGACCGCATCCAGTTGGGCGTCTTCGTGCTGTTCGGCCGCCGTGCGTATCGGAGCGTCGCCATCAGGTGAGGTCGGAACGGCTCGATCCAACTATGGGTGATCGTGGTGTGAATCTCTGACGCTTTCCCTTGCCCGGCGGCGGTGATAATCGTGCTGCGTACCTTGACCTGGAACAGCGCTGCCGGCCGCTCCTGAAACGTGCTCACCCAGATCGCGCCGAATCGTTCGGCGTAGTACTTCCGAAGCGACTCGTCACGGTCGCCGAACTGGCTGCGGATTGGGACGATGAGGCTTAGACGCCCATCGGGGCGGGTGATCTGTGCGGATCGCTCACAGCACGATGCGTATATGTCGTCTACGTCATCTGTCTTGAAGCCGGTGATGCGGTAGCTGAGCTCGCGACGGTTCACGTATGGAGGGTTCCCAATCACGACGTCGAACCCGCCCTGCTCGAAGACCTCGGGGAACTCGACGAACCAGTGGAAGGGGTGGTGCGTCTCGACCCATGCCGTCAGAGGCTGGGGCACCATCGTTGCCGAGTGGTAGAGGTCATCGACGTCTCGGCGCACCTCGTCGAGCAGCGCGACAAGTTCGCGGCGCAGGCCGACGGACGATTCGTTGGTCTCCTGGCGCTCCCGGAACGCGGCGTAGCGCTCGGAGATCCGCGCAGCGGACTTCTTGACATCGGTGATCCGGTCACTGGTGAACAGGGTGCCGCTGTCCTCTTCGAGGGAATCCACGGTGAGGGCTCCGACGAGAGTGTTTCCCGGCTTGATGTTGAAATCGAGGTCGGGGAGCGGTTCGAGATCCTTGCGATCGTCGATGGATGCCACGAGTTTCAGGAAGAGCCGGAGCCGGGCGACCTCGACCGCTTCGCGCATGATGTCGACGCCGTAGAGGTTGCTGAGGGTGGCGTGCTTGAGGACGAAGTACTCGGTGTTGGCGTGCTTGGAGACGTTCTCGAGCAGTGCCTCGCCCTCGGGAAACGCTGTCGATCGGACGTGACGGTCCAGAGCATCGAGCGTGGCGTCGTACAGCGGCTGCAGCACCCGCAAACCGGCGAACAGGAAGGCTCCTGAGCCACATGTCGGGTCGATGACGCGTATGGCGGTGAGGATCTGCCACGCGGCCAGTGCTTGCTCTGGGGCGTTCAGCTGGTCGATCGTGTCGACCGCGAGCTGCTCGAGGTCGATGTTTTCGGTGACTGCTCGGTCTACGGAGTCGATGTGCCCGGACTTGGCTGCAGCGAGTAGCTTGGCGTGCTCGTTGCGCCGCCGGTCGGTTTCCCACCAGGTCTCTCCCGGGAGCCCGAGATCTTCGCTGGCGGGACCGTCCCACAGAGGTCGGCGCCGAGCCGTGCGCTGCGCCTCAATCTCGGCCGGCAGCGGCTCGTCGGTCCCCCATGCCAGGCTTGACCAGATGTACCGTTCGGGAGCTTCGCGAAGGTAGCGCCATGGGTTGACTCCGGTGCGGTCAATCAGGCGCTCAAGGAACACGGGCACGATGGCGTTGCTGGCCATGAAGTGCGTGACGTCTTCCTTCGTGTAGTAAGCGCCTTTGTCGGAGCCGCGGTTGTCGAGGCTGTCCTTCTCGTTGACGAACTGCTCGAAGATGTAGCCGAGCACGTCGGGATTGATCTCGTTCTGAGAAGCTGTCGGGCGATCGTCGAGATGCCACTGGAAGCGGTCGAACAGGTCGAAGATCGAGGTGAAGATCTCGTCGGGGATCTCAATGGTGTTGTCGTGTTCGAGCTTGTGCTCGGCGAAGATTCCCCCGTTGATGTAGGGCACGTCTCCGACCAAGTCGGCGACAACATCGTTGGGATACCTCCGTGAATCAGCCTTCTGGCCCAGCCCCTCGTGGAACATCGGGAGCAGGAAGTCGCGATAGAACCCGTAGAACTGGCCTGTGCCGACCAGATCGCGGAGCTGGTTGAGTCGATTCCGCAGATAGTCGGTGTCCTGGTCCATGAACGACTTCTTCTGCATGAAGTAGATGAACATCAGTCGGTTCATCATCAACGATGAGTACCACTCCCGCTCGCTGTCGTCGGGGATGCCCTGGATGGCGACGGTGAGTGCGCGCTGCCTGCGGACGAACTGGTCGTAGAACCGCTTGGTGACGATGTCGGCATCGAAGGCTGCGCGCATCTTGCGCAGCACCTCAATGAGGGTGGGACTCTCGTCGATCTTGATCTCGATGGTGCCGAGTCGCTGGCTGAGAGCCTCGTTGGTTGTGCCAACGGTGTGCCGGTGCAGAGCCAGGCGCGGCTGGCCGACCCCGTCGGCATCCGCCGATTGCAGCCATCGCCACTCCTGCCGGGTGTGATCGGCGAAGATGAGCAGTCGCGCATCGGAGACCTTGCGTACCTGCTGGTCGATCAGTCGTTGCGTGCGTGAATCGGGCAGTTCGTTGCAGAGCCACACTCGCAGGCCCGAGTAGCCGGCGACCTGCTGCAACGTATAGGTCTGCTCGTCGACGGTGATGCGTAGTGGTGCGAGGTCTGGCTTGTCCCAGCCGAGCTCCTCGAGGAAGAGGGTCTGAAAATCACCCGAGTTGACGAGCTTCATCCTGGTTGACGCGCTCATGATGCCACCCCCATTGAGCACACGATGTGGATCGGATCGGCTGCGGCGATGTCGATAACGAGCCGCTTGTCGCGATGGAGTAGCACGAGAAGGTCTGCCAGGTCGTCGACGTCGCTGCGCGCAGCCAGCGCGGTCGTGAATCGCTTCTCGGCCTCCTTGGTGAGAGGGCGGGTGAAGATGGCCTCGAGTGCGTCGGCGACATCGCCCTTCCCAGCCACCAGGGCGCCGTTGAGACGGTTCCATACTCGCTTGCGAACACCGCTGAGGCGGCCTTCGATGTTTCCGCTCTGGATGAGATTCCCTTGTGCCATCTGAATCAGGAGCGGGAAGTGGTCCGCGCGGGCGGGTAGCGCCGGGGTGTCGATTTCGCATCGGAATCGGCTAAGCGCCTCTTGCCCGGTGAGCAGACGGATACCCTCGGCGGATCCGAAGCCGAACCCGTCGTTGTCGTTTTCAGTGCGGACGTAACAGACCACGCCGTCGACGTCTCGGTCGGATAGTGATGGCCTGGTCGCGTAGACGAGGTCGGGCAGTGATTTGACGCGGTCGGCGAGCTCGGGGTGCTCTTGCTCGGCGGAGTTCCACACCTCATAGGCGAGGCTGGATGCGTCAACCTCGTTGTCGATCTCGTTGTCGTCGAGCTTGCCCTTGTAGAGATCCTCGATGATCTTCACCTCGTCCTCTGAGCCGAAGAACTGTTCGTCCGATCCGAATACCTCGGCGTTGGCGTGGAGGCGGTCAGCGATGCGCTGGCGGAGGTTCAGCACCTGCTCCACGCCGTCGTGCCATAGCGAGTAGATGATCACCTCATCCGACTTCTGACCGACGCGGTCGACGCGGCCGGCACGCTGGATCAGACGGATGATCGCCCACGGGAGGTCGTAGTTGACCACGATGTGCGCGTCCTGGAGGTTCTGCCCTTCGGAGAGCACGTCGGTCGCGACGAGCACTCTGTACTCGGCTGCGGGGTCGATGATCTTGTTGAGCTCGATGTCGGTGAGTGTCGCGGAGCCGAGCATGTTGGACAGGGGGGCGAATCTGCGGGCGACGTCGGTCGGGTTGTTGGTGTCGCCGCTGGCGATCCCCACCCGGTCGACACCTGCGGCCTTGATCGCTTCGGCGACGTAGTTGGCTGTGTCTTTGTACTCGGTGAAGATCAGCACCTTCTCGTCGGGGTGCGTCTCAGTCAGAAGCTTGAGGATCTCGGCCAGCTTCGAGTCCGCATCCGCCGTCCACGCGCCGAACTCGTTGAGCAGCCCAGTGAGCGTTGCCGTGTCGGCCTTAAGGTCGTCGAGCATGTTCGGGGTGAAGATGGAAGGGCGGATCCACCGCACCGACTTTGGTGCAGATGCGCGAAGTGCTTCGTATTCGCTCTGGCCATCCCCGGAGGTCGGCGGCTCGATGTCCTCGTAATCCTCTTCGGCGTCGTCGTCGCTCTCGGACGAGGTGAGCATGACATCCAGCAGTGTGCCCAGCGGGAGGTCGAGGTCGTTCTCGACGGCGTAGATGTACAGCTGGTTGCGGGCGATGTGGCGCTGCAGCGACAGCATGAACGAGTACCCGCAGCTGGACAGCCGCTTGTAGAGCCCACTGCGTACGAACCCGATCAGGTGGCCGCTGCCGCGTTCGAAGCGCTCAACGATCACCTTCTCCTCGGGCGTGAGCGTGAGCGACTTCCGGAGATATGCGGACAGGTTGTAGCGCGGCAGGTTCAGATTGTCGATCGCGTCGAGGGTCTCGACGGACTCCATCTTGGCTGCGGGGTCGTGCTCGCCGAACGAGTGCACGAGCGGCTTGGGCACACGGGCCGGGAACGTGAACCTCGTCCCGTTCGCGAAGGTGAGGTACTCCTTGCCCTGCTCGTCGACGAGCGCATAGTTCTTCCGCACGAACGAGCGGGTGCGGCGGATTAGGTGCTCGCTCATCAGCCGCTTCCAGTCATCGGGCTCCTCGCTGCGCTTGAACGCCTCGAGCGTGCTCGTCTTGCCGTCGAGCCTCTCCGCGAATCGGTCGTCTAGCGTCATCGCGACCACGGGCTGCAGCCCGAGATCGTCGTCGGGGTCGATGTACAACCCCAGCTGATTTCCGACGTCCTTGAAGCGGATGTTGTATGGCGTCGCGGTGAGTAGCAGCACCCGGCAGTCGTAGTTGCGGATGTAGTCGTAGAGCGCCCGGTAGTCCTGGCGGGTGTCGTTGCGCAGCGTGTGCGACTCGTCGACGATCACGAACTGGTAGCGACCGAGGTTGGGCAGGCGCTTGGCCGCCATGCTGTACGGGACGACAGTGGCGTTCAGCGCGTAGCGCTCTTTGTATTCCTCCCACATCTTCACCAGGTTGACGGGGCAGACGATGAGCGTGCGGTAGCCCTCAGCCTCATTGAGCATCATCGCGGTGGCCGTTGCGGTGATCGTCTTGCCGAGGCCGACGACGTCGCCGAGCATGGCACCGCCCTTGGTCATGATGCGACGGGACAGCGTCTTCACGGCGCTCTCCTGATACTCAAGCAACTGGTCGCGCATTGACGGCGGCAGTGTGTACTCGATAAGACCCTCGCGCACATCGCGGGAGAGGTGCCAGCAGACCTTGAGGTAGACCTCGTAGGGGGTCAGCGGTGTCTCGCTTGCCCAGGACTCGTCGATGATCTCGATGAGGTCGGCGGTGACGTCGATGGAGAACTTGTCGTCCCATCGATCCTCGAACCAGCCGTCGAGTTTCGCGGCTCCGTCCGAGTCGACCACATCGACGTTGAGCTCGTAGTTGTTCGCGAGGCCAGCGATCGTGAGATTGGATGAACCGACGTAGGCGACGATCGGTGTGATCTTGTCGTCCCGGTGGCAGATATAGGTCTTGCCGTGGAGGGGGCGGCGGGTGAACAGCTTGATCGCGACCCGACCGTCCGCCAGCTGCGCGCGAAGTTCCCGAATGGTGGCCTCGTCCTGCGCGGTGGGCGCCCCGCGCATCAGCTGCTGCCGGAACTTGAGCTTGGCCTGCTGCTGACGTGCCTGCGCGGTCTTCCGATCGATCACGTCCTCGAGTGGGCCTCCCTCGAGTGTGCGCTGCAGGTGGTCAAGCACCTGTTCCTCTGGCTCGCCATGAACCATGCCGATCAGCACTCGAGCGATCGGCGGGCCACCAGCGGAACGTCCGTGGACGACGTCACCGAACAGCTTCCAGCCGCGGATATTGAAGTACCCGACAGCGGCATCGATGCGGTTGGACTCGGACAGCGTTTCGACGAGGTGGCCACCGAGGTTCAACTCGATGTTGTCGAAGATTCGGGTCATTATGCTCCTAGCTCATTGAAGGGAGCCAGAACGCGAGATCCTCATCCTCCTCATCGTCCTCAGGCTATAGGCCGGCAGTCGACTGTCCGGAAGCGCCGGCGGCGTCGCGCAGGATCGGCCACGATCGTACGCATGACGGCGCCCGGCGGGAATGGCGGGAGTTGGAGGAGCGTCTTGTCAGGGATCACTTCTCAACCGCCACACCCAGCCGGGCGTCTTCCGAAGACAGTACTGCACGCCCCCGACATCTCGCTCGCAGGCTAAGCCGCGAGCCTCAGCAGGGGTGCGTTTGCAATGCGGATTTCGTGCTTCGGAGGGATAGTCGGCGCCGCCTGGTCGCCGCAAGGTGAGCGCTTAGCTGCAGTCGGCGAGTGCCGAGTAGAGAGACAATCGGTCGGCCTTCGTCAGCTCAATCCCGTAGGTGGCGGCGACGAGAACGAGCCGTGCCGCGTATGTGCAGCGGTAGCTCTGATTCGGGGGGAACCACTCCGGACCGCTGTCGCTCTTGGACTGATTCGTGGGCCCGTCGACGGGTGTGAGGTTGAGAGGGTCGTTCGCGAACTCGAGTCGCTTCTGGTCGCTCCATCCGTCGGCGCCGCGCTGCCAAACCGCAGCCAGGGGCCAGAGGTGATCGATCTGCACTGCCTCGCTGGTTCCCTGCCCCCGGGTAAAGGTGATCGTCTGACCGGTGAAAGGGTCTTCGAGCGTGCCGTTAAGGACAACGCAGTTGTTGGTCTGGGGCTTGAAGGTGATGTCACTCATCCATGCCGCGAGCTCGTCGTTGCGGGTGTCGCAGCCATTGCGATCGACATCCGCCCACCGCTGGCCGAAATAGTCCCGGTCGTAAGGGCCCGTGGTCTCTTCGGTCGTATCGACGGGGAGTTGTTCGAGGGCGGCAGTGATCGCCGTGGTCTCGTAGGAGACAGCATCATTTTCGATAGTCACGTAACCGGCGTCCGTCAGTGCCCGGAGATCGGGGGCCGGAACGACCTGATCAACCTCGGGGGTGAACTGCGTGACGGCGAGAGCGATTGCGGCCGCCGCCGCTGCGGCCGCTGCGGAGTAGATCGTGAACGCACGCCGTCGAGTTCGCATCATGCTGCGAGTCGCCGACCATTGGGGATATCGTCGATGAGTTCCTGGAAACCCGCCGCGGCGTCGAGCATGATCTGAGCGTCGTCGGTCAACCGCTGGACGGCGACACCATCCGTTTCTGCAGCGGAATGATTCAGCTGAACAACGAGGGCGGCCGCGTTGTTCAGCGCCAGCAGACGAGACTTCTCCAGGCGTCGCGCCTCGATCTCGGGAGTACCGCGCTTGGTGGCGGTGGGGTTGGCTTGCTTGTGCAGCACCTTCATCACCTGCATCGCTGTCTGATTCGCCATCTCAACACCTCCTAGTAACTATCCCTGTCAGTTACATTCTAGCGCATTTGGGTTGATGATGCACGCCAATGCTGCGCTCGTCAACGCGAGGGCTTGCGGTCGTCGAGAGGCAAAGCAGGCGGTTGGACTGCGCCAAGGCGAGCATCGAGATCCGGCCGGTGTTCCGCGATCCAGAGGCAGACCTCGGCCCATTCGACGGACGGGTAGGAGCCACGATCGAGCATGCGGTGAGCATAGAGGCCGGCTACGACGGGTCAGGACTGTCGTGGCCCGGGCGGAGGATGCACCTGGGTAAAGAAGCTTGCGACCGAGGTCGAAAAATGCCTAATATGTAACTAACAAAGATACCAATAAGGGGGTCTGGGAGAGTGACTACTCAAGCAACGGCCGGACGTCTGGAATCCGTCAGCTCCTACATCGACCCGTACCCGGGCAGGAAGGGCCGTGAACGCATCGTTGAAACGTGCGGAAGATGTGGCGGTACGGGCGTCTACAACGCCCCTAGCAGGGTCACCTTCTACACCTCTGCAGTCAACGACATCACGACGGGGTGCTTCTCCTGTGCCGGCACCGGTGTCCGTTCCTTCCTCGTCTCCTCCGCACGTCAGACCGCCCGACGCCGCGCCAAGGAGGCCGATCGTTCTCGTGGCATCGCCGCACAGATCGCCTACGCGCGAGAAGCGTTCATGGCCCGCCACGGCGCAGTCTACGAATCGCTCGCAGAACAGCATGCGCAGCTTCGACACAACGACCCACTCCGCAGTCGCATCGGCCTACTGCTGGAATCGGCCGAAGAATCACACACGGGCAAGACCGACATCAACGATTGGCGGGCAGCAGCTGAGGCGGTCCTTGAGGAGATCGCCATCCGCGAGGAAGCAAAAAGCCCAGTCCCGACCGGCCGCATCGAAATCGAGGCTGAGGTTCTCTCCACGAAGTGGGTAGAGAACGACCACGGCGGGTCGCTGAAAATGCTCCTCGCCGGCGCCGGATGGAAGGTGTGGGGCACTGTCCCGAGATCTCTGGACTTCAACGACCGCCCCCCACGCGGCCACCGGATCGCCCTGACCGCGACCATCGAAGTCAGCGCCGACGATGAGGCGTTCGGGTTCTTCTCTCGCCCGACGAAAGCACGCATCGTCGCGGTCCCACACATCGCCGAGGAGGACTGACATGGCGCACACATTCACTTTCACCATCACCGTCGAGCTGGAACGCGAGCAAGGAAAGTTCGCGACCCGCGACGAGATGGCCGAGGCGATCATCGAGTGGCTGGAGAACGCCGACGAAGGCTCCATCTACGGCATCGGTGCCGACGGAGACAGCACCTACAACACCACCATGTGGGAAGTCGAGCAGGCATGACCGGCAACGAGCTCACACCGCACGTCGGCTCCGATGCGGTCTCCACCCGGGAGTCGCTCGTCGCTGCACGGACCGAGCTCGCCCGTCAACGTGCGTCGTTGGAAGCTGAGCAGGAACAGCAACGTACAGACCTCGAGCGGCAGCGCAAGGAACTGGAGGCCCAGTTCGACAAGGCGCGCCGTGAGCTCGAGGCGAGGATGGCTCCGCTAAAGGCGCAGCTGGAACAGATGGCGGAAGTGCTGTGGACCGTTGACCTCTACCTCGGCCGAGACGAAGAACTCCAGCTCGTGCGCGACGGCAAGCCGGCGCCTGCAGAGACCCCTATCACGTTGCGCCAGAAGGTGCTCGTGATGGCGGAGGAGTCGCTGATCATGATGGGCGGCACCTGCACCGGCCTGACCGCTGACAACATCCCCGAGTTCATCGACTGGCTCGTCTCCGACGCCGCCCACCTGGACCGTGTTCTCCCGGAGCCCAAGGGTGTCGTCGTGCTGATCCCCACCAAGGTGGAGTCCCGATCGGGGAACCCTTGGGAGGACGTCGGTCGCAACGCCGCGAACCAGCGCAGCTACTGGCTGCTGCGCAACGGCGAGAAGCTGTACCTACTCACGGTGGATCCCGAGCTCAGGATCCGGGACCGCGTGCTCCCGCGCAGGCGGGAGTTCGTCGAGGTCTTCGACCGCGGCCTGTTCGGCTTTGGGCGGGCATCCGGAGACCCCGTCCAACCGGGCAGCGAAGAGTGGTTCGCGATCGAGAAGATCGCCGACGCCCGACGCCGGCACTACATGCGGATCATGCTCGTGCTGCAAGGCCTCGTCGACCGCACGCCCGTATGGCACCCACTCCCACCCGCAGGGGTCAGCTTCCTCTCAATCGCCGACCAGGACGCCGGCAAGATCCAGCTGATCCAGGACGACGAAGACTCCATCCAACTGGGCGAGGGCGGCGAGAGCTTCGAGCAATGGCAGCGACGCCTCAATAGAAAGCTCCGCCCCGGGCTGCGCATCATCGGCAACTGGGGCGTGCGGGACTTCCGATCCCTCTACGTCGACGGGGACCGCTGGACTCGCGGGTATCACCCCCGCATTCACCCAGGCAACGCCGAGTATCCGGACGCGTACGTACCGCACCTGATCGAAGGGCGCCGTGACGGCGGATTCGTCATCCGCTACGAACGCACTGAGCAGATCTACAAGCGCAACGTGCCCGTTCCTGGCGAGCCTGGCTACATCTACCGCGGCGAAACAGCGGTGCCCGCGAAAGTACGAGCCTCGTGCGTCGTCATGCCCGACGACTCCTGGGTGCTGCCGTTCGATCTGGTCAGCGTCCCCGAGCTCGAACGGTTCCTATACTCGCGCGATGAGCGCAGCAAGCACTTCCTCTCCATGGTGCCCACCATCCGCGCAGCGCTCGATGCGAAGCGCTCCGAAGCGCAGCAGGAGAAAGACTTCCGCGGCCTCATCGGACAGCTGCTCGTGACAGAGGGTGCGGCCGCCGAAACGATCGACGAGCTCGTTGACGAGCTCGTGCACTGGTGGAAGCTCGCACACACCTGGACCCAACCGCTCAACGGCAGCGGCGCCCACGAGAAACGCGCCGCCGACCAGATCCTCGCCGAGTACCGCTCCCGCCGCGCGAGTGCCGTCGACGACGGAGCCCACCAGATGATCGAGCTGGGCAGTACCCTCCCGGGCGCGATCGCCGTAGCCCGGGACCGGCAGGGCAGATGGTTCGCATACACCCCCTCGCCCGACGACCGGAAGGCGCAGATCTACCTCGACGTGACCCGGCTCTACCGAAGCGGAAAGACCGGCCCCACCTCGCCCTGGCAGATTCTCCCGCAGCGCACCGCATCTGCACTCCACGTCGCCTGGCACACCGAAGCCTGGGCAACATGGACCTTCGGCGCGAACCCCGCTCATCATCTGACCGCACCTGAACGGCGCGCACTCATCGCCGACGCGATCGAGCGCACTCCCGGAAGAACGCTCTGCGTCACCGAACTGTGGGACCACCGCAACCCTGCCTCCCGCAAGCTCTTCACCTACGCCTGGGCGAGAGAAGGAACCCCCGCCGACGCCCAGGTCACCCCCACCCATGACCCGCTCTCATGGCATCAGGCCGACCCCGCCGTGCGCTCCTACGGCTGGGAGGTCACCCGCCGCAACGGAACCGCCACCCTGACTCCGACATCTGATTTCGGAGAAGCCCCATACGCCTTCTCGACCTACTCGGGAGGATCCAAGTGGGGCCACACCCCCTGGTGGCCCTCCGATGCCCACGACTACGGCGAGGCTCGCCCCACACTGGCCTGGGCCGACGAGCAACTCCTCGACGAACTGACCCAATGGCGCACGGCATGCCGCCTCGCCCAGAAGGCCGCAGACGACGATCGCGCCGCATTCGTGGCCGAGGCGAACCGCTACGCCGGCCCTGTCATGGCCCTCATCCAGCAGCAGATCACCGACGCCGCCCACGCGAGATTCACAGAGGACTACGGCACCAACGCCGAAGACCTCTGGCCGGCGCACCTGAAGTCCCTGAAGCTCGACCGCCACCTTCTCCACCCGCGCACCGTACAAGGCCTCATCGCGATCTCACTGCGCGACGCCCACCCCGTCGCCGGGAGAACCCTCGGCGCGCTCGCGGACTACGCCTCCCAACAGGGGAACGCACCCGGCTTCGAATGGCACCCGACCTACACCACCGGCGCCACGCCCGGGAGCCACCGCGTCGATCTCAACGGGTTCGACGCCATCATCGTCCCCGATCCGACCACCGAGGAGACCGGTAGGCCATGAACTACCCCCTGACCTTCACCAAGCAGATCCCCGACGCCCAGCTCATCGACCTGTGCGACCTTCTCGACGGCCGTACCTCGCCATGGCTGATCGCCACCGAAACCGACCTCGAGCAAGCGCAGGTCACCGTGACCCACAATCGCCCAGGCAGCGAGACAGACAGTGCCGTCACCACCGTGATCACCTTCACCGAGATCCTCGCCGCGCTCGCCGCGCTGCACGACGAGGGAGATCTCTGCTGCGCGGCCGCGATGGTCGATGACCACCTCGGCGCCGGATGCGCCGTCGACGCCGACCTCGTATTTCAGCGCGCCCTCTTCGGCGCATCCATCCATCGATAACCAGGAGGAGAAATGAACACCACAAAGACCGCGCCACTCGCAGATGAGCAGGTGGCCACGGCCGTGACCGTCACGGGAACCGTGCGCTCTCCGCTCACACTGATGCGCCGTATCTCCGATCACGTCGCGAGGGTCAGCTTCCGCATCGACGGGGCGGACGGTCCCTACAACGTGCATGCTTCGGGCGCACGCGCGGAGCTGCTCCGGATCGCCGTGCACAAGGGCGACACCGTCACCATCACCGCTGAGCGCGCAACCTTCAGCCACCCCGCACAGACGATCCCCGACCTCGAGGCTGAGTCGGTCAACCTCGAGGTCGCCTGAACGTATCAGGACGAGATCGGCTCAGTGAAGGCGCCGATCTCATCGAGCAGGCACAGGTAGCTGAACGCATCCGTCGGGGCGTCACCCCACGACAGGCCGCCGCTCGCGACGAACATGCGTCCTTCAACAGTGATCACCGTCACATCGCGGCCGAAAAGCCCCCCGTCGCGGATCCAACCATCCAGCGCGGCCGCGATCTCCGCCACGGTAGGCGTGTCCGCATCGACGATGTCCCAGTAGGCCTCTGGATCTACCTGCCCAGCAGTCGCGGCGCTCTGGAACGCGGCCGACGCGCACCGCGAGATCACCTCCACATCAAGGACCGGAGTTCCATCAGCGAGCACAGGAGCCGCGGCGACCGCGATCAACATGTCCGCACCCATCTCACACCGCCTCTCGCAAGACGACCGCGAGTCGCTCGATCTGTCGAGCCCGTTCCTCCGAAAGGCCCCGAGTCTCACCCGCGCCGTCGACACCTCCGGTGAAGATCACCGGCCCGAGGATCGGATTGGCGGCACCGAGATGGGCGAACTGCACCATCTCTGCGAGCGCATTGCGGTCACGCGGGGAGAACTCCGCCCAGCCGTTCTCGTTGGCGAAGAAATCAAGATCGTCGGCCAGTGACACCACCTCGATGTCTCCCTCCACGGCATCCGAGATCACGTCGTACGAGTCATCGCCGAGGTCTACTCGCTGCGTGACAAGTTCGCGCGATACCTTCATCGCCAGCCGCTTCATTTCCCTGCTCATCTCAAACCTCCATCTAGCATCCCTGACAGTTACAAAATAGCAGTAACGTCGGACATTGAGCCGGACAGAGGAGGGCGTCGACCTGCGGGCGTCGATAGCCTGAGCCAGGCGATCTCGATCGAACGAGGTGGGGGAGGGCGACATGGCTGGATTCGCGGACTTCGCGAGAGGGCTTGGGCGGGAGGCCTTGGGGCGAGTGCAGAGCGCTGCCGGCGAGCGCGTCGATCAGGCGTTCGAGGACGGCTTCAATGAGGCAGCGAACCTCTGCGTGCAGGTAGTCGCGGAGGCTGCGGGCGCACTTTCGTCCAAGATGGCGACCGAGGCGCTCACAGAGCGAGAGCAAGCTCAGCTCGCCAGGCTTACTTTTCTCAAAGAAGAGATCGAGCGGGCGCTCTACGGCTTC
>ERZ500994.346-NODE-346-length-14858-cov-5.839424_pt1 | contig 14858 bp, 14 predicted proteins | sample MGYA00248878_ERZ500994 | MGnify/ENA primary metagenome ERZ500994 (study PRJEB25958, sample SAMN03398533) | human skin metagenome | study: EMG produced TPA metagenomics assembly of the Human Skin Microbiome Metagenome (human skin metagenome) data set. | reverse complement strand
CGGACGGGCACGAGATTTTCGAGGCTCGTGCGATCGGGTTCGCCGAACACGATGTCGAAGGCGACGGCCGCGGCCCCGAGTTCGGTCAGTTGCCGCGTCACCTCCGCGATGCGCGTGCGCGGCCACGGCCACTGGCCGAATTCCGCGAGGCTTGCCTCGTCCACCGCGACGATCCGCACAGGACCGTCCGCGTCGAACGTCCGGGGCTGAAGCCGCTGCCAGCTGTCGAAGACGAGGTTCCGGAAGATGCCGAGCGCCGCCGGCTGCGCGAAGCCGCAGATGGCGACAATGGCGAAAGCCAGCGCCATCGGCACGAAATAGGCGGGCGAACGGCGAACGGGTGCGGCCTCCGCTTACGGCGATCCGCCGGTGCTTCGCGCCGGCCTAGAAAGCGTAGCGCGCCGCGACGCCGCCGTGAATGGTGTTGCCGACCGGCCGTCCGCCGAGCGTTCCGTCCGCGAACAGGTCGATGACGAAATTCTTCTCGATCCGGTAGCCGATGCGCGCGCCATATTCGGCCCAGGTGTTTTCGCCCAGCCCGATCTGGCCCAGCGGTCCGCCGACGAACCAGGCGTTGAGCCCGGATTTCGACCCGAAGGAGCGCGAGACGCCGGCGTTGAACTGCGTCTCGATCCGCGCGCCCCACAGATGGGTCCACTGACCGCCGATCGACACCACGCCCATGCGATCCGTGCCGCCCGGCGTCGACATCGGCCACGGATTCGACGGCAGACCGGATTCGGAATAGCCGCCGAACCGGTTCCAGCCCTGGGACAGTTCAACCGAGGCCGCCACTTCGTCCTGAGGCGTCAGGCGTGCCACCCAGCCGAGGCGTCCGAACACCGAACCGCCGTTCACCGTGGTCGTTCCGCGCCCCAGCGCCTGTCCTATGCCGCTTCCGTAATTGCGCGTGGACGTCACGCGCTGGCCAGGCGAGACGATGCCGCCGAGTTCGACGAAGGGCCGCGACGCGCCCAGCTCCACGAAGTCGTAGCGGAACATGCCCGCCATGATCGGCGAACTCGTGACGTGGACGCCGCCGCTGCGATATTCCGCGAAGGCGATGCCGCCGACGATCGACAGGTTCGGCGTGATCTGCTTGCGCCCGTGGAAGCCGAAACTGACGGAGCCGACCGAACCGAAGCCGGAGACGCAATCCGAGCAGTTGATCTGCTCGTTGATGCCGCGCAGGATCTTGCCGAAGACCGCCTGCGTGACCATGAGCCCCTTGCGATCGCGCCCGAGATCCCTGGCCGCCTGCGTGGTGCTGATCACTTCCGTGATCGGCGGGCTGTAGTAGCCGGTGGGTTCCTCGGGCGTGCACTGGCGACGTCCGCCCTCGCCTCGTGGGCCGCCGCCTTCGTTCGAGAATCGATTCCGGGCTTCGGCGAATGTCGGCCAGAACTGGCTGACGAGCAACACGCTCGCCGCCATCGTGCTGGCGAGAAGGACATGACGCGAGTAGCGCTCGCTCTTCGTCCTGGGCCACAACATCGCCGCCCAACCCGACAGGAACGACGGGTTGGCGTCCGCCTCAAGCGTGCGGATGGCTTTCCCGAAAAGGCCCGCGACCGCCTGCGGGAAGGCATGGCCGACATGGGCGCGCGGCGCGCGCGGCGCGGCGAGGAATGTTTCGATCGTGTCGAGACAGGGGTGAAGGGCATCGACGATGCAGGCGCTGTCGCCGAACAGTTCCGCGCGAACGGGGATGTCGGACAGGATGAGGGGCGCGCCGCGCAGCGCCGCCTCGACGGACGGCATGTCGAACCCTTCGAACCGCGACAGCGACACGAAGGCGCGCGCCTTGCGGTAGAGTTCGTCGAGCACCTTCTTCGGCACATAGCCGCGATGCTCGATGCGGGCGCGCAAGTCCGGCGGGACATCCGCGATGCTCGCCTCGAACAGGTCGCCGCCGCGGCCGGTGAGAACCAGCTTCATCTCCGGATCGCGCGCCGCGAGCTTCGCGAACAGATCGACGAGACCTTCGAAATTCTTGTGTTCGTGGAACTCGAAATGCGCGACCGCGAGCAGGAAGTTCTCGCGTTTCGTGGCGTCCGGCTTCGTCGCGCCGTCCATGACGGGCGCGACGACCGACGACGACCGGGGCGCGCCGTAGCGATCGCAGAAATGCCGGCGCGTCGCCTCGCTGACGAAGGCGATGTGATCGGCATGCGCGCGCGTTTCGCGATACATCCGGTCGACGAGCGAGTGATGCTCGTTCCAGAGGTCCAGCGGATAGTTGCCGTGCGGCACGTCGTGGACGACGTTGACGATATGCAGCCGGAACGGCGCGTTCGGCGAGACCGGCGACTGGAAATTCGGAACGATGACGAGCGCGCCGGGATATTTCAGCGCCAGGCGCTGCAGGGCGAGCCGTTCCCGCTCGAGGTAGCCGCGTGGCCCATCGAGCGGTCCGAGATCGGCCTCGATCGCCCGCATCGAGCGCAGGCGGTCGCCATAGCGGTCGCGCAACACCTTGAAGAGCCGCACCGAATATTCGCCGACGCCGCCGACCTTGGGATAGTCGTGGACGAAATCGGCGTAGAAGATCGGCTCACCGCCGCGCGCGCGGGGATCGATGATCCGCAGGAGATCGGCTGGCGCGGTCATTACGCCGCCCCGGCGATTGACCGCGAACTGGCATATCGCCGTGAAACGCCCGCAAAGCGCCGCCCGATGCAATCATACGCTGTGATCATGATGTCCCCTACGGGACGAAGAGACCACAATCGCACCGCACACGCCGCTGGAATCTCCCGTTAACCATATCGTAACGGTCGTCCTGCGGTTTTTGCGCAACAGTCCCGGCGGCGCGATGCCTATTCAGCGGGCGCGACGCTCAACGATGCATTTGCGCGGCGCCGTCGGATCAGCGCCTGCACGGGGAAGGTCATCAGCCCGCCCACCGCCAGACAGGCGGCCAGGAACAGCATCGGCGCTTCGTTGCTCCCGGTCTGGTCCTTGATCCAGGGCACGACGTTCTGCGCGATGAAGCCGCCGAGATTGCCGACCGAATTGATCGCCGCGAGTCCGGCGGCCGCGCCCGCGCCGGTCAGGAAGGACGACGGCAGGCTCCACAGCACCGGCTGCCCCGCGAAGATGCCGGCGGCGGCCCCGCACAGGAAGGCAAACTTCAGCGCATTGCCCGGCACATAGACGCTGGCGACGAGGCAGAACGCGCCGAACAGCGCGGGGCCGACGATGAAGGGCGTCTGCCGGCCGCTCTCCGAGGCCATTCGCGGCACGATCCACAAGGCGAGCGCGACGATGACCCATGGAATGACGTTGATCCAGCCGTTCACCGTGTTGGAGACGCCAAACCCCTTCACGATCGTCGGCAGCCAGTAGGACAGGCCGTAGGCGGCGAGCGGGAAGGCGATGTAGTAGAGGCACATCAGCAGAACCCGGCTGTCGAGCAGCGCCGCCAGCGGATTGCCATGCTTCGTCTTGTTCATCGAACTGTCTTCGGCCGCGAGCGTGTTGCGCAGCCATGTCTTCTCGCCGTCCGAAAGGAAGCGGGCCTTCTCAGGCTGGTCGTCGAGATAGAAAATCGTCACGATGCCCATGATGATCGCCGGTATGCCGGTGACGACGAAGACCCATTGCCAGCCGCGATAACCGCCCGCGCCGTCGAGATCGAGCAGCATCCCGCCGATCGGCGCGCCGATCGCATTGGCGATGGCGCTGAAGATCATGAACGATCCGACCATCTTGGCGCGGTAGGAGAACGGGAACCAGAGCGTCAGGATGTAGAGGACGCCGGGGAAGAAGCCGGCCTCGCAGGCGCCGAGCAGGAAGCGCAGCACGTAGAACATCGCAGGACTTTTCGTGAAAGCCAGCGCCACCGTGACAAGCCCCCACGAGATCATGATCCGCGCGAACCAAATGCGCGCGCCGACTTTCTCGAGAAAGACGTTCGAGGGCACCTCGAACAGGAAATAGCCGATGAAGAACAGCGAAGCGCCGAGGCCGTAAGCATATTCCGAGAGGCCGAGATCGCCGACCATCTGGAGCTTGGCGTAGCTGACGTTCTGCCGGTCGATATAGGCGATGAGATAGATGAAGCCGAGGAACGGGATGAGACGCCAGGTGATCTTGCGGATCAGGTCGGGCCGACCCTCGATGGGCGTTGCAGACATGACATCCTCCCCGGATTGTTTCGGGAGAGGTGCCGTCTTTTCGCCTTATTTCAAGACCGTGCGCCACAGGTTCTTCGCGCGCCGGGGATCAGTCCCGCGATTTCGCGTCGCTGCCGCCGTTGGCCGCCGACCATTCCACCGGCGCGTGCAGGAAGCGCTCGACCTCGTCGAGAACCTTCGGGGCGAAATGGCCGCTCTCCTTGGCGACGGCCAGCACGTCCCACCAGGTCGTCAGGTAGTGAAGTTTGATGTTCATGTCGGCCATCACAGTGCGCGTGCCCGGATAGATGTCGTAGAAGAACAGCACGAAGCAATGATCGACCTGGGCGCCCGCCTTGCGCAGCGCCTCGACGAAATTGATCTTGCTCGATCCCTCGCTCGCGAGATCCTCGACCAGCAATGTGCGGGCGTTCTCGGCGAGCTCACCCTCGATCTGGGCCATCCGGCCGAAGCCCTTCGGCTTCTTGCGGATATATTGCATGGGAAGCCCGAGACGCTCGGCAATCCAGGCCGCGAAGGGAATGCCCGCCGTCTCGCCGCCGGCGATCGAATCGATCGATTCGTAGCCGATGTCGCGCAGGATCGTCGCGACGGCGAAATCCATCAGCCCGCTGCGCAGGCGCGGGAACGAGATCAGCTTGCGGCAGTCCGTATAGACCGGGCTCGCGGTCCCTGACGTGAAGATGAAGGGTTTGCCGTCGTAGAAATTCACGGCCTTCACTTCGAGAAACATCTTCGCGACTTCGCGTGCAACAAAGGCGCGATCGGGCGCGGCGGGCAGCAACATCGGCATCTCCGGCGGTCTTTTGCGCGCAGCGGGGCGCGGCATCGGCGTCTTTCTGCGGAGCCCGCGCGGGCAGGTCAATGCCTGAGCGAAATTCGCCGGCGATTTCCATTCCGAAAAATCGCGCGCGGGAAATTGCCCATCGCGGACGGACATGCTGTAACGCCGGCAACGATCAATCAACGGACAGGGCAGGATATGCAGGCGCTCGATTTCACGAACAAAACCGTACTCGTGGTGGGCGGATCGAGCGGCATCGGCAACGGCATCGCGCAGGCCTTCCGGACGCAGGGCGCGCACGTCCATGTGTGGGGCACGCGCAAGAGCGCGGCGGACTATGCGGCGGACGGCTCCAACCTCGACGGCGTGACCTACACGCAGGTCGATGTCGGCGACGATGCGGCGGTCGAGGCAGCGAAGCCCGGCTTCGACACGCTCGACGTGCTGGTGCTGTGCCAGGGCACGGTGCTGTACGACCGGCAGGAGTTCAAGATGCCGGGTTTCCGCAAGGTGCTCGACGTCAATCTGATGAGCCTGATGGCCTGCGCCGACAAGTTCCACGCCATGCTGGCGAAGACCAAGGGCGCGATGATCGTCGTGAGTTCGACGGCGGCCTTCCATTCGACCAAGGGCAATCCGGCGTATAATGCGTCAAAGGCCGGCGCGGTCGGTCTCGCGCGCACGCTCGCAGAGGCCTATGCGCGCGACGGCATCCGCGTGAACGGCATCGCGCCGGGCCTCGTCGACACGAAGCTCACGAAGGTCACGACGGACAATCCCAAGCGCCTCGAAGCGACATTGCAGAAAATTCCGATGCGCCGGCTCGGCACGCCGGACGACATGGCCGGCGTCGCGCTGTTCCTCGCATCGCCGCTGTCGGCCTATGTGCTCGGCCAGACGATCGTCGTCGACGGCGGCCTGCTGCTGGCGTGAGCGCGCGGGCGCTCGGAAGGCGCGCAACTTGAAGCACCGGTCATGTCATGCCCTCGCAGGCGGGCATCCACCTAGAACGGCAAGGCTGGAGTCCCGCTTTCGCGGGAATGACAGATCTCCCTGGAGGCACAGATGGCGTGGGATTTCGAGACCGATCCGGATTTCCAGAAGGAACTCGACTGGGTCGATGCATTCGTTCGCGAAAAGGTCGAGCCGCTCGATCATGTTCTGGGCAGCCCCTATGACGTGCATAACCCGAAGCGCAACGCGCTTGTGCGCCCGCTTCAGGAAGAGGTGAAGAAGCGAAAGCTCTGGGCCTGTCATCTCGGACCGGAACTCGGCGGGCAGGGATACGGGCAGGTGAAGCTCGCGCTGCTCAACGAAATTCTCGGTCGGTCGTCTTTCGGACCGTCTGTGTTCGGCTGTCAGGCGCCGGACAGCGGCAATGCCGAGATTCTCGCGCATTACGGCACTCCGGAGCAGAAGGCGCGCTACCTGCAGCCGTTGCTCGACAACGAGATCGTCTCCTGTTTCGCGATGACCGAGCCGCAGGGCGGCGCCGACCCCGGCGTGTTCACGACACGCGCGGAAAAGCGCGGCGACGAATGGGTCATCAACGGCGAAAAATGGTTCGCCTCGAACGCGAAATTCGCGTCGTTCTTCATCGTGATGGTGGTGACGGATCCGGGCGCGCCGCTCGACCGCCGCATGTCGCAGATCATCGTCCCGGCGGGAACGCCCGGCCTCGAGATCGTGCGCAACGTCGCATACGGCGAGCATGTCCACGACACGCATTCCTATCTGCGCTTCACGAACGTGCGTGTGCCGGCGGAGAATCTTCTGGGCAAGGCGGGCGACGGATTCGTCGTCGCGCAGGTGCGGCTCGGCGGCGGGCGCATCCATCACGCGATGCGCACGATCGCGCAGGCGAAAAAGGCCTTCGACATGATGTGCGAGCGCGTGCTGTCGCGCTCCACCAAGGGCGAGGTCCTGTCCGAGAAGCAGATGGTGCAGGACAAGATCGCGGATTCGTGGATCGAACTCGAACAGTTCCGTCTGCTCGTGCTGCGCACCGCATGGCTGATCGACAGGCATCACGACTACAAGCGCGTACGAAAAGATATTTCCGCCGTGAAGGTCGCGATGCCGGTCGTGCTGCACAACATCGCGGGCCGCGCGCTGCATCTGCACGGGTCGATCGGCCTCTCGAACGAGATGCCGTTCGCGTCGATGGTGGTGGATTCCTATTTCCTCGGCCTCGCTGACGGCCCGACGGAAGTGCACAAAGCGACGATGGCGAAGCTGATCCTGCGCGACTACAAGCCGACGAATGCCTTGTTCCCGTCGTATCATCTGCCGCAGGTGCGGGAGCATGCCGCCGAGATCTATCGCGAGGCGCTGGAAACGGCGGGCGTCGCGTAACGCTGGACCATGATCGTCATCGCGAGGAGTGCGAAGCGCGACGCGGCCATGACGGCATGATATGACCTTCGACGTACTGGAACAATCGCATGGACATCACCATCGGCGACATCAGGCTGCGCTCCATAACGGAACTCCAGTCCACAGGCGGCAGCAAATTCGTTCTGCCGCAGGCGACGCCAGAGGCGATCCAGAACATCCCCTGGATCATTCCGACATTCGCGGATGAACGTGGACGCCTCAAGATGGCCGTGCAGTCGTTTCTGATCGAGATCGGCGGCAGGAAGATTCTGGTCGATACCGGGCTCGGCAACGAGAAGACCGGTCGCATGGTGCCGACATGGAACGGCCGGATCGACGATTTTCTCGATCGCCTCACGGCGACGGGATTCGGACCGGACGATGTGGATATCGTCGTCAACACGCATCTGCATGTCGATCATGTCGGCTGGAACACGCGCCTCGTCGACGGCGCATGGGTTCCGACCTTTCCGAAGGCGCGCTACGTCACGGGGCGCACGGAATTCGCCTACTGGCGCGATCAGACGGCCGATACCGAACACAGGCAGGTGTTCGAGGATTCGGTGCGGCCGGTTGCCGATGCGGGCCTCTTCGATCTGATCGACGACGGCGACGAGATCGCGTCCGGCCTCACGGCCGTTGCGACGCCGGGCCATTCGATCGGCCATATGAGCCTGCGGCTGCGGTCCGGCGCGGACGAAGCCGTGCTGGGCGGCGACGTCATTCACCATGCCTGCCAGCTTGCGCATCCGGATTGGTCGGCGACGCCGGACTACGATCAGCGCCAGTCGGCGGCGACCCGACGGGTCTTTTTCGGCCAGCTTGCCGGAACGCGAACCCTGTTCGTGGCCGGTCACGGGCCGGACGGGATCGGCGGTCTTGTCACGCGCGAAGGCGACGGTTTCCGGCTGGTCCTTTAGCCGGACGGATTGCCAGTCCGGGAAATGTGAGTTTCAATCCGTTCCAAGGTACGGCGCACGCGAACGACGCCGGCCGCTTGGCAGGGAGAGAAACGATGACCCAACGGCGGAAGGTTTTCGTCGCGCGTCTGATGACGTCCATTGCGGCCGGCATGTTTGCCGCGGCCGGAAGCGCAAGCGCGCAGGATCAATTCGCGGCGACGCGCGCGGTCGATGGCGCGACGATCCAGGCCAACGCACAGACGACGAAGGACTGGCCGAGCTACGGGCTCGACTATGCCGAGACGCGCTTCTCGAAACTTGATCAGATCAACGACGGCAACGTCGGGCAGCTCGGTCTTGCCTGGAGCTACGATCTCGCCTCCTCGCGCGGCGTCGAGGCGACGCCGGTGGTCATCGACGGCATCATGTATGTCACGGCGTCTTGGAGCGTGGTTCACGCGATCGACGCGCGCACCGGCAAGGGCCTGTGGACCTTCGATCCGAAAGTGCCGCGCACGGACGGATACAAGGGCTGCTGCGACGTCGTGAATCGCGGCGTCGCGGTCTGGAAGGGCAAGGTCTATGTCGCGTCCTACGACGGGCGGCTCTTCGCGCTCGACGCCGCGACCGGAAAGCCGGTGTGGGAGAAGGACACGATCACCGACCGCAGCCATTCCTACACGGTGACCGGCGCGCCGCGCGTCTACAAAGGCAAGGTGATGATCGGCAACGGCGGCGCCGAATATGGCGTGCGCGGCTATATCACCGCCTATGACGCCGAGACCGGCGACCAGAAATGGCGCTGGTTCGCCGTGCCGGGCGACCCGTCGAAACCGTTCGAGGACCCGTCGCAGGAAGCGGCCGCCAAGACGTGGGATCCGGCCGGCAAATGGTGGATCAACGGCGGCGGCGGCACGCCGTGGGATACGATGGCCTACGATCCCGATCTCAACCTGATGTATGTCGGCACCGGCAACGGCGCGCCGTGGAACCGCGAGAAGCGCAGCCCGGCCGGCGGCGACAATCTCTATCTCGCCTCGATCGTCGCGCTCGATCCCGACACCGGCGCCTACAAATGGCACTATCAGGAGACGCCCGGCGACAACTGGGACTACACGTCCACGCAGCCGATGATCCTCGCCGACATTCCGGTCGACGGACAGGCGCGCAAGGTCATCCTGCATGCGCCGAAGAACGGCTTCTTCTTCGTCATCGACCGCACGAACGGCAAGTTCATTTCGGCGAAGAACTATGTCGATGTGAACTGGGCGACCGGCTACGACGCCAACGGGCGGCCGATGGAAGTGGCGGAGGCGCGGGGCCGCGATCCCTACGACAGCATTCCCGGCCCCTATGGCGCGCACAACTGGCACCCGATGTCGTGGAGCCCGCTGACCAAGCTCGCCTATTTCCCGGCGCAGAACATTCCGGTCAATTTCCAGCAGGACAGGCAGTGGGCCGGGCACAATGCCAGCAAGCCCGGCCAGTTCGCGGCAAATCTCGGCTGGAACCTCGCCACCGACATGAACGTCGTGCCGCCGAAATCAAAACCGTTCGGCCGGCTGGTCGCCTGGGATCCGATCGCGCAGAAGGCGGCGTGGCAGTCCGACTATGTGGCGCCGTGGAACGGCGGTACGCTGGCGACCGCCGGCAATCTCGTCTTCCAGGGCACCGCCGACGGCCGCTTCATCGCCTATAACGCCAAGACCGGCGCGAAACTCTGGGAATCGCCGCTCGGCACCGGCGCGGTGGCAGGCCCGGCCACCTATTCGGTCGACGGCAAGCAATATGTGTCGATCGCGGTCGGCTGGGGCGGCGTCTTCGGCCTCGCCGCGCGCGCGACCGAAGGGCAGAACCCCGGCACGGTCTACACGTTCGTGGTCGGCGGCAAGGCGCCGCTGCCGGCGATCGTGAAATACCAGATGTCATCGCTGCTCGAAGGCGTGAAATACGATCCCAAGGACGTACCGATGGGCACCGCTCTCTATGTCAGCAATTGCGTGCAGTGCCATGGCGTGCCGGGCGTCGATCGCGGCGGCAACATCCCGAACCTCGGCTATGTCGATCACGCCCTGATCCAGGATCTCGACAAGGTGGTCTTCAACGGGCCCTTCGTGTCGCAGGGCATGCCCGATTTCACGGGCAAGCTCACCGTCGCCGATGTCGAGAAGATCAAGGCCTTCATCCAGGGAACGGCCGACGCCGTGCGGCCGAAAAAGAACTAGACAGGACGGGACGAATCAGGCGGCGGCCAAAAAGCCGCCGCTTTCCCGGGGCAGGACATCCGTCGTATCCGTCCGGAGTTTCAGGGGAGCCCGCCATCATGTCCGTCAAGCCGCGCCTGCGCTGGCTGCCGATCCTTTCGGCCTTCGCGCTTCTCGGCGCCGCCGCGCCGGCCTTCGCCGAATGCCAGGAAGACATCGGCAAGATCATGAAAGAGCGCCTCGACCTGATCGCGCAGCTCAACAAGATGAACAAGGGCGGCAAGGCCCAGCTCGACGCGACGGCGGCCTGCCCGAAGCTGCGGAGCTTGGCCGCCGCCGAAGGACGCCTCGTCTCCTATCTCGAGAAGAACAAGGACTGGTGCAACGTGCCGGACCAGTTCCTCGACAACGCCAAGACCGGCCGCGACAAGTCGGCCGCCTTCGCCGGCAAGGCCTGCAAGGTCGCCGCGCAGATCGAGAAGATGAAGCAGCAGCAGGCCCAGGGCGGCGGCGGCATGGGCGGCCCGCAGGTCCAGAAGCTCCCGACCGGCCCGCTGTAATATCGTGACGTCCCTTTAGGATGGCCGCGCGTCCCGGCGCGCCCGGCGGCGACCTTCTCCCCGATTCGGTCGCCAGCCACCCAGCCCTGGCGCTCGCCCCGCCGGCCTGGCGGCCCTATGTCCAGCTCGCCCGGCTAGACCGGCCGATCGGCTGGTGGCTTCTTCTTCTGCCGTGCTGGTGGTCCAGCCTGCTGGCGAGCGGCGCGCTTGGGCAGGGACCGCGCCCGCTCCACCTGCTTCTGTTCTTCGTCGGCGCGATCGCCATGCGCGGCGCGGGCTCGACCTATAACGACATCATCGACCGCGATATCGACGCGCGCGTCGCCCGCACGCGGGGCCGGCCGATCCCGTCCGGCCGCGTCAGCCCGCGACAGGCGGCGGTTTTTCTCGCCGGTCAGTGCGCCGTCGGCCTGGCGGTGCTTCTGTATTTCGAGCGGCCGGCGATCCTGACGGGTCTGGCGTCGCTGGGGTTCGTCGCCGTCTATCCTTTCGCCAAGCGAGTGACGTCCTGGCCGCAGGCGGTGCTGGGCCTCGCCTTCGCCTGGGGCGGGCTGATGGGCTGGGTGGCCGTCACGGGCGCTCTCGCGCTCCCGGCGGTCCTGCTCTATGCGGCGGCGATCGCCTGGACCATCGGCTATGACACGATCTACGCCGTTCAGGACGAACGCGACGATCCGGCGGCGGGCGTCCTCTCCACGGCGCGTCTGTTCGGCGCGAATGTGCGGCTCGGGGTCGGGCTGTTCTATGCGCTTGCGGTGACGCTGGCCGGCATTGCCGCCTTCCGGGCCGGGGTCGGGTCGCTGGCCTGGGCCGGCCTCGCGGCTTTCGCGGGCCATCTCGCGTGGCAGGTCGCGACCTTGCGCAAGGGAGATGTCGCGCGGGCGCTCCGCCTGTTCCGCAGCAATCGCGACGCCGGGCTCATTCTGGCCGCCGGATTTCTGGCCAACAGCCTGATCGCCGGGTCGATCGTCTGGTAGGTCGGCGGGAACCTTAAGCCGGGCCGTGCATTTCGCCGCCAAAGGAGAATGCGCGATGCTGAAATGGGCCCTGTTTTTCTTCATCATCTCGCTGGTCGCCGGCCTGTTCGGCTTCACCGGCATATCGGAAGCGACGGCGGGCATCGCGCGCATCCTGTTCTTCCTCTTTATCGTGATCTTCCTCGTCTTCCTCGTCCTCGGGCTCATGGCGGGAAGCGCGTTATTCTAGCGCCGGCGAGCGAGCCACGCCTTCAGCGCCGTGGCATTGTTATGGGTCTCGTCGCGCGCGGCGTAGAGCAGCGTGACGGGGCCTTTCTTCCGGAATTGTTCCAGGAGGACGACCGCGTCGCGCGCCGCGTCCTGCTCCAGTTCGCGCGCATAGGAGACACGAAACGCCGGCCATTCGTCGGGTTTCGCGTGGAAGCGTTTGCGCAGGTCGTCGCTTGGCGCGATATCCCGCAGCCAGTGGTCGATCCGGCCTTTCTCCCGCGAAATGCCGCGCGGCCAGAGCCGATCCACGAGAACGCGCAGTCCGTCGCCGTCAGCCGGCGGATCGTACACGCGCTTGACGTGGAGGGGATGCATCCCGCGTCCCTTGTTTCGCCACCCGCTCTATTCGTAGCAGATGATCTCCCGCTCGCCGGCATGAATTGCACGCCCACCGGCCTGTGCTTTCGTACGCCGTGAGGACGGTCGGCGACGGATCGCGATGCGCCGGCCGCGCCGCGCCGCGGGCGCTTTCGCGACGACAGGTCCGTAGATCGTATCGAGGGCGCGGAGGCCGCCGCTGACCTGCGCGATGAAGCGCGGGACGCGCAGCGATCGCGCAAGCAGGCTCCACAGCCGCCGCGCCGCGCGTTCGTCGGTCGTCAGCGCGATTCGCCGGGCGCGGTTTCCATCGCCGGCAAGCAGGTAAACGCTGTAGACCGGCGCATCCGCCGAGACCTCGACGTCGATCGCGACGCCGCAGGCGTCGGCCCTCCGGACCAGGGCGGGAAGAGCGAAAGAGCGGTCTGGGGAGGGGGCGGGCGCATGCGTCATGCCCGGACTTTTCGCGCCGGGATGGTCGCGCGGTCCCTAACGCCGATGGTCAAGGGCCGGTAAACCCCGCGCCATGGCTGCGCGGGCGTTTCGCGATCTGTTCAAATTCGCCGCATTCCGGATAGGCGCGCGTGGTTCCCGCATCTTGCCTGCGTTCCGGACGGCCCTTAACCAAGGCATATGCCTGACAATCCGGACATGGCCGAGGGACTCGACGACGCGCGTTTCGCGCTCTTCGCGGCGGCGGTGCGCGAGGCCGGCGAACTGACCATGGCGCATTTCCGCAACGGCGCGCGGATCGCCGGGCGCATCGAGTGGAAGGTCGGCAATTCCCCCGTCACGGAGGTCGATCTGGCCGTCGACCGGCTGTTGCAGGACCGGCTTTCGGCCCTGCTGCCGGAGGCCGGCTGGCTGTCTGAGGAAACCGCCGACACGCCGGCGCGTCTGTCGCGGCGGCTAGTGCTCGTCGTCGATCCGATCGACGGCACACGCGCCTTCATGGAGGGCGATCCGCGTTTTGCCGTGTCGGTCGCTCTCGTCCTCGACGGGCGGCCGGTCGCCGCCGTGCTCGACGCCCCTGCTCTCGACCACATCTATACGGCGCGGCTGGGTCAGGGCGCATTTCTCAACGGCCGGCGCATCGCGGCCGGGGCCGCGACGGGCGGACAGGCCGTAAAACTCGCCGGCCCGAAATTCCTCATCGACCCTGTGGCGCGCGACCTGGACATGGTGACGCAGCCGAAAGTGCCGTCGCTGGCGCTGCGGTTCGCGCAGGTGGCCGCCGGCGATTTCGATGTCGCGGTCGCCTCCACCAACGCCCATGACTGGGATATCGCCGCGGCGGACCTGATCCTGACCGAGGCGGGGGCGCGATTGCGAACGCTCGATGACGAGGAACCGGTCTATAACCGCGCCGAGACGAAACACGGCATCCTCGTTGCTACGACCGATCCGTTCCTTGCGCCGGTCCGCAACGCCCTGGCCGAGGTGACGGCAACATGGCGCAACAAAGGGTTCACGACATGACTGACGCTGCGGCTCCGAAGCAATTGCTTCATCTCGTCCTCGGCGGCGAACTGACATCGCTCGACAGCCACGATTTCCGCGATCTGTCGAAAGTCGAGATCGTCGGGCTTTACCCGAACTACGCGGCGGCCTATGCCGCCTGGAAGGGCAAGGCGCAGGGAAGCGTCGACAATGCGCTCATGCGCTATTTCATCGTGCATCTTCACCGCCTCCTCGATCCCGAAAAGACGGCCTGAGCGCGCACCGGCCGCCGCACTGCCGTGAGGGCCGGCGAGATGTCTGGCGGCTATATTCTCTATCGCGGCGGGACGGCGCTTCTGTCGCCGCTCGCCCGGCTGTTCCTCGCGGCGCGCGTCCGGCGCGGCAAGGAAGATTCCGCGCGGCTCGAGGAGCGGCTGGGTCGCAGCCGAATCGCCCGGCCGGCCGGCGCGCTGGTCTGGCTGCATGGCGCGAGCATCGGCGAGAGTCTCGCGCTCCTGCCGCTGATCGCGCGCTTGCGCCAGCGCGGCTTCGCCGTTCTCCTGACGACAGGCACGACGAGCAGCGCGCAGGTTCTCGCCACGCGGTTGCCGCCGGGCGTCCTGCATCAGTTCGCGCCGCTCGATCTGCCGGGCGTCATGCGCGCCTTTCTCGATCACTGGCTACCGGCGGCGCTCGTCCTTGCCGAATCCGAGCTCTGGCCGAACATGATCCACGCCTGTTTCGCGCGATCCGCCGGATCGGTGACGGAGGCTGGAACGGCGGCGAGCTTCGCCTTCCAGTGCGCCGGCGAGGCCATGAACAGGTTGCTGATGTTGATCGGCAGGAAGGAATCGGGCTCCGACGTCGTCAGTTCGACGGTCATGTCGA
>ERZ500994.343-NODE-343-length-14938-cov-6.293825_pt1 | contig 14938 bp, 15 predicted proteins | sample MGYA00248878_ERZ500994 | MGnify/ENA primary metagenome ERZ500994 (study PRJEB25958, sample SAMN03398533) | human skin metagenome | study: EMG produced TPA metagenomics assembly of the Human Skin Microbiome Metagenome (human skin metagenome) data set. | reverse complement strand
TCCACGCCGGCGACGGCAACATGCATCCGCTGATCCTCTACAACGTCAACGACCCCGAGGAGCAGCGCAAGGCCGAGAAGGCCGGCGAGGATATTCTGAAACTCTGCGTCGAGGTCGGCGGCTGCCTCACCGGCGAGCACGGCGTCGGCATCGAGAAGCGCGACCTCATGACCTGCCAGTTCAACGAAGTCGACCTCGCGCAGCAGATGCGCGTGCGCGCCGTGTTCGACCGCGACTGGCTGATGAATCCCGCAAAGGTCTTTCCGCTGGAGGGACGCGTTGCGGCGTGAAACCCTCTCCCGGAGGGAGAGGTAGCATCGCGCTATGACCCTTACCCCCACCTCCGAAACCGAACTCGCCGACGCGATCCACGCCGCGAACGCCGCGCGAACCCTGCTCGCCATCGAGGGCGGCGGCACGCGCGCCGGCCTCGGCCGTCCCGCGCAATCGGATCAGACGCTGTCGCTTGCGAAACTTTCCGGCATCACGCTCTACGAGCCGGCCGAACTCGTCATCGCCGCGCATGCGGGCACGCCGCTTGCCGAGATCGAGGAGACGCTCGCAAGCCGTGGACAGATACTTGCCTTCGAGCCCGGCGACGCGCGCGGGCTCTACGGCAGCACAGGCGCTCCAACCATCGGCGCGGTCGCCTCCTGCAATATTTCCGGCCCGCGCCGCATCTCCCATGGCGCGGCCCGCGACAGTTTCATCGGCGTGCGGCTCGTCAACGGCGCCGGGGAGATCGTGAAGAACGGCGGTCGCGTGATGAAGAACGTCACGGGCCTCGATCTCGTGAAGCTCAGCTGCGGCGCGCATGGCACGCTCGGCGTCATGAGCGAAGTGACCTTCAAGCTGCTGCCGCGGCCCGAGACGGAGGCGACGATCGTCATCACGGGCCTCGCCGACGCCGCCGCCATCGAGATGCTTTCCCGCGGACTCGGCTCGCCGTTCGAAGTGTCGGGCGCGGCGCATCTGCCGGCCGGCATCGGCGGCAGCGAGGCACGCACCCTGCTGCGTATCGAGAACTTTGCGCCGTCCGTCACCTATCGCACGCAGTCGCTGCAAACACTGCTCGGCGCGGGCGACATCGTCGACACCGACGCAAGTCGCGCTTTCTGGCGCGACGTCGCGGCCTGCGCGCCCTTCGCGCATCCGGATGCGCGCGCGCTCTGGCGCATTTCCACCGCGCCGACACGCGGCCCTGCCCTCGCGGCGCAGATCTCCCGCGCGTGCGATACGCGCTATTTCTACGACTGGGGCGGCGGCCTGATCTGGCTCGCGACGCCTGATGAAGGCGACGCATGCGCAAAACTCATCCGTGCGGCGACAGCCGCCTTCGGTGGCCATGCGACATTGGTGCGGGCAAGCGTCGAGACACGCGCGGCGGTCGACGTATTCGAGCCGCTCGCCGCGCCGACGATGACGCTCACGAAAGGCATCAAGGCGGCCTTCGATCCACGCGGGATTCTCAATCCGGGGCGGATGTACGCGGGGGTGTAGGATAGAGCCAGATGAAGTCCGCTGGCGTCGACAGTACCGAGGTGTTGCTCCGGATTGCTTCGCTACGCTCGCAATGACGAATTCCGTCATTGCGAGGAGCGCAAGCGACGAAGCAATCCAGGAGCCGCAGGGGAAAGACCGACGGAATTGTGCGATGAAACAACCTTGCGTCTACATCATAGCCAGCCGTCGGAACGGAACTCTGTATACCGGCGTGACGTCCAATCTGTCGCAACGCGCATGGCAACATCGCAACGGCCTGATGTCGGGTTTTACGAAGCGTTACGGCTGAGGTTGCTGGTCTGGTACGAGTATCTTGAACGCATGGACGACGCCATCGGGCGCGAGAAGCAGATCAAGGCCGGTTCGCGCCGCGACAAGCTTATGTTGATCGAGACATTCAATCCGCAATGGCGCGATCTGTATGACGACCTTGCGTGATCGTAGGACGGTTCGGATTTCCCCTGTGACCCCTGGATCGCCACGTCGCCCTTCGGGCTCCTCGCGATGACGGAATTCGTCGTTGCGAGGAGTGAAACGACGAAGCAATCCAGGGGCCGCGACGGGCTACTTGTGATCACTGCGTCGTTGCTCGCGATGACGGCGCCTCCGAGTGTCACAAGCCGACCCGCTCGCCCTCCGCCGTCTTCACATAGAGATGGCGCTCCAGCACCGATTGCGCGTGTTCCATCATCGCATAGAGATCGTCGCAATAGACGGATGGATTGTCGTATCCCCTCTCCTTCGAGAAGCGGTGCGGGAGGTAGCCGCCGCCGCAGGCGTTCATGAACTTGCACTGCCGGCATTTCGCGGACAGGTTGATGGAAGCGTCGCGTGCGGCGATCCAGCGCGGCTCGTTCCGCACGTCGTCGATCGCATGGTCGAAAAGGTTGAATTTCGTCTGCGTGACCCCGTCGCCGGCGATGCGCAGAACGTCATGCGCCTCCACCGTGCCGTCCGTCATGACGGTGCAGAGTTCGACGGGCTTGTGGCCGACGCCTTCGGTCGGCGCATTGTTGCCCAGCAAGGCCGCGATCATATCGGTGACGATGCGGATATTGGCCGTCGGCGCCGCGCGATTGGCCTCCAGCCACAGATCGAACAGACCGTTGTAGAAGGCGCCGATCGACGCCGGCGTTTCGTCCAGTGTCGCATCGGGAATCATGATGTCGTAGCTCGCGATGCCGCAGGACGCGAAGAACTCCACATAATCCTTCGGTGGAAAGGCCGGATTGCAGACCGACAGGGCGCTGACGCCGATCTCGCGCGACACCAGCATGCGGGCCGCGCGTTCGGCGGCGGCGTGAGTGCCGGTATTCTGGAACGTGCGGCGATGGATGTCGTGAATGTGCGACGGCCCGTCGAGACTGATCGCGACCGAAATGCCGCGCTGCTCGAAACAGTCCAGCCATCTTTCGTCGATCAGCACGCCGTTGGTGGTGACGGAAACGGGAATGAAGCAGCCTGTTCGCGACGAAATCGCATCGCAGGCGGCGGCGAAACGGTGGAAATTGTCGACACCCCACAGCAGCGGCTCGCCGCCATGCAGAACGATCGGCAATTCAGGCAGGGCATGGCGCGTGACATGCTCTTCGATGCGCAGCATCAGCTGGCGCAGCACGTCCGCGCTCATCAGCTTCGGCTTGTCGTAGACGGAGGCGTCGCGGAACCAGTAGCAATACGAGCAATCGATATTGCACCGCGTCGCCACCTTGATCAGCAATTGCGTGATCGGCTGATCTTGGAAGATGGCGCAATCCGGTTCGTCAGACGTCGCGGTCATCGCGCCGTCCGCAGATACGTGCAGCAAATATCAGCCGCCTTTAGTAGCCCCGGAGGAAGCCGCCGCGGCGGAAACCGCCCGGCGGATAATAACCGCCGCCCCGGCGGAACGCGCCATAGCCGGGATAATAGCCGCCGGCCCGGCGGAACCCACCGGCGTAAGGGCCGCGCATAAATCCCCCGCGCCGGAAATAGGCTTCCGTCACCATGCCACGCTGCTCTAGCGGCATGGTCTCCTGGATGCTCCGCTCGTCCCGGGCGGTCTCCTGCGGCGCCTGTTCCTGTTGCAGTCGAAGATCGGTCAGGAGCGCGTCGAGGCCCTGATGGTCGCTTTGAACCGTCGCCCCCGGACCATGCATCTGCAGAAGACTCGCCAGCACTTTCAGCGTTGTTACCGCCATGGTCGCGCTCCCGTTCTCTCAACGCAGCCCGTCGAAGGGTCGGATCAAGTCAGGGAATCATACCAACGGAAATACGGCGGCGTCCAGAGGTCGTCCGATCCCAACATTCGACCCTACTGCCCGCCGCAGGACAAATCGCCCTCGCTGCAGGACACCTGCGCCTGCAGATCCTTGACGCGCGCCAGCGTCAGCCGCGTCCGGCATTCCACGACCATCATCCCGTGGATCGAACCGCCGAGCGTCCCCATCGTCTCGAAATCGCATTCCTGATCGCGGAAGGTCAGCCAGCTTCGCTGCGCCTGTTTCAACGCCTCCTTGCCCACCGGCGAGACCTTCGCCAGCAACTGCCCGTAGACCTTGTTGAGCGCGCCGTCGGCCTTGCCGAAAGCCTGCGACGCCTGCTCGTTCAGCTCCATCTGGCTCTGGGCGGTTGCGGGTACCGAAGAAATGCAGGCGGCGAGCGCGAGGGCTACGCCCGCGAAAGACTTCCCCTTCGCGGGCCCACGCTCTAGAACGGCTCCAAACCTCAAGGTCGCGCTCATGTCCTACGAATATTTCCCGCTGTTTCCCCTCGCCGAGGGCGAGACGCCCTACCGCAAGCTGACATCGGACGGCGTGCGTGTCGAGAAAATGGGGAAATACGAATTCCTCGTCGTCGAGCGCGAGGCCCTGCGCTTCCTCGCCGAACAGGCGATGATCGACATCAACCATCTGTTGCGGCCGGGCCATCTCGCGCAATTGCGCAAGATCCTCGACGATCCGGAAGCGACGTCGAACGACAAGTTCGTCGCCTACGACCTGCTGAAGAACGCGAACATCTCCGCCGGCGGCGTGCTGCCGATGTGCCAGGACACCGGCACGGCGATCGTGATGGGCAAGAAGGGCCGCTTCGTCTTCACCGACGGCGACGACGAAGGCGCGATCGCCGAAGGCATCCGCGACGCCTACGAAAAGAAGAACCTGCGCTATTCGCAGGTGACGCCGCTGTCGATGTTCGAGGAGAAGAACACCCGCACCAACCTGCCGGCGCAGATCGAAATCTATTCGGAAGGCGAGAACGCCTACAAGTTCCTGTTCGTCGCCAAGGGTGGCGGCTCGGCCAACAAGACCTTCCTGTTCCAGGGCACGCCGTCGCTGCTGACGCGCGACCGCATGCTGCCCTTCCTGAAGGAGAAAATCCTCACGCTCGGTACGGCGGCCTGCCCGCCCTATCACCTCGCGATCGTCATCGGCGGCACGTCGGCGGAACTCAACCTGAAGACCGTGAAGCTCGCCTCGACGCGCTATCTCGACGGCCTGCCGCTGCATGGCGGCGAGCAGGGTCAGGCCTTCCGCGACCTCGAGATGGAAGCGGAAATCCACAAGATGACGCAGCAGATGGGCGTCGGCGCGCAGTTCGGCGGCAAGTATTTCTGCCATGACGTGCGTGTCATCCGCCTGCCCCGCCACGGCGCCTCGCTGCCGATTGGCCTCGGCGTGTCCTGCTCGGCGGACCGGCAGGCCACGGCCAAGATCACGCGCGACGGCATCTATCTCGAGGAGCTCGAGCACGATCCGGCGAAATATCTGCCGCATGTCGATGAAGCCGCGCTTGGCGGCGACGTCGTCCACATCGATCTCAACCGGCCGATGACCGACATCTTGCGCACGCTGTCGCAATATCCGGTCAAGACGCGGCTGTCGCTGTCCGGCCCGATGATCGTCGCGCGCGACGCCGCCCATGCGAAGATCCGCGAGCGGCTGGAGCGCGGCGAGCCGATGCCCGACTATCTGCGCAACCACCCCGTCTATTACGCCGGCCCGGCCAAGACGCCGACCGGCATGGCGTCTGGCTCCTTCGGGCCGACGACGGCGGGACGCATGGATTCCTTCGTCGACCAGTTCCAGGCGGCGGGCGGCTCGATGGTCATGCTCGCCAAGGGCAACCGCTCGGCCGCCGTGCGAAACGCCTGCCAGAAGCACGGCGGCTTCTATCTCGGCTCCATCGGCGGCCCGGCTGCACGCCTTGCGCAGGACTGCATCAAGAAGGTCGAGGTGCACGAATATCCGGAACTCGGCATGGAAGCCGTGTGGCGGATCGAGGTCGAGAATTTCCCGGCCTTCATCGTCATCGACGACAAGGGCAACGACTTCTTCAAGGAACTCAATCTGGGTTGATCCGCCCGCATCCGTCCCGGTAAGGATTTCGCCAAGATCGAACCGGGACGGAAACGATGCTGACGCCGCAACAGGCCTTTGACGAACTCGTCGCCGACGGCGACGTCCTCCTCGACGTATTCGACCGCCATGCCGCCGCCACGCCGGGAAAGACCTGCGTGATCTATGGCGAGACCGGCCTGTCGCTGACCTTCGCGGAAGTCCGGCAGCGCACGAACGCGCTCGCGCTCGGCCTGTCGCAGGCGGGCATCGGCGCCGGCGACCATGTCAGCATCCTCACGCGCAACGCCTTCACGTCGTTTCTCACCGTGCTCGCGGTGTGGCGGCTCGGTGCGGTCTATGCGCCGGTCAATTTCAACCTGCGCGGGCCGCTGCTCGCCTATCAGCTCCGCGACACCGCGCCGAAGCTGCTGATCACCGATCCGTCCTTCGATGCGACGCTCGGCGAAATCCTTGCTGACATGCCGCCCTGCGCTCTCGTCCTTGCGCCGGAGCGTTTTGGCGCGACAGACGCACGAGCCGAGATTGCGACGCAGTACCGAAGCCACACGGTGGCGCTGTTCACCGATCTCCTGAACAGCGCGGGCGCACCGCCATCCGCGCCGCTCGGCCCCTTCGACACGGCGAGCATTGTCTACACATCCGGCACCACCGGCCCCTCAAAGGGCGTCGTGCTGCCGCATCGCTGGATCAACCAGTACACGTTCCTTCTGCGCAAGCTGATGAACGCGGACGACATCGTCTACTGCGATCTGCCGCTCTACCATGTCGGCGGCGTCTACGCGCTCGTCGGGCGCGCGCTCTATCGCGGCGCGACGATCGCGCTCTACGACCGATTCAGTCCGACGCAGTTCTGGACCCGCATCGCCGACACCCAGTCGACCGTGGCGATCCTGCTCGACGTCATGGTGCCCTGGCTGATGAGCGCGGAACCCTCATCGCGCGACCGCGAGAACACGCTGACGCAAGTCCACATGCAGCCGTTGCCGCCGACGCATCACGCCGTCGCGCAGCGCTTCGGCATCGACTGGGTCACGGCAGGTTTTGGCCAGACCGAATCCGGCATGGGATTCTCCAGCGCCATCGACCAGTTTTGGGGCGGCGAGGCGAAAACGGGGTCGCGCCGTGGCATGTCCAAGGACACCGTGCGAAGCGAGTTCGAGCGGATCGGCATTCCGATCTTCGACGGCGCGCAGGCGCTGCCGAAAGGCTTCATGGGCGTGCCCTCGCCCTTCCTCGATGTGACGCTGCTCGACGAAGACGACGCGCCGGTCGCCGAGGGCGCGATCGGCCAGCTTGCCTTCCGTCCGCGCTTCCCCGGTCTGCTGCTGAAGGAATATCTGCGCAAGCCCGAAGCGACCCTGAAGGCGTGCCGCAACCTCTGGTTCCACACCGGCGATGCCTGCCGCGCCATCGGCGAAGGACGCTACGTCTTCGTCGACCGCATGGGCGGTTATTTTCGCGTGCGTGGAGAGAACGTGTCGTCCTTCGAGGTGGAGAGCCTGATGGCGAGCCACCCGAAGGTCCGTGCGGTCGCCGCCGTGCCGATCCCCGCCCGCGTGGGCAGCGAGGACGAGATCGCCGCCTTCGTCGAGCCGATGACCGGCGAAACGGTCTCGGAAGCCGAACTGCGCGATCACGCCGTCCGGCAGATGCCGAAATATATGGTGCCGAGCTTCATCCGCATCGTCGAGGCGCTGCCCGTGACGCCGACCAGCAAGGTCGAGAAATACAAGTTGAAACAGGCCTTGCTCACCGAATTCGCGGCTGCGTCCGGCGGGACGGTTTCCGCCTGACCGGCGACGAATTCCGCCGTCCTGGCGCATCGCCGTTCGATGCAATTTCAGCAACGGCAAGGGGCAGTTTATTAAGGCCGCTGGACTAGCTTGCCCGCATTCGCTCGCGGGGGCCTGCCGTGCAGGGTGCGGCTTTTGCACTTGTCGTGAACATCGCGGTGGCCGGCATGTTCGCCGCGTCGTTTGCGATTCTTGCGCTTTCCAATCCGAGTCGCCGGTCGGCCCTGTGGTTTGCGGCCAGTTACGCCGTCGGCATGCTTACGCCGCTGAGCCAGTTCCTCCTTCCGGTCGTCCCCTGGCCGCAAGTCATGGCGGCGGTAAGCTATCTGAGCTTTTCCGCCGCCCTGACGCTCATGGCCGTGGCCCTGGCGATCTTCTACCGACAGCCGGTTCCCTGGCGGCTGGCAGGCGGTCTGTTCATATTTTCGATGGTGATGATGGTCGTCATCCGGGATGGCCGACGCAACTGGCTGCCGCACGAACTGAGCTATCAGCTTCCGTCCACGCTTTCGACCGCATTGTCCTGCTGGATCGTGTCGCGCGTCGCCCCCAGGCGTTTCCTTGAAACGACGCTTGCCTGGCTGCTCGGACTGCTCTCGGCTCATTTTATCTCCAAGGCGTTTCTGGCCGTCATTTTCGACTCCGGCCCGACCGCCGTCGAATATCAGAAAAGCCTGTATGCGCTCATCTCGCAGGCGGGCACGGGCATCTTCCTTATCGCGACAGGTTTGCTGGTCCTGCTTGTCGTCGTTCAGGGCGTGATCTCGGACGCGAAGGCGATCGCCGATACGGACGCCCTGTCGGGCTTGCCCAACCGTCGTGGTTTCGACGAGCGGTCCGCGCGCATTCTTGCGGAAGCCGCGCGCGTCGGTCAGCCCGTGGCGGTGGCGCAGATCGATCTCGATCTGTTCAAGCAGATCAACGACACCTATGGCCACGCGGTGGGCGACGAGGTGATCCGTCGTTTCGGACGACTGCTGAAGCGATCGGTTCCGGAATCCGCGGTTGTCGGGCGCACGGGGGGCGAGGAATTCGCGATCCTGTTCGAGCGAACGACGGCGGAAGGCGCGCGGCTCAATCTCGAAGCAATCCGGATCGCGACCGCGCATCTCGCGGACGATCTGCCGCCGCTCTCGATCAGCGCCGGCGTGACACGCGTTTATCCCGGTGAAGCGCTCAGCATCGCGATCCGCCGCGCCGACGCGGCGCTCTACGAGGCGAAATCAAAAGGCCGTAACAGGGTTTGTCTCGCTGACCGGCCTGAAAAACCATCCAATGTGACGCCATTCCGCCTCAAGGCGTGAGCACGTACCGAAAATTTTGATGGATTTTTGCGGCAAAGCCTATGGCCGCCCCAGGGCGGTCCACCACCTGTGCCGGAACAAGGGCAGCGCTACGCCTGCCGCTTCCGCACGAATTCCGTCCGCAAGACGAGGCCCTTGATCCCCTCGTAGCGACAGTCGATCTCCTGATCGTTGTCCGTGAGGCGGATTGATCGGATGATCGTGCCCTGCTTCAGGGTCTGATTGGCGCCCTTCACTTTCAGATCCTTGATGAGCGCGACGGAATCGCCGTCCGCAAGAATATTGCCGGCTGCATCGCAAACCGGAGAGCGCCCTGTATTGGCCGGAGCGACCATCTCCGCAGCCGGGCGCCATTCGCCGGTCGCCTCATCATACACATACGCGTCGTCGTTCTCGCCCGTCATATCCGCTCAATCCGAAACGTTGGCGGCACGCGTCAGTGCCGGCGGCCACGACGCCGCGACGCCTTCGACCCGCTGCCGCCGCCAACCGGAATCTCCATGCGCACCCGCCCGTGACGCGAACTGGCTTTTCCATAAGTCCGTCCGTGGCGCTTCGCGCGATGGCCCCGACCGCGACTTTCCTGCGCAGCTTCAGGCTGCTTCGCGTCGCCCGTGCTCGCCACCCCCGACGGCACACCTGTGAACCGTTGCGGACGCATCGCCGGACCGAAGGCGGCAAGACAGCGATTGTAGGCGTCGGGATCGGCGATCTTTTCGCAATCGCCGATCGATTGCGGCGCGGCGAACGCGAAACCTGCGAGGGCGAAGATGAAACCCATCGCAAGAACCGTACTCTTCATTCTAGCTCCTCAAGGTCGCGCCCGTCTTCTTGCCAACCTCGGCAACGATCCTGGCTGCGACCGATTCGATTTCAGCGTCCGTCATCGTCCTTTCCCGCGGCTGGATTGTGACCGCGACGGCGACGGATTTCTTCCCTTCCCCCAGTTCAGGTCCTTCATAGACGTCGAAGATCGCTGCATCCGTGATGAGCGTGCGATCCGCGCCGTTTGCTGCCTTCAGAAGGTCGGCCGCGCGCACGCCGCGATCCACGACGAACGCGAAATCACGGGAGACGGGCATGAGGTCCGAAATCGCAAGATCGGACTTCACCCGCGTCGGGCGGGCCTTTGGCGCGGGCAGTGCATCGAGCACGATCTCGAAGATGGAGAATGGCCCTGTCACGTCGAGCGCGTCGAGGAGGCGCGGATGCGGCTCGCCGAAATAGCCGACGATATTCTTCGGACCGAATTGCAGCGTGGCGGAACGTCCCGGATGCAACCAGTCCGGCCCACCGGGCACGATCTGTACCGCTGAAGGCGCAATGTTGAACGCCAAAAGAAGCGCCATGAGATCGCCCTTCGCATCGAAGGCGTCGACCGGCGCGGCGCGACGCGACCAGTCACGGCCTGCGCCGTCCGGCTTCGCGGCGCCACGGCGCACCGCAGCCGCTGCAACTTTCTGTCCGGTATCGTCGTCGCTGAGGAATATCTGGCCGACCTCGAACAGAGCACTGTCGCCGAGGCCACGATCGGCATTGCGCTGCGCCGCCGCCAGCAGGCCCGGCAGAAGGCTCGGCCGCATGTCGGACAGATTTGCCGCGATCGGGTTCGAAAGCGTGAGCGCCGGTGCGCCGCCGCCAAAAGCCACGGCTTCGTCATGCGAAACAAACGACCAGTTGACCGCCTCGACCAGTCCGCGACCGGCAAGCGCGCGACGCGCGACGCGCGTACGCCTTTGCAGAAGCGTCAGAACCGGACCAGGGATACCGTCCGTCAGACGCGGCAGCGACGTGGATTCGACACGTTCCAGTCCGGCGATGCGCACGATCTCCTCGACGAGATCGGCCGCGCCTTCAACGTCGGGACGCCAGGTTGGAATCGTGACGAAGGCGCGATCGGCGTTGCCCGCCGTTCGACCAACGTCGAAGCCGAGCTTTTCGAGAATACCCGCCATTTCGCCGGTCTCGAGCTCGAGGCCGGTGAGCCGCCGCACGTCGCTCCATGGGAACATGATCGGCTTGCGCGAGGCCGGCTGTTTGCCCGCAACGACAAGTTCCGACGGCTCGCCGCCGCAAAGTTGCAGGACAAGCCGGGTCGCAAGCTCCGCGCCCGGCAAGCAGAAATCCGGATCGACGCCCCGCTCGAAACGGTAGCGCGCATCGGTGACGATACCGAGGTCGCGGCCCGAGCGCGCAATATTCATCGGATCCCACAACGCGGATTCGATGAGCACGTCGGTCGTGTTCTCGTCGCAGCCGGACTGTTCGCCGCCCATGATGCCGGCGATCGACTCGACGCCATTGTCATCGGCGATGACGACATTCGACGGCTGCAACCCATACGTGCGTCCATCGAGCGCAAGAACCTGCTCACCCGCGCGTGCGCGGCGCACGACGAGATTGCCCTGCACCTTCTTCGCATCGAAGACATGGAGCGGACGACCGCGATCGAATGTCACGTAGTTGGTGATATCGACCAGCGCATTGATCGGCCGAAGGCCGATGGCCTTGAGACGCGCCTGCATCCATTCCGGCGAGGTTCCGTTTTTCACGCCACGAACAAGACGTAGCGCGAAGAGCGGCGCAAGATGCGCGTCGTCGTGCGGAAGATCGAGCTTCACGTCGACGGGACAGGGGAATGTTCCGGCGACAGGCGCGACGGCGCCGTCTTTCAGTTTGCCGAGGCCCGCCGCCGCGAGATCGCGCGCGATACCGAAGATGCTCGTGGCGTCGGGACGATTGGGCGTGAGATTGATCTCGATGACGGGATCGTCGAGCTTCGCCCAATGCGCGTAGATTTCGCCGACCGGCGCATCGTCCGGCAGTTCGATGATGCCGTCGTGATCCTCGGACAATTCGAGTTCGGCCGCCGAGCACAGCATGCCGAGCGACTCGACGCCACGGATGACGCCCTTGCCGAGCGTGATCTTCTTGCCCGGGATGTATGTGCCAGGTGGTGAAAACACGCTTTTCATGCCGGTGCGCGCGTTCGGCGCGCCGCACACGACCTGAACGGGTGCACCGGCGCCCGTATCGACCATGCAGACACGCAGACGATCCGCATTCGGATGTTGTTTCGCCTCGATCACGCGCGCGATCGTGAAGCCCGCGAGCTGCGCGGAGGGATCATGAATCGCTTCGACTTCGAGGCCGATGCGCGTGAGCGTATCCGCGATCGTCTTGAGATCGGCGGGCGTGTCGAGATGGTCGCGCAGCCAGGAGAGCGTGAATTTCATGATCGGACCGGAATTACGTCAACAAGCCTGAAGCGCTCGCACATCAAAAGCATCTGGTCGCTGAAACGGCCCTGGCGTTGAAAATAGCTGCGATGCGCGTCACGCCAATATTGCAGGCTGCGATCCCCCTCGCCTTCCTCGTGCGCGAAGGCCGCATCGACATCCAGAAAGCGCGTGTACGCGACTTCGGTGGATTCAATGACGCAGCGAGGACGCTCCTGGCCATCCAGAACGATCCAGCGCTCGCCCGGCAACGACGTATTGGGTTCGTCTTGCGTGCTGCACGTTGCGGTCTTGATCCCTCGCAGCACCAGATCAAACAATTCGTCCGCGAGTTTAGGACTGTCGCCAAATGCGAACGACCGTAGCCCGCGGTAATGCTCCGGCAGGTCTCCGACGATCACGTCGAAAGGCCTCCCGCGAGCGACGGCACCTCAAGCGGTTTGAACCCGTAGTGGGACAGCCAGCGCAGATCGCTCTCGAAGAACGCCCGCAGATCGGACATGCCGTATTTCAGCATGGCGATGCGATCGATCCCCATGCCCCAGGCAAAGCCCTGATACACATCCGGATCGATCCCGCACATGCGAAGCACGTTGGGGTGCACCATTCCGCAGCCGAGAATCTCGAGCCAGTCGTCCCCCTCGCCGAACCGGATTTCGCCGTCCTGACGCCTGCATTGGATGTCGACTTCCATCGACGGCTCCGTGAACGGGAAGAATGACGGCCGGAAGCGCATCTTGACGCTCTTCACCTCGAAGAACGCCTTGCAGAATTCTTCCAGCACCCATTTCAGATTGCCGAGGTTCGCGGTCTTGTCGATGACGAGACCTTCGACCTGATGGAACTGCGGTGTGTGGGTCTGATCCGAATCGACGCGATAGGTGCGGCCCGGACAGATGATACGGATCGGCGGCTTCTGCGTCAGCATCGTGCGCACCTGGACCGGGCTCGTATGCGTGCGCAGCAACTTCCGCGATCCGTCTTCCCGCGCGGAGAAGAAGAACGTGTCGTGCATCTCGCGCGCCGGATGCCCCTCCGGGAAATTCAGTTTCGTGAAGTTGTTGTCGTCGGTCTCGATGTCCGGCCCCTCCGCCACGGCGAAGCCGAGGTCGGAAAAGATCGTGACCAGTTCATCCATCACCTGACTGATCGGATGGATGCGGCCCGTGTCGAGCGGCCCCGGCCGCACCGGCAGCGTGACGTCCACGGTCTCGGAAGCGAGGCGCGCCTCGAGCGCCCGATCCTTGAGGACCGTGCGGCGGCCGGCAAGCGCTTCGGCAACCTCGTCCTTCAGCGCATTGATCGCGGCGCCCTGCGTGCGCCGCTCGTCAGGCGACATCTTGCCGAGCGTGGCGAGCAGCGCCGACACGCTGCCCTTCTTGCCGAGGGCGCCGACGCGGACGGCTTCGAGCGAAGCCTCGTCGGTCGTCGCCGCGACGGCCGCGAGCAGGTCTGACCGAAGCTGCGAAAGATCGGACATCAGCCTTCCTGACATCTCAAACGCGAATGCGACCCTCAAATGCAATGCGCGTCGCGCAATGCATTCAAAGGTTCACTTGATCGCGACATGAAAAGCGATGCCGCTGTCAGGCCTTGGCCGGCAGCGAACCCTTCGCCTTCTCGACGATCGCTTTGAAGGCCTCCGGCTCGCGAATCGCAAGTTCCGACAGGACCTTCCGATCTATCTCGATTCCAGCGTTGGACAGCGCGCCGATAAAGGTGCTGTAGGTCAGGCCAAATTCGCGAACGGCCGCATTGAGCCGCTGGATCCAGAGGGCGCGGAACGTCCGCTTCTTCACCTTCCGGTCGCGCGTCGCATATTGCATCGAGCGATCGACGGCGGCCTTGGCGGCGCGGATCGTGTTCTTGCGGCGGCCGTAGAAGCCTTCCGCCTGCTTGAGGACTTTCTTGTGCTTGGCGTGCGCGGTGACGCCACGTTTGACGCGTGCCATGATAATTCTCCGGAATGCGGGTTAGCTGTTGGGAAGAAAGAACTTCTTCACGTTGTCGCCATCGCTCTTGAAGAGCACGGCGGTCCCGCGCAGGTTCCGGATCTGCTTCGGCGTGCGCTTGATCATGCCGTGGCGCTTGCCGCGCTGGGCATAGACCACCTTGCCGGTGCCGGTGATCTTGAAGCGCTTTTTAGCGCCCGACTTGGTCTTCAGTTTGGGCATTTGGCTCTCCGATGGCGCGCGCCGAAGCGGCGGCCGGTTGTTCGCTTGCGATGAGCGACAGGAAAAACCGCCACGGCAGCCCTGACTGGCCGGGCGGTTATCGAGGGGCCTTCTAGAGCTTTTCCTGTGGGCTTACAAGCGCCACCCCCATATGCTCCATTCTGGGACGTTTCCGGGCGGCACGGCGCGTGCCATAAGCCGGCATGGCCAGCATCCACGCGCCGCGATTCGAACCGGGCTTCGGCGTCTATGTGCATTGGCCGTTCTGCCTGTCGAAATGCCCCTATTGCGACTTCAATTCGCATGTCCGGCGCGGCGCGATCGACGAGGCACGCTATATCGAGGCCTTTCAGGTGGAACTGGCGCACCGGGCGAAACTCGCTCCCGGCCGCGCGGTCCAGTCGATCTTCATCGGCGGCGGCACGCCCTCGCTGATGGCGCCCAAAACGGTCGGCGCCATTCTCGACGCCATCGCCAAGAACTGGGCGATCGATCCCAGGGCCGAGGTCACGATGGAGGCTAACCCCTCCTCGGTGGAGGCCGACCGCTTCAAGGGTTACCGCGCAGCCGGTGTGAACCGTGTTC